>Ga0335070_10003150_pt1 | contig 19174 bp, 13 predicted proteins | sample Lox_Sample_13_FD_206722 | JGI IMG/M metagenome (GOLD analysis project Ga0335070, IMG submission 206722) | Soil microbial communities from Loxahatchee National Wildlife Refuge, Florida, United States - Lox_Sample_1.3 | ecosystem: Environmental > Terrestrial > Soil > Wetlands | place: USA... | reverse complement strand
TACCCTCTCAGGCCAAATTGCTTCCCTCGAGGCATTCCTCGCCCGCCGCACCGCCCTCCCCATGAAGCTCGCCTGTGAGACGGCGGGAAGCACAGCCAAGCTCGAAGGCACGATCGACATGGACAGAAGTGAGCCTGCGCCCGACCTGACGGTGAAGGTCCACGTGGAAGAGACCTCGGGCCTGGCGAAACTGGCGGGCAGGCCGGTCCCTATACCCGTGCCGTTCGAGCTGGCGGGGAGGCTCACAGCCAGCCAAAGGACATACCGGTTGGAGGGTTTCGAGATTGCCGCGGGGCGGAGCAAGGCCTCGGGGAACCTGGCCGTCCGCCTTGATACCGCTCGACCCCAACTGACTGGGGTCATCGACGCCCCCGTCATCGATCTTTCGGGGCTCGATGGGCAGGAGCGTGACCATGAGAAGGCGGGCCCGGTTCGCGGCCGCCGCCTGTTCAGCGACGCTCCCGTCCCGTTCGGCGCGCTGCGGGGGCTTGATGGCCGGGTCCAGCTCGGGGTCGCCCGTCTGCTGCTGCCCGGCAAGTTCGAGCTCGCATCGGTGCTCCTCCACCTCGGTCTCCGGAACGGTCGCTTGGAGGTCGACCCGCTCACCTTGGTGGTCGGAGAGGGAACGGTGGCGGGGAAGGTGGAAGTGGATGCGGCTCCAGGCCGGACACCGCTGTTGGCGGCGGGGCTCGAGGGCAGTGGCATCAGCCTCGAGCGGCTGGCGGCGAGCGCAGGATACGGCCACGCCGTTACGGGAGGCAGGGCCGACCTGAGTCTCCGTATCTCCGGGAGCGGTAGCTCGGTGCAACGCCTCATGTCCGGGCTCAACGGCGAGGTGCGGCTCGTCAGCGGCCCGGCCAGACTCTCGGGCACTGCCCTGGACCTGGGCGGGGACGTGCTCACCGAGCTCCTCGACACGGTCGATCCCTCTCGCAAAAGGGATAGGTACACCGATCTCACCTGCGCTGTCGTGAGGTTGCCCGTGAAGAACGGTCTTGTCACCATCGAGCGGACCGTGGCATTCGAAACCGCGAAGGTCAACGCGGTGGTTGCGGGAACCATCAACCTCAAGACCGAGGCGCTCGATCTCGCTGTTCGGCCGACGATCAAAGAAGGCCTCGGCATGGCCGGGGTTCCGGGTCTTGCCGAACTGGTGCGCGTCACCGGCACCCTGGCGGAGCCGAAGATCGCGATCGATACCCTGGCCTCGGCGCGGGTGGCGCTCTCAGTTGGTGGTGCGATCGCCACGAGCGGACTTTCGCTGCTCGGCGAGGCTCTCTACAAGAAGGCCCTTTCGGATCCCCATCCCTGCCAGACGGCGATTAAAGGGGCAGCCGGCGAAAAAGGAGCCCCGGCCCCCCGGGCCTCCGAGCAGCAACCGGCGAAAACCCGGAAGGAAGGCGGAGTCGAGAAGTTCCTGAAGGGTCTCAGGGCGGAATGACAAGGTGCCCTCGGCCACTGGCATTTAATCGCGTCGTACCCCTTCGCGGTGCCAACTTCTCTGGCCGCCAGTAATCTCCTGTTCATCATCCACAAGGCACTCTTGTCGTCCGAGTGAGCCGCTCTTCCGCTCACACGCCGAGAGACGCCTCGTCCCGCCCGGCTATTGGACCAAGGTCCAATAGACAGCGCGCCCTCCCTTGGTTATCTTTACCTGCATCATGCACGCGACGCATCGCTGGGTCGGGTGTTGTTCGATGACCGGCAACGGGCGTCCCGTTCAACAAAGAAGAGAGGAGAACATACCGATGAAGAAAGTACTTGTGTTCGTGGCTCTGGTGATCTTCGCGCTATCCTTTGCCGTCACGGGAGCTGCCCAGCAGACGAAGCCGCAAGCCGCCTCGGCGGGAGAGAAACCCAGTGTGTATAAAGACAGGGTCGTTACCGCGACGGCGACCGTTGAGGCCATCGACCTGGAAAAGCGGGTCGTCACCCTGAAACGGGCGGATGGGAGTGTCTTCGATCTCGCCGTTGGACCAGAAGCCAGGAATCTGCCTCAGGTCAAGGTGGGGGATGAGGTGGTGGCGAAATACTACGAATCGATCGCCGTCCAGGTAACAAAGCCCGGGGCAGCGGAAGGGTCCCAGGTGAAGGAGACGGTCGCCAGGGCGAAGCCCGGGGAAAAACCGGCGGGTGCGGTCACCAAACAGGTCACGGTGACCGCCACGGTGGAAAAGATTGATAAGAAAAAGATGATTGCGTGGCTCAGGGGGCCGGAAGGGAAGGTCGTGGACGTCAAGGTTCGGAACCCCAAGAACCTGGAGAACGTGAATGTGGGAGACCAGGTGGTGATCACCTATACCGAGGCGGTGGCCATTTCGGTTGAGAAACCGAAGAAAAAGTAGACCCGGGAGGGCGTCCTCTTTTTTCCCAGGGAAACAGAAAACGTCAGCCGCCGCGGGTTTTCGCTGTTGGCGCTAGTGGCTGTCGCGGTGAGGGGGGTGGTGTATCTTTTGGGCGAGCCCTTCGCCGACGCGGACGGTGCCCCTAAGGTGGGCATCAATTTGCCTCGCGGGGCCTTTCTCAGCACGCCGACCCGTTGGACCAAATGCAAATAGCCAAAGGGGCGGTGAAGGTGTAGAATGCCCGCGCTGTGAAGTCGCCCGAGTGAGGCCAGCCGCGCCGAGACGTTGAAATGGACTTGAGCTCACTTGTAGCCTGCCACGAGTGTGACCTCCTGCATCAGGTCGAGGTTCTTCCCCACGGAGCCGCGGCCAGGTGCACCCGCTGTGGTGCGGTCCTCTACCGGGAAACGCGGAACAGCCTCGATCGCTCGCTGGCACTCGCCGTCGCGGGGCTGATCCTCTTCGTCCTGACGAACGCCTATCCGCTGCTGGGGCTCAAGCTGGAAGGCAACGTCAAGCATGCGACCCTCATTACGGGGGTGGAGGAGCTCTACGCCCAGGGATGGCCGGAACTTGCCCTGGTCGTCCTCTTGACCAGCGCTGTCATCCCCCTCGCCTACCTTATCGGGATGATCTCCATCCTTTTGCCGCTCAAGGTCAACCGGATCCCCTCCTACCTTCCGAGGGTGTTCCGCTTTGTACGGCGTCTCCAACCCTGGGGCATGATGGAGGTCTTCATGCTTGGGATTCTGGTCTCCATGGTGAAACTGGCGAAGATGGCGACCATCGTTCCGGGCCTATCGCTCTATTGCTTTGCCGTGCTCATCTTCATTATCGCCGGCTCGATCTCTTCCCTTGATCCCCGGGTGGTCTGGGAGCGAATCCCCTGGGCCCCGGCCGGCAAAGATCCTGGCTCTCGTGGGAATGTCGCCGTTGGCGCGGCCGGGAGCGGCGTCGCAGCTCACGGCCCGCCTCCGACCGGGCTTTTGAGCTGCCATGACTGCGGTCTGCTCTCCGAGGTCCACGGGTCGGGGGACCATCTCCATGCCAGGTGCCCCCGGTGCGGTGCGGCGCTGCACCGGCGCAAGCCGAACAGCATCGCTCGGACCTGGGCCCTACTCGTCTCTGCCGTTATCCTCTACATCCCGGCCAACGTCCTCCCCATCATGAAGGTCACCTCTTTCGGAAACGCCCAGTCGGACACGATCATGAGCGGGGTTATCTATTTCATCGAGTCGGGCTCGTGGTACCTGGCGCTTCTCATCTTCTTTGCGAGCATCGTGGTGCCGGTGCTGAAAATCATCGTCCTGAGCTACCTCTTGATTTCAGTTCAGCGCCGGTCCCGTTGGCGGCCGGCGGACCGCACGCGCCTCTACCGGATCACCGAGGCGGTCGGGCGCTGGTCCATGGTGGATGTCTACGTGGTAACCCTCATGGTGGCTCTCGTGGAGCTGGGCGCCCTGGCGACCATCGAAGCCGGCCCCGGCGCCGTCTTTTTCTCGGCGGTGGTGGTGTTGACCATGTTCGCCGCCATGAGCTTTGACCCCAGGCTCATCTGGGATGCAATGGAGTCACGGCATGACTGACCACGACACGGACAGAACAACCTTGGGAGAAGTGCCGAGGCCGGCGGTCAAGACGAAGCGACAGTTCTCCATCGTCTGGCTCATCCCCCTGGTTGCCGCGCTCATCGGGGCGTGGCTTGCCTACAGGACCCTGGCGGAGAAGGGGCCGACCATCACCATAATCTTCCAGACCGCCGAAGGGCTCGAGGCGGGGAAGACCAAGATCAAGTACAAGGACGTGGAGATCGGCAAGGTCGACGCCATCACCCTGAGCAGGGATCTCTCCAACGTCATCGTGACCGCCGACCTTGTGAAGCAGGCCGAGCCGTATCTGACGGATAAAGCGCGCTTCTGGGTGGTCCGCGCCCGGGTGACAGCGAGCCAGATCACGGGCATCGGGACCATCTTTTCCGGTGCCTACATCGGCATCGAGCCCGGCAAGGAGGGGACAGCGGCGCGCACCTTCAAGGGCTTGGAGACACCCCCGGTCATTACCATGGAGACGCCCGGCCGGTACTACAAATTGAGGGCGGAGCGGCTGGGATCAATCGATCTCGGTGTTCCGGTCTACTTCCGTCAGATCAAGGTGGGGCAGGTCGTCGCATACGATCTCGCCGCGGACGGCCAGGCGGTGAACGTCAGGATCTTCGTGAATGCGCCGTACGATGCACAGGTGCGGGAGAACACGCGGTTCTGGAACGCGGGCGGCGTTGACGTGTCCCTCAGCGCCAGCGGCCTTCAGGTGAGTACCGAGTCCATCGTGAGCCTACTGCTCGGGGGGATCGCCTTCGAGACCCCGGAAAACCTGGAGCCCGGCGAGATCGCGAAAGCCGATCACCTCTTCAGGCTCTATGACAACCGGGAGCAGAGCCACCAGAAGACCTACCTGGAGAAGAGGTACTTTGTCTTGTTCTTCAACGAGTCTGTTCGGGGTCTCAGCGCTGGAGCGCCGGTCGACTTTCGCGGGATCAAGATCGGTCAGGTTCTCGATGTGACTCTGGAAGCCAGCCGCGAAACGCTGGAGTTTAGGACCCCGGTCTTGATTGAGATCGAGCCGGAGCGGTTTTCGATTGCGGGGAAGCAAACGGAGACAAAGGAAAAGGTCCTGGAGAAGCTGATCGAGCGGGGACTGAGGGCGCAGCTCAAGACGGGGAATTTGCTAACCGGTCAACTCTTCGTGGAACTCGATTTCTATCCCGACGCACCTCGCCGAGGGGTCGAGTACGCTGGCAAGTATCCCGTAGTTCCCACAGTGCCGACGCCGCTCCAAGCCGCATCCGAGACTCTTGCCAAGTTCCTCGACCGGCTGGACAAGCTGCCGCTTGAGGAGACGGTGAAGGAGCTGCGACAGGGTGTCAAGGAGCTCAACACAACCATCACGCTGACCCAGGGACTGGTCAACCGTCTGGGGACGGAGGTGGCGCCCCAGGCGAAGGCGACCCTGGAGCAGGCCGAGAAGACCCTGGCCTCGGTAGAGAGGTTGGTGAGCGCGGAGGCGCCCCTCACCCAGGACGTCCAGCAGGCTTTGCGTGAGTTTACGGAAGCGGCGCGCTCTATTCGGGTTCTGACGGAATACCTGGAGAGGCATCCGGACTCGGTCATTTTCGGGAAAGGGAGCGAGAAATGAAGCATGGTTCATACCTTTCGACAACGGGATGGGCGCTGGCCCTCGTGGTCCTTCTGTTCGCCGGCTGCAGGAGCGCCGCTCCACCGACAGCCTTCTACACCCTGACCTCGGTGACGAAGGCGGAGGGGGCGGGTCAGGGCTCGGCACCCACGCGGGACCTGGCGGTCGGCATCGGGCCGGTGCAATTTCCCGGGTATCTTGATCGGCCGCAGATTATCACCAGAACTGCACCCGACAGGCTCACTCTGTCGGAATTCAACCGGTGGGGCGGGTCGCTCCAGCAAGATTTCCCGCGGGTGCTCGCCGAGAACGTCGCCACCCTTCTGGGGACGGAGCGCGTGCTGGCCTATCCCTGGGGGGATCGCCTCGACCCGGCGTACCGGGTCGCCCTCGATGTGCAGCAGTTTGACGGCGATCTTGGCGGTGCCGTCGTGTTGAAGGCGACCTGGATCTTGACGGGTCGGGAGGGGAAGACTCCTCTCGCTGTTCGCAAGGCGGAGATCCGGGAGCCTGTCTCCGGCACGGACTACGACGCCCTCGTTGCCGCCCAGAGCCGTGCGGTCGCGGCGCTGAGCCGCGAGATTGCAGGCGAGATCAGAAAGCTGGCAGGCGGCGGCGGTTCGTGACGTTTTCGGCTTAGGCGTCGGACCAATCCCATTTACCGTAGCACAGTCTAAACGATTCTCCCTTCGGCTGTCTCAAGAACACAAGCTTTGACGGCCGCGGGGGGAGCAACTACGAAGACCTCGTGGGTCGATCACCCTGATCTGCGCCCTCGGCCGAAGGGGGTGCGGGCTAGGAGGGGGTTGAAATGTACAAAGTGGTCCTGTTGAGACACGGGGAAAGCACATGGAACAAAGAAAACCGGTTCACGGGCTGGGTGGACGTGGACCTTTCCGAGCGGGGCATGGCCGAAGGGCACCAGGCGGCGAAGGTCCTCATGGAGGGGGGCTACGCCTTTGACGTGGCGTACACCTCGGTCCTGAAGCGGGCGATCCGCACCCTCTGGATCGTCCTGGACGACATGGACCTCATGTGGATTCCGGTCTATCGCTCCTGGCGTCTGAACGAGCGCCACTACGGCGGTCTCCAGGGGCTTAACAAGGCGGAGATGGCGGCGCGGCATGGTGATGAGCAGGTGCACATCTGGCGGCGGAGCTACGATATCCGGCCGCCGGCCTTGGCCAAAAGCGATTCTATGTATCCTGGAAAGGACCCGCGGTATCGGGACCTCACGGAGCGGGAGCTTCCCCTCACGGAGTGCCTCAAGGATACGGTGGCGAGATTTCTGCCATACTGGCACCAGGTGATCGCCCCGGTGGTCAAGGAGGGGAAGAAGGTTCTCATCGCCGCGCACGGGAACAGCCTCCGGGCCCTGGTCAAGTACCTGGACAAGGTTCCTGACGAGGTCATTCCCGGCCTGAACATTCCCACCGGCGTGCCTCTGGTGTACGAGCTCGATGATAACCTGCAGCCGCTCAAGCATTACTACCTCGGTGACCAGGAGGAGATCCGGAAGGCCATGGAGGCGGTGGCGAAGCAGGGGAAGGCGAAGGGGTAGGAAGGCATAGAGCATGGCGCATGGGGCATAGAGCATAGAGCTTCGCCCTTTGGAGGCTGAGGCGGGGCAGCGGGCAGCGAGTCCTCCAAAGTCACAGTAAAGGAGCTCCTTTATGAAGCGAGCACTGGTAATGAGCATGAGACCATGTCTTGCCCTGGTCTTGGCCATGGCGATGGCCTCCGGCTTCGCCGACGCCCAGACCGCACCGCCCGCTGTGGTCACGATCGGCGGCGGGTACACCACGGGCCTCTACTACCAGAGCGCCAACGCCATCGCGAAGATCGTCAACAAGAGGAGCCAGGCCCTGGGATTCAAGTGCAAGGTGTTGCCGAGCACCGGCTCGGCGGAAAACGTCGAGGAGGTGTTGTCCGGCGCGGTCCAGTTCGCCTATGTCCAGTCGGACGTCCAGTTCCAGGCCTGGAACGGGGTCGGTCCGTGGAGCAAGAAGGGGCCGCAAAAAAATCTCCGCTCGGTGTTCGCCGTTTACCCGGAGGCGCTGACCCTGATCGCCGCTGAAGGCTCCGGGATCGGGAGCATCGGCGATCTTAAGGGGAAGCGGGTGAACATCGGCGTTCCGGGGTCAGGGCAGTACGAGGTGGCGCTTCAGGCGCTGGCGGCTGCCGGGGTCGACTCCGCCGGGGAGATAAGGACGACCACTTATGAGTCCAACGAGGCCTCGGATCTCCTCCAGCGAGGGCAGATCGACGCCTACTTCTATATGGTGGGCCACCCGAACATGAACGTGAGGGAAGCCACCACGGAAAAGCTCAAGAAGGTTCGCATCTGCGAGATCGCCGGGCCGGGTATCGACGCGATGCTAAGGGAAAAGCCCTACTATGCGAGAACCGTGATCCCGATGCGATTCTACCCGAACGCGGTGAACAAGGAAGATGTGCTGACCTTCGGGGTCAAGGCCACCCTGGTCACCTCGGCCTCGGTGCCCGACGACGTGGTTTACAAGCTCACGAAGGAGGTCTTCGAAAACCTGGATCAGTTCAAAAGGCTTGTCCCCGCCCAGTGGCAGCTCACGAGGAAGGGCATGGTGGAAGGCCTCACGGCGCCCATTCACCCGGGCGCCATGAAATACTACAAGGAGGCGGGGTTGATGTAGGTGGCGGCGCTGTGCGTTTCGGCTTTCCGATGCTTCTATGGAGGCGAAGATGAAAAACACCCTTCTGCTCTTACTCTCCCTGGCCTTGCTCACCTCACCCGCGTGGGCCGAGGAGCCGCCCTACGAGTACCCGATCGTCAACCCCTACGAGGCGACGGTCATCGGCACCCCGGCTTTCGGTAGACCGGAGCTGCCGGCGAAGATCCGCGTCGAGCCTCTCGATATCAAGGTTTTCGGGGATCGGGAGACCCCGGACGTTTTCTGGTACTGGAACACCTTTCGTTGTTCCCTTGCGTACCAGAAGGGCAAGGCTCCCCTGATCTTCATCGTTGCCGGGACCGGAGGGAGCTATAACTCTTCCAACATGATTCTCCTTCAGAAAATCTTCTACAAGGCGGGTTTTCACGTCATCAATCTCTCCTCGCCGACGGCGGCCGATTTCATTGTCGGCGCCTCGGCCACGCAGATTCCGGGAAACATCGCGGATGACACGAGAGACCTCTACCGGGTGATGGATCTCGCCTGGAAGCAGGTGAAGGACCGCATCGAGGTCTCCGAGTTCTACCTCACCGGGTACAGCCTCGGGGGGGCCCAGTCGGCGTTCCTCGCCAAGCTGGACGACGAGAAGCATCTCTTCAACTTCAAGAAGGTGCTGTTGATCAATCCGCCGGTCAGCCTTTACAGCTCGGCAAGGATCCTGGACGACATGCTCGTCGAAAATATCCCCGGAGGGATGGACCATCTCAATGAGTTCTTCGACCAGATGATGCAAAAGCTATCCAGAGTGTACAAGAGAATGGGGGCTATCGATCTATCCAGCAATTTTCTTTATGACATATACAAGTTCGAGACAGTCGACAAGGAAGGCTTGGAGGCCCTCATCGGTTTTTCCTTCAGGCTGTCCGCGAGCAACATGATTTTTACCTCAGATGTGGTGACCAATACGGGATACATCAAGCCGAAGAATCTCGTCCTTACAACTGGAGATTCCACGACGGATTATGCCAAGGTCTGCATGCACACGAGCTTTCTTGATTACTTCAATCAGGTGTTCTACCCGTTTTTCCGTGCAAGACAACCTGATCTGAGCAAGCAGGCTCTCATCGACAGTCTCAGCCTGAGGAGCATTGAAGACTACCTCAGGAACACAAAGAAAATCGGCCTCGTCCACAATGAGGACGACATTATCCTCGCTCCGGGGGAGATCGATTTCTTCCGCCAGGTGTTCGGCTCGCGGGCAAAAATTTACCCGAACGGCGGCCACTGCGGCAACATGATCTACATCGAGAACGTGGGCTACATGATCAATTTCTTCAAGAGCTAGGGGGCCGGCCGATGGGACGACAAACACTCAACGCCATGGTTGCGAGAGGGTTCGTGCTTTTTGTTTTCATCGTGATGGCGCACGGCTGCGCCTCGGCTCCGGTGCAGAAGGGGCCGATTCAACCGGCGGAGCGCCCGGTGAGCGAATTCGTCAAGCCGAACGTGACATATCCAATTGACGCCTACGATCCGCTGGAGAGCGTCAACCGGCGGATCTACAAGTTCAACGCCCTGTTCGACAAGTATGTATACCTCCCGGTTGTGAGCGCCTATGAGTTCATCCTGCCTGTTCCCGTCCAAGACATGGTGTCGAACTTCTTCAACAACCTCCATGAGGTGAGGAACCTGGTCAACTCGGCTCTTCAGCTCAAGGGTGGCAAGGCCTGCATCACGGGGACGCGGATGGTCGTGAACACAACACTCGGCATCGGCGGGCTGTTCGATGTGGCGACCGGGATCGGCCTCCCCAAGCAAAACGAGGACTTCGGACAGACCCTCGGCTTTTACGGAGTCGGGCCGGGAGCGTACCTCGTGTTGCCCATCTTCGGCCCCTCGAGCGTGCGGGATACCACCGGGCTCGTTTTCGACCTGGGAACCTATGAGATCATGACCACCGAGATGATCGGGTGGCTCGACCTGAATAGCGATGAGAAGAATGCGGTGACATGGGGGTCGGACGCTGTGGATGCCATCGACACGCGGCACCAGCAGAGCTTCCGGTACTACGAGACAGGATCACCCTTCGAGTACGAGCTTATACGCGCTCTCTACCTGAAAAGCCGGGAAAAGATAATGGTGGAGAATTGATGCTACCTCTGTCGGGCGAACTGGTCGAGCGGGCCTGAGGAGTGGGAATCGATTTTGAGGAGAAGGGAGGGCACATGAAAGTTTCAAGGTTACTGATCGCGGTTGTTTTCGGGGTGACCCTGTTGGGTTCGGCGGCTCTGCTGGGCACCGCGGCCCAAGCGACCTCCGCCGTCGGCTCGGTTGGTGCGGGCGGCGAGCCCACTGGAGATTACGAAGCTGCTAAAGGGAAGGGTACGCAGGTGTCTCTCGGCCTCGGTGCCGGAGCGGCCCCCGACTATGAGGGGTCCAACGACTACACGCCCGTGCCTCTTCTCTTTGCCAGAGTCGCGTGGGAATCGGGCATGTTCCTCCGCTTCGAGGGCGGCACCCTGAGAGCGAACCTTATACCGAGCGACAAGTGGAGGTTCGGGCCGGTGGTCAAGTACATCCGACCGCGTGACCACGTGGAAGACAAGAAGGTGGACGATCTGAAGGACGTTGACGCTGCCGTCATGGTGGGTGGGTTTGCCGGCTACGACATCGGCAGGTTGAGCACCTACATCCAGGTGGTTCAGGATGTATCCGGCTCCAATGACGGCCTTCTGGCCGGCCTCGGGTTGGGGTACTCGGTAAAGATCAGCGACCCGGTGCAGATGGTCCTTATGGCTTCAACTACCTATGCAAGCGGCAACTACATGAGCACCTACTTCGGCGTTGACGCAGCGAACTCTCGTCGGAGCGGTCTGAAGACCTACAACGCCGACGCCGGATTCAAGGACGTGGGAGTCGGGGTCGCGGTTAACTATTCCGTGTGGCAGCACGTGGGCTTCCGGGTGATTGCCAACTATACGCGGCTCGTGGGTGATGCCGCGGACAGCCCCATCGTCGATGACCAAGGCAGCGCCAACCAGTTCTTTGGCGGCCTGATGGTCACCTACACCTTTTAGATCCCTCATGCCTCGATCGCTCTTGGTTGAACCCCGTTCGGCTCGGGGTCCCGGCCGAACGGGGTTCACAGTAAATCCCATCGCCCGTTCGTGTGAAGACCTCCCGTTTGTCGAAAAGATCTTGCCGATGTCATTGGACCAAAGTCCAATAGCTTTTTCCCGCTCGGATGGTAGAATCTATATGCTAAAGTTTGGTCGGGTGCCTCCCGACCGCGCATTGGCATCCCATTTCGTGGATCAGGAGGTGCATCATGAACGGAAAGAAGGGACAGTCCTTCGCTCCTTCGCCGCAGGCTGGGTATGAGCCCACACGGACCGGGCTGAGCCCGGAGGCGCTTGTCCGGGCAATCCGAGACAACCTCTACTATGCCCAGGGAAGAATCCCGGAGGCTGCCCCCCCTAGCGTCTGGTACATGGCCCTCGCCTACACGGTGCGCGACCGCCTGCTCCAGCGCTGGATCAAGACGGTCCATACTCTCATGAGGAAGGACGTCAAGGTCGTGAGCTATCTTTCCGCCGAATTCCTCGTGGGGCCCCATCTCGCGAACAACCTCGTCAATCTCGGTATCTACGACGAGGCGAGGCAAGCGGTGGCTCAGGTGGGCCAAGAGCTCGACGATCTCCTGGAGCGAGAGGAGGAGCCGGGTCTCGGGAACGGCGGACTGGGGCGGCTCGCGGCCTGCTTCCTCGATTCTCTGGCGACGCTGGAGGTTCCTGCCATCGGGTACGGCATCCGCTACGAGTTCGGCATTTTCGATCAGGTGATCCGGGACGGCTGGCAGCTCGAGATCACCGACAAGTGGCTCCGCTACGGCAACCCCTGGGAAATCCCCCACCCCGAGATCGCCTACGACATCAACCTCGGCGGCTACACGGAACCGTACGAAGATCATGCCGGGCGCTACCGGGTGCGCTGGATCCCCCACCAGGTGGTGAAGGGTGTGGCCTACGATACCCCGATTCTCGGCTACCGGGTGAACACCACCAACCTCCTTCGCCTCTGGAAGGCCGAGGCGACGGAGTCCTTCGACTTCCAGGCCTTCAATATCGGCGACTACTTCGGCGCCGTGCACGCGAAGGCTGCCTCGGAGACGATCACCAAGGTCCTCTACCCGAACGACGAGCCCTATCAGGGCAAGCAACTGCGTCTTGCTCAGCAGTACTTCTTCGTCTCCTGCTCTTTGCAGGACATGATTCGCCTGCACCTTCTAATGGGAAACAGTCTGGATACCTTCCATGAGTGGTGGGCGGTGCAGCTCAACGACACCCACCCCTCCATCGCGGTTGCAGAGCTCATGAGGCTTTTCGTGGATGACCACCTTATGGATTGGGAGCAGGCCTGGGACATCACCAGGAAAACCCTCGCCTACACCAACCATACCCTTCTCCCGGAGGCCCTGGAGAAGTGGCCGCTGCCGCTCTTCAAGGATGTGCTGCCGAGGCATCTCGAGATCATCTACGAGATCAACCGCCGCTTTCTGGACGAGGTCCGGGTGCGGTTCCCCGGGGACGAGCAGCGTGTGGCGCGTCTCTCACTTATCGACGAGAGCGGTGACAGGTACGTGCGGATGGCTAACCTGGCGAGCGTCGGGAGCCACGCCATCAACGGCGTTGCGGCTCTCCATTCGGAGCTTGTGAAGCAGACGGTGCTCCGTGATTTCTACGAGCTCGATCCGTCAAAGTTCCACAATGTCACCAACGGCGTGACGCCGCGGCGCTGGATGGTTTTGAGCAACCCGAAGCTGGCTGCTCTGATCACGCAGAAGATCGGCGACGGTTGGGTCCGGAACCTCGAGGTAGAGCTGAGAGAGCTCAAGGCATTCGCCGATGACTCGGCCTTGCAAAGGGAGTGGCGCCGGATCAAACGTGAGAACAAGGCGGACCTGGCGGCTCTCATCAAGGAGCGGACCGGTACCGTCGTTGATCCGGAGAGCCTCTTCGACATCCAGGTTAAGCGTCTCCACGAATACAAGCGCCAGCACCTGAACGTCCTCCATATCGTCACGCTCTACACCCGGATCAAGAAGAATCCCGGGGCCGACATCACGCCGCGCACCTTCATCTTCGGCGGCAAGGCCGCCCCCGGCTACTTCACGGCCAAGCTCATCATCAAGCTCATAAACTCGGTGGGAGATGTGGTCAATAACGATCCCGATGTCGCAGGACGGCTCAAGGTCGTCTTTTTCCCGGACTTCAACGTCAAGAACGGCCAGCACATCTACCCGGCCGCAGACCTTTCCGAGCAGATCTCCACCGCAGGCAAGGAGGCTTCGGGAACGGGCAACATGAAGTTCACCATGAACGGGGCCCTCACTATCGGCACTCTCGACGGGGCGAACGTGGAGATCCGCGAGGAGGTGGGTAAGGAGAACTTCTTCCTCTTCGGCCTGACGGTCGAGGAGGTAATGGCCATGAGGTCAGGGGGTTACAGCCCCAGGAAGTACTACGAATCCAACGCCACCTTGCGCGAGGCAATCGATCTCATCGCCTCCGGGCATTTTTCCAAGGGGGATGGGAACCTGTTCAAGCCCCTCCTCGACTCCCTTCTCAACCATGACGAATACATGCTTTTCGCCGACTACCAGTCCTATGTGGACTGCCAGGAACGAGTGAGCAAGGCCTTTCGCGCGCAGAAGGAGTGGACCCGGATGTCGATCCTGAACGTGGCCCGCTCGGGCAAGTTCTCGTCCGATCGCTCCATCCGGGACTACTGCGAAAAGATCTGGAAGGTGAAGCCGGTCAGGGTTGAGGTTTAGGGCGGGCTCCGTGTTGAGGCGGGTACGGCCGATTCGCCCTGCGTTTGTCTAGCGCGACGAGGACGCCGCTCCCACGGAAATGAAACCGACGACGTTTGTCATTTGGACTTGATTTGCCACTTGGGTTTTGGCATTTGACCTGTTATGGGCAGAGACATCGAAAGGGGCAAGAGCTTTCCTCTCGGCGCTACCGTCTACCCGGACGGGGTGAACTTCAGCGTCTTCTCGAAGAACGCAACCGGCGTGGACCTGCTCTTGTTCGACCCCGTCGATGACCCGAAACCGGTCCGGGTCATCTCCCTGGATCCCAGGAAGAACCGCACCTACCACTACTGGCACTGCTTGGTCCCCGGCATCCAGCCCGGCCAGATTTACGGCTACCGGGCCGCGGGGCCTTTCGAACCGGAAAAAGGGCTTCGCTTCGATCCGGAAAAGGTGCTCCTGGATCCCTACGGGCGGGGCGTCGCCGTACCGGAGAGATATACGCACAAGGCTGCGAGTCAGCCTGGTGACAACGCCGCTACCGCCATGAAGAGCGTCGTCGCGGATCCGCACGCCTATGACTGGGAGGACGACGCGCCCCTCGAGCGGCCCTTCTCCCAGACCGTCATCTACGAGATGCACGTGTCCGGCTTCACCAAACACCCGAGTTCGGGCGTCGCCCCGGAGAAGCGAGGAACATACGCTGGCCTGATCGAGAGGATCCCCTACCTCAAGGATCTCGGCGTTACCGCCGTGGAGCTTCTGCCGGTCTTTCAGTTCGACGCCCAGGACTGTCCCGAGGGGCTGGTCAACTACTGGGGCTACTGCCCCGTCTCCTTCTTTGCGCCCCATCACGCTTACAGCTCGCGGCGGGATCCCCTCGGGGTCCTGGACGAGTTCCGGGACATGGTGAAGGCTCTCCATCGGGCGGGGATCGAGGTGATCCTCGACGTGGTCTACAACCACACCGCCGAGGGGAGCCACGAGGGGCCGACGTTCTGCTTCAAAGGGCTCGAAAACGCCGTCTATTACATCCTGGAGCAGGACAGGTCCCGGTACACGAACTATACCGGCACGGGAAACACCCTGAACGCCAACCAGCCCATCGTCCGGCGCCTGATCCTCGATAGCCTGCACTACTGGGTGGAGGAGATGCATGTAGATGGTTTTCGCTTCGATCTCGCCTCAATCCTTTCCCGGGACGAATGCGGCCGCCCGCTGGAGAACCCGCCGGTACTCTGGGACATCGAGTCAGACCCGGTGCTCGCAGGAACCAAGCTCATCGCCGAGGCCTGGGATGCGGCCGGCCTTTACCAGGTCGGGACCTTCATCGGCGACAGTTGGAAGGAGTGGAACGGGAGGTTCCGCGACGACGTGCGCAGCTTCGTCAAGGGAGACAGCGGCACGGTTTCCCGGCTGGCCGCGCGGCTCGTCGGCAGCCCCGATATTTACGGGCACGAGGAGAGGGAGCCGGAGCAGAGCATCAACTTCGTCACCTGCCACGACGGCTTCACCCTGAACGATCTCGTCTCCTACAACCAGAAGCATAATGAGGCGAACGGAGAAGGCAATCGGGACGGCACCGACGACAACCGGAGCTGGAACTGCGGGGCGGAAGGCCCTACAGGCGACCCGGAGGTGCAGACACTTCGGAACCGACAGGTGAAGAACTTCTTCGCCATCACCTTCCTCTCCATGGGCACGCCCATGCTTCTCATGGGAGATGAGGTGCGCCGCACCCAGCGGGGGAACAACAACGCCTACTGCCAGGACAACGAGATCAGTTGGTTCGACTGGACCTGGCTCGAAGAACACGGCGACGTCCATCGCTTCGTGCAGAGGCTCATTCAATTGCGGCAGAGTCGAGATCTATCCCAGGAGGAGTTGGGGCTTAGCCTGAACCAGCTCCTGCGGCAGGGAAAGATCCAGTGGCACGGAGTCAGGCTGAACCAGCCGGACTGGGGCGATGATTCTCGCAGCCTGGCGGCAACGGCGCAGATCTTCCGGGGGAAGTTCTTGCTCCACCTCATGCTGAACGCCTACTGGGAGCCGCTCGAGTTTGAGCTGCCGTCTCCGGAGGGCCCAGGCTGGCGGCGGCTGGTGGACACCTACCGCAAGTCGCCCGACGACATTTACGGCGCTGTAGATGCCCCGGTCGTTAACGGCTCGACCTACCAGGTCCAGCCACGCTCGGTGGTGTTGCTTATCTCCAGGACCTCCGGAAAGCCGGCGTCCGGGGGGGAGTCAGCCCCGTCGGGGCGAGAGAGGTTGAAAGGGCGCGGAGGGCTGGGCTAATGCTCTGATGGGAACAACAGACGGGTAGCCCACATCGTGCACGAGACGCCTTGGCGAGATCGTGGAGATGGTCGTGTCACCGGGCAACCACAGGGGCTCGGACCTGAGGCGTACTTGGTCAGTACGTCGCAAGGTGCGAGACCCGAGGACGCCCGGGAGGACGGCCATATCCACGGTCGCAGCAGGTGGTTCGTGCGTAATGCGGGCTGAAGAGGAGGCTCGCATGAGCAGGAGAATATCCGCAGTAGAGGCTCTCGAGATTCTCGATTCTCGAGGGAACCCCACAGTTCGGGTGATGGTGGGGCTGGAAAATGGGATACTCGCTTCCGCTTCGGTGCCGTCGGGCGCCTCCACCGGCGCCCACGAGGCCCTGGAGCTTCGGGACGGGGACAAGAAGCGCTACGACGGCAAGGGGGTGACCAAGGCGGTCGCCAATGTGAGGGAGAAGATCGGCCCTGAGCTCCTCGGCATGGATGCGGCGGAGCAGGCCGCCGTGGACCGGCTCATGCTCGAGCTCGACGGCACGCCCAACAAGAGCAAGCTGGGAGCCAACGCCATGCTCGGGGTCTCCATGGCGGTAGCCTCGGCCGCCGCCATGAGCGCCGGTCTGCCTCTCTATGCCTATCTCGGCGGGCCGGGCGCGACGCGCCTTCCGGTACCCATGATGAACATCCTGAACGGCGGCAAGCACGCGGACAACAGCGTCGACTTCCAGGAGTTCATGATCATGCCGGTGGGCGCTCCGACTTTCTCGGAAGGCCTGCGATGGAGCGCGGAGATTTTCCACGTCCTGAAGAAGCTACTGGGGAAGAAGGGCTACAACACCGGTGTGGGCGACGAGGGCGGCTTCGCTCCCGATCTCAAGAGCGATGAGATGGCGTGCGAGGTCATCCTGGAGGCCATCGCGGCCGCGGGGTATAAGGCGGGCAAGGAGGTCGCCCTGGCGCTGGATCCTGCCTCCAGCTCCTTCTTCGAGAAGGGCTCCTACCACTTCACCAAGTCGGGCCAACGCCGGAAGTCAACGGCCGAGATGATCTCCCTGTACGAGTCCTGGGTGAAGAAGTACCACATCGTCTCCATCGAGGACGGCCTGGACGAGAACGACTGGAAGGGTTTTGCGAAGCTCACCGCCAAGGTCGGCGACCGGGTGCAGATCGTCGGTGACGACCTCTTCGTCACCAATACCCGTTTCATCGCCAGGGGCATCCAGGAGAAGGCCGCAAACGCCGTGCTCATCAAGCTGAACCAGATCGGCACCGTGACCGAGACCATGGAGGCCATAGCCCTCTGCCGTAGGGCGGGGTGGCAGTACGTTGTGTCGCACCGCTCCGGCGAGACCGAGGACACCTTCCTGGCCGACTTCGCCGTGGCCATGGGGGGTGGCCAGATCAAGACGGGGTCGCTGTGTCGGAGCGAGCGAGTCGGGAAGTACAATCGGTTGCTGGAGATCGAGGGCGAGCTGGGCAAGGCCGCGGTGTTCGAGAACCCATTTGCGACGGTGAAGTGACCCCCGTCGATTCCATGCGGGGTGGGCACCGCCCATCACATGGCCTCCAAGAAACATTTTCCTCTCTCCCTCAGGAGGGGGAGAGGATTAAGGTGAGGGGGTGAGGCGGTGCGAATGTCGCCCTCACCCTTGCCCTGTCTCGCGAGGGGGAGAGGGAGCCAAAAAGGGCAGTTTCAAAAAGACTCAATCGGGCATTCCGGGGAGACCACGAGGGAAGGGGCTTTTTAACTGGTGCACCGGGCCCACCCTCCATCGAATAGGAGATACCATGCCGGTAGCAGACTACAAGACGTACTGTGAGATGATCGAGCGGGCCAGGGTGGGGAAATTCGCCTACCCGGCCATCAACGTAACCTCCCTCACCACCGCCAACGCTGTCCTCAAAGGGCTTGCCGAGAGCAAGAGCGACGGGATCATCCAGGTCTCAACGGGCGGGGGCGCCTTCGCCTCGGGGAGCTCCGTCAAGGACATGGCCCTCGGCGCCATCTCCATCGCCGAGCACGTCCACCGTGCCGCCGCCCGCTATCCCATCTGCGTGGCCCTCCACACCGACCACTGCCAGGCCAAGAATCTCGACAAGTTCGTGATCCCCCTTATCGAGGAGACCGAGAGGCGGCGGGCCGCCGGGCGGCCCAATCTCTTCAACAGCCACATGTTCGACGGGAGCGACCTCCCCCTGAAGGAGAACCTGGACATCGCCATCAAGCTCCTCGAGCGCTGCCACAAGAATGAGATCATCCTCGAGATCGAGGTTGGTGTGGTCGGGGGCGAGGAGGACGGCGTGAAGGGTGAGGCCTCGGGGAAGATGTACACCACGCCCGAAGACCTGCTCGAGACCGCCCGTCGGCTCAACACGGTCAAAGGCGCACGCTACCTGGTGGCGGCCACCTTCGGCAACGTCCACGGCGTCTACAAGCCGGGGCACGTGAAGCTCAAGCCGACGGTGCTCAGGGACGGTCAGCAGGCCCTGGAACAAGCCCACGGGAAAGAGGGGCGTTTTTATCTCGTGTTCCATGGCGGATCGGGTTCCGCCCTGGGGGAGATCCACGAGGCGATCGAGTACGGCGTGGTCAAGATGAACATCGACACCGACATGCAATATGTCTTCACCCGGGCCATCGCCGACCACATGATGAAGAACTACGACGGCGTGCTCATGATCGACGGCGAGATGGGGAGCAAGAAGGCGTATGATCCCCGCTCGTACCTGGCCTCGGCGGAGACCGCCATGGCGGAGCGGGTCAAACGGGCGGCCCGCGAATTAAAAGCCGTCGGGACAACGCTGTACAAGGCATAGTGAGGGGACTTCTATGCAAGATGCCGATGTGAACTTCGCCATCTCCAAATTGGGAGAGTGTCGTATCCCGTC
>Ga0335070_10003148_pt1 | contig 19178 bp, 20 predicted proteins | sample Lox_Sample_13_FD_206722 | JGI IMG/M metagenome (GOLD analysis project Ga0335070, IMG submission 206722) | Soil microbial communities from Loxahatchee National Wildlife Refuge, Florida, United States - Lox_Sample_1.3 | ecosystem: Environmental > Terrestrial > Soil > Wetlands | place: USA... | reverse complement strand
CTCGAGCTCGGCAAGCGCCGTGGGATTGCCGCAGCCGAGCGAGGCGGCCGCCGCCTCGGCGGGCACGCATGCGGTCTCGCTCTCCGTGTAGAGCCTGGACGTGATGGGATCCGGCTCCCGGCCGGAGACGCCCTCGCCGCAGCACGAGGCGCCGCCGCCCGCCACCACTCTGAGTGCGGCCTTGCCGTACTTGTCCTTGACGATCTGCTTGATGTCGGCGTCGCTCATGGCCGCCCCTCAGGACGCGCAGCCGGACGGACCGCAACAGTCGCCGCCCTTGGCGAGCTGAAGCCCCTGCGGTTTCCGGGCCACCGGAGGCTCGTCCTCGAGGTCGTAGTTGAGGTGATAGACCTCCCACTCGACGCCGTCCGGGTCCTGGACCCAGAACTTGTCCTGGTTGGCATGGCAGCAGTCGACGCCCATCTCCTCACGGACCGGCAACCCGGCGGCCTTCACACGCGTGAGGTGTTCCACTACCGCCGCTACCGTGTCGACCTGGACGCCGACATGGTTCACCGCACCTTCCGCCGCATGCCCGCCCTCGGAAAGGGCGAGGTTGACGGGCGCCCACTCGGGCAGGAACTTCACGTAGCCCGTCTTCACCTTCACCGGCCCCGCGCCGAGGAAGCGCTCGTAGAAGTCGCGGCTCTTGCCCAGATCCGATACGTGCATGTGCAGGTGGACTTTCGCGCTCATTGGGAGTCTCCCTTGTCAGCAGCAGGCGGTGAGCAGGCGGGCCAGGGTGGTCGCCGTCTCCCGCTGCACGGAGTAGTAGACGTACCGCTCTTCCTTCCGGCTCTCCACGAGCCCGGCGCGCCGCAGCGCATCCAGGTGGTGCGAGAGGGTGGGGCCGGGGATTTCCACGGCGGCCTGGATCTCGCCCACCGGGACCTCTCGCGCGGCGCGGACGAGGTAGAAGAACACCTGGAGGCGGGAGAGATGGCCGAGAGCCTTGAACGCCTCGACGTGGGTCTCGTCGGCCTCCAGCTGGGACAGGGGCAGGCGGGCGATAGTTTTCATATTTCGAATACTATGAAACTATCGAAGTGCTGTCAAGCGCCGGCGCCGGGCCGGCGACCGGCTCGCCTACTCGCGGTCGATCCAGCACTCCGCTTCGCCGAGGTCGCGGAAGACCGCGAAGTCCGTCATCCGGTCGCCGCGCCGGAGCCCGTACATGCGGGCGATGCCGAAGCCGAGGACCGTCCGCACGACGACGGCGCGCCGCGCCGCGGGGGACAGGATGTTCGGAAGGGCGGCGAGCGTGCGGACACCGTCCGAGCTGAACCCGTCTCGAGGAGCTTCCGCGTGACGGAGATCGAAGAGGATGGAGTAGTCCGGCCGGACCTCCGGAGTGGTGGCGAACCGGTGGTGAAGGTTCACGAGGTCCTCGGGCGAGACTTCTCCCATGGCCGTGACCCGGATGTTCTTCCGCTGTGCGTCGATCTCGTATCTGAGTGCCATGGGGAGGGGTCTCCTGTCGGTCAGACGGTCAGGCGAATCGCCAGCCGTCGAGCGTGTGAGGTTTGGCCGGAACGATGCGAAGGGGCAGATCGCGCGAGCCCAGCACACCCGCGTCGAGAAGCGGCTGCGCCGCTCGGCCCAGCGAGGCGCGCCGCAGCGCGGGCATGGAGGCGAGCCGGCGCGCCAGCGCGTGCGAGCTGGCCGGGAGCCGCAGCGTGCCGCCCGGCAGCCGCAGTGTAAAATCGCCGCGCTTCCTGTCCACCGGCCCCGCGGACACGGGCACCTGGGTCCATACGGTGTCAGCGGAGACGCGCGGCATGGGCAGCGCCCGACCCGAGGTCACGTCCCATGAGGTAATGGCCCGAGCGGCGCGAGCGCCCATGGGCGGCGTGGAGCGCGACTTCCACGTGAGCGACAGCGCGAGCGAGCGCCCGTGGCAGACGACGCGATGCGGAGTGCGGGGCGGCAGGTAGAAGAGCGAGCCGGGCGCCAGCTGTCGCGTGACCCAGCCGCGGCCGATCACGCGCTCGTCGAGATCCTGGGCCGTGCCGCGGGGCACCGGGGGGCCCGTCGTTACCGTGCGCCGCCCCTCCAGCTGGAGCCATACGCTGTCGACCTCGCCGTCGTGGTGGAGCCCCAGGCCCTGACGCCCCTTGCCGTTGACGAGGAAGAGGAACGAGCATTCCTCGCGGCCCGGACCGAAGAGGGCGGCACGGAGCTGCGCCATGAGCCGCGCCACCCGCGGCAGCACTTGATGGATCTGCGGCATGTAGATGGTGGCGCCCTCGGCGAAGGCGCGCCGGATCTGCTCTCGCCGCGGGCGCCGGATGTAGCGGCGGTCGGCGGCGATCTGCACGGGAAGGCCCGATAGCGCGAGGCCGAGCGCGTCGCGGAAGCGGGGCGCAAGGGTGCGCCAGGCGGGAACGCGCGCGGAGATGAGCCGGGCCCTACTACTTCTTGGCGACGGCGTAGCGCTTCGCGACGTAGTCGTCGAGGATCTCGAGGAACTCGGCCACGATGCGGTCGCCCTTGAGCGTGAGCTTGAGGGCGCCGTCCACGAAGACGGGCGCCTTGGGCTCCTCGAAGGTGCCGGGCAGCGAGATGCCGATGTGCGCGTGCTTGCTCTCGCCGGGCCCGTTGACGACGCACCCCATCACCGCGACGTTCAGCTCCTCGACGCCGGCGTACCGGGACTTCCACACCGGCATCTGCTCGCGGAGATAGGTCTGGATCTGCTCCGCCATCTCCTGGAAGAACGTGGACGTCGTGCGCCCGCAGCCGGGGCACGCCGTGACCTGCGGGATGAAGTTACGGAGGCCCATGGACTGGAGGATCTGCTGGGCGACCTGCACCTCCTCGGTCCGGTCGCCGCCCGGCTTGGGCGTGAGCGAGACGCGGATGGTGTCGCCGATGCCGTCCTGCAGCAGGATGGCGAGCCCGGCCGTGCTGGCCACGATGCCCTTGGTGCTCATGCCCGCTTCCGTGAGCCCGAGGTGGAGCGGGTAGTCGGAGCGTGGCGCGAGCTTGCGATACACGTCCACCAGGTCCTGCACGCCCGAGACCTTGGCCGAGAGGATGATGCGATCGTGACCGAGGCCGGTCTGCTCGGCCAGCTCCGCGGACTGGATGGCGCTCTCGACCATGGCGTTCATGGTCACGTCGCGCGCGGTGAGCGGCTCGCGCAGCTTCGAGTTCGCGTCCATCATGCTGGTGAGCAGGTTCTGGTCGAGGCTGCCCCAGTTGACGCCGATGCGGACGGGCTTGCCGTTGTCGATGGCCACCTTGACGATGGCGTTGAAGTTGTCGTCGTGGTGCTTGCCCCCGACATTGCCCGGGTTGATGCGGTACTTGGCGAGCGCCTTCGCGCAGGCGGGGTACTTGGTGAGGAGCACGTGGCCGTTGTAGTGGAAGTCGCCGATCACGGGCACCTGCACCTGCTTGACGATCTCCGGGACGGCGCGCGCGGCCTCGTCGTGGTTGACGGTGACCCGCACGAGCTCGCTGCCCGCGGCGTGGAGCGCATTGACCTGGGCCGCGGTGGCGGCCACGTCGGCCGTGTCCGTGTTGGTCATGGACTGAACGATGATGGGCCGCTCGCTGCCGACCTTGACGCCGCCCACGTCCACGGTCACGGTCTTCCGCCGCTTCGGGGCACTCATGATGAGGGCCACTATACCATGGCGGTCGGGCGGGGCCGCGCTGGTGGGAGGCGACCAGATGAGGCATAATCGGCGCCCGAATGCGTGGTTACCATCCTTACTCGAGGAGTCGCCCATGCTCATCGTTGCCACCCCGCAGGATCTGAAGAAGCACATCGGCGAGACGCTCGGCCCCTCCGACTGGCTCACTGTCGACCAGGCCATGATCGACAAGTTTGCCGAGGCGACGGGCGACCATCAGTGGATCCACGTGGACGTGGAGCGCGCGAAGAAGGAGATGCCCGGCGGCAAGACCATCGCGCACGGCTATCTCACGCTGTCGCTCCTGCCCCGGCTGACCCCGCAGCTCCTGAAGGTGGAGAAGCGCACGCGCGGCATCAACTACGGATCCAACAAGGTCCGGTTCACCAACACGGTGCCCGCCGGCTCGCGCGTCCGGCTCAAGCAGACCATCAAGAACGTCGAGGACGTGGAGGGCAACGGCGTTCGCGTCACCTCCGAGATGGTGATCGAGGTGGAGGGGAAGGACCGTCCGGCCCTGGTCGCCGAGGTCATGGGCCTGCAGTTCGCCTGAAGGGCGCCCCTCACCCTAACCCTCTCCCCCGGTGGGGAGAGGGGATCGAACTCCCTCTCCCTCACTGAGGGAGAGGGCAGGGTGAGGGTGAGCGCTTCTCGTGACGAGCCCCGGCGAGCTTCTCTTAGGGCAGGCTCGCCTTCGCCTTCTCGTAGGCGTTCTGCACCGAGAGCATCGCCGAGTCCGTCCCGGCCTTGACGTCGTTCCAGGTCGCTGCCGTCGAGGTCTTGAGCGCGTCCATCTTCTGGTTGAGCACGGCTTTCTCCCGGTCGAGCGCCGCCATGCTCTTGTTGAACTCGGCCTTGGTTGCGTCGTTCGCCTGCGCGGCCTTCGCCTTGAGCTCCGCGGTCTTGGCGTCGAGGTCGCGCATCTGCGCCGCCAGCGCCCGCTGATACTCTTCCTTCTTGTCGTACGTGTAAACCGAGGCCTCGTGGGTGTCCTCCTTCATGCCGGCTACGGTGTTGCAGCCGGCGAGGACGGCGCCCGCGACGAGCGCAGCGAGCAGTGTGCGCATGCCACCTCCTCCCGAGGTTAGACCACATGTCGCATGGAGGTTAGACCACATGTCGCATGGTAGTGAACGCCCGGGCCCGTTGTCGAGAAATCCCGTCGGGCGTGCGCGCGCCGCGCTCGAAATCTGATAGGCTTCCCTCCATGCGGAAGACCGGGCGCCGCGCCGTCATCGTCGTCTGCGACAGCCTCCGGGCGGACATGATCCGCCCGGACACTGCGCCGACGCTCACAGCTCTTCCCGGCGCCGCCGTGAAGCGGTACTCGGGCTGCCGCGGCGTGTTCCCCTCGGTGACGCGCGTCACCTCCGCCTCCATCGCCACGGGCTGCCATCCCGGCCGCCACGGCCTCCTCGGCAACACGGTGGTGCTCGACGAAGGGGCCGGGCTCGTCTGCCTCTCCGTGGCGCGACCGGAGTTCCGCGAAAGGATGCGGAAGGCGACGGGACGCACGCTCCTCGCCTCGACGCTCGCGGAGCGGCTCGCGGATCGTGGCGGCGCCGTCGTGATGTCGAACGTCTCGGCGGGCGCGGCGTACTTCCAGGATCCCGACGGGTTCGGGCACGTCTATCACACCGCGGGCTCGTTCGGCCCGGGCCTGGTCCCCGTGCGAGACACCGAGCATCTGGATATCCAGAAGGGCGAGGCCGGCGATGCCGTGATGACGGCGCGGTTCTGCGAGGAGGTGCTGCGCGAGCGCCGGCCTCCTCTCGGCGTGCTCTGGCTATCCGAGCCGGACTACACGGGGCACAAGGCGCCGCTCGGCTCGCCCGCTCATCTGACGGCCATTCGCGCGGCCGATCGCTGCGTCAAGCAGGTGCTGGACACGCTCCGCGAGGACGACGGCGAGACGCTGCTCGTCATCTGCTCCGACCACGGCATGGAAACCACCGCGCGCACCATCGAGGTGGACGAGCTCCTGATCGAGGCCGGGCTCAAGGCAGGACCGGACTCGACGGACATCGTGACCGCGCCGAACGGCACGGCGACCATCATCTATCGGGCGCGCGACGCCAAGGCCGGCGAGGAGGACCTGAGGCGCTTTCTGGAATCTCAGGACTGGGTGGGCCGGCTCTACATGGGCCCGGCTCTGGGGGAGGTGGCGCTGCCCGTGGGCGGCCCCGTGGCGGCGGCCGTGTCGCTTCGCGCCGAGAACCGGCCGAACGAGTTCGGCGTGTGGGGCTATGGCGACATCGCCGCCGATCTCGACGGGCGCGCGTTCACCGGCTTCGGCCAGCACGGCGGCGTGGGCCCCAACGAGCAGCGGCCGTTTCTCTACGTGAGCGGCCCGGGCTATGACGACGGCGCGGAGGTGACGACGCCGGTCTGCCATGTGAACATCGCGCCGACCGTCCTGACGCACCTCGGTCTGCCGCGGGACGGCATGGACGGCGCGCCCCTTCCGAGAGGAGACACGCGGTGAGCCTGACCACTCCTGCCCCCCAGCCCGCCCAGGATGCCATGCCGAGCACGCGCGGCCTCAACTTCTACCTCGAGGACAGGAACCTTCAGTTCCTCTGCGAGACGGTGATGGACACGGCCACCTTCGAGCGCGCGCGGCCGCACCTCACCGACATGGGCGCGGTGGCGGGGGGCGAGCTCGACGAGCTGGCGGCGCAGGCTGACAAGAATCCCCCTGTCCTGCGCGCGTTCGACCAGGGCGGCCGGCGCGTGGACGAGGTGGTGTTTCATCCGTCGTACCGCGCGATGGAGCGGATCGCGTTCAGCCGCTTCGGCCTGGCCGCGCTCTCGCATCGGGACGGTGTGCTGGGCTGGCCCGGGCGCGTGCCGCAAACGGTCAAGTACGCGCTGTCCTATCTCTTCGCGCAGTCCGAGTTCGGGCTCCTCTGCCCGGTCAACATGACGGATTCGGCGGCGCGCATCCTGGAGCACTACGGCAGCTCCGAGCTCAAGGCTCAGTGGATTCCTCGGCTCACCACGACGGACTTCGACCAGCTCCTGCAGGGGACGCAGTGGATGACGGAGAAGACGGGCGGCTCCGACGTCGGGGCCGCCACGACGGTGGCGCGGCGGGACGCCGCCGGCGTCTGGCGGCTCTGGGGCGACAAGTGGTTCTGCTCCAACGCCAACACGGACGTGGCCCTGACCCTGGCCCGGCCAGAAGGCGCGCCCGCGGGCACGCGCGGCCTCGGCATGTTCCTCGTGCCGAAGCGACTGCCCGACGGCAGCAAGAACGGCTGGATCATCAACCGCCTCAAGGACAAGTTCGGCTCGCGCTCCATGGCCTCGGGCGAGGTGAGCTACCAGGGCGCCGTGGCCTATGTCGTCGGCGACGTGGACGGCGGCTTCAAGCAGATGATGGAGATGGTCAATCTCTCGCGGCTGTCCAACGCCATGCGCGCGGCCGGGATCATGCGCCGCGCCCTGCTCGAGTCCCTGGTGCACGCGCGCGGGCGCGTGGCGTTCGGCGGGCCGCTCCTGGCGCTGCCGCTCCTCCGCGCCAGCGTGATGGAGATGCTGCTGGACGTGGAAGCGGCGGCCTCCGTCGTCTTCAACGCCGCCGCGATCTTCGATCGCTGGAACACCGGCTCCGCGCAGGACCGGAAGCTCTTCAGGATCCTGACGCCGATCGCGAAGTGCTGGATCACGGCGCGGGCCCGTACGGTGACGAGCGAGGCCATGAACGTCCGCGGCGGCAACGGCTACATCGAGGAATGGGTCAACGCGCGCCTCGTGCGCGACGCCTACCTCGGCTCGATCTGGGAGGGCGCGACGCCCATCGTGGCCCTCGATGTCCAGCGGGCCGTCGTGCGCGAGCGGTGCCACGAGCCGCTCTTCGCTTACCTCGCGGCCCGGCTCCAGCAGGTGACGGAGCCGGCAGCCAAGCCGTGGGTCGACGTGGTCGTCCAGGCCGTCGAGTCGCTGAAGCGCCGCATCGACGGCTGGGCCGCGCTGTCCCGTGCCGAGGCGGAGCTCGAGGCCAAGCCCGCCGCCGACCTGCTCTACCATCTGCTGGCCGCGAGCCTGCTTCTCCACGAGGGGCAGATCCTTCGCGATCGCGCGCAGGACTTCCGGAAGCTCCTTGTCGGGGCCCTCTACGTCCAGCGCTGGCTGCAGGCACGGGATCCCAGCGCGCCCGGGTTCAGCGCCCGCGATCTCGGGTGGCTCGACGCCGTGGTCAGCTGGACGCCGATCGCGGCGGCAGCGGTCGCCCGGCCCCGGGCCTAGGAGACTCGGAGGGGCAGTGGCCCGGCGGGTCGCCGGCCCTGTGCTATCCTGCCCCCACACCGCGCGAGAGTGGCGGAACTGGCAGACGCGCTGGACTTAGGATCCAGAGGGGCAACCCGTGGGGGTTCGACTCCCCCCTCTCGCACCAGACCATTCCGCGCCGCTCATTCCCGCCGGCGCCAGAAGTCGCCGAACCAGAACGAGTTCACCCAGCGCATGCTCTCGATCAGGAATTCCCGGCTGTTGCCGCGCTCTCGCCACCAGCCTTCCGGGTCGAACGAATCGTCCGGCGCGGAGCGGACCATGACCAGGCTCGACGGATCGAGCGCGCCTCGCAGCAGGACGGCCGTGCGCCGCGTGTGCGACCGGTAGGTGACGGCGATGATGCGATGGGCTCCGTGCGACCGCGCATACCGCGCGATGGCGCGCACCTCGGCGTTCGTGCCCGTATCGATGATCGGCTCCACCAGGATGTTGCCGGGATGGACGCCCATCCGGCGCATCACCGTGACGGCGAGGTCGTGGCGCGTGGGCACGCGAATGCCCAGACGGTCGAGCCAGATCTCGCCGGCCGTCGGTCCGGCCTGGAAGAGCAGGACCCGGGACGCATAGCCCCTTCCCAGGATGTCCGCCGCCGTGGCGGCTGCCGAGACCTCCTTGTCGCCGAGGATCACCACGAAATCGGCCTGGGCCAGCGGCGTCTCCTCGACGAGCAGCCTGCCCAGGCCGTTGAACACCGGCTCGTGGAAGACCCACAGAGCGGCCATGCCGAAGGATGCGACGATGAGGGCGAGCACCCCCGCGCGGAGGCGGAACGGGCGAGACCGGGCTTCGCCCAGAGCGGAAGGAACTTCCGAGAAATGCACGAAGCTCATCATACACGCTCGGAAGGCTGCCGGCGTGGGACCTCCCGCCGGTGGCCGACCGGTGCCGCCGGCGCCGCGAAGAAGAGGAGAAGCCGAGGAGAGTTCAGGGATAGTGAAGGCTTGCAGGACACGCGGCGACGTCTTACCATGCGTATCCTGAGACTCAGGACCCAGAGGGTCATACCCGTGGGGGATCAACCCTCCCTCTCGCACCAGCTCTACTCAATCAGGAGCCGGCATGAAAGTCGCCGTTGAGGAGATTGGCGCCTGCAAGCGTCGCCTGCAGGTCGAGGAAGCCCCGGACGTCGTCAGCAAGGCGTGGGAGAAAGCCTTCAACCGCGTCCAGCGGGAAGCAAAGCTGCCGGGCTTCCGCAAGGGCAAGGTCCCCAGGGGGATGATCAAGCTCCACTTCTCGGACGACGTCCGGCAGGAAGTGGCCCGCAACCTCATTCCCGACGTGTACCGCCAGGCTCTCCAGGAGACGCAGCTCAAGCCGGTCGAGGAGCCCGATCTGAAGGAAGTGACGCTCGAGGAAGGCGCGCCCCTCAAGTTCGAGGCGCTCGTGGAGATCAAGCCGGCCATCACGCTGGGCCAGTACACGGGCCTTAGCGTCACGCACACGCCGAAAGCCTTCGAGGAGCGCGAGGTGGACGAGACGCTCGAGCAGCTGCGCGAGCAGCACGCCGAGTTCCGCACGGTGGAGCGGCCCGCCGACGTGAACGACCTCGTGATCATGGACTACACGCTCACGCCCGAAGGTATGGAGGCGCGCACGGAGACAGGCTACAGCTTCCTCATCGGCTCGGGCGCGGTCATGCGCGAGGTCGAGGAGGCGGTGATCGGGTTGAGCGCGGGCGGGGAACGCACCGCCAACGTGCGTTTCCCCGATGACCACCGGAACGAAGGGCTTCGGGGCAAGTCCGGGGTCGCCGTCGTCAAGGTGAGCGAGGTCAAGGAGAAGATCCTGCCGCCGCTCGACGACGAGCTCGCCAAGACGGTGGGCCAGGTCGACACGCTGGCCGCGCTCAAGGAGGAAGTCCGCAAGGGGCTCCAGTCCCGGCGCGACGCCGAGAACCGGCGCGCGCTGGAGGACGCCGTCACCGAGGCCGTCCTGGCCGGGCACCAGATCGAGGTGCCGGAGGCCCTTGTCCTTCGCCAGGTCGGCCATCTCATCGAGCACACGCGGGAGCGCATGCGCCGGCAGGGCATAGACCCCGACAAGCTGCCGTGGGACTACGGCAAGCTCCTGGAAGAGCTCAAGCCGGGGGCCCAGAAGGCCGTGCGGCGGGCCCTCGTCCTCGAGGCCATCGCCGAGAAGGAAGGGTTGATCCCCACTGATGCCGACATCGACGCCGAGGTGGAAAAGATTGCGGTGGCCAACAATCGCCCCGCCCCGGCCGTCCGGCGGATCATGACGCAGAATGGCGAGCTGGAGGGGCTCAGGCACTCCCTGCAAGAGTCGCGGACGATGGAGTTTCTCATCTCGAAGTCCAGCGTGGCAGCCTAGGGTACACTGGCCGCATGGCACCCAGGAGGCGTCCAATGGGTTTGGTTCCAATGGTGGTGGAGCAGACGCCCCGCGGCGAGCGGGCCTTCGACATCTTCTCCCGTCTGCTCAAGGAGCGGATCATCTTCCTGCCGACCTACATCGAGGACGAGATTGCAAACCTCGTCATCGCGCAGATGCTCTTCCTCGAGGCCGAGGATCCGGACAAGGACATCTCGCTGTACATCAACTCGCCGGGCGGCTCGGTGACGGCGGGCATGGCGATCTATGACACGATGCAGTACGTGAAGCCGGCCATCTCGACCATCTGCATGGGTCAGGCGGCCTCCATGGGCGCGCTGCTGTTGTGTGCCGGCGCCAAGGGCAAACGCTTCGCGCTTCCCCACGCCCGCATCATGATCCACCAGCCCCTGGGCGGCGTGCAGGGGCAGGCCACGGACATCGACATCCAGGCCAAGGAGATCCTCCGGATGCGGGAGGAGCTCAACCGCATCCTGATCCATCACACCGGCCAGAGCATGGACAAGATCCAGCGCGACACCGACCGCGACTTCTTCATGACCGCGGAGCAGGCCAAGGAGTACCGCATCGTGGACGAGGTCATCTCCTCCAAGCCGACCACGCGGTCCGTGACGGAAGCCCCGGTCGTGGCGGCGGCCGGGCGGTAGGAGCAGGCAGATGGCGGCCCGGTCGCGCGAGGGCGGAGGGACGCTGAAGTGCTCGTTCTGCGGCAAGAGCCAGAACGACGTCCGCAAGCTCATCGCCGGGCCCACCGTGTACATCTGCGACGAGTGCATCGAGCTCTGCAACGACATCATCGCGGAGGAGTGGGAGGAGGAAAAGAGCAAGGAGATCCGGAGCCTCCCCAAGCCCGCCGAGATCAAGACCGTGCTCGACCAGTACGTGGTCGGGCAGGACCGGGCCAAGAAGATCCTCGCCGTCGCCGTCCACAACCACTACAAGCGTATCGAGGCAGGGAGCGAGGCGGGCGACGTCGAGCTGCAGAAGGCGAACATCCTCCTCATCGGTCCCACCGGCTCCGGCAAGACGCTCCTCGCGCAGACCCTGGCCAAGATGCTCCACGTGCCGTTCACCATCGCCGATGCCACCACGCTGACCGAGGCCGGCTACGTGGGCGAGGACGTGGAGAACATCATCCTGCGGCTGCTCCAGGCCGCCGACTACGACGTGGACCGGGCCCAGCGCGGGATCGTCTACATCGACGAGATCGACAAGATCGCGCGCAAGAGCGAGAACCCGTCCATCACGCGGGACGTGTCCGGCGAAGGCGTGCAGCAGGCGCTCCTCAAGATCCTCGAGGGCACGGTGGCCAACGTGCCGCCCCAGGGCGGCCGCAAGCACCCCCACCAGGAGTTCATCCAGGTCGACACCTCGAACGTGCTCTTCATCTGCGGCGGTGCCTTCGTGGGCCTCGACAAGATGGTCGAGAGCCGCGTGGGCAAGACGGGCATGGGCTTCGGCGCCGAGATCAAGAGCCGGGAGGATCGGCGCGTGGGCGATCTCCTCGCGATGGTCCAGCCGGAGGACATGCTCAAGTACGGGCTCATCCCCGAGTTCGTGGGCCGGCTGCCCATCGTGGCCACGCTGCACGACCTGGACGAGGGGGCCCTCGTGCGCATCCTGCGCGAGCCCAAGAACGCGATCATCAAGCAGTACCAGAAGTACTTCGATCTGGAGAAGGTGCGGCTCAAGTTCACCGACGACGCCGTCGCCGCGGTGGCCCGCGAGGCCATGAAGCGCGGCACGGGGGCGCGCGGGCTGCGCGCGGTGCTCGAGGAGGTCATGCTCGAGGTGATGTACGAGCTGCCGTCCATTCCGGGGCTCAAGGAGTGCATCATCACGCGCGAGGTCATCGTGAACAAGGAGCGCCCCATCCTGATCTCGGAGCCGAAAGAGCAGTCAGCCTAATCCTCGGAGGGGGGCTCTGCCCCCCTTCCGAGCGGGTGGCGCATCCAGACGTTGGCTTCCTCGTAGCGCCCCACGTTCCTTCGGAGGTCGATGGTCACGGGCTGGAAGGCCCCGGCCACCACGTAGCTGCCGCTCTCCGGGAAGCGGAGTCCCGTCCAGTCCTCCCAGCGGCTCACCGTGTCCGTGATCACCATCGCGGTAGGCGCGACTTCCAGGATCTCCGCGCCCATGGTCTCGTGCACGTGAATCCAGGGGTCGAAGGCGGCGCCGTTGGCCCGCTTCCAGGTGATGTAGCGGTTCATCGGCGTCAGCGGATAGAGCGCCTTGAACGTGGGCCGCACCGGCGCCACCAGCGTCGTGAGCCTGTGGCGCCGCGCGAGGTCGCCCATGCTCTCGATGATCCGCCGGCTCAGGCCTCGCGCGCGGTGCTGCGGCTCGACGATGGCGGCCAGGGCCGACAGCGCCGTCGCCCGGCGCCCGTCCCGGTGTGCGGCCACCCCGCGCTCGAGGATCTCCGGCATGTCGCGGGGCAGATCGGCCCGGGTGCCGTCGCAGATGAGGGGGATGCTGTTGCCGACGGCGACGAGGTGGCCGGCATCGTCCCAGAGACCGAACTGGAAGCTGCGGAAGTCCTCGAAGAGATGGCGCCACAGCCCGCCCGTTCCGTTGCCTTCGTGGAGGAACCGGGGCCAGGCGAGGGCATGGAACCGGGGGAAATGCGGCTCGAGCTCCGCGTGCTCGGCCAGGGTGCGCATGATGTAGCCCCCGTCCATGGGAGAATAATGACCGGATGAGGGTGTGCCGTCCAGTGATCGGTGTCCTCGTGGCCGCGCTGATCGCGGCCGTCGCGGGCGGGGCGCGTGCCGAGTCTCCGGAGGCCGGCGGGCGCGAGCGACACTGGTATCTCGTCCGGGCGGGCAAGGAGTTCGACGCCGGCCGCTTCGAGAAGGCCCTGGTCAGCTTCGAGGCGGCCGCGCGCCTCTCCGAGGAGCCGCTGCCCGACGAGGCCATCCGGCGCTGGGGCATCGCGGCTTCGGAGGCGGGCTGGCCGCTCGCCGCATACGTGAGGCTCTCGCAGTATGTGGCGGCCACGCCGGGCGCGGCGGGTCACGGGGAGCTGCAGGGCCGCATCGACAGAGCGCGACGCGCGCTCCTCGAGATCGCGGCCCGTCAGTCCCGCGTGATCGTGCTGACCGAGACGCGGCCATCCCTGGAGTCGCCGGGCGACCGCCAGGTGATACGGCTCGTGGCCAGGGACGGCCGCGCGACGGTCGAGGCGCTCTCCGGCATCCGCGTGCCCGCGCCCGCGTGGGAGCGGGCCGGACAGATCGACGAGGGCGCCTACGTCGGCCTCGTCGCGCGGCTGCTCGAGTCGCCCGCGCTCCTCGACGAGTTTCCGCCGCAGAGCCCGGATCCGAACGAGCCGGCCCCGCACCGCGCCGTGATGCTGCGGCTCGTCCTGGGCCCCGAGGAGCGCGTCCGTCAGGCCCTCCGAGGCCAGCCGTACGACACCCTGCAGGCGCTGGCCCAGATCGTCCTGGATTTCTCCCGCACCGTGCAGACCTCCCCATGAGCCCCGGTACGCTCTACGTGGTGGCCACGCCCATCGGCAACCTCGAGGACATCACGATGCGGGCCCTGCGCGTGCTGAAGGGGGTGAGCCTGATCGCCTGCGAGGACACGAGGCGAACGCGCACGCTCCTGACCCACTTCGGCATCCACGTGCCCGTCACGAGCTATTTCGAGCACAACAAGCTGACCAAGGGCCCGGCCATCATCAAGACGCTGCAGGAGGGGAAGGCGGTGGCGCTGGTCACCGATGCGGGCACCCCCGGCATCTCCGACCCCGGCTTCCTCCTCGTGCGGGACGCCCGCGCGTCGGGCGTGCCCGTGGTGCCGGTGCCGGGGCCGTCCGCGGTCGTGACGGCGCTCTCCGCCGCGGGCATTCCCGCCGATCGGTTCGTCTTCGACGGCTTTCTTCCCGTGAAGCCCGGCAAGCGCGTGCATCGTCTCGAGGCACTCCGGGCGCTCGAGATGACCATCGTGTGCTACGAGTCGCCGCACCGGGCTCTCGCGTCGCTCGAAGCGATCGGCCAGGTGTTCGGTTCCGTCGAGATCGTGGCGGCGCGCGAGCTCACCAAGCAGTTCGAGGAGATCGTGCGCGGCACCCCCGCGGCCCTGCACGAGCGGTTCGCCGCCGGCCCCGTCCGCGGCGAATTCACCTTCGTCATCCCTCACGACAAGGCCCGGCCAAGCTGAGCATTTCCGGGCTGACCTGTCGGGGATTCTTACTGATCCACGTCGCTGCAGGATCCTCCCATGCACACCTCCGCGAAACCAAAGACCTCAGCTTCTTGGTATGGCGGTTGCGACGTTCAATATCGGGCCGTGCTCATCGTAACGATTTCCGACGGCCCGGAGGCGACATGGATCGCAAGGAGCAGTACGTCACACGGACAATTTCACGCGAGCGAGCCGCGCTGGTCGTGGCCCATCCTGGCCACGAGCTCAGCCTCGTCGCATGGCTCGAACGGATGCAGCCGTCAGTGTTCGTCATCACGGATGGCTCTGGACAGCTTGCCCGCTCGCGGCTCCACTCGACCACGAAGGTGCTCCTGCGTGCGGGCGCGCGACCGGGGTCGATCTACGGCCATCTCACGGACGGGGAAGCGTATGCCGCGATGCTGGGCCACGACGTCGATCTCTTTCTCCGCATGGCCTTCGAGCTGGCCGACTGGATCTTCCTGGGCGGCATCGACTACGTGGTCGGCGATGCCGCGGAGGGATACAACCCGATGCACGACGTCTGCCGCATCGTCGTCGGCGGCGCCGTCGAGCTCGGGTCGCGACTCGCGGGCCGGCCGATCGGCAACTACGAGTACGTGGTGACGGGCTCGCGCGCCGAGTGCGTGGCCGGGCGTTGCCGAGGCGCGATCAGGCTCGAGCTCGACGACGAGGCGCTGACGCGAAAGCTTGCGGCCGCGCACGGGTATCCGGAGCTGGCCGGGGAGGTCGAGGCCGCGATCCGGCGGGACGGGATCGAGGCCTTCCGCTACGAATGCCTCCATCCCGTCGACAACCGCAAGCACTGGAGCCCGCCGCGGCACGCCAGACCGTACTACGAGGAGCATGGCGAGGGGCGAGTTGCCGCGGGCAAGTATCGTCACCTGGTGCGCTACGCCGAGCACGTCGCCCCGCTGCGCGCGGCGTTCTGGGATGCCCTGAACAAGGTGCTGGATGCCCGGGAGATGTCGAGCAACCCCGCGGCCGAGGTCAGATGAGCGGACTGCGCGTCCTCATCACGAACTATCTGCTCGATGGGCGGACGGGCAGCGAGATGTACGTCTATGACCTCGCCCTGGCCCTGGCGGCACGGGGCCACACACCTCTCGTCTACAGCCCAGCGCCCGGTACGCTCGCCTCGGAGCTCTCCCGGCGGGGCGTGGAGGTCGCGGGCTCCCTGGCGGAACTCTCCGGGCCACCCGATATCGTCCACGGTCAGCACACGGAAGCGGCGCTCGACTCGTTGCTGCACTTTCGTGATGCGCCAGGAATCTACGTCTGCCACGACGCCACGCACCCCGTGGACACGCCGCCGCTCTTCCCGCGCATCCTCCGTCACGTGGCGGTCGATCACAACTGCAAGGAGCGGGTCGAGAAGGCGAAGGTGCCGGCGGAGCGGATCCGGGTCATCTACAACTCGGTCGATCTCGCACGGTTCGTTCCACGGGGCCCGCTGCCGGCCCGACCCGCCCGGGCGCTCCTCTTCAGCAACTACGCGACCGAGCGGACGCACCTGGGCGCGGTCCGCGAGGCGTGCGCGCGGGCGGGGCTGCCGCTCGATGTGATCGGGACCGGAGTGGGCAAGCCTTCCCCCGCGCCCGAAAAAGTGATTGGCGGGTACGATCTCGTCTTCGCCAAGGCCCGTTGTGCGCTCGAGTCGTTGGCGGTAGGCACGCCGGTTATCCTTTGTGATTTTCGAGGGGTCGGGGCGATGGTGACGACGGCGGAGCTCGAGGAATTCCGCCGGTGGAACTTCGGCGCACGGCTCCTGCGCCGGCCGCTCGATCCGGAGATCCTCCGCGGCGAGATTGCCCGGTACGATGCCATCGACGCCGGCGCGGTATCACGCCGAATTCGCAGCGTGGCCGGACTCGACGATCAGGTGGACCGGCTCGTCGCTCTCTATCGTGAGGTGATCGCGGAGTGGCAGCGCGTCCCTCGGGCGAGCCGAAGGAAGGAGGACCGCGCGGCCGCTTCCGCCAAGCGTTCCGCGCGACCGCGCACGCCCGTGCGTTTTCGTGATCGGATGCGAGGCGTGCCCCTGCTGGGACCAGGGCTCGTTGCCGTCAAGCGATCGGTGTTCGGTCCGCACGTACACGCGTAGCTCGCCCTGGGGAAGCGCCGGGCTTCGTCGCCATCGATGGGGCGATGGCCGCCTATGCCCGTCCCGCCGCATCCCGTATACTAGGTGGCCATGGCCATCCCCAAGGCCCTGACCATCGCCGGATCCGACTCGGGCGGCGGCGCAGGCATCCAGGCGGACCTCAAGACGTTTTCCGCGTATCGGGTCTTCGGCATGTCGGCGATCACCGCCGTGACGGCGCAGAACTCCGTCGGCGTGCAGGCGGTCGAGAGCCTGTCACCGGCCTTCGTGGCCCGGCAGATCGAATCCGTCCTCGAGGACTTCGGCGTGGATGCCGCCAAGTGCGGCATGCTCGCCAACGCGGCCATCATCGAGGCGGTGGCCGCCGCGCTCGAGACCCGCCGCGTGGACAAGCTGGTCGTGGATCCCGTCATGGTCGCAAAAGCCGGCGCCGCGCTCCTCGAGCCGGACGCCGTCCGCGCCCTCGCGGAGCGAGTGCTTCCCCTGGCTCTCGTGGTGACGCCCAATCTTCCCGAGGCCGAGGCCCTCGCCGGGATCCCGGTGTCGAATCGCGCGGAGATGGAGGAAGCAGCGAAGCGGATTCACGCGCGCGGGCCGCGCCACGTCCTCGTCAAGGGCGGGCACCTGAAGGGCGACCCGGTCGATCTGCTCTACAACGGCCGGGACTTCACGGCGTTTCACGGTGCCCGCGTCGTGTCCGACAACACGCACGGCACCGGCTGCACGCTCTCCGCGGCCATCACGGCGGGGCTCGCGCAGGGCCGGCCGCTCGTCGAAGCCGTGCGCGACGCCAAGGCCTACGTCACGCGCGCCATCCGCGAGGGCTTCGCCCTCGGGCGCGGGGTCGGCCAGCTGCGGCACTTCCTGGCGGAGTGGTGATGGCGGACGAGCAGGCCACGGCGCCGGACCCGGAGGCTGATCGCGCCCTCGGCAAGATGTCGTTCATGGAGCACCTGGGCGAGCTCCGCACGCGCATCATGTGGAGCCTGGTCGCCGCGGGCGTGGGCATCGTCATCGCGCTGTTCATCACGGATCCCGTGATGCGCTTCATCTCACGGCCGCTGGCCGGCATGAAGACGGACCTGGTCTTCACCTCGCCCACCGAGGCGTTCTGGACGTGGATGAAGATCGCCATGGTCCTCGGCATCTTCATCTCCATGCCCGGCATCCTCTATCAGGTCTGGAAGTTCGTGGCGCCGGGGCTCCACGAGCACGAGAAGAAGTATGCGGCGCCTTTCATCATCAGCGGCTCCCTGCTCTTCCTCCTGGGCGGGGCCTTCGCGCTGCTCGTGATCATCCCGTATGCGTCGACCTTCCTCGTGACCTTCGGGCAGGAGAAGGGCTGGAAGCCGATGCTCACGGTGTCGTCCTACACCGACTTCGTGATCAAGTTCACCCTCGCCTTCGGCATCGTCTTCCAGCTCCCCGTCGTCATCATGATCCTGAGCCTCATCGGCGTGGTGACGCCGCAGTTCCTCTCGAAGAATCGCAAGTACGCGATCCTCGTCAACTTCATCATCGCGGCGATCCTCACCCCCACGCCCGACATGATCAACCAGACGCTCATGGCCGGGCCCCTGTGCATTCTCTACGAGGTCGGCATCATCTGCGCCCGCATCGCCACCCGACGGCGACGGAAGATGGCGCCGCCCACGGAGCCGGCCTCGGCGGCATGAGCCCCATGGACTTCAGCGCGCTCGACCTGCCCGAGCCGGTGATGCGGGGCATCCGGGATGCGGGCTTCGTCAGCATGACGCCGATCCAGGAGGGCACGCTCCCGCTGGCCTTGAAGGGCAAGGACGTGGCCGGACAGTCGCAGACGGGCACCGGGAAGACGGCGGCCTTCCTCATCGCCGCCTTCACGCGGTGCCTCCGCCATCCCGCGCCGCCGCGGAGCGGCCCCACCGCGCCGCGCGTGCTCATCATCGCGCCCACGCGCGAGCTGGTCGTGCAGATCGAGGCGGACGCGCGGCTCCTGGGCGCCCACACGGGGCTCAAGATCCGCGCCGTGTACGGCGGCATCGACTACAACAAGCAGCGCGAGGAGCTCTCCGAGGCGTGCGACATCCTCGTGGGCACGCCCGGCCGGCTCATCGACTACCTCAAGCAGCACATCTGGTCGCCCCAGCGGGCCGAGGTCCTCGTGATCGACGAGGCCGACCGGATGTTCGACATGGGCTTCATCGCCGACCTGCGCTACATCCTGCGCAAGCTGCCCCGGCCGGAGAAGCGCCAGTCGTTTCTCTTCTCCGCGACGCTGTCGTTTCGCGTGATGGAGCTCACGTGGGAGTTCATGAACAATCCCACCCAGATCTCGGTCACGCCGACCCAGAAGACGGCCGAGAACATCGTGCAGGTGCTCTATCACGTGGGCCGCGAGGAGAAGTTCAGCCTTCTCCTGGGGCTCCTCAAGCGCGAGGGCGGCAGCCGCATCCTGGTCTTTTCCAACACGCGGGAGGAAGCGCGGCGTCTCGAGGATCGGCTGGCGCGGAACGGCTGGCTGGCCCGCGCCCTCACCGGCGACGTGGAGCAGAAGAAGCGGCTCAAGATCCTCAGCGACTTCAAGAACGGCGAGCTGCCCGTCCTGGTGGCGACGG
>Ga0335070_10003147_pt1 | contig 19183 bp, 18 predicted proteins | sample Lox_Sample_13_FD_206722 | JGI IMG/M metagenome (GOLD analysis project Ga0335070, IMG submission 206722) | Soil microbial communities from Loxahatchee National Wildlife Refuge, Florida, United States - Lox_Sample_1.3 | ecosystem: Environmental > Terrestrial > Soil > Wetlands | place: USA... | reverse complement strand
TGGTAGAGGGCACCAGGATATTCTATCCTGAGGGGACGAGCCATATAGCAACACTATCAAATCAATTCTTATATTTCAAGACCTGACCCCATGTCCTCCCGCGTTCACCTCGGCCACCCGTGCGGGTTATGATTGGCTTCCAACCACGCCTGGATAGGAAAACGGCCATGAAATCATGATGGTTATTACCCCCACCGCCTACCCCCTCAACCGTGAACAACACAATGAAATCATCCTTCCCGTCTCTATCGACGTCGAAAAGCGTCTGGTAGTGTCTGAACTGACAATATTCCTGACCGTTCAGTTCTTTCGCCTTGCCGGCAATGACGGACTCAACAAGTTCATTGCGGACATTGCAGGTTGGGACGCTCGTTCTGACGCAGGCGATTGGAATCAGTAAACCGACGGTACCAATGAGCAGGATTGCTGTAATCGTTTTCATCTCATATCATTGCCGAACGTCAAGGGTGAGGCGGCGGGCACTCACCTTAAAAGGTGGCAGAGTTATTCACGCTCGCCTCGACCCGCTGGTTATGCCTTTTCTTTGGGGTTCTTCGAGTCTCTGATAATTTTTGTATAGTGTCGCTCATATCCCAAAAATACTAAACTCAAGGCTAAAAGGACAACAGACACAAGAAAATAGCCCATTGTCAGGATGAAGAAGGTTAATGTAAAAGAAGATATTGTTAGCATTCTCAGCTTATATTGTCTCAAAAGAGTTTGAGAAATTGGTTTTCCGCATGATTTGCAATTCTTTCCTTTGAAGGACAACAGTGCGCCGCAATGCTCACAAGAAATGGAGAAATTAAAATAACGCTCTGTGACAATGTTAAACCAATCAAAGATGCGACCAAAAAATACCAGCACCATTACGAACAGTGCCGTAAGCAGCATTACACCAGCCATGATTAGAAGGACTTTGCTGCCATCAGACATTTCAAACCAATCCTATTTTTATTTTGGCATAACGATTTGCATAACCTGCGCGGGCATCAGCAACGCCCGAAACCTGGCGCGGCTAATCCGCGTCAGGTTGATGCGATGGTTATGCAGTGTCTGATTTTGCTTTGATCCGGATTCCTGTGAAACTTTCCTTTACGGGTCTGGTAATTAAAATGATGGCGGATATCAAACTCAATAATGCGATGATATATGACGGAATTAAGCTCCCCGTTATTATGGTGACGTGTCCCGGCATAGATTTCATTTCATTATACCGCTGAATCATCTCGGGATGCCGCGAGGGATAAGTTAACACATTAATAAACCCAGCCAGCCGAAGGAGAAAATCAACGGACAACGCATAAAGAGCAAGGGTCCGTCCCCAAGATTGAAGTTTAAACATACCGTATGAAGCGATCAGTTTAAATATAAGGACGAGGTCGAAAATAATTCCAGCTGGCAATACCCAAAATGGGAAGTTTCTAAATGGATTGCCATCTTGAATCCACGATTGAAGCATATACCACCAATATTTCCAATGAGTGGGCAAAAGAACATAAAGTGCTGTCCCAGCGGTAACCGATGCAATTACCCATATTAATGATTTAGTCTTGTCCATGTGCATAACGAAAGAAATAAGGCGCGGGGGCAATCGCCTCCACAAAAGGCGACGGGCTATCCACCGTCGCCTTCATTGACTTGTTAACGATTCCCGTCATGAAGTATTGCCCAGAAAATTATAGCAGCCATCAGCAGGGCAATGACGCCTGCAAATCGGATGCTCCACCTTGTGGTTGTTTCATCAAAGGGGGACCGCGAGCCCAGTCTCTCATAGAAGTGCATAATACCAGATGGACTTGTGGTGGCTATGAGCCCGAGTATAAGCATGAAAACCGCAAATATTATTGCACCGATCAATCCCATTGTCGTTAACAATTAATAGACGAAATTCGTATTTGCTGGGAATTGAGTCTTCAAGTTCCAGCTTTTTACCAGTTTTGGGCGTCTTTGCATGTAAAATTGTACAAAGTTGTTGATTCCATTTCGTGTTTTCCCTATAATAGCAGAAAATACGAAATTCGTATAACATTGGAGTTTTGGCAAATTTGGGGCAGTAGATGAGAAATAGAATCTTGCCCGAATTTCAAGACTTCCTCCTTTCCCGTTCTCTTGTCCCTGCAAAAAATGCGCCTTTCTATGCCTACTGGGTGAGTAAATTTTTGATCTTCTCAAACAAAAGTCAGGATCTCGGACCTAATCTGAGGGTTGAAAAATTCTTAACCCTCTTGAAATCACAAGTGAAAATCGCTGACTGGCAGGTTAGACAAGCCGATGAGGCTCTTCGACTCTACATCCATCATTTTCTGGACGGTAAAACCTCAGGACTCTCTCCCAATCTGCCTCAAGAAAAACTTCTCGATATTCCCATGATCCTTAGTGGAATGCGTCAGGCCATACGGATCAAGCATTATTCTTACAGAACGGAACGCTCCTACCTGGAGTGGGCCAACAGATTTATTCATTATACAACAAAAGTAAAAAAGAAAGATGTTCATGCCGCGGGATTAGAATCGGGGGATGTTCAGGATTTTCTGAGTTATTTGGCACTGACGAAAAGGGTTTCATCCTCAACGCAAAACCAAGCCTTCAATGCCCTTCTGTTTCTTTTCAGGGATGTGCTCAAGAAAGAGCTTGGTGACTTGAGTAAAACAGTAAGGGCAAAACGTGGACAGCGATTGCCGGTTGTTTTATCACCAGAAGAAGTTCAATCCTTGTTTAAGCACGTAAAAGGGTTAGACCTTCTCATTCTCCAGTTGCTATACGGTTCCGAACTCCGCTTAATGGAACTCGCACGCTTAAGAGTTAAAGATTTAGATTTCAGCCAAAACCTAATCTTTGTAAGGGGAAGTAAGGGAGATAAGGACAGGACGACGATATTGCCCCAAATCGTCAAAGGCATCCTTGAGAAACACCTTGAGGGAACCAAGAAACTGCATAACAAGGACCTTGCGGATGGATACGGGGAAGTCTTTCTCCCAGATGCTTTGGACCGGAAATATCCAAGTGCCCCAAAAGAATGGGGCTGGCAGTACGTTTTCCCATCATCAAAACTCTCGGTGGACCCCAGGAGCGGGAAGATAAGACGCCATCATATCACCGAAAAGACAATTCAGAATGCCGTGAAAGAAGCCGTGAAGAAAGCAGGCATTGCCAAGCACGCGTCCGTACACACACTCCGGCATAGCTTTGCAACACACCTCCTGATGAACGGCGTCAACATCAGGGAGATACAGAATTTGCTGGGACATAAACATGTTGAAACCACCATGATCTACACGCATGTGATAAGAGATATAGTCAGTGTCCCCAAAAGTCCCCTTGACAGTCTTTATGCAACGAAACCACTTTAACCATGATATTTCTTGCCAGCAGCAGCGGCGTTCATCCATGAGAAAAAAGAGTTCCATCATTTTGGGACTTCTCTTCATACTTGTTCTGACCGATACAAGAACAAGTGCCGAAGACTTTAAGCGGGCGCTTCCCGGAAGAACGTTCTCTTTTCCCCAGGATCATTTTTCTCATCCTGAATTCAAGACGGAATGGTGGTATTATTCCGGACATCTTCAAACTCAGAATCAAGACAAGAGATCTTTTGGTTATCAACTTACTTTTTTTAGAACGGGCTTGAACAGGGAGACGAAACAACAAAAATCGAAATGGACCATTCGTGACTTGTATTTCGCTCATCTTGCGATCACGGATGAATCCAGAGGGAAATTTGAATATCTTGAAAAGATCAGTCGCGGAAGCCTGGGAGAAGCAGGAGCCTTGGCCTACAAGACAGGCGAAAAGACTTTCCAAATCTGGATCGACGATTGGTCCGTTGAAGGGAAAGGCCCTTCGATGCAAAATCACTTCCTCAAGGCTGGAGATAAGGAGTTTGGAATAGAGTTGATGCTGACACCGGAAAAGAATCCGGTGATCCATGGGCAAAACGGGATCAGCCAGAAGGCAGAAGGAGAAGGATATGCGTCGCATTATTATTCCCTTCCTCGATTAAAAACTGAGGGGAGAATTTTCTTACAGGAGAAAGAAGTCCCTGTTCAGGGAACCAGCTGGATGGACCATGAATTCGGGTCCGCTCAACTTCGAGAATATCAGGTAGGATGGGACTGGTTCAGCATCCAGTTGGACAACAGGATGGAGTTGATGTTTTATCAGATCCGGCACAAGGATGGGAAAATTGATCCTTACTCCAGCGGAACAATCATCTTTCCAGATGGAACTTATCAGCATCTCCCTAAGAAGGAATTTCAGATTGAAGTCCTCGACCGATGGAAGAGCTCAAAGAGCGAAGCGCTCTATCCCTCTAAATGGAGGATAACCGTCCCATCTCGCCAAATTGAATTGGCCCTCTCGCCTACGGTCAAGGATCAGGAATTGATTACTAAGGAATCTACACGGGTGACCTACTGGGAAGGGAGCGTTAAGGTTGAGGGAAAATATCAGGGCAGCCCGATCAATGGATTGGGATATGCTGAATTGACGGGATATGCTAAGCCATTCTCCAAAGGGATTTAGCAAAGCAGGGAACGCATATATGCGTTCCCTACAAAGATTGCCTGCTTAACGGCAGGGAGAAAACAAAGAGGGGAATTCCTTCACCCTCCCCTCCATCCCCTCCCCTCAAGGGAGGGGAAGTAGAAAGGCTCCTCTCCCGTGAGGGGAGAGGGGAAGATGAAGGAGATTGATTATGGCGTCGTAGGGAACGGTTTAAGACCGTTCCCTACGAGAGATTTCGGGTGCTCCCGTAAACGGAATTTCGAAGACTCAACCTGCATCTGGCCATTTTTGAGCAACCTGAAAAAGATGACTTTTCATCATTCTGTCATTTCAACTCGTTTTCTTTCCTCAGAATCTTGATAAGCTTTGGAATCAAAAAGGAGAAGACAAAGAGGCCCACAGAGAAGAAAACTTTGAAGGAGAGTAATTCACCCCATTGGCCGCTGGCCCAAACCTCTTTCAGTGTGCCGATGAAGAAGGTAAAAATGAAAGTCCCGGCAAGAATACCTAAGCCCGTTCCCGCGAAATAATCCCAGAACCGTACCTTCGTAATACCCATTCCGAAGTCCATGATGGTGAAAGGAAAATAGATCAGGCGTAAATAGAGCACGGTCGCAAACCCATTTCGCTCAATGGCATCATCATACTTTTTGAGCCGGTCTCCGATCAGGGAAGCCGCAAACTCTCTGCCCAGGGTTCGCCCGATCCAGAAAGAAGCACTCGCCCCGATCATGGCTCCGATCCAGACGTACAAGAATCCCCAATAGGCGCCGAAGATAGCCGCTCCGAGGGCGGTGAGCAGAATCCCCGGCACGAACAGACATACCCCTGCTGCATACACAAGTATAAAAAGCATAGGAGCCCACATGCCCGTAGATTCCAGAAAATCACTTAGGGCCTTTTGTGTGAAAAGTTCTTTGGCTGGAGTGAACCGGAAAACGTAAATAGCCGCGAGGATAAAGACGACAAACACAAGAGCTTTTATCACTGCACTCCTACGGCTCTTCGTTGTTTTTTGAACAACCTCATTCATAGTACTTCGCTACTCATGACAAATCAGCTTTCCCCTCACCCTATCCCTCTCCCCCAAGGGGAGAGGGGGACAATTTAGCCACAGATTTGGAATGCTCCCTTGGCCTATCGGGTCCAGGCTAACCATCGAGCAAATAACCTTTTTACGAGAGGAGTCAAACGCGTGCGGTTGTAGGCATCGGCTGCCTGTTTGATAGCCTCGGCCTGGGTGGGATAGGGATGGATCACATTCGCCAGTGTTCCGAGTCCCAGTTCACCCACGATTGCCAGGGTAATCTCACTGATCATCTCGCCGGCATGACGGGCAACGATCGTTGCCCCGAGAATCTCATCCGTTCCCTTCTTGACGTGGATCTTGACAAAACCTTCTTCCTCTCCGTCGGCGATGGCACGGTCGACATCGTTCAGCGGTCTGATGAAAGTTTCCACGGCGATTCCCTTCTCCTGCGCGTCCCTCTCATACATCCCGACGTGGGCGATTTCCGGGTCCGTGTAAGTGCACCAGGGAATCGTCAAGGCACTCTGCTTCTTCCGGCCCAAAAACAGTGCATTCTGGATGACCATCCGGGCAGTCGCGTCGGCGGTGTGGGTGAACTTATACTTCAGACAGATATCGCCGACCGCATAGATCTTTGGGTTTGTCGTCTGCAAATACTCGTTCGCCTCTACTCCCTCTCTCTTATCGTACTTTACCCCTACCGCCTCGAGGTTCAGGCCCTCCACATTCGGAGCCCGGCCGGCTCCTGCCAGGATCTCGTCCACCGCGATCTCTTCTTCTTTTCCTCCACAATCAATGTGGATGACCTTACTCCCGTTCTTCTTTTCAACCCGCTTGGTCTTACAGTTTAGGACCAGGCGGATCCCATCCCGGATGAAGGACTGCTGGAGAATTTCCGCTGCATCGCTGTCTTCACGGTTTAGGATATGCGAGGCATTGTGAAAGAGGATCACTTCAGAGCCCAGCCGCCGAAATGCCTGAGCCAATTCGCATCCAATGGGCCCTCCCCCAATGACCGCAAGTCGTCGCGGTCTCTCGGTAAGGGAGAACACGGTTTCGTTCGTGAGAAAACCAACTTGGGCGATACCGTCAATGGCAGGGTGGACGGGCCTCGTGCCCGTCGCGATGACCGCCTTCTTGAATCTTAGGGTCTTTCCTCCAACCTCTACTGTATCAGGACCTGAGAATCGTCCCTCGCCCAGAAAAACATCGACCCCCAGATCCTTAAACCGCCTGGCTGAATCATGAACGCTGATTCGGGCTCGAAGCTTTCTCATGCGTTCCATCACGGCGGGGAAATCCGCCGCCGCGCCCTCTGGAACCCGGATGCCGAACTGATCCGCCTCACGCGTATCTGTGACGAGTCGTGAAGAACGGATGATGCATTTCGAAGGAACACAGCCCACATTGAGACAATCACCTCCGAGAAGGTGCCGCTCCACAAGGGCAACCTTTGCTCCCAGCCCGGCGGCGCCGGCGGCCGTCACCAACCCTCCGGTCCCGGCCCCGATAACCACGAGGTTATAACGGGAGGCTGGCTCAGGGTTTTTCCAGTCCGCCGGGCGGACATTGGAAACCAGGACTTCATTATGGACGTCATGAGGAAAAACTTCAGGGATCGGTTGCATCGCGAACTCCTCCATTACCCTCCTCTCCCCTGGTGGGAGAGGGCGGGAGTGAGGGGGAACAATCTTCTCCACCCCCACCTTCATCCTCCCCCATCAAGGGGGAGGATAATGAGATAAATTTCATGGTTCGCACCCGCCTCCCGGTAAGCAAGGGCGAGAGCCGATCATGAAGAATCGCCCTGCAATAAACCCGCAGGGATCCCGGCCACGGGGTGGCCAACTTATACCAGTGCTCCGCCGCAGGAGGACCCTGAACCAGCGGTGCATCCGAAGCAGTGATCTCCGGTGACAATTCGCCGCATGATCAAGTCCTCCGGTTTAAAGTTTTTGATATGATCAGGAGCCCCGTGGTTCACGGGAAGGCCAAGGGCTACGTTGAAGTCACAGTCATAGAGGGTCCCGTCCCACCCGACGCTCAGCTGGCTGCGGCACATCAACCCGGACACGGTTTGAAGATTAAATGAATCTCTGAGCAGCCGCAGATAGGTCTCCCGTTGGCCCTGACGGTCCAATTCATTCCGAAACCGCCCCAGAGGCATATTCGTGATGGTGAGGAGGTGACTAAAGACGATGCCGAAACGCTGACCCAGCTCGCGCCTGTAGTCTTCCTCCAGCGCCGACTGTGCAGGCGGCAGAAACGGTCCCCCCGGATTATACACAAGGTTCAGGGGCAATTCGGGATTAGAACCATACCCAAAAGCGTTCAGTATTTTGATGGCTGCAACGCTCTTCTCATAGGTCCCCGGGCCGCGTTGGGCACGAACATTTTCTTCCAGATAACATGGCATGGATGCCACGAGACGAACCCGGTGCTTGGCGAAAAATTCCGCCATCCCGTCCATATAAGGTTCAAGGAGCACGGTCAGATTTGTTCTGACCTGCACAGGGATGCCTTCCTGACGGAGAGCCGCTACAAATTGGCGAAAATGGGCGTTGAGCTCGGGGGCTCCTCCGGTCAGATCGACCAGCTGGCAACGGGCGCTCTTAGCCGCCTTCAACACCATCTCCATGACAGGCCATCCCATGATTTCATCTCTCTGGGGAGAGGCTTCAAGGTGGCAGTGAGCACACTGTTGATTGCACAGAAGCCCAAGATTCACCTGTAGCGTCTCGATGTTGACACTATGCAACCCTTCCCTGTTGATCTTAGCAATCCGTTTTTCGAAATCGTTCATCCTTATTCCTCCTGATGAGGTGTGTGGGGTAATTTCCCGGCTGCCTCTTGATCGATCAACCATACCGTATTCCCGTGGGTAGGACGGATCATTCCTGCGGGAAACCCTTTCTTTTTTTCCCTATCCCCCAAGACCTCGGATAGGACAGCGGCTTTAGAAGACCCTGCTACAAGAAAGAGTATTCGATCTGCATTATTTAAAACGGGAAGGGTGAGGGTGATCCTGTTTTTTTTGGGCTCCTCCAAATAGACCGGGAGGACAAGCCTGACCTTTTCTTCAAGTGTCCTCGATCCCGGAAAGAGTGAGGCCGTATGCCCATCTTCTCCCATTCCGAGAATAATCAGATCAAACCGCGGTCTTTTCGATCCTCCGAAAAATCCTTTCATCTCTTCTTCGTAATCCCTGGCAGCTTTGTCAGGGGCTTCTTCTCCTTTGATTCGATGGATGTTCTTATCGGGTAAAGCCACTTTTGACAAGAGAGGATCATAGGCCGTCCTGAAATTGCTCGCCTCATCCTCCTTGTGAACACAGCGTTCATCCGCCCAGAAGAGATGGACGAGTTGCCAGTCGACCTGATGCCGATAGGCGTCAGAACCCAGAAGCATGTAAAATTTTCTCGGCGTCGACCCGCCTGAAATCGCCACCGCAAACCGATTCTTGGTTGCGATCGAATTCTTCGCGGCGCTCACAAAGGTCGAGGCAGCGCGGAAACTTACGGCTTCTAAATCCGGGAGCACTTCAATTCTCCCGCTCACTTTTTCAATTACAGCGGCGTCCATTCTCGACCCTCTCTCCTCATCAATAAGTCTGCGTCCTCCGGCCCGGATGAGCCCGCAGCATAATTTGGAAATTGATCGACTGCCGTTGTCGATTCAAGACGCTCGATCACAGGAGTGAGCAAAGCCCATGCCTGCTCCACGCCATCCTCCCTCACGAACAACAATTGGTCGTCATGCATGCAATTCAGCAACACCCATTCGTAGGCATCCATCAAGACATTCCTCTGATACCAGAAGTCCATCGAAATCGGGTTGAGACAGATTTTCGAACCGGGGTTCTTCGTCTGAAGAAGGAGGCTCATCCCTTCGTCCGGGTGAACTCGCAGGACCAATCGATTCGGCTCGATCGGTTCGTTTAAGGTATTTGAAAACATCAGGTGTGGGACGGGCTTGAAGTGAATCGAAATTTCCGTCCTTCGGCGGGAGAGTCTCTTTCCCGACCGGAGATAGAACGGCACCCCGTTCCATCGCCAGTTGTCAATCAGTACCTTCATCGCGGCAAAGGTGGGTGTCACCGATTTTGCTGAAATCCCTTTCTCTTCCCGATACCCCGGGACCGAGCTCAGGCCGATTTTACCCGCTCCGTATTGCCCGATGGCCACGTAGTCCCTCAAACGATCCCTTGGAAAGGGTTTGATGGAGTTAAACACCTGCACCTTCTCATCTCTGACGGGCTCCGCTCTAAAGGCAACCGGAGGCTCCATGGCGGTCAGGGCGAGAAGCTGAAACATGTGATTCTGGAACATATCCCTCAACACACCGGCTTGTTCGTAATATCCCGCCCGCTGTTCAACGCCCAATGTTTCGGAGGCCGTGATCTGGATATGGTCGATATAGTTCCGATTCCATAACGGCTCAAAAATAGAGTTTGCAAATCGGAGCATGAGGATATTCTGGATGGTCTCCAGAGCCAGAAAGTGGTCGATCCGGTAGACCTGTTTTTCATCAAAAGAATTCCGGACGATACGGTTGAGCTTTCGAGCTGAGTCGAGGTCCCGTCCGAAGGGTTTTTCGATCACCACGTGGGTGTAACCCCCTTCTTCCCGTGAAAGGCCTGTCCTTCCCAGGTTTGAAATAACGTTCTCATAAAGCGTGGGCGGAATGGCTAAATAAAAGATCCGATTTCCTTCTGTCTTGTGTTTCTTTTCCAGTTGAAGAAGCCTCTCTTTGAGAGATTGGGCATAGGTTTCCTGGACGGCATATTCGATCGGGCAGTAGTCCAGTCTGTTCGCAAGCTCATTCCATGAGGATTCGTCGAAATCTTTCGGAAATGCATTCCTCACCGCTGAGAGCACCTCTCCACGGAACTGGTCGGTACTCATTTCCGTCCGGCCTGTCCCCAGAATGAAGAATTGCTCAGGGAGCAAACGATTTTTTTGGAGCCGGTACACGGAAGGAAGTATTTTTCTTTTCGTCAGGTCTCCCGAAGCCCCGAAAATGACCAGACCGCAGGGTCCTGGAATTTGGATCGCGCAGGGACCAGGGGTTCGGGAAACCGGCTCTGTTCCCCTCGGAGAGGCAACTTCACAGGCCTTTTTGTAGACTTCTGAATCCATTCTTTCACCTTTGTTTAGGTTTCTTCTGGCCTGCTTTCACAATGGCATGGCCGCCGAATTCTTGTCTGAGGGCTGCAAGAACTTTGTCCGAAAAGGCATCGGTCTCGCGAGAACGGAACCTCTGGAAAAGGGAGGAGGCAATCACGGGAGCGGGAACAGCGGTATCGATGGCCTGTTGAACCGTCCATCGCCCTTCGCCCGAATCTTCAACGTAACCCGAAATGGATGAAAGATCCTTGTCTTTTTCAAACGCCGCCTCCGCAAGTTCGAGAAGCCAGGACCTGACCACACTGCCCTGGTTCCAAAGATGGGCGACCTCTGCGAAATCGAGACCTTTTCCGTAGGGAGATGCCTTCAGGATTTCAAAACCCTCTCCGTAAGCAGCCATCATGCCGTACTCGATCCCGTTATGAATCATCTTTACAAAGTGTCCTGAACCTGTCTTCCCGCAGTAAAGGTATCCGTCTTTTGGGGCAAGGGTCTTGAAGATGGGTTCGAGGTGCTTATAGATCGTCCGGTCTCCTCCAATCATGAGACAGTAGCCAATCTTGAGCCCCCAGATTCCGCCGCTCACGCCGACGTCCATGTAATGGATCCCGAAAGGCATGAGCTCCCGCTCATGACGGATATCGTCTTTGTAATAGCTATTTCCGCCCTCCACCAGGATGTCACCCTGGCCGAGCAGATCCTTGAGTTCCTTGATGTGCTCATCCACGGCTCCGCCCGCGGGAAGCATCAGCCAGGCGAGACGGGGGGGCTTCAGCTTTTCAACCAGCTCCTCGAGCGAATACGCTCCGTCCGCTCCCTCTTTGACGATTTCTCTGACGCGGTCGGGCGTCCGGTTATAGGCGACGATCTTATGTCTCCCTTTGAGCAGTCGTCTGACCATATTCATTCCCATCCGTCCGAGTCCGATCATCCCTATCTGCATAATTCCTCCGTTCGAAAGGGTTCAAGGGGTCTAGGATTCGTGGGTGCAAGGGAATTATGAAAAGACGGGAATTGAGGGAAAAGACTTGAACCCTTGACTCCTCGAACCCTTGAACCCTTGAATAAGACGCCTACCGCGGTAAAATAGAATCTCTTTTCTTGGCGATATCCTTCAACAGAGCAAAGAAGGAGTCGGAAAAAAGTTGAACTCCTTCTTTTTCCAACTGGTCCGTCACTTCACGGATGTCTATTCCCACCGACTTCAGCTCAGGAAACACCTTCTTCGCCATTTCAAGATCGTTGTGGATGGTGATCTTCGCTTGGCCATGGTCTTTAAAGGCCTTGATGGTCGCTTCGGGAAGGGTGTTGATGCTGTCGGCGGCAATCAACTCCTCGACATACTTGATGTCACTGTACTTGGGATTTTTGGTCCCGGTGCTTCCCCATAATATTCTCTGAATATGGCCGCCTTTCGCCTTCAGGGTAAGAAACCGCTTTTGGGAGAAAATGTTCCTGTATTTTTCATAGGCGATCTTCGCGTTCGCCACGGCCGCCTTTCCAAAAAGATTTGTCACCTTATCTTTCTCGGCCTTTGAAGCGGCTGAGGAAAGCCGGGCATCGAGAAGCTTGTCCGTGAGCGTATCCACCCGGCTGACAAAGAAGCTCGCCACGGAGGCAATCTCATCGATCGGCTGTCCTTTGCTCGCCCTTCTTTCGAGCCCCTTGAGATAAGCTTCTGCGACCTCTTCATAACGTTCTGTCGAAAAGAGAAGGGTGACATTGATATTGACCCCTTCGCCGGTCAGCTGTTCAATCGCAGGGATCCCCTGTCGGGTGCCGGGAACTTTGACCAGGATGTTTTTCTTCCCGATCGTCGAAAACAGGCGCCTCGCCTCTGAAATCGTCGCATCGGTCTCGTAGGCAAGGTCAGGAGACACTTCGATGCTCACAAATCCATCCTGCCCGCTCGTTGACGTGTAAGTCGGCCACAAGAAATCCGCCGCCTCGGAGACATCTTCCATGGCCAGCCCGAGAAAAAGTTCTTTCTCATCCTTCACTCCTTTATCGATCATCCTTCGCAAGGATGAATCGTAATCCGTGCTCCCAGAAATGGCCTTCTGAAATATGGTGGGATTGGAGGTGATTCCGCTCAACCCATCTTCATCGATGAGGCGCTTCAGTTCGCCCGAGCGGATCAGTTTTCTGCTGAGATTGTCGAGCCAGACGCTCTGCCCGATCTCCTTCAGGCCGATTAACGAATTTTTATTCATCCTTCCCCTCCTTACGTTTCTCCCTTTTCTCTTTCATCCATTCCTTTTCTATCTGGTCAATCTTAGCCAGCCTCCGGCGGTGCCTTTCAGCCCCTGAAAATACGGCTGAAAGCCAGGCACGAACGATCTCTTTAGCGAGCTCGGCTCCTAAAACCCGCGCGCCGAGACAAAGCACATTGAGGTCGTCATGCTCAACACCCTGATGGGCCGAATAAGTATCATGACAGATCGCCGCTCGGACGCCCGGAAACTTATTGGCCGCCGCACAAGCTCCCACTCCACTCCCGCAGATCAGGATTCCTCTATCCGCCTTTCGGCTCATCATCACCTCAGCCACGGCTCTGGCGTAATCAGGATAATCGACGGGCTCTTCACTCTGAGTCCCAAGATCCACCGTTTCGTATCCGAGTTCCTTTAAGAACTCCACAATAACCGCTTTCAAACGAAACCCGGCATGATCTGCGGCGATAGCGATCAGCATCCTCATTTCCCTTTCTTCCGGGCTAAAAGAGTTTTTACCCGATTCACGATATTGGCGGAAGTAAAACCAAACTCTTTCTGGACAACGCTGCCCGGAGCCGAGGCTCCGAAGTGATCGATCCCGATGATCTCTCCTTCCTTGCCTACATAGCGATGCCAACCCAGCGTCGCTCCTGCTTCAATCGACACTCTTTGGGGAATATCCGGCGGCAGGACTTCATGACGATAGTTTTCCGGCTGCTGATTGAAAAGTTCCCACGACGGCATACTCACCACACGGGCCTTCACACCTTCCGCAAGAAGCTTCTCCTGGGCCTCGACGGCGAGATGAACTTCCGAGCCGGTTGCGATCAGGATGACATCGGATTTGCCAGCCGGAGGATCGGACAAGATGTAAGCCCCTTTTCTGAGCCCGATCGCAGGACTGAACTTTCCCCTGTCCATGACCGGGATATTCTGTCGGGTCAGGATGATGGCAGTCGGTCCATTCCTATTTTCAACGGCTATTCTCCAAGCCTCGGCCACTTCATTCGCATCTGCGGGCCGGATTACGGTCAGACCCGGGATGACTCTCAGACTGAAGAGTTGTTCCACCGGCTCATGGGTCGGGCCATCTTCTCCGACGGCGATGGAGTCATGGGTGAAGATATAGATCACATGGAGTTTCATCAGAGCGGCCAGCCGGATCGCAGGTCTCATATAGTCTGAAAAGACGAAGAAAGTGCTCCCATAGGGAAGCAATCCCCCATGAAGGGCCATCCCGCTGACGATGCCTCCCATCCCGTGTTCTCTCACACCAAAGGCGATGTTGGCGCCTTCGTATCCCCAGGACCCGGATACGGCACCCTGAGTGGTTTCATTACCGGTCCCAGCGGGTTGAAAATCTCCCTTTCCCTTCAAGGCCGTATTGGTCGAAGGATTTAAGTCCGCTGAGCCTCCTATCAAGCAGCCAAGATGGGAGGCGATGGCATTCATCACCTGCCCCCCTGCGGCGCGCGTTGCAAGCCCTTTCGGGTCCGGAGGGAAGACAGGAATGTCCTTGTCCCAGCCCTCGGGCAGGACGGAGCTCATCCATTGGTCCCATTCCTTCCGGAGCCCCGGAAAAGCCTTTCCGTACGACTCCAGGTTGGCATTCCATCTTTCTTCAAGCTGCGCTCCTTGGGGGACAGCCTTTCTGAAACGGGCCAGCGCCTCCTCCGGCACGTAAAACGTCGGCTCCAGAGGCCAGCCGAGGTTCTTCTTCGTTGCAATGACTTCGTCGGGGCCTAAAGGGGATCCATGGGCCTCAAACGTATCCTGCTTGCGGGGGCTGCCGTAACCGATGTGGGTCCGAATCGAAATGAGGGAGGGACGACTCGTTTCGTTTCGAGCCGCTGAGATGGCTTTCGAAATGGCCTCGACGTCATTTCCGTCGTCGATCCCCTGGACATGCCATCCATACCCCTCAAAACGTTGGCCCACGTCTTCCGTAAAGGTCAGCTTCGTCTCTCCGGCAAGGGTGATGGCGTTGTTGTCATAAAGATAGATCAGTTTGCCCAACTTCAAGTGTCCCGCCAGAGAGGCAGCCTCGGAGGCCACCCCTTCCATCAAATCTCCGTCGCTGACAATGGCATAGATGTAGTGATTGACGATCTCGTACTCCGGACGATTGAACCTTGTTGATAGAAAACGCTCGGCGATGGCCATGCCGACGCCGTTTCCGAAACCCTGCCCCAGGGGACCGCTTGTGGCCTCAACCCCTGGCGTCAGCCCGTACTCGGGGTGCCCGGGAGTCTTACTCCCCCACTGCCTGAACCGTTTCAATTCTTCCATCGACAAATCGTATCCCGTAAGATGAAGCAAGGAGTAAAGAAGTGCCGAGCCGTGGCCGGCTGAGAGAACAAAACGGTCACGATCCGGCCATTTGGGATTCTTCGGATGGTGCTTCAGAAACTCGGTCCACAGGACATAGGCCATGGGGGCTGCCCCCATCGGCATCCCCGGATGGCCTGAGTTGGCCTGCTGAACCATATCCACGGATAACATCCGAATGGTGTTGATACAGAGTTCATCAAGCTTCTTCATTTCGTCTTCACCGCCTCCGCCGGAATGATCTCCATTCCGTTATTTTGACGCGCCTTCAATGCAATAGTAAAAATCGGACAGATCATATTTGTCCCAAACATCACAGGTGCCGCAATTGCAGCCCGATTTCGGTTTTGGGAAACTGCTTTTTCCCCGGGCGCAGAATAATACCTCGCTTTTCACTCCCGGATAAGTCGGGCACCCTCCGCAGAACCTAATACAGATGGTCTCGTTTTCGTAATTGTCTTCCACTTTTGACATCTCTTTATCCTTCCTTTCAGGATAGGTCGTGCCCTCTTCCGCCTTCCTGCTCGTGACTTCCCGTTGGATTTCCGCAACCCGGACAGATATCCACCTCCCCCGCTTTATTCACATATTCGAGAACGGCCGTGACAAATGTCGCATGACTCCACGTGAGGGGAGATACAGAAAGGGGTTGATTCGTAAACGGATGAACCTGTTCGGCAAGAACGCCCGAGGGCAACGCCCTTGAGGCAACCCATTCAAGAATCGGGACGGCCTCCTGGAGCTCTTCAGAATTTTGGGCCTTCGCAATATACCACTGGGCAAGCCAGAGCGTGCAGATGAACCACGGGTTTCCAGGGATCTCCTGGAGATGATCGCTCACCCGATGATAACCATCTCCTTCGTACCTGGCGATTCCACCGACCTCCGTTTTGACCCAGAGTCTTTCCTTGACCGCGTTCATGGTGCTGACCACCTTCTCGTCGTCCGGTTCGAAGACGCCAAAATAGAAAGGAGCATAGATACTGGCGTCGATCGTTGGGTCTAAATCAAAAGAACCGTCCTTCCTGGGAACGATGGTCTTCAAGAACCTGCCATGCTTTTCGCTGTAGAGATATCGATCCATGGCCGTCTTCACTTCCTCTGCGGCCTTCCGGTAGATCTTAATCCTCCTCGCATCTCTGAAGAAACTGGCGAATTGCTCTGCGGCACGAATTCCGGCATAGACCGTCGCTACCGTGAACGTGTGGATCCCCCATTTTTCTTCCCACAGGTCGTAGCATGGAAGCGGGAGCCCCGTCTTACCGTCTCGATAGGAGGCGAGAAAGTCCCCGCACCGGATGACAAGGTTCTCATACTGGTTGGCCGTAAATTCGATATCCCTGAATTTATCGAAGTGAAACCACAACGCCCAGACGACCAATCCCGTCCCATCCTCCTGGATCGGGAGTATTTTTTCATGAGCGTTGACCCATGGATGCCACGAGCTCCCCAGCGAGCCATCGGGGTTATATTTATGGAGGAAATATCCTGAAGATTCTTTTCCCTTACTGATGATGTTCAGGCAAAAATCGAAAAAATATCGGGTGATTCCGAAATAACCCGCCGTATCCAGGGCATGGGCAGTCAAGGCCCCGTCCCGCGGCCACATATAGCTATACGTGTCCCTGGCAAAATGCAGGATGTCGGAATCGTTTCCTGCAAGGATCGCTCCGTGGGAATCGATATTTGTTCTTAAGATCAGAAGGCTCTTCTTACACTGCTCTACGATCTTTGTCGGAAGGTTTGAGAAATAGATCTTTTCCTTGCTCAACCAGGCGCTCCAGTAGTGGCCGGTCCGCTGGATATAATATTCTGCCCCATGCCCCATAATCATCTTGTTGAGCCGACTCACTTCCGTGTAGTCCTTTCCTGCCGCTATCCAGTAATAGATCGTTTCTTCTCCGTCGGGTTTGACGTGGATTGAGAAAGACAGGGTTGAGTCCACGGAACCCTGGGCAATGGGACCTCCCTCGAGTCTTCCGTCTTCCGCGTCCTTCCACGTCCCCTCCATTCCGTGAAACTCCTTAATCCCCGTGGCATATTGATCGATCCCTTGTTGTTGGTTCCGAATTCCAGTCATCAGAAAATAGCGGTTTTCTTTGTAATGAATGATCGCCTTCTCATCGGGGTCGTAATAGGCCGTATCTCCTGTCGGAGATTCGAGGATGTGAAAGTCATGGTGGAAAAAGAGGCGGAATTCCCTTTCCCGATTGACGAGATTTTTCAGAAGGATCTTTTTGATATAGATGTTTTCTCTGTAATCTACCATATCGTGGCAGTGAAGGCTCATCCCCAAAAGATCGTTGGATGCGGTCACCTGAGTCATCAGCGTTTCATAGGCATAGTCCAGGTGGAGCCCCCAGTCTCTTTTGACCCAGTCAAACTGGCGGTCGACCCAGACACCCAGCCTAAACTTATGTCCCCCCGTATGATTCTCTTTCCCGACAAAGGGATAATAAAGATCTCTCAGGCAGTAATCCTGATCAAAACTGATTAGCAATGTCCCATTTCCTACAGGGATATCACGAGGCATAGTTTATGGACCTTATGAAAGAGCATTTAAGCGCAAGATAGAATTCAAGGAATTATTTTTTGGCTGTCAAAAAAACAAATCCCCTCGGTGCCACGACCTTTATTGCAGATTAGCATTATTTTGATCCAAATAGCTCCCGTCTTGAATGGGGTAAAATCAGTATTTCTTATTTGAAAATCCAGTACTTTTTCGCTCATCAGGACGGGGGTGGACCTCACACTCCGAACATGCCTCCTGCTCCGTTTTGGCAGCCCGCTAAAATTCCACTTCTGCCTGAATGTATATATACTCCATATTTTTATTGCTGCCGGAGGCCTCCTCAAAAAAGCGCCCCGTATAGAACTTATTTAACCCCAAAATGAAGGATATGCCTTTTCTCAGCTTGTAAGAAATGTCCAGGTCCACCTCTGTCCCCACATCTTTACTGAATCCCGACGGAACCTTGTTCGCAAGAGAATGATGGGCTCGGAGAGTCACATTCAACCCGGACAGGGGATTGATGGAGATGCCGCCGACCCAGATCTGCAAGCCACTCGCATGGATGCCATTCACGGTGACGCCGCTCTGGTCAGGAATGACCTTCATGTCCCCATAGAGGCCACTGTCGTCATTATACGTGGTTCCGTGAAATTCTGTGTACCTCCGATCAAAAGGGGTATTGTCTCCCGAACCGTATGCATAAATGCCAAAGGCACGCGGCTCCCACGGAAGCTTGAACGCATAACCGAGATTGATATGCCCTCCGTAGGTCCTGACGGGATCTTTCCCGTCTCCGATAGCTCTCCCCACTTCCCCCCACTGAAACTGAGGTTCAAGTTCGTAATCGAACCTGCCGACCTTGCCTGCAAATCGCCCTCCCAAAGTGTACCACTTCTGGCTGGAATCGATCAACACAAACTGGCTATTCTGAATGGGAAACCCACCCTTATTGTAAAAAAGATAACCCTCGAGCGATCCCTCTTTGTAGATTTCATAGGTGGTGTACAACCCTGCAAGATAGACGTCGGGATCTCCGGGGTTGAGTTTGACCATTTTGCCGCCGAGGAGATCGATGTTGATGGACTCAGAGGGCTTGACGCTGCCCTTCGCTCCATCCCAGACGAGACCGTTGTAAAAATCATTTGTCCCGATGAAGAAGGCAGAACCGTACAAAAACTCCTGACGGCCTGCCTTTAAGCTGGCAGGAGAATCCAATATTTTCTTCCATTCAACATATCCCTGATAAAGGTCGAAGGCAGACCTTTGGTCCGTTCCTCCCCACCTCCCGTACCACTGACCCTGGACGAACCCCTCCAGATTCAACGCATGGTTTTCGACGGAGGCCTGGAGGCGGGTCCTCTCGAGGAACTGGGCTTCGTCGTGTCCGGGGGTGAAACGAAAATCCGTTAAATTTTGGTTCCAAGTAAAATCCCCTCTGAGGCGAACTTGGCCTCCGGCACCGAAC
>Ga0335070_10003146_pt1 | contig 19184 bp, 16 predicted proteins | sample Lox_Sample_13_FD_206722 | JGI IMG/M metagenome (GOLD analysis project Ga0335070, IMG submission 206722) | Soil microbial communities from Loxahatchee National Wildlife Refuge, Florida, United States - Lox_Sample_1.3 | ecosystem: Environmental > Terrestrial > Soil > Wetlands | place: USA... | reverse complement strand
AGATGATGCCCGGGGACCGCCTCGTGGAGCGAGAGGGCTTCGATCTCATAGAGCGGACGGCTCTTCAAATCGTAGGTATTGACGTAGTAGACGCCAGCGTGCATCCCATCGCCCGTGGGAGGAAAATAATAGGCGGTGGTGGTGCCGGGGGCCATGTGGGCAGGGATTTCGCGGATACCGTACGGGGTGCGCGGTAGAGTCTGGAACAGCCCGGGAAGCTCGCCGTCCATACGCTTGAGCACCAGGGCAACCTCCTTGAGCAGGGCGAGCGGGGTATCGACGTAAAAGCGCGGGTCGGTGCGCAGGTAACGGACGAAAGCGCGGAAATCACCCTGAAAACCAACCTGATGGATGATGGCTTGCATCTCGCCGCGGATACGCTCGACTTCAGACGTTCCGGTGGCGTGGATCTGCTCGGGAGTCAGGTCGAGATTGGTATGGTAGCGGATCAGCGTGCGGTAGCAGGCGGCGCCATCGGGCAGGTCGGCGGCGCTGATGCTCCGGCGGGCGGAGGGGATGTATTCACCCATGAGGAAATCCAGAGTGTCGCGCAGGCCGGGGACGAGCGATTCCCGGATAGCGGATTGGGCGGCGGAGGAAAGACGCTCGCGTTCGCCCTGACCGATGGCGGCTGGGAAGCGCCCGAGCGGCTCGTAGAGGATGCTGGCGGTCGGATCGGTGACCAGGTGCGGTTTGAGGGTCTTTTCGATGCCAGCCAGGACGACGCGGGGCATGGTCATCCCCTCCCGGATGCCGGCGCGCATCAGCTCGATGTTCTCGGCGGCGTACTGGCGGAAGCCGCGCAGGCGGGCGACGTAATTTTCGTAGTCCTGAACGGAAACAAAAACGGATATCTGGGACAGGTCGAGGAAGGTGGCGTAGAAGCTGTTTTGGCGGGTGACCGGCATGCGGTAATCGCGGAAGGCGCGCCGGCCGGTCTCGTTGGCGAGGACAGCGGCGAAGATGGCATGGTTGGTCCGCTCGGCGGGGGGCAGGGAAGCGGGGTCGATGGCTCGCAGGCGATCCTGAAGAGAAAGCTGCAGGGACTGGAGGCCCTGATAGGTTTCCTCGGTGGCGCTGGGCAGACGGTCGTCGTAGCGGTGATCGCCGTAGGCGGTGGCGGCGAGGGGGTCGGCCCGCATGCGGGCTTCCCAATCTTCGGAGAAGAGCTGGTGGAGGTAAGCAGTAGAATCCATTTTTATCCTCTCAATTCTCAACTGCGATATGTAAGAATTTACCACAAAGGGCACAGAGAAAAAGAGAATAAAAGAGTGGTTCAGGTTTTTCTCTGTGGGTCCTTTGGTGATGGTTTTCGCTTTCAATCCTCATTTCCAGGCCTCAAGAAAAGCCATCACGACCCTGGCGGAGTTGTCGGCGGCGAGCTGGAAGAAGGTGACGACCTCGTTGGCGCCTGGCCCGCCGCCGGCAAGGTCGGAGAGGGAACGGAAGGCGAGGAAGGGAACGCCGTTGGTATAGGCGACGTGGGCCACGGCAGCGGTCTCCATGTCGAGGGCGTCGGCATGGAAAGTGGTCCAGACCCACTGGCGGTATTCGGCGTTGTCGACAAAGGTCGGGCCGCTGACGCCGTTTCCGCCGACGACCACCTTGGGAGCGCGGCTGAGGCAAGCGCCGAGAGTTGGGCAGGAGTCGAGCTGGACAGTCTCGGCCACCTTGCGGGCTGATTCCAGCATCTTCGGGTCGACCTCGAACCAGAACGTCTCTTCCTCCCGGTCGAGTGTGGCCCCGGCGCGGGTCACGCCGACTTTCTGGGGGAACATCATGCCGAAGTTGCGAAAGGGGGCCGGCCCGCCCGGATCCCAGCCGTCACCTTTCTGGCGGGCAAAGCGCTGTTCCTGGTATTCGCCCCAATGGGCCGGGATGACCACATCGCCGATGGATAGTTCCGGGTTGACCCCGCCAGCGATGCCGGAGAAAAGGATAGCGCGGATGGTGAAGTGGTCGAGGACAGCCTGGGCGGTCATGGCGGCGTTGACCATGCTCTCACCACTGGGTGCCAGCAGAACGTCCTGGCCGGCCAGCCTGGCGGTTGTAACGGTCCGACCGTTGAGAGTGGTGGTTTGTTTGTCGGTAGCTTGGGAGAGGAGACGGGCCAGCTCGGCGTCGAAGGCGGAGAGAATGGCGAGGCGCGGGGTCGGGTCGAGGGAGAAAGAAGGGGGCGCCGGCGCCGGCCGGCAGCCGAGGAGGAGGAGGATGAGGAGAAGCAATAGGCGTTTCATGGCGGCAGTCTCTGTAGAGGAAATTGGGGAGCGCGTGTGCTCGGGACGGTGAGCAGGTCGCAGAGTGGGTCGACACGCAGGTTGCCCCCCATGGACGAGGTACGGAACGCGGAGCGTTTGGGAGGAGATTCCACCTAAGAGCGACGGAACGAGGAAACCAGGTCGGCCGAGACGGCCAACCCACATTAGAAGCGAGGCGGGCCCTGGCGGAGGCGGGTGATGAGCTTTTCGGGCTGCTCCTCCCCCCACATCGATTCGATCCACCAGGTCGCGCCGGCTTCGGCCCAATCGCGGACGATGTCGGCCGCTTTATGGGGATCGTCGCCGGGGGTCTTGCCGTCCATAACGATATCAAAGGGCGTTTTTAAGGTGCGGTTGGCGTCAATGTAGGCTTTCATCTCGGACAGGTCCTGGGGAGTGACCCCGCCGGCTTCTCCGGTGGGGCTCATTTTGTTGGGCAGCAGGCCGTCGAAGCGAAGCACGCGGCGCATCGATTTTTCACGCGGCCAGGCGCCCACCACCCAGATGGGAATACGCGGCTGCTGGACAGGCGGAGGCGGAGGGTAAAAATTGGTCTCACGGAGACGATAGTGCATGCCGGTATAGTTAAATGGCTGCCCGGCCCACAGACCAGTGAGGATCTCGAGGCCCTCGTCGAGCAGCTCGGCGCGGAGTTTACGATCAGTCGGCTCACCAAAGCGATCGAAGCCGGTATCGACCGCGCCCAGACCCACGGAAAGGATCACCCGCCCGCCGGAGAGGTTATCGAGGGTGGCAGTCTCAGCGGCCAGTTTCCAGGGCTTACGGATGGGAAGGGGGGTCAGTAGCGTCCCCAGGCGGATACGCTCGGTGCGCATGGCTGCGGCGGTCAAGCTGACCCAGGGATCGACACCCCAGACCGGCTCCCATACAAAAAAGCCATCCCAGCCAGCCAGTTCCGCCTCGCGGGCAAGTTCCGCCGCGGTACGGGCATCGCCGAAAGGAAGGACGAAGCCGAACCTCATTGCCCCTGGCGATCCTCCTGGTAGCGCCGCCAGTAGTTGGCGAAGATGACCAGGCCGCGCCCGGCAATCATCAAAAAGACCACCATGCTGACCAGGCGGTAGTATTCACTGCCCACGGGGAAGGTGAACTGGGCGAACAATGCGGCAAAAGTCAGCACCCAGGATAAGCGGTCGAAGACACGCGCCGCTGCGGAGGAGGACGGGGAAGAATGGGTCAGGATCCAGCCGGAAACCCCTAAAAAGATGATCGCCGCGAGCAGGACAGCGTAGACCAGGTTTATATTTTGGGCGTTATTTTCCAGCCAGAGGAAATCACTCCCGGCGCCATACAGGCAAAAAAGAACCATCACGGCAGAAATGGGAAGGATGAATTTATACGGCTGGGTAGGAGGTTTTGAACCGATCATCGTGAACTGGGCGACCTGCTTTCGCGCGGAATTTTAGCTGCCTCTATTATAACGTCCGAGGGATAGCCACGCGGTTACCGCGCCCAACTGGCGGAGCAGGCTATAGCGATCGACCATGCCCCAACGCTCACGGATCTGGCGTCGCTCGACGCGGAAAATGTCAACGTAACTCCACGAAGCCATCCAGCAGGTTTATCCCCGTCCAGGGTCGAGAATCAGAAGGATCACCCGCCGGTACGGGCGGTCGGGAAAATATACCAGGCGGGTCCTGCCAGCCAGGTAGCACCAGAAGCGGCCAAGCTCGCCAGGCAGGTGGCGGACAACGTCGCCGCGCTGGGTCACCGGGTCCTTGCATAGGTCCGGAATTGCCACCAGGAGATGGTTTTGTGCTTCAGGATCCAGGCTGCCCACGGCCTGACGAAAGGCGCTGGCCAGACCGACGAGCCATTCACCGGAAGGCGCGCCCGGGCTGTCCGGATCCGGGGTTCCCTGGGCGCCCAGGCGCGGCAGGGGGACCGTGGGGCGCTCGCGATACATCTGAGTATCCGCCGCGGGGCGTGTTGGCCAGCGCCACTGGCTCAAATCAATGTAGCCATGGGTATGGAACTCAGGGATGGCCATCACCAGTTTGAACGGGTCGGGGTATAAAAATTCAACCCGCTTGGCTTCTACCTCCTGCAAACCAGCCTGAAACAGAGCAACCTGCTCGGGAGTGAAGGAGAGGTCGGGAGAGGAGGAATAGCCAGAATCAGACACGTTTTTCCTGGGACGTAAGTGGGAGGCTTTCGAACCCCAGATCGCGGAGACGGCCGCGGAAGGTGGAGGCAAACTGTTCAAAGGTGTTGAGAATTTCCTGCGGCACCGTGCCCAACTCAACCTGGCGAGCGTCAAACCGCTTGGGGCAGAAAGAAATCAGCACGCGGTTCTGGCGCATTTCGCGCAGCTCAATCGAACCGATCAGGTGATGAGCCGCGTAAATGTCATACACTTTGAAGGTAGGATTACTCAAAGAGCGAGTGACCGGGTAGACATGGATCCCCTGCTCTTTTTCAAGCTTCAAGAGGACCGGCCGGATGGTATCCAATGTACTCGCATAAATTTCGTCAGTTCTTTCCCCGTTGAACTGCATGCTGCCTCCCCGTCAGGTCAGACATTGATCAATTTCCCACCTTCACCGACGAAAGGGGTGAAAATATCTGGAATCCCTCTGATTGTACCGGCAAGTAAGAATTTACGCAATTCCCTCCCAGCAGCAACCGGTAGGGAAAGCCTGATGTGGATCAGTCCAACGCGTGCACCCGGCCCTGGGCATAGGTGGAACGTAGCTCATTGAGCAAGGAATCAAGCAACTGCGTCGTTTCATCCAGAGAAAGGCCTGTGGAAGCAGCCCACTCGCGACAGAGGTTGTCATAGATTTTGTGAAGGGTCGCCGCATCCGCCTCGCTGAGTGGTTTTTGCCAACTGATGGCGGTCAGGTCGCGAACAACCATACAGATCGAACGCAGGGTGCCTTCTCGCAGCCGTTCGAGTACCTCGACTCGCCGCTTGCGAAAATCTTTGTTCATCTCTGCGGGCTGGCTGAGGAGAATGAGGCGGCACGCGTCCAACTCCGCCCGGTCGGCCACCTGGCGCAGACCGATGCGGTCCTGGTCAGCGACCGATACCCAGACCGTGCCGTTGGGTAGCGAGATTTCATAATAATCCTCACGCTCACGGTCAAAGAACTGCTGGCTCTTGATGCCGATAATTTGCCCAACGCCATGTGACGGATGGACCACGCTCTCACCCACTTGAAATGGCATTCTTTTCTCCAATCTTCAAACGACAGGCTAACAAAACGAGAATTGCTGTTAAATAAACTGCCGCCAGCCCCAGGGGAGAACGGCGACAGTGAGTGAGCGGTCTCAGATCTGTGAACTATTTAATTGTACAGCAAAAAGGGAAAAAGGAAGAAGGTATTCATATTCTGAGTTGCCTGGTTGCTAAGCCCAGGCTGAAGGATTGTTTTTCTGCTTTCCTGAGCAACCAGGTGCCTGAGAGACTTGCCGACTGACAGCACGCGAACCTGAGAATTCCGATACTATTTCCGAATACAATCAGGCCTATGGCTGTAGACAATTCAACCTCTCACTCCTGCGAGGCGCCGGAGTACGGGTTTCGCACGTTTTTGATCGTGTGGATCACGCAATCGATCTCGGTGTTCGGCACAGCGCTGACGTTTTTCGCGATCATAACCTGGCTCATCCAGGTGCAATACCCCCTTAGGGGGCAGAAAAAGAGCCTGGCCCGGGCGCTCTCGGCGAACGGGCTGACCTTTGGCATTCCCAACGTGGCTGTCGCGCCGTTCGCGGGAGCGTGGGCCGACCGCCACGACTGCAAGCGAACGATGATGGCGATGGATTTCTTCAGCGGGCTGGCGCAGACCCCGCACGAGCTGCAGGGGTGGGTGTTTGCCGTACGGAGAGTGATCGCGCAGCTCACCGTCCTGCTGAGCACTCTGTATCGCCCAGCTCTTCAACCCGGTGCTGCTGCGGGTTGAGGACAAGAAATACCTGGATGCGATGGCCGCAGAGGGCGCGTGACGCAGTGCATGGTCAATTCTTAGAAAACAAGGAATTTAAATAACATCTCTCGCCGGGCGGTAGCGACCGAGGCGGATGGGGAACTCGGGGCCGGCATTGACCGAAGCCCAGCCGGCCTTGCGCATGAGGAAGCGCACAAACCAAACGCTCATCAGAAGGGCCGAGTTGATCCGCCAGAACTTGTGCGGGCGGGTGGCTCGCTCGGCGATCGCGCGGCGCAACTCGGAGGCGGTATGGCCGTTGAACTCAGTTGCGCTGAGGCCGATCATCCAGAGCAGGTGGGCATCGGAGTTGCCCAGGCAGGCCGTCCCGGCCGATTTCGCCAGGGTTTCGGCGACGGCGTTGCTGTGCTGGAAGATCAGGCCGGCGTTGAAAGTCTCGATGCCGCGTAAGGTTTGGGCGGCCTCTGGGTCGGCGAGGGCGCGGCGGATGACGGCAGGGCGCAGGCTGCGAGCTCCTTTCGCGGCAGGATGCGCGGCGATGCAGAACCCGCCCAGATCGCGCACGCGTTGGAGCGTCTCCAGCATGGAGAGGCCGGCGGGGACGCGCTGGCGGATGTCGAGGGCCAGGAGATGGCCATCGGCCGTAGAGATCTCCGAGCCGGGGATGACCTGGATGCCATAATCGGGGGCGAGCTGTTCGGCGAGGAGCGCGCCTCTGATCTCGTCGTGGTCGGTGATGGCAATGACGTCTAAATCGGTGCGATCAGCCACGTGTTTCAAGACGGCCGGGACAGTAGAGGTCCCATCGCGGCTGTAGACCGTGTGAATGTGCAAGTCGGCAAATCCCATGTTCATGACCTCTGTTGTGGGCTGAGAACAGACACGAGACAACGTACCTGGATCGAGTTTAACAATCCCCGCGATTGTACCACCCGCGAGGATAGAACGATTCGACAGATTTGTTAGGTGGGGACGAGCGAGAAACGAGAACCGCCGCAAAGCAACCCCTCCGCGGTCCCCTCCCCAATTCAAAAGAGCAGAATGTGGGGGAGGATGGCGACTTTTTTTACAAAAAGATTACATGGGCATTAAACGCGTGTAACAACTGGAAGCTAAAATGAGATCAACTTACAACGAAGGAGAAACCACAAAATGAAAACATACTTTACTTCCCAATGGATCAAACCCCTGGCGGCAGGCGCGTTGTTGCTGCTGATCGCCTTCTCGGCGATGGCGTTCGTCCCGGCGCCGGTTAACGCGCAATCTCCGACGCCGGAGCCAAACGCTCCCTCGGCGGCGGACCGGGCGGCCAACCGCAACCAGCGCCTGGAGAACGCGTTGATGCGCGAGAATAACTGGCTGAATGTGCAGGCCTACAACCTGATGCGGATGGGCCAACTGGCGACCAAGGGCCAGGAGCTGATCGACAAGGCGAAAGCAAAAGGCTGGGATGTGAGCGAGATCCGGGCGGCGCTGGATACCTTCAACAGCCGGCGGCCCAAGGCGCAGGCCAGTCATGATGCCGCGGCGGGGATTCTCTCGGCACACAACGGCTTCGATGCGAACGGGAAGGTGACCGACGCGGACGCGGCACAAAAAACCATCCTGGATGCGCGCAAGAACCTGCAGGACGCACACCTGACGATGCTTCAGGCAGTTACGGACTTACGCATCGCGATCCGCGAGTTCCGCGATGCGCATAGAGGCGAGCTGAAACCGGTCCCGACTGCCGCGCCCGCGGGCAACTCATAAAGGCTGACCCGCAGCGAGGTGGACAGTCTCACAAAGGGGAGCGAATCCCCTTATTTTTTTATCCTCATCCGAGAAACGGCATAGGCGCCCAGGATGAGGAGCAATCCAAGGATGGTGAATAGACCGGGTGGCAGGTTGGCGCCAAGCGGCGCGGGAGGTGCGGGCGCGGTCGGGGTAACCGGGGAGGGACTCTCCGCGAGCGGGGGAACCGCGCTGGCGGTGGGCGAGGCGGTCGGGCTGGGGGCGAGGATTGCAGAGGGACTGGGCGAGGGTTGCAGGAGGGCGGTGCCAGAAGGGGTGACTGACGGCGTCGTGGTGAGGGTCGGGGTGGGTGTTATGGTGAGGGCGAGGAAGACGGGCGGAGGGGTGGAGAGGCCGACCAGGCCGGGGGAGATTTCATTCAGATGAGCCAGCAGGGCAAGCGCCTGGGAGTGACGGGGGTTCAGATCGATGACACCCTTCAGCTCCTGAAGGCAGGCGGACCAATTCGGAGGCGTATCGCCAGCAGCAAGAGTCGATTCGGACTGCCAGCAGAGCAGCTCTGCCAGGCCGAAGCGCTGGTCAGCATCACGCGCCTGGAGGGAGATCGCCTGCCTGTAAGCCTGCACCGACAGGTCGATCATTTCCTTGCCGCCCGGATCGGTGCGGAAGCCGCGCCGGGTCCAGGCGGCCTGCTTGTAGGCCTGGCCCAGCAAGCCCCAGACGCGGCTGTCTCTGGGGTAGGCAGCCGCGCGATCTTTCCCGTTGAGGATGGCCCACCAGATAGCCGGGTTGGTCAGGTCTATGCTGAAGTTGACCTGCGGCTCGAAGCGTTCCTGGCGCCAGCGCAGCTCCTCCTCGTTCTGCTGGCAGGGACTGTCGCCTACCTGGCAGGAGAGCAGATTCTGCCGGGTCACCGGGTAGGGGAGTCGAAAATAAACTTCGGCAGATTCCACCTCGCCATACCAGCCGGCCTCATTCGAGAGGATGAGATTGTATTCCACCGTACCGGAGGAGGGGTCGGGGCTATAGCCGAGGACGGAATAGCTGCTGGTAACGATGACGTCGCGGCCGGCGGGGAAGGAGAGCGGGTACTCCATCCAGCAGGGAATGCTCACCTGGCCGGTGGGTCCGGCTACATCGGCGTTGACAGCCCTGCTGGGAACGATGAAATTATTCACCCAGACGGTCAGATTACTGATGGTAGGGTAGGTGGAAGAGAAGCAGGTCGAGCCGTCGTAGACAACCGGGCCCACGGGAAAGCGCAGATTGATCTTCTCTGCCTGCGTGCCGTGGTTGAAGAAGTGAAAGGCGGCGCTGACCCTGGCCTCACCGTATTTTTGAGCACTGTACCGGGGAACCTCGAGGGTGAACGCCTCGGAGATCAACTGTACCCGGGTACCCTCGGGGGCGCCCATCGGGCCGGCGGCGAAAGGGGGGATGGGCGGCTCGTCCCCGGCGAAGGCCGGCGCGGGGGGGATGAAAAGGACGGCTGCGAGGAGGATCAGGAAAAAGCAATGGTATCGGTTGTGTTGGGACATGATGCCTCTGTTGCTAACGATTCAGGGTGAATTCAATGAGGGCAGAGGTAGTCGCGTTGCCGGCGCGGTCGATGGCTTTGGCCTGGAGGGTATGCCTGCCGGAAGAAGAGGGGCTGGCTCGCCAGGGATAGGTAAACGGCTCTTCGGCCTGGCTGGCAAGGAGCCTGCCATCGAGGAACCAGTCGACGCGGGCCAGGGCGATGGCATCGCTCGCGCGGGCCTGAAATGTGATCTGGCGCTGATTGGTGGAAAAATGGTCTCCGGAGGTGGGATAGGTGATTCTGACCTCGGGAGCCTGGTTGTCCACGGTCACCTGGAGGGTAGCGGTCTCTACCTTCTGGTCCTGGCGCACCACCAGGAGGCGGACAGCATATAGCCCGCTGAGGCCGCGGGTATCCCAGGCAGCCAGGAGGCCATTCTGGACGGCCTGGCTGGAATCCTGACCGACCTGGAGCCAGCGCTGGGGATTGAGCCCTTCGCCGACCTGGACGCGGTAGAAGGAGAAGCCGGCGCCGCCGGCCGTGCCGCGGATCTCGACCTCGCCGCGGACCACGCCGAACATCTCCGGCGCAACGACGTGGACGTCGGGATCGACCGGCGGGGCCTGGATGGTGTCGTAATCCTGGGGTGGCAGGGGCTGGCCAGCGGCCCGCGCCCAGGCCTCCGCTTCGGGGGGAACGACCAGGTAGACCCGGTTCTCGACCAGCTCGGGCGGGGTAAAGACAGTGGCGAGGCGACCGGTCTCGCGGTTGACCTGGAACGTGCGGTAAAGCGTGTCGGCGTCAGTCGGCTCGTTGCCGGTCAAAAAGACCTCGCTGACCATGGCCGGGCAGTTGGCAGTGGGAAGCATCCCGGAAGGATCGCAGACCTCGAGGGTCGAAATGCCAGGCGGGGCCGTCCAACTGGCGACGGGCAAATCGCGGAGAGCGTATTGGCTGGCCGCGTGCCAGAGGCCGGCGGCCAGGCGCGGGTCGAGGGGCCTGGTCTGCGGCCCGGCAGAGGGGGCGCCCATCCAGACGACGGTTACGCGCTGGGGAGTGTAGCCCACGGCCCAGGCATCCGCGCCATCCGGACTGCGGCCGAGATGGGCCCCCACCGGGCGGCCAATCTCGAGCGCATTGGGATAGCCCAGGGTCGGCCAGCGTGCGGATTCATCGCTGAGGACGGCGTTGACCAGGTGGGCGAGGGGTGGGCTCAAGACGGCCTGGGATTGGGGTTGCGACCAATCCAGGAGAGTGCGCCCACTGCCGCGCTCGCTGACGCGGAGGACAAACGCCGCGCTCAATGGACCGGGGGACAGATCCCGGCCAGCGAGAACTCCCTGGTTGGCAAAGACGGCGTAGGCCTGGGCCGTTTCCACCAACCCGAGCGGGACTGCGGTGAAATCGTCCGGGGAAGAACGAACCTGAGCAGAAGGGAGGGGAACGCCAAAAGATCCAACCAGGCTCCAGACGTTCTGAGAGCCAATCTGGCGGAGCAACTCTTCAGCCGGCGCCCAATAATCGTTGGCGAGGGCGCTGCGCAGGCGAAGCGGACCGTGATAGCTGCCGTCGAGATTTTGTAGGGCGGCGCCGGCCCCCCCGGCTTCGCTCACCGGATTGGCCATAGGAGGGATATCCCAGACGAGGGTCGCCGGGCTCATTCCGCGGGTAAAACCTGCCAGGTAGATGAGGGGGCTGAGGACTGTCCCGCCGGCATGGCGGAGGAGAGCATGGGATTCACCGCGCGCGTTGGTCTCGCCGACCAGGGCAAGGACCTGTCCGCTGGCGGGATCGAGGATTACTGCGGAAGCGGAGAGCGCCTCAGGGAGAGGTTCCAGGCCGGAGGGGAGGGTGGGAAGGAGGCGAGCGGCAGGGCAATCTTGCGGCGCAGGGGCTTCCCTGCCGGCCAGGCGCCTGACCTGGATACCGGCGGCGCAGGCCAACTGGCGTTGAAGGTCCTCATCGAGGGTGGTCCAGATCTCGAGGCCGCCGCGCTCGATGCGCTGCGTCCCGAGTCCTGGCGCCAGTTGGGCAAGCGCCTGGTCTGTGAAGGCGCGGGCGAACTCGGTTTGGGCAGACTTTGCCAGCGAAGTCGCCGGCGTACCTTCCAGGGAAGCGCGGAAGACCAGTTTTTCCTCGCGGGCAACCTGATACTCCACGGCGGTGATCGTGCCGTGGCCGAGGGCCAGGTCGAGGGTGGCAATTTCACGCTCGCGGGCGGCGTCGGGGGCGTCGAGGGGGTTGAGCGCGGGCGTCTGGATCAGGGCGACGAGGAGAGCCGACTCGGCCAGGTCCAGGCGGGAGGCGGGCTTGCCGAGATAGGTCTGGGCTGCAGCGTCTGCGCCGTAAGCCAGGCGGCCAAAATACGCGCTGTTGAGATACCACTCGAGGATCTGATCGCGGCCGTAATGGTTGGTCAGTTGGGCGGCGAGGAGGCGCTCGCGCAGGGCGCGCCGCAAACCTTCCTTTTCCTGGCCGAGCAGGAGATCGGAGGCCAGGCGCTCGGCCAGGGTTGCGGGCTGGTGAGAGGCGTCCAGCAAGCCGGAGGCGGTAAAGCCGGGATGCGTCCGGAAGCCCGGATCGAGGATCGAAACAGCCAGGCGGGCCAGGTCTGGGGAAAGGTGTTCGGCCTGTTTGGGATCGAGGGGGAGATAGCGGCGGTTGATCCCGGGCTCAGAGAGAGTGCGAAGGAGATGCTGGCCGGTGCGGTCGTAGAGGCGAGTGGGCTGGAGAAAAGCGCCGGTCTGGAGGTTGAAATAGGCCGGCAGAGCGGCCAACGACGGCAGGTCGTGGGTCAGATCCGCATAAGCCAACCCCACGTAGAGCGAGCCGCCGGCGAAGAGCAAGGCGAGGAGGGCGGCAAAGCCGAGGGCCAGGCGGCGAAAACGCTCATGAAAGGAGCGGCTGCGGCGCTGTGTGCGCTCGCGGCGGCGTTCGAGGAGGGAATAGATCTCGTGCGCGCGAGGCATGGCGCTACCTGTGCTCGCTCTGCTCGGGAGCCGGTTGGGGACGCGGCCGGCCGAGGAGGGCGTCGGTCATGCGCGCCACGCGAACCATGGCCTGGACGTCGTGGGCGCGGATAACGTCTGCGCCGTGCTCGATGCCCAGGGCCACCGCGGCGGCAGTGCCTTCGAGGCGTTCCTCAGGAGGAAGGGCGAGGGTATAGCCGATAAATCCCTTGCGCGAAGGACCCAAGAGGATGGGGAACCCCAGAGCGCGGACCTCATTCAGGCGGCGGATCAGCTCGAGGTTCTGCTCGACCGTTTTGCCAAAGCCGATCCCCGGGTCGAGGATGATGCGGTCATCAGACACTCCCGCGGCGCGGGCCAGGTCGACGCTCTCCATCAGCTCGCGGCGTACGTCGGCGATGAGATCGGCGTATTGCATGCCCACGTAGCGCCCGCCGAGGCGAGCCTGGATCTCGGCGTTGGCGGGTTTGCTGCGGTTGTGCATCACCACCAGCGGGGCGGCGCTGCGGGCAGCCAGAGGGGCCATATCCGGATCGGCGCGCAGCCCCCAGACGTCATTAATCCAGCTTGCACCCGCCTGGAGAGCAGCCGCGGCCACGCTGGCCTTATAGGTGTCGACTGAGATCAACACGCCCAGGTGGGCCATGGAGATGGCCTCGATCGCCGGGATAACCCGGGCAAGCTCGTCTTTAGCGGAGAGGGGGGTGGAACCGGGGCGGGTGCTCTCCCCGCCCACATCGAGGATATCCGCTCCGGCGGTGACAAAACTGGACGCCTGCTCGAGAAGGGCTCCGCGCCAGTCCCCCGCGCGCTCGCGCAGCAGGCCATCGCCCGAGAAGCTGTCGGGGGTGACGTTGAGGACGCCCATCACGAAGGTGCGGGTGCCCCAGGGGAGGAGGGAGTGATATGGGTGGACGCCGGAGCGGTCGACGCGGGCAAGCATCTGGCGTACAGTCTGGCCGCGGACAGGATGGCGCAGGTCGGGAGCCAGGTCGGCGAGGGGGACGAGGACAAAAGCGCGGTCGGGGATCCCAGGATGGGGTAGGCTCAGGCCGGGCTCGGAGAGAACCAGGTCATCGTAGAAGAGCAGGTCCAGGTCGATCACCCGCGGGCCGTTGCGGAAGGTGGGGGTGCGCCCCAGGCGAAGCTCGAGATCCTTGAGGTAGCGAAGCAGGTCTCGGGGGGCCAGGTCGGTGCGTGCCTGGACGACCTGGTTGAGGAAATCCTGCTGGTCGGCGTAGTCCCAGGGTTCCGTTTCGTAGACCGGGGAAGCCGCGAGGAGCTGAACCGCAGAAGGTAGGGCCTCGCGGGCGGCGCGCAGGTGAGCTTCACGATCCCCCAGGTTCGAGCCAAGGGCCAGGTAGAGAATGTGGGACATTTAAGCATAATTGTAGTCGAGAATGGGGCAGTTGTCAGTCTTCAGTTACTAATCAGACTAGGGTTGTCAACATGTGTTAATACTATCTTTACATGGAATATGGACTCATTTTATGGAACAGACCAGGTGGTATCACTATGATGGTAGCGCGATATCGATGCCACCCTCGAGATTTGATTCGATTCATTTATCTATGAGAAAGGAAGTTAAGAAGATTTGATGAACATCTCCCAAACGCACAGCACCTCAGATTTCAAAATCCCCTTCCGGCACTCGCTGCAGGCGAAACTGCTCTTGGTCATTATCGCAATCACCTTGATCCCGCTAATGATTCTCCAGGCTATGAGCGCTTATCAGGCCAGACAGGAAATTGTCCTCCTAATTCAGGGTAAGCTCTCCAACGTCGCCACAGATGCCAATAACTACATCACCGACTGGGCCTCGGAGCGCGCCCAAGACGTTAAAACACTGTCAGGGTTGGAACAGATCCAGACCCTCGATCAAGAAAACGCTCAAAAACTCCTGGAGCAGTATAAAACCACCTGGGGGATCAACGAATCGTTGCTCCTTATCAATGCAGAGGGATCAACAAGTATCAACACTGACCACAAAGAGGCCAATGTGGCCGAGCGCCAGTATTTCAAGGACGCCATCATCGGGAAGGAAACCGTGTCCGATCCGGTCATCTCGAAGGGAACGGGGAACGTCATTCTGGTGTTTGCGACGCCAGTGAAATCGAAAGAAAAAGTAGTGGGAGTCCTCGGCGGAACGGTCCCGGTCAAGCTAATCGGCGAAGACCTGCTGGGACAGCTTGAGCTGGGAAAGACAGGCCAGGCGTATTTAATCAACCAGGCCGGCCTGATTGTAACGCCGCTCAAGTACGACGCGGAATTGAAGGCGGCTTGCGGAAAAGACAGCGTGGTTCTGCAATGCAGCATCGACACCTACGCCAGCCAGCAAATCCAGGCCGGAAAGGATGGGGTCGCCGAATATCGGGATTTCCGCGGTAAGCCGGTGATCGGCGCCTACCGCTGGATCCCGGCTCTGCGACTGGGGCTGGTCGTCGAACAGGAACAATCCGAGGCGCTGGCTGCGGTCAACCGCCTGGTGACGACCTCGATCGCGTTCGGCCTCGTCGTCATTCTGATAGTCAGCCTGCTTGCCATTCTGATCACCCGCTCGATCGTCCAACCGATCCGCCAGATGGCGCACAGCGCGGACCTGCTGGGGGAAGGCAAGATCCGCCAGCAGATCGAGTTTGAACGGAAGGACGAAGTGGGCGTGCTGGCCAATTCCTTCCGGCGGATCATCGCGTACCAGACCGAAATGGCCGAGGCCGCCAGGAAGATCGCCGCAGGAGACCTGTCGGTGACGGTCAAGCCGCAGTCGAACGAGGACGAGTTGGGCCTGTCTTTCGCCAAAATGCTGGCCCGGCTGCGCGAGACAGTTGGCCAGATCGCGGAAAACGCCAGATCCCTGAGTGCTGCATCTACCCAAATGGCGACCTCGGCGGCGGAAGCCGGCAGCGCCACCAACCAGATCGCCGCCACGATCCAGCAGGTCGCCCGGGGAGCCGCCCAGCAGACCGATGCATCCACGCGCACAGCGGCAGCCGTGGAACAAATGAGCCGGGCGATCGATGGAGTTGCCAGAGGGGCTCAGGAACAGGCCAGCGCGGTCGGGAATGCCAGCCAACTGACCAACCAACTCAGCCAGGCCGTCCATCACATGGCCCAGGCGGCGCAGGATGGAGCAGAAGGCGGCAATGCGGCCGCCCAGGCATCCAAAGAAGGCGTAAAGATCGTAGAAAACACGATCCTGGCCATGCAGGGGATCAAAACAAAAGTAGGCCTGTCGGCCCAAAAAGTCGAGGAGATGGGCCAGCGCTCCGGGCAGATCGGGCTGATCGTGGAAACGATCGACGACATTGCCGGCCAGACGAACCTGCTGGCGTTAAACGCCGCGATCGAAGCGGCGCGGGCCGGAGAGCACGGCAAAGGGTTTGCCGTGGTGGCTGATGAAGTCCGCAAGCTGGCCGAACGTTCATCGGCTGCCACCAAGGAGATCTCGGCGCTGATTGTCGGGATCCAGAAGACGGTGGAAGAGGCAGTCGCGGCGATGAAAGCCGGCGCCCAGGAAGTGGAAAATGGGGTCGCTGCGGCTAACCAGGCCGGCGCGGCGCTGAACAAGATCCAGGCGACCGCCGAGCAGGTCTATCAGGGTTCGAGTGGTTCCATCGCCATCGCGAACAAAGCCATCCAGGCCGCGGAGGAACTGGTCGGCGCGATGGACAGCGTCAGTGCGGTGGTTGAAGAGAACACGGCCGCCACGGAAGAGATGTCGGCCAATTCAGGCGAGGTCACCCAGGCGATCGACAACATCGCCAGCGTAAGCGAGGAGAGCAGCGCCGCGGTGGAAGAAGTCAGCGCGAGCACAGAGGAGATGAGCGCCCAGGTGGAGGAAATCGGCGCTTCGGCGCAATCCCTGGCGGCGATGGCCCAATCGCTGCGGGAAGTGGTCAACCAGTTTGTGCTCCTGGAAGAGTCCGGCGAAGCGGTCGCGACGCTCAGCGCGCCGATCCGGGAAGTGGTTGGCAGCCCGACCCCGGCGCTCCAGCCGGTGGGCGCGGCGCGCTCGAACGGCAGGCACGGATAAAGGATCAGCACGCCCCGAAAAGAGTTTTTTCGGGGCGTGCTTTTTGAAGACCGGGATTATCAAAAAAACGACCGCCTATTTCCTTTCAAGGATCGTCGCGCAGCCCAGACCATTGTGAGAGGCGGCGGCGAGCATCGCGCTGTGCAACCCCTGCGCTTCGAGCTGGTCGAGCAGCTCCACCAGAGCGACCGCCCCGCTGGCCTGGCCGAGATAGACGCGCATTGGCAGACGTTTTTCCAGCGGAACGTGAAACTCCCGGGCCCAGACCGCCTCGACACCCAAAAAGTCAGCCGAAACCTGAAAGAGATCGATGTCGCTCAACTCGAGTCTGGCGCGGTGCAGGGCATGCTGCGTGGCAGGGAGGATCCCGGCCCAGGCCTGGTCCCGCCCGAGGGAGACCAGGCTGCGCGCATCCAGGCAGGCCCGCGGGGCGAGGGCATCCTGCTCGACCGCCCTGATCGAGGCCAGACTAACGGCGGCCGCCGCGCAACCGCAGGCGGGAAAATGGGCTTCGGTCAACGGGCTTTGCGGCGCCAGAGTGCGAAGGGTTTCGATGGACAAAGCCTGCTGAGGCTGATCGCGGTCGAGCAGCTCTCCAACCTGGACCAGCGAGGCCGTCGGTTTCGTTTCCGCAGTGGAAGCCAGGCGATCGTTTGGACGGCTGGCCAGCGCATCCAGTTCATCGCGGTCGAGGCTCCAATCCAGAGCCCAACGCTCGGCCAGAGGGCGGAGAATTGGATCGAAGCATAGGCCATTCTGGGTGACTGGGAAAGCGGTCACTGCCCCGGCCAGGGCCAGATCAAGGTCGCCGGCGAGGATCGCCTGGGCGGCAAAATGGATGGCCTGCTGCCCCGCCAGAGGACCGCCGCCAACCAGGATCCCGGGGGAAAGAGCGGGCATGCCGCTGTGAATGAGGGCATTATGCAGGGATATCCCGTCCGGGTCGCCCCAGATGACGGTCTCCAGGCGCGAGCGGTCGACGCCCAGGCGCTGCATGGCGGCCTGGAGGACGGTGTAGCTCAGCTCGGTCTGGACGAATGGGGGCTCGTCCGGCTCGGCGGCGAGGATCTCTCCCTGGCCAAGCGGCGTGCGCGCAGCGCTGATGATGAATACCTCGGGCATAGCGATCTACCCTCTGATAGCGTTAATGAAATCAGCGAGGAGGCCGTAAGCAGTGGTATCCGGCCCGGGATCGTTTTCCACGATGCCCAGGCCAGGGAGAACGTCCAGCTCGAACTGGACGTAGGAGCTCGTCCCACCGATACTGTAGAGCGGCGAGTCGGGAGAAACCATCTCGGGAGCAACCCGCCCATGGATCTCACCGCCTTTGCGGCGCGCGGTGCAGACCAGCTTCCAGCGTTTTCCCGCCTGGCGGGCATCGGTGAGCATCTGCGGGGTAATGCCGCGGATGCCGGTGCGGTCTACCTGCCGGGGAGTAAAGGGGATGCCCATCAAAACAGTGATCAGAGCGGCGACCTTGATCGCCGCGTCCCAACCGTCGATGTCAGCGCTGGGGTCGGTCTCGGTAATCCCAATCGAGCGGGCGTACTCGACGGCCTGGTCGAAAGTCTGGCCCTGATTCATCAGGCCGAGAAGCAGGTTAGTGCAGGAGTTGAGGATACCGAAGAAGCCTCTGAGGTTGGCGGCGGGAAGCGGCTCGCGGAAGAGGGAAAAGATTGGCGCGCCGTCCATGACGGCCGATTCGAAGAGGAAACCCCGCCCACACTGCGCGGCCAGGTCGTTCAGTTCGCTATAGGCATAGACCACAGGGCCTTTGTTGGCGGTGATAGCGTGCATCCCAGCCTGCAAGGCCGCGCGGAGATGATCAACCGCCGGCTGACCGGTGAGGTGATTGACCGGGGAATTCTCGAAGAGAACCTGGGCCGGAACATGGCGGATAAAATCTAATCCATCTATTGGAGTGGAGTCCTGCGTGGAGAGGGAATCCAGTCGTTGGCCGGTTTCGGCCAGCTCGAGCGCCCCGGGGAGGTCCAGGCCGCGGGCGTCGATCGCCAGGCCGTGGCGGCCAGTGTAGATGCCGGTCACGGCGAAGGTCAGGCCGTAGCGATCGCGCAGGTCGGGCTGCTTGCGCAGCAGCAGGCGGGCCAGTGCGCGGCCAACGTTTCCAAAACCGATCAATGCCAGGTCGTAGTGCTGCATGTTAGACTGGCGGCCAGGGGTAGGCGCGGCGGTTTGAGACCGGGGGAGGGAAGCAGCCCCGCTCGATCAGGCCGCGAGAGCGCTGGACCATGGCGCGGATCTCGGATGGGCTGAGCAGGTGGCGAATCTCCTGGGCAATACCTGGCTCGCCATTCGGCTCGACGGACAGCGCCAGAGGAGCTTCCAGGAGAGCGATCAGGCGGCTAAGGTCATCCAGGAGGGGCGTGGGGATATTTTCCCCGGCGAAATCCCAGATCACGGTGCGCAGTTTATCCTCCTCGTGAAAGCACAGGCCATGATCGATCAGCCAGAGATGGCCGCGCTGGTCGATGAGAACGTGGCTGCCTTTACGGTCGGCGTTGTTGATCAGCAGGTCAAAAAGCATTACCGGGCGCAGCCGCTGGCGGTCGCCGGCCTCGAAGTTGAAATAGTGGTAATCGGGATCGTGCTCGACGTACTGCTGGATCGACCCTGGACCAAGGGGGCCTTTGCGCCGATATACAGTGGGGGGAACGAGGTCCCAGCGGAGAGCCTCGCTTACCAGATAGGCAACGACCTCGCGCTTGGCAAGGGTTCCGGAAGGAAAATCCCACAACG
>Ga0335070_10003145_pt1 | contig 19186 bp, 16 predicted proteins | sample Lox_Sample_13_FD_206722 | JGI IMG/M metagenome (GOLD analysis project Ga0335070, IMG submission 206722) | Soil microbial communities from Loxahatchee National Wildlife Refuge, Florida, United States - Lox_Sample_1.3 | ecosystem: Environmental > Terrestrial > Soil > Wetlands | place: USA... | reverse complement strand
ATCTTTATGGTCCGCTATCTGCCTCGTCTCTCGGGGATCGATCCGGTGGCCGCGGCGCGCGTCGCCGAGGAAAGTTACGGGGGCGGTGCCAACGCTCTGCCTGCCGTGGGAACCGATTTGGCCCACGCAATGCCCAGGCTCGGGGTGGATGTGCGCGCCTATCGGGTCGAGCACGAGGCGTTAATCGGCAAGCGCCTCCTCGCGCTCGCCGCAGAGGCCGACGTGCCGGTATTTCAGCTCCTGCGCAGCGGAGCGCGCGTCGATCTGTCTACCGATCCGCTGGTAGAGAAGGGCGACATCGTCACACTCGTGGCGGACGCCGAGCGTTTGGTGGCCAAAGCGCAAGACGTGATCGGTCCGGAAGTTGCCGACGTGCAGGCTCGCGACGTCGGCCTGGAGGTGGCTGACTTGGTCGTCACCAACAAGACTTTGGTGGGCCTGCCGTTGAAGGAGGCCACCGAGCGCGTGCGCCACGCGACGTTCCCGGCAGCCGAACGGGTCGGGCGCCTGATCCAGCCTGTCGCGTTCATTCGCGCCGGCGAGCCCTTCCCGGCTTACCCTCAAACGAAGATCGAGCATGGCGACATCGTACGAGTGCTCGGGCCAACAGCGCGTATCGACGACATGGGCAAGTACGTGGGTGCGGTGGTGCGCGCCACTACGGTGTCCGACATTCTCACGCTGGCACTCGGGCTGGCGATTGGCTACATCATCGGGTATCTGAACATTATGGTCGGTACCATCCCCATCAGTCTCGGCACACCAGCCGGGGTCATGCTGGCCGGGATTGCCATCAGCACTGTGCGCTCGCGCTCCCCATTGTTCGGTGGGCCTGTGTCCGAGGGGGCACGCAGTCTGCTGCAGGACTTGGGGCTAGACCTGTTCATCGCCGCGGTAGCGCTCAACGCCGCTCCCAATGTGGCAGCCGCCTTCGCCAGCGGCGGCGTGCTCGGTATACTCGGAATCGGCATCACTGCTGCACTGGTGCCGCCGCTGGTGGCCTGGGTGGTCGGACTCAAGGTACTTAAGCTCAATGCCGTCGTTCTGATGGGCGCGCTGAGCGGCGCGCGCTTCTCCACGCCTGCGTTGCGCGCCGCGCAGGAGGAATCAGGTAGCGCCGTCGCCGCAGTAGGGTACTCGGTGCCCTACGCCATCGGCGCCGTTCTGATTCTCGTTGGGGGCTATCTCGCGCTGTTCTTGTGATCGGAATGTATCGTTCGTCGTTGACGCAATGAAATTCTTTTTGCTCGCTTTTCCCGCCCTGTTGTCGATCATCAACCCGTTGAGCGGGGCGTTCATATTCCTCGGCGTCACCAAGCGCCTGTCGCACGACATGCGCTCGAACCTGGCGCGCTGGGTCGCAATTCACAGCTTCATCATTCTCAACGCGTCAATCTATATCGGCGCGTATGTGCTGGAGTTCTTCGGGATCTCGCTGCCGGTGCTGCGGGTAGCCGGCGGGCTGGTGATCGCCATGGCCGGCTGGAATCTGCTCAACTCCGGCGACGAGAGCCAGGACCAGACCGCGGTTGACGCGATAACCACACGCGAGGCCAGCCGTATCGCCTTCTATCCGCTCACCATGCCGATCACCACCGGCCCGGGCACCATTTCGGTGGCGGTCGCACTGGGCACCAACCGCCCGGACAAGGTCGCGAGTCTGGCAGTGTTTCTGTTGGCCGCTACGCTCGTCACCGCCGTGCTGAGCCTGATGATCTACGGACTGTACCGCAATGCGGACCGGGTTTCGCAGGTCGTAGGGCCGACTGGCACCACCATCATCGTGCGCCTGTCCGCGTTCCTGCTGTTCTGCATCGGCATCCAGGTGCTGTGGAACGGCGCTGCGGAGTTGATCGCCAGCGTGGTCAGACCGTGACCGGGAATAACGGCGAATTCTGAATTTCATAATTCTGAAAAGGTGCCTGGAGCCATGCATGCTGAGGGCGAACCGGATTTAGTGTAATGACCAAGTCTGGCCGAGGGGAGACACATAAGAGGAGAGATGGACATCAATTATAGTTCCATCGCCTTCTTACTCATCTAGGGTCTATTCCTCGGTATGCTGACGATGCTGGCACTCGGGCAGCGCCTGGGACGGCGAAGCCTCGCAGAGCAGCCGGATGCGGCCCGCGCAGGTTTGACTGGAGTCGAGGCCGCCATCTTCGGCCTCATGGGCTTGATGATCGCGTTTACCTTTTCTGGAGCTGCACAGCGGTACGAGCTTCGCCGGCAGCTTGTGGTGGACGAGGCGGATACAATTGGGACTGCCTATCTGCGGCTCGACTTGCTGCCGGCTGCGTCCCAGCCGGCGCTGCGGGAACAGTTCCGCCGCTATGTGACAGCCCGAATCGCTGTCTACCGAGTGTTACCCGACGTCGAGACGTCGGCTGCGCAGGCGGCGATTGCCGTGGCGGTGCAGAAGGACATCTGGAGAGGAATTATCGCCGCGTTAAAAGAGGCGCCACCTCAGGCCACGATCGTGGTAATCCCGGCGCTGAATGAAATAATCAACGTCCCCACGTCTCGCGCGATTGCGGCGATGACGCACACCCCGAAAGTAGTTTTTGCCGTCCTGCTGATCCTTGGGCTGGTCTGTTCTTTGCTGGCGGGGTATGTGTTGGCCGGCATCGAGACACGCAAAGTACGACTCTACATAGTCGCGTTTGCGGTCGTTGTGACACTCACCATCTATATGATCTTCGATCTCGACTACCCGCGCTTCGGCCTCATTCGGCTCGACTTCGCCGACCAGGGGTTGATCGATCTTCTGGACAGTATGAAGTAAACGGTCGACATATTCAGGAATCCCCCGTATGGAAGAAAGACAGACCGACAGCGGAACTGCTGAAAGGCCTCAACCCAGAGGCGGTACTCACGATCCTCTTTCAGATTCCAACACGCCTGGATCCACGACGACGGTGAGCAGGCTGAGAAATGTGCTCGCGCGGCTGACAGTCTGGCAAATCCTGATCATCATCTCGGTCGTCATTGCCGTGGTGGCGTTTATCGTCGAGTGGCAGCGAGGGTTGGTCCTGGAATACTTTCGCCAGGGACGGCCGTTCGACCGGTTCGCACTATTTCTGATCGCACTGGTCATCTTGCCTCGGCTGTTTGAGCGGGTGGGGTTGCCGGGCATGCTGGGATTGATTCTTGGCGGAGTGGTGCTCGGACCGAATGGCATAGCCCTGACTAAGGAGGTCGGACCGGTCGGCCACTTCTTCAGCGAGATGGGCCGCGTGTTTCTCATGTTTATGGCAGGACTCGAGATCAGCTTGGATGATTTTCGCCGCTATGCCAGACCCTCCACCCTGTTTGGTGTCGCCACCTTTGCAGGACCCATGATCGGGGGGGTCGTGCTCGGTCAGTCGTTCGGGTACAGTACCAACGCTTCAGTGCTCATCGGCTCCCTCCTCGCGTCTCACACCTTGTTGGGCTTTCCGATTCTCGAGAAGCTGGGACTGGTGCGTATGCCCTTCGCGCTGACGACGATCGGCGCAACCATCTTTACCGATATCGCGTCACTCCTGGTCCTGGCCGTGTGCCTCTCCGTTCACGAGAGCGGGATCCTGTCTTGGCAGATGCTGGCTGCATTGATTGGCATGCTCGCAGTCTATTGTGTTTTCGTGATGGGCGCAATTCCCTGGTTCGGCGCGATCTATCTCCGGCTCCGTCACGAGGATGACACGGCCCAGTTCCAGTTTATCCTCGCAGTCATCGTCATCTGTGCCGTCGGAGCGAAATTGATCGGCTTGGAGGACATCGTCGGAGCCTTTCTCTGCGGCATCGCGATTAATCAGGTGCTCCGGCACGGACCGGCGAGGGAAAAGGTGGAGTTTCTGGGAAGGAGCCTCTTCATTCCAGCCTTTCTGATGATCGTCGGAGCGCAGTTGAATCTGCCCGCCTTCATGCGAAGTCTGTTAGAGGGGCTACCCTTCGTGCTCGGCATGATCGGTGTGTTGTGCATCGGCAAATTCGCCGCGGCATCCGTCACAGCCTGGATCTACGGGTACGATCGACCCGAACGATTGTCGATGTGGGCGTTATCGCTGCCGCAACTCGCTGCCACGCTCGCCGCGACGGTGACGGCGCATGAATCAATGAATGCAGCCGGCGAACGATTGATCGGGGAGGAGGTCGTGAATGCCATCATCGTGCTGATGGTTCTGACCGCAACGGTCGGGCCGATTCTGACTGAACGATTTGGACGGAAGATTCAAGGAACTCCAATGTCCAACCCTCTTTGACTCGATTGTCCAGGCAGGCAAAGCCGTGGAAGTTAGCTACGGTCTTACCGTACGTCCCTGCCCCGAAACGCCCCACAACAGATTCTAGTATATGCGCACGGCTCAACCTGTGAGACGGCTAATTGGTTGTTAAACCAATTGTTAAGATGTTATGTGGTTTCCGAATCCCTCACGGCATTCAAGCTGCATGTGCCCAGACCTTGGAGTGAATGTCACTCGTTTATCAGGTAGCGCACTCGATAACATCGTGCTCGAATGTTCAGGACTCACATGGAACCAAGTCTTCATCTCCATCGATCGGTTAAATCGACAGGGAACGCTCAAGCCGACGCCTAAGGGACGAGGCGTGTATGCAGTTCAGCTCTTGCACAGTGCACAAGAGGACGCACGTCACTCAGCCAACGAATGCTGAGTCACCCTGTCTGCGGGCCCGTCATTCCACACACTCAACAAAAGAGGAGGGTCATCATGAAGCCACAGGCGGCAAAACAAACAGAAGGGAAGAGGCCTCATACGGCTATGCCCGCCCGGCAGGATACAGCCTTGGCTAATAGGAAGTCCGCACCTCGCGCGCAACCGGCGTTTGACGATTTGCATGCCCGCATCGCCGCGCGTGCGTATGCATTGTATGTCCAACGAGGATATCGAGAAGGTGGTGCACTGGAAGATTGGTTGGATGCGAAACGGGAGACACTAGCCGAGGTGCTATGAGAGATTACGGCGATCCGCTCGCACGGGCGAAGAAAATGGTCGCTCTGGCGCACGCCTGTTCGATCTCCATCGATCAGGCCGTCAAGGTCGCCCTCATGAGCATCGGAGGAACGGTCGTAGACGCGAAGATGAAAGGAAAACCTGAAAAGGTTCATTGGAGAATCAAGTTATTGACGGCGGAAGGCCCCGTCAAAGTCTACGTCGACGGGCGTTCTGGCGAGCTCCTTGAGGCCTGGTCTGAAGAGTGAGTTCCTTTGCCTGACGATAGGGTGCCGCCCAAAGAAGTCATGGCGAGGCATACGCAAGAGTTCTAATCAGCACCGCGATAATCTCTCCCTGTGCGCATCGCTCCAGAGTGGGCCACCAACCACGGGCCGCTACGCTCCTTCCGTACCCCCCACGTCTAACTTTCCTGCTAAGATCTCCTGCGACCAACATTTGTTTATGCAGAAGTCTCCTATTCAGCGGCCTTCCGACATCCCGCCCTCGTAATAATCCAGCCCGGAATGATCCAATACCTCCTCGCCAACCAGAATGCGAAGCGTATTAGTCAGCTTCAGGTGCTGAATAAAGAGATCATGCTCGGGCTTTAAATCTGGCCGAGATAACGGTGACTTAAAGTAAAAGGATAACCACTCCTGAATCCCAGAGAGTCTGGCCCGTTGCGCGAGGTCCAGAAAGAGAACCAGATCCAACACGACAGGGGCGGCAAGGATAGAGTCGCGGCAGAGAAAATCGATCTTGATCTGCATCGGCTGCCCCAGCCAACCAACGATGTCGATATTGTCCCATCCTTCTTTGGCATCCCCGCGCGGCGGGTAAAACTCGATACGCACCTTGTGGTAATAACTTCCATAGAGGTCCGGATAGAGGTCTGGTTGCAGGATCGCATCCAATACGCCGCTCTTGCTGATCTCTTTTGCGCGGAAGGAGTCGGCATCATCGAGCACTTCGCCATCCCGGTTGCCGAGGATGTTCGTGGAAAACCAGCCGCGGAGCCCCAACATCCTGGCTTTCAGGCCAGGCGCAATAACCGTTTTCATCAAGGTCTGTCCCGTCTTGAAATCACTTCCGGCAATCGGTACCCGTCGTTGGGCCGCTAGCTCCACGAGTGCCGGAATATCGACCGAGAGATTCGGAGCTCCGTTGGCAAAGGGCACACCAAGGGACAGAGCCGCGTATGCATAAATCATCGAAGGCGAAATCTCCGGCGCGTTCTCTTTAAGACCCTGCTCGAATGCTTCCAGGGTTTGATGTACAGACCCGGGCTGGGAGTACACTTCAGTCGATCCGCACCAGATCATGACGGACCGGCGGATTTCGTGTGCGGACACAAAGTTCTCGATATCCCGCATCACTGCTTCAGCCAAATCCATTTTTGTAACTGCGGTTTTGATGTGAGTCCCCTGCAGGTTTCGCACATACCGTTGCTCGAAGGCGCCGGGCCAAGGTTTAACGGCTTCGAGTTCATCTTTCACGTGTTCCAGCTGATCGTGCGGCACGACACCTGCGGCCCTAGCTGTCTGGTAGGCATTGTCCGGGAAAATGTCCCAGCCGCCGAAGACCAGATCGGAGAGCTCGGCAAGCGGCACCACCTCCTTGATCGGAACAAAGCGAGGGGCAGAGCGTTTACCGAGCCGCATCCGTTGCAGTTGGGTCAATGATCCGTACGGTTTCGCCAGCCCCTTATTGATCAGGTGTGTGCCGGCAATCAGGGTGGTGGCCACGGCTCCTAAGCCTGGCAGGAGGACTCCAAGCGTGCCTTTCGCCGGAGCGATCGTCCTGGCCAATTCGGGATAGCGCGAACTCTGTTCACTCATGATGATTCTCTCCCATGGTATGGCGTTCACTGCGAGCAAGCCAAAGCAAGAGACCGAAATAGATCGGGGACCCGATCGCGCTCAGAGCCAGAAACCACGAAGCCTTGCCGAAAGCCGAGAGCCCGACGACCAGATAGATGAAATCGCGCCGAGCCAGCGAGTCCATCAGGTTGGACAATGTAGAGCGCTTTGACCGGATCACGGAAGTAAAGAGAGGGGCAGTCGAACCCTCGCCCCGCATGGTGTGCCGGTAGACTATTCCGGCCGAGCCGATTGTTCCCCCCACCGCGAGGACGCCGAGCCAGAGGGGCCACGTCTCGCCCAGGCTGAGACTCCATCCGATCCCCATACAGGCAAACACGGCCACATGCACAACGTTATCGCCCCAGAAATCCAGGAGGCCGCCCCAGCGCGACTCGTGAAAACGCAACCGCGCCAACTCTCCATCGCATCCATCCAGGATGGAATGAGCGAGAAATAGAAGGGCGCCGATGAGTGGGTAGCTCCAATGAGAAGAGAGAAAGAACGGAGCCCCCAGGAGTCCTATCCCTACGCTGACCCCGGTCATCGCGTTGGGGGTTATATTGGTTGAGACGAGGCGCCGCGTGATCGCCAACGAGATCCGCCGTTCGAACTGCCGGGACATAAACCCTTCGGTATCCTTGATCAGCCCCCGCAGAAGATGCTGTTCGGCTTCTCGTCGATCCTGTACCGTCTTTAAGGGGAACAGGCCATCGATCTGTTCCTGATCAAGTAAGATCCCGCAGGCACTGGCAAGCTCCTGAAAGCTGGTGTGACCTCGCAAGACATCTTGCAGAATCAATCGGCAAGTTGAGAACTCCGAGAGTTCGATACATGCCGCCACGTTGCCGAAGACACGGACCCGATCGAGTTCGAGGGGTTGGTCCCGCAGCCATCGCAGCGACCGTTGAGTTGGGAGCACGTTGGAGGCCAGCAGCACGATGCGTCCTTGAGGAAGGTGAGCGCTTACGTCGGATGGCGATATGGGAATAGCGGAAGTTCCGTCCAGAATCTGGTTGATCCCAGAAGGGTCAGAGGTTGCCACGAAGATGGTCGAGAATCCTGCTCTCTGGGCCGTCAATATGACTCGTCGGAGAAGCGGTAAACTTAATACGACTGTCATGGGTGAAATGGGGCTCTCGTGATTCTGTTCCTGCGGGAAAACCACAATGAGCGTTGAACCAATTTGCGTGGCTGGCAAAGGATAATCTGCAACCGCGGTCTCATTTGGAAGAAGAGTCATCGCGGCACTCCCGTGTCCATCTTCTCAACTGAGATTGAGTCAGGGATGGGAAGCCAGGCGCCGTCTTGTCGACTGGACAATCGAGCCAAGGCCAGCATCTCGACACAGAGAGCCGCTTCAAAGAAATTGCGACCTCTCGTCCTTTCCTCTGCCATCTCCGCAAGAAATCCGTTGACGACACCACCGAACCACTCCGGATGGTGGGAGCCTTCTGACAGGCTGGACGCCAAAGTCCAACGACGCGGTCCTTCATTCGAGTCGGGATTCGACAGCACAACAGAATTATTCTCAAGACGGATAGTGCCGCGGTCACCGGAGATCTCGACCGTATTGCGCCTTTCGTCGGCCGCCCATGTCAAAAACAGTTCCACGGTTGCCCGCGGAAACCGAATGTGGACCGTTGCCGTGTCTTCGAGAGGGGAGTCAACGTGCCGTCTGGTCTCCAGCTTGGCACTGATTGCTGTCGGCCTCTGATTCAACCAACTGAGAATGACATAGCAGGCATGCCATCCATGGTCGACGAGCACTCCTCCGCCTGCAACACGTGGATCAAGACGCCAATTGCCCGGCTGGCCGGCGACGACTGCTGCCGGCTTAGTACGGAGAGTTTGCCAGACGCATCGGCTGACGGATCCGATTTCGCGTCGTTGGAGAAGTTCCCGGATGAATACGATATTGGGAGCGTGGTGCCAATTGTGCACTGTGTAGAGAACTTTTCTCTCGGTTCCGGCCAACAATGAGAGTTCAGCAAGATCCTCAGGGCATGTCACCAACGGTTTCTCGCACAACACGTGCAATCCGCGTTGCAGAGCGGCTTGAATGAGGCCTGCGTGGCCGGATGGAGGTGTGCAGATGTCTACGAAGTCGAGCTGCTCCTCGGCCAGCAACGTCGTCCCCGAGTCGTACCAGCGCGCATGGGGGAGCAGATGTTCGGCCTCGGACTGCCTCGCTTTGTTTGTATCCGACACCGCCACAATCTCAACATCGCGGCGCGCCAACCATCCAGGCACATGGCCGTTAGCCGCCACGTTTCCAAATCCGATGAGTGCTCCGCGTAGCATCGCTCCCGCCTATTCGAGATGATATTCCCGAGTCACTGCGGCCAAGGCCTCGTCCAATAGCTCAAGGCCTTGTAAGGCCTGGTCTTCGCTGATGACTAAGGGTGGACTGATTCGTACAATGGGTGAGTAACACATGGCGACCAGTCCTCGGCGCAAACATTCCTGGAATAAGGCCTGCGTCACGTCCTTCAGGAGCGGTTCTTTCAATTCCCGGTCCCGAACTAACTCGAGGCCGAGCATTAACCCTCTGCCGCGGACATCGCCGATGCACCGATAGCGCTCCTGCATGGCACGGAGCCGCGCCATCATCACGTTCCCGACACGCTCGGCATTCTTCACGAGGTCGTCCTTGATGATAATTTCCAAGGTGGCCAGACCTGCCGCTGAGGCCAGCGGGTTCCCTCCGTAACTCGACGAGCTGCCGCTCGGGTTGGCGAACGGCTTCCGGCTGGTCAACTCATCAGTTGAAATCAGTGCGGACAAGGGAAATCCCCCCGCGATGCCTTTTCCGACCACCATGACATCTGGAACCAGTCTTTCATGGTTGCATCCCCACATCGACCCGGTTCGGCCGAATCCGGTTTGCATCTCGTCGGCAATGAGCAACGCGCCATGTTCTTTGGCGATGTCCTGGACCGCTTGCAGAAAGCCCGGAGGAGGCACCACGTTCCCCGCTGTTCCTTGAACCGGTTCCACGATGATCGCGGCAATTTCACCTTGCGTCTGATACCGAATGACCTGGCGCAAATGCTCGGCGCAGGCCAGCCCACAGCTCGGGAACGTCAATTTCCAGGGACAGCGATAACAGTGTCCATAGGGTGATGAATAGAGACCCGGCATGAACGGCCCGAGCTCCTTCTTAAAGTCATCACCGAGTAAACCCAAGACCCCTCCGGTCTTTCCATGGAAGCCGCCCCAGAAACCGATGAACTCGAACTTTCGGGTGGCGGATTTTGCCAGACGAAAGGCCGCCTCTACTGCCTCGGCGCCACCCGAAAACATTTGAATTCGGCTGAGTCCCTTCGGCGTGACCGACGCGAGTAGAGTCAGAAATTTTGCGCGGACTTCAGTGGTAAAGCTGCTGAATGTCAGACGTTCAGCCTGTTGTTTCAAAGCCTCCACATAGTGCGGATGGCAGTGACCGACACTACCCACTCCGATGCCGGCAACAAAATCGATGTATCGCTTGCCGTCTTCATCGATCAGCGTGCAGCCGGTGCCCTGCGCCATTGCCAAACCGGAATAGAGAGCGATCGACTGCAACCCAGGAGACATGTGCCGCTGTTCTTCTTCCATGATGCGCTTGGAGCGCGGACCTGGATTGTGACGGTTCATGCGGATCGTTCTCCTAGAAACCGTCCGGCCAGATAAGCTGCGATATGCTTGGCGGCCTCGTCACGGTAGAGCGCAAAGCTCGGCCAGGCATTTAGATCGATCAGGGTGATGGCACCTCCGTCCCTCACGATCGCGTCTCCTCCATAGATTTCAAGGCCGAGCGCCGCTGCCGCGCGGTAGACAAGGTCGGCCAGCATTTCCAGATCGAACGAGTGTCCTGCGACCCGTTGATCTTTGTGATAGAACCATCGAAACCATGTGCCGTCTCTCGGTTTCAGATCAGGCCGACCGATGCCGTAAAATTTGAGGAGATCGCCCGCAATGTGCTCTTGCATCACGGCTGATTGGACTCCGCGTAGAGCCAGGCGTCGTAACGCCTGTTCCGCATCAACGCGACTGGCAGCGAACGAAACGTCGCCCTCTTGCGTGCTGTGTACATCTCCGCGTTTCACCCAAACAAGATCGGCGGACGCGATACCAGATGCATTCGTGGGTATGATCCGGCTCGCAGGAGAAGAGACGCGTGCCTGTTCCAGCAGCAGCACCATCCGCTCCCGGTACGTATTGAGCACCGACACTGGGCTGTTGACGATATGGGCCCCTCGCTGTTCCCATCGCTGAAGCTCGTCTAGAATCCTGGTCTGCTCGCACATCATGAACATTGCCGGAAGAGGTCCGGAAATTCTTGCGGGTATCTCGTCAGTTGTCTTGAGGCTGACGTGGAATCCCATTGCATCCAGGTGCTTGCCGGTTAGCCGAAGAATCTCGGCGTCGTCAAATTCCCGCCCCGGCGAATGCGCCCGTTCTCGGAAAATCCCCCAGCATTCTCGTTCGTTCACGTGACCTCCTCAGACGCTCGATCTGCCTGGTTTAACCGGAATGTGCTCGTCAAAGCCTCGGCCAACGGCACATCCTCACCCCGGTCCACATCCACTACTGTTTCAATCGGAATACCAAAGACCGGTTCGCCGCTCGTGACCAACCAACCCAAGAAGTCCCTCAGTCTGTTGAGCTCTTTCGGTACTGAGAGCTGCCTCACCCGCTCTGGCACAAGGTACATGCCCGCCGTTACCATCGTGCCGGCCTCGCCTCCGAGGCACTTCACACGACCTGACTGATCCAACAGGGCCCATAGCGGACGCTCATCTGCCACGAACGGTGTGAGGGCCAGCACCGTCGACTCCGGCGGTCGGCGCGCAGCCGCTTCGACGAAGCCCTTGAAATCTTCCGGTGAACACCAGGCGTCTACGGTTGAAATGAGCGCAGGCCCCGCTTTGATTCGCCCGCCAACCACGAGAAAACTTTCCAGGGATGATGCCGTCGTCTTAATGATGACCTCGATGTCTACATCGGGGAATCGAGAACGGACCCACCGCTCGCATTTTCGCCCGCCTGCTTCATTGAAAATAATCACCAACGATTGGATTCCGGCCGCCAGAAAATTGCTAATCACTCGTTCGATGAGCGGGGTGCCTGCTACTGGCACGAGAGGTTTCGGCTCCGTATATCCGGCCTGCCGGAGACGGGACCCTTCGCCAGCAGCGATGATACCCCCCCGTATGATTCCCTTGTGGGTCATACGAACAACGTTCTCAATTCTTCCAACCCATGAGCAACCGGATCATTGGGACAACAGGCTGCTCCTTGCTGAGACGCTGGCGGAGTGAGCCAGACATGAGCCATTCCCACTGCTTTGGCCCCCGCCATGTCCCGCTGGAGAGAATCCCCCACGAATACGGCCTGCCACGGTTCGGCATGGAGATCCTTCAACGCCGCATAAAAGATTTCAGGACTCGGTTTGAGATGCCCCACCACCTCGGAGTCGATGATGGTCTGGAAGAACGGACCCAAGCCGGCTTCACGGCAGACGGTTGAGAGGTTCCCATAGAAATTCGAAACGATCCCAAGACGATAGCGACGGCTGAGATCCTGCAGTACGCACAGATTCTTCGTGAGGCGCTCGAGGGCTTCGGCCGTGAACCGATTGGCAACTCGTTCCACGGTGGCCTGATCGCTCACCTCAAGCTCTTGCGCCACATCCTGTGCGAGACGGCGAACGGTGTCTTGGAGAGAGAGCGTGGACGGAGTCCTGCCCACGAGTGCATCGTCGGCTTTATAGAAAGCCCGAGCAAACCGCTCACTCGAAACGTCCACTCCTTCCTCCCGATACAGGCGAAGAAACCGCTCCTTCCACGCCACACCGTCCGCATCCAATGTTCCGCCGAAATCGAAAAGGATCGCCGTGATCGATGATCGATCCAAACTCGGTCGAGCACTATCATCCAATAAGCCAGGCTTCATTTCTCTCAATCTCACTCAGCAAACACCACGACTCTGGGCTGACCACTTGTCAGGCTAGCCGCGCTGGGAGCGTTCCCGAACCTTCTTGAATGAACCATCTGAGGTGTCGCCTCCACAAGATGACAAAGCCTGGAAGAATCCAGGCCAATTCCCGAGCACGACGAACAGCTCCGTATGCGACTCCTTGCGCGGCCGGAAGCCCGACTAAAACAAACACGCCGACCCTCACTCCCTCGGCGCTGCCCAGTCGCGCCGGAACAAACCCAAAGACTATGTTAAAAGCCAGGACCATGGTTTCGACTGCCAGTGCCGTTGTCCACCCTTCTGCTGGAGAGAGGATGCGGAGGACCAAGTAGGTCTCGAGGAGGCCGCCGCACCACCCGATAAGACACCAGCCTGTCGAAACAAGAAAGCATCGCCATTGCTCCTTGTAGAACGTACGAAGTCGCGTTGCCAGCGCGTCTGCAGCGGGCTGATGGGTTTGTAGATAGGAGGCTAGCGGTTTCCAATCAGATAACCGACGCAGGATCGGGGAAAGCGTGCCCGCTCTTAGGGTCCACGTCATGATAATGAGGCTCACTCCGAGTCCGCCGACAATCACCGTGTTTGCAAGGGTCACGACGCTCGGCAGTTCTAGGTATACAAGGCAGACTGCCAAGCCTCCAATCAGCAAGACCCATTCCGCAATCAGTTCCGCGTGTTTGTGAATGACGATTGAAGTCAGCGCTTGCCCGAATCCCACTGTATCTCTTAATAGGTAGGCCTTGACTGGCTCCCCTCCAAGATTACCCGAGGGAACGAGATAATTGACGGTATCGCCAGCCAGATAGATACCGAAGAGCGTCAGAAAACCGCAGGCCTGCGCATCGGGGCCCATGACCACCCACCAGGCGACCATGAATGCGAGTTGAGCAAACAGGTAGAGTGCGATAAAGGCAAGCAACCAAGTTCCAATGATGGAGAGGTTCGCCGCGACCGTTGCGAGCCCAACAGTCCAGAGAATCCATCCGATCACCCCAACTCCGGCGAAAAGCACGCCAACTTGATAGCATCTTCTCATCGTCTGTTACGGTTCCAGGTTATCATGCTCTCGAAGGGATAGCTGGGCTTGTCTCTTCGTCTATTTAGACTGGACAAAAACAACCGAGCTACACCATCGCCTTCCATGTGGTCGATTAATTCGGCGATGCCCCTTGCAAGCGCCAGGCGTCATACGCGGAGACGGTCCTCACACAACCCACACTGCATGTGGCCTGGCAGGATTTCACCGTGTAAAACTGCTCACGCAGGTCATCCAGGGTATAGTCCAATAGGGGCTTCCTGAACGAGGTGCGGGTCTGCGCGCACCAGCACACCATCCCGAATTCATCAACGTACAGATATCGCGCACCGGCTCGACAACGAAATGGCGCTTGCTCTCCGTTGATCAAACGATCGCGATAGTTGCCCGCTTCATTCGCGGCCCGGCCAATTCTGCGCTTGACTTCTGCATAGAGGGCCAACTGATCGGGGGAAAGTCCGATCTGCCCCGATTCATCGTGCAACAAGAGCACGCGTGGACTAAATCCATGCGAGGTTGCGAAATCGACAACCTGGAGGACTTCTTCTGGAGGGGCGCTGCCGATGACGGCGCTCAGAACAACGTGAAACCGCGCAAGTTGGGCAAGGAGCTCGAGTCTCGATCGCAGCGCCTCCAGCACCTTCATCGTTGTGAGGCTCCGCTTCACGCCGTCGACACTGACGTTGAGATCTGTGATGCCTTGGGTATTTAAACCTTCGATCAGTTCCTTCGTCAGCAGTATGCCATTCGTAGTCATCATGCGGCGGCGGAATCCTAATCGTCGCATTTCTGCGAAGATCTGGAGGAGATCTGGATGCAGTGTCGGTTCACCACCCATTAATGCCACAGCCCAAGTGCGCAGCTGACGTAACTTCTCCATACGGCTCTGGAGGATGGCAAAGGGAATGGGTTGCGAGGTGCTGTCGTACTCGGAGCAATAGCCACAAGAGAGATTGCATCGTCGCGTGACCACTAGCTGTGCTAAAAATGGTCCGTAGCGCAACCAATCCCACCATGAGACAGGCTGAGAATCCACACGGTGATTCGATGAAGGCATCGTTAACTGTTCCACATGCCTCTCGATTCTCCGCTTGAGGGCTGCGGCATGATCAGCGGCGGCAACATGCGATCGATGCGCATTCCCCACTCGTAGTTTCCTTCAACGAGGCGTGCACACCAGCACTGACTGCACCCCTTCCTCGAAAGTCCGGCGAAAGCGCGAGCCGCTCCCAAGCGCACGACGTTGTGAGAACGATCACTGCGGTTGACTTGACCACAGGGGAACAGCGTCCCCTCGGCGTCCATCGTGGCCATGACCCAGCCCGCTGCACAGGGGGGTGTCGTATCCTCAGGAAACGTGCGGAAATGCCGCAGGCTGGACCACTCATTCCCCACCACGGTACTGCGTCGCTTGAGTTGCTCAATACGCGCGAAAGCTGCCCGAATGGATCCGGCATCAAGTTGCCAGGCCGTTCCGTCTCGTGCGGTCTCCAGAAATAAACTGTTCAATGCGGGCTGGAAAACCACCGGAATTTTCAAGCCCGCCGCGATCTCGATGAGTGAATCAATGGTCTCGGCATTATGACGCCCGACGATACAGGTAAACTCTACGGGGATCCCAACAGCTTGAGCCGCTTTCGCCCCTGTAATAGCCCGATCAAAACTTCCCGGTCCCCGCATGGCATCATGGGGGTCACGCGGTCCATCCAAGCTGATCTTCACTCGTGAAAGTTTTCGAACAGTGTCGATCTTCTTTGGCACCAGTATGCCGTTGGTGTGCATGCTGACGGTGATGCCCCGTTGCACGAGCCACTCGACGATTTCGTCGATGTGTCGATGAACAAGGGGGTCCCCCCCATCGAGATTGGTCTGTCGCATGCCAAGAGCATGAAACTCTTCCAACGTTTTGAATATCTGATTGCGCGTCATTTCCTGCGGCATAGGGGTATGCCGATCGCAATAGGAGCAAGCCAGATTGCACTGCCACGTCACTTCGTAGGTGAGGGAAAGGGGATAGGGCCGAATCCCCAGTCGTGCGATCATCCCCCGAATCATCATCGATGGATGCATAGAATTTACTCGTTCCGACATGCCCGCATGGGTAGCGGGCTAGCTTCATAGGGATGTTGCGTCTCGGCTGACCAATACTACTTGCATCAAATGTAACTATAGGCAATGTACGAACTAAAGTAAATATCCGAAGGCGCCCGACTGCGCGTCCGGCGCTGGAATTCCTGGAGCCTGTCCGCAAGCATCTGCCTAGAAACGCCCCAGCTTGCTTCGAGCGGTCTGAACGAGCCTGAGAGATTTGGAGAAGGGTAGAGCGTCCACTTTTTCTTCCAGCTCGGTGGGATCTTCTCACGTCCGCGTGCGCGCGAGGAAGGCGTCGCTCGCGGTGCTGAGTGTTGGGAAGACGGAATCGGGACCGATGCGTTCCATTGCACCGGCGCGTGCGAGTTGGTTGCGTACCTCACGGCGTACATTGGCAAGGCCGAAGCGGACGCCTCGTGCGGCCAGTTCTTCGGCCAGGGTTTCGAGCATTTCCGCGCTGGTGATGTCCACCAGATTAATTGTGCTTCCGTCCACAATGAACCATTCGACATTGGGGTGACCCGCGACAAGCTCCAACACCCGTTTCTTGAAGTATCCCGCATTGAAGAACACGATCGCGGCGCCGAATCGATAGACCATCAGGCCGGGATGCGTCGTGGCCTCTGGGTGGTGAGTTAACTCGTGCCATCCTTTCATTCCCGGCACACGGCCCAGCACAGCATCCGGTGGTCGCGAGGCGCGCTTGATCAGCAGGAGCAACGCGCACCCCACCGCCAGGAGAATGCCGTGCAGCAAATCCAACCAGATAACCCCGAGCGTCGTGAACAGAGACAAGACGCACTCCGCTCGGTTCACACGCCACATCTTGCCCAGCGCCGCAACATCGAATAGTCCGATCGCAGCAACAATCAGCACTGCGCCCAACGCCGCCACAGGCAGATAACGCAGCGGCTCGGTCAGGAAGAAGAGCACCGCCGTCATCGTCGCTGCTGCGATCAGCCCAACCATCTGAGTTTTGCCGCCCATGGCGTCGTTGACCGCGGTTCGCGAATCGGCCCCCGTTACGGCAAAGCCCTGAGACAAGCCGGAAGCGATCTGGCAGGTACCCAGCGCGATAAACTCCTGGTCGACGTCGATGTCGTAGCGGTTCCGTGCGGCAAAACTCCTGGCCGTCACCATACCGCTGCTGAAGCTCACCAAGGCGACACCCAACGCTCCGCCAAGGAGGGGTTTCAGGAACTCCGGGTCGAATTGCGGCCAGCTCAGGCTGGGGAGTCCCGCCGGCAACGCTCCCACAACCGCTACACCTCTATCTTCCAGACCGAGACCATAGACGAGCGCCACGGCCGCGACGGTGGCCAACAACGGCGCCGGTGCGCGAGGCGACAAGCGTTTGCTCCCCATAAATATCGCGAGGGTCGTCAATCCCACGGCAAGCGTCGGCAGATGGGTTTGCGGCAGCTTCCCAGCAAGCTCGATGAACATCGGGATCATACCGCGTGAGTGCATGGCGAAGCCGACCACTTTGCCGACCTGGCCGACAAAGATGCTGATGGCCACGCCGTTGAGATAACCGACCAGAATCGGCTTCGCGAGAAAGTCGGCGACAAAGCCGAGTCGGAAGAGCCCTGCAGCAATGCAAATCAAACCGGTCAACACCGCCAGCGCCACGGAGAGTGACCGGAGGGTGTTGGGGTCGCCGCCGGCGAGCGGCAGCACAGTGGCAGCAAAGATGGCGCACGTGGCCGCGTCCGGATTGACGATAAGCTGGCGCGAGGTGCCGAACAGTGCGTAAGCCACCAGTGGAAGAATGGCCGCATACAGCCCGACGATCGGATCGAAGCCGATGAGTTGCGCGTAAGCGATCGCGGTGGGGACCGCCACGGCAGCGACCGAGACGCCGGCCACCAGATCGAGGCGCAGCCATTCACGCCGGTAGTCCAGCAGTTGCCGAAGGCCAGGGGCAAATCGACCAATTAATTCATTGCGGTTGTTCCACACTGTCGTGTGAGCTCTCAGCCATTCGAACGATGCCATGAATCAGTCATTCCAGGCATGCTCAGATTGATAGGAGGCGAGTTCTGAGTAACCCAACTGTCCTTCGCTGGCTCCAAAGATATAAGACGTTTTCCACCCATTCATCGAAATGGGTGGAGTGTTTTACAGGCTGCAGGGGTACTGTCTTCTTCCGTTAGAAGGACGATCTCGGTGGCGAGTCCAGGCCCATTACGGCTTTTTCCCTTTTGCCTGAAGTTTCTTGAACATGTCTTTAATATAGGGGGCAGTGATCGCGCGGGACACGGGATGAAGCGCTGCTGACGAAAACCCTGCAACTTGATCGGTTGAGACCCGACCGATGTAAAACAAAAACATGCCTTCCTTGGTCGGGAGCACGGCGATACCCTGCAGCATGCTGTTGTAGTCGTGACTCGCATAATACTGGCGCTCAACTGCGAAAGCGGCGTCGCCCACATGATACAGCATTCGGTGAACCAGGACGTAGGTTGGGCGTCCGAATACGTCGATATTGAGCCAGTAGAAGAATTCCTCCAGGTTCTTGGCCTCGTCCTTGGGCAAGCCGTTCGGATAGTTAAGCAGAAAGTTGTGGAAGGCTGGGAGATGTTTGGCCACTCCGCTCAGCTGCTTGGTAGACAGGAGCAGCTCATCCCCCGCACGCCGTTGCTTTCCATCTCCACGCTCGTAAGGCGCGATACCTGCGAGGCCCTGTTTATGGTAACTCTGGTATCGGGCCAACAACCCCTGACGTATATGCTCCTCAACCTTTTTCACTGGTACCGCCCCGTCCTTGCCGGCTGATTTGAGAGCCCGAAAGGCGGCTATTTCTTTTGCATCCAGATTAAGTTCGTCGCCCGGTTCTGCGTTCAGATACCGTGTGGCTTCCTTTTCTGCATTCGGCTGCAACGCCACCCCGGCCAGCTCCGCCATGGTACCTTCCCCCGTGATGGTGCCATGGGCTGTGATCACCGATACCTCCCGAAGCACCATGGCCTTTCGATAGGTTTCAAAGAGATCTTCTTTTTTGGCCTTCACCAGAAAGACCATGCCGAGGGCCAGTTCACGATCCGATCCTTCACTCGGGGACCAATCGACAATGTCTCCCTCCCTGACTTTTGCTTGGTCACTGTCCGAGAGCTGCAACTCCTTCATGACCTGATCGGCCGATGGTAGCTCTGCCGCTGCAGCTGTGGCTCCAGCGAAGATCACGCATGACCAGACCAATGCGACGATGGAGGTGATATTCCGACGATATATGAGCCAATGGCAAGGTTTGGTGGCAGGGGATTGGGTCCCTATCATGTGGTGATCCATTAGCGGGC
>Ga0335070_10003144_pt1 | contig 19187 bp, 16 predicted proteins | sample Lox_Sample_13_FD_206722 | JGI IMG/M metagenome (GOLD analysis project Ga0335070, IMG submission 206722) | Soil microbial communities from Loxahatchee National Wildlife Refuge, Florida, United States - Lox_Sample_1.3 | ecosystem: Environmental > Terrestrial > Soil > Wetlands | place: USA... | reverse complement strand
ACCTGCAGGTTCTCCAGAACGCCGCTGGTGTGTTTGAGCTTAACGTCTACCTGGCGCAGCTTTGAAGCCAGCAAACCGGCCAGGTAGGCGACCGCCAGGAAGGCAAACAGGTTGATCAGGATGATGCCTTGAAGCGTCGCCACACCGGGGTGGCTGGTCGAGTAGGAGGGAATCACCTCGAAATAAGTCAGCTCCAGGATGGTCCCGTATTCCAGAAAGGCCAGGGCCGCGACCAGATAAGCCCACACGCGCGGCAAGAGAATGCACGCCACGATAATAACCAGCGGATACAAGAAGTTCAGCGAACTATCCAGCCCACCGGTGGCGTAGACCACCAGGCTTACCAGCAGCAGGTCGGACAGAACCTGCAGAACCGCTTGGGTGTGGTGTTCCTTCCAGAACGACAACAGCAGGAGAAAGAAACCGGAGATTGTGTACCACAACAGGATGATGGTAATGAAGAGCCGGACCGGCAGCGGGCTTGCGGTCAGGCGGGCGACGGCTAGCCCGACCCCCAGCAGCAGAGTCAGAATGATGATGCGGACTTTGACCAGCCAAGCCAGCCACAGCCGCTCGTCAAACATGGATTGCATGCCTGATCCAGATCCCCGGTCGGTCCCGGTGTCTCATTCCTCAGTGCGGCGCGTGGTGTCGCGCAGCATTCGCTTGAGGAGATGGTGTTGCCGCGAAGGAGGCGGCATTCCGGCTCCTCCGCAAATGCGTCTTAGCCCGCCAGTTTCGCGATCATCGAGAACAGCGGCATGTAGAGCGAAATGACGATGCCGCCGATCATCACGCCCAGCAGGCCGATAATGATCGGTTCCAGCATAGCCAGCATGTCCTTGGTCGCCGCGTCGACTTCGTCTTCGTAGAAGTCGGCAATCTTCTGCAGCATGGCATCCATGGCACCGGTGGCCTCACCGACGCCGATCATCTGAGTCACCATATTGGGAAACACTCCCGACTCTTTCAGAGGATCGACGATGGTGCGGCCCTCCTCGATGGCCTTGCGTACCTTCATCAAGGCCTCTTCCAGCACCGCATTACCCGAGGTCCGGGCCGTAATGGCGAGACCTTCGAGAATCGGCACGCCCGACGTGATCAGGGTACCTAGGGTACGGGTGAAACGGGCGACGGCGATCTTGCGCAGCAGCAGGCCGAGGACCGGCAGACGCAGGAGCACTTTGTCGAAGTAGTAGCGGCCACGCGGATTCTTGCGAATCTGCTTGAGGCCGAAGACAACTCCCACCATTCCCAAGATGACGAACCACCAGAACTGGCCGACAAAGTGGCTCAATCCGAGCACGATTTTCGTAGGCAGTGGCAGGGCCACCCCGAGACCGGCAAACAGGTTGGCAAAAATCGGGACCACCCATTTCAGCAGGGCGCCCACAATCAGGAACGCCAGCGAGACCACTGAGACCGGGTAAATCAAGGCCGATTTGACCGCGGCGCGCAGCTTGACCGCCTTCTCGACGTACAGCGCCAGGCGCTGCAGAATGATGTCGAGAATACCGCCGGTTTCGCCCGCTTCCACCATGTTCGTGGTCAGGTCATCGAAGACGTTGGGATACTGGCGCATGGCGTTGGCCAACGTCGCGCCGCCTTCCACCGTGGTTCGCACCCCGGTCAGCGTCTTCTGAAAAGACGGGTTCTCCTGGTTCGCCGCCAGAATCTCCAAGCACTGGACCAGCGGCAGGCCAGCGTCGATCATGACCGAGAATTGGCGGAAGAAAACCGCGATTTCCTTGGTCTTTACTTTGCCGGAACCGAAGGTCGGCAAAGCAAATTCCTTCCCCTTCTCGCGAATGGCGCCCGGGGTTATGCGCTCCTTGCGCAATTGGCTGGCAAGCGTCTGTTTGTTAGCAGCCACCCGCTCGCCGCTAACCTTCTGTCCGGACGCGTCCTTACCCGAAAACGTGAAAACTGGCATGGTGAGCTTCTCCTCGCAACGTTCCTACCGGTCCGCCCCCTGGGCGTGCCGGCCTCCCACTTCCCTGCGTCCGTCCTCGCGCTTGCATGCGGCACGGACTGATCCTAGTTCTTGCTCTATCTCTTTCCCAGCGATGCGCCTTTGGCCATGGCTGGTGCCGGCTGGTTGCGGTTCAACAGACTTGCCCCGCGGCTGATCATTTCCTGCAATTCGTCGGCATTGCTGGACCGGGACGTGGCGACCTCCAGCGTGATTTGCTTCTGGAAATAAGCTGTCGCCAACGCCTGGTTGAACGTCTGCATCCCGAATTTCTCCTGCCCGGACTGCATGGCGGAATAGATCTGATGGATCTTGTCCTCACGAATCAGGTTCCGGATAGCGGCATTGGGGATCATGATCTCCATGCACATGACCCGGCCTTTGCCATCCGCGCGCGGTAGCAGGCTTTGGCACATGATGCCTTCCAGAACCAGAGACAACTGCGCTCGAATCTGGGGCTGCTGGTGCGCCGGAAACACGTCGATGATTCGGTTGATGGTCGAAGACGCCGAGTTCGTATGCAGCGTGCCAAAGGTTAAGTGGCCGGTTTCCGCGATGCGTAGCGCCGATTCGATGGTTTCCAGGTCGCGCATTTCGCCGATCAGCACCACGTCCGGGTCTTCACGAAGGGCAGCGCGCAGAGCATCGGCAAAACTCTTGGTATCGGCATGCAGTTCGCGCTGGTTGACCACGCAATTCTTGTTCATGTGCACGAATTCGATCGGGTCCTCGATGGTGAGGATGTGATCGTGCCGCTCGCTGTTGATCTTGTCGATCATCGAAGCTAGTGTGGTCGATTTTCCGGAGCCGGTCGGGCCCGTCACCAGCACCAACCCGCGCGGCTTGTCGCACAGCCTGCTTACCACCTGAGGCAGGCCCAGTTGGTTGAAGGACTTGATTTCGAAGGGAATCACGCGGAACACCGCTGAGGTGGCGCCGCGCTGATTGAAAGTGTTGGCGCGGAAACGGGCCAGTCCTTTCAGTCCGAAGGAGAAGTCCAGTTCGAAGTTCTCTTCGAAACGATGCTTCTGCGAGTCGGTCATTACGCTGTACGCCAGCTGCTTCGTCTCCGCCGGAGTCAATTGCGGCAGATCCAGCGGTACCAGGTGGCCGTGCACGCGGATTTGTGGCGGTGAGTTGGTGGTGATGTGGAGGTCGCTGCCCCCCATCTCCAGCATTCGTTTCAACAGATCACTTAACGAGAGCGCCATGTCCTTAGGTTCCCTTTCTATTCCTCAGCTCAGTGAATGGTTTCGCGGGCCACTTCCTCAAGCGTAGTCATGCCGGCCGCGACCTTGATCAGTCCGCTGCGCCGCAGCGTGAACATGCCGCGTTCAATAGCTTTCTTTTTCAACTCCACCGCGGATGCGCCGACCAGCACCAATTCCTTGATCTCGTCGTCCACTTCCATCACTTCGTACAAACCGGTGCGGCCTTTGTAGCCGGTGTTGTTGCACACGCCACAGCCCTTGCCTTTCATGATCTTGACCGTCTTGGCTTCCTCCGGCGCGTAGCCCTCTTCAATCAGGGTCTGGACCGGGACGTCCACCTGCTCCGCGCAGTCCTTACAGACGCGCCGCACCAAACGCTGCGCGCAGATGAGGTGCACCGACGTCGCCACCAGGAAGGGCTCAATGCCCATGTTCATCAGACGCGTGATGGTTTCAGGCGCGCCGTTGGTGTGCAACGTGGAAAGTACAAGGTGGCCGGTGAGAGCGGCCTTGATTGCGATTTCCGCCGTCTCGAAGTCTCGAATCTCGCCTACCAGAATGATGTTGGGGTCCTGCCGCAAGAAGGCGCGCAGGGCAGCGGCAAAGTTCAACCCAATCTGTTCTTTCATCTGGACCTGGTTGACGCCCTGCAACTGGAATTCGACCGGATCTTCGGCCGTCATAATGTTGGTGTCGGGCGTATTGAGGCGGGCAATCGAGGAGTAGAGCGTGTTGGTTTTGCCCGATCCGGTCGGTCCGGTCACCAGCACCATGCCGTACGGCTTGAGAATGGCTTTTTCGAATTTCACCAGCGATTCCGGCTCGAATCCCAGCTTGGTCATATCAAGGCGGAGGTTTTCTTTGTCGAGCAGCCGGAGAACGATCTTTTCGCCCCACAGCGTGGGCAGCGTGCTGACCCGGAAGTCCAGCTGCTTCTTGCGGCCGCCGATGGCCATCTTCAACATGATGCGGCCGTCCTGCGGCAGCCGCTTCTCGCTGATGTCCAGCTTAGCCATGATCTTCACGCGTGAGGTGATGGCGTCTTTCAGCTTGAGCGGCGGCGACATGATGCTCTGCAGCACGCCGTCAATGCGGAACCGGACGCGGAATTCTTTTTCGTAGGGCTCCATGTGAATGTCGCTGGCCCCGCGCTTCACCGCGTCGGTCAATACCAGGTTGACCAGTTTGACGATGGGAGCTTCGTCGGCTGCCTTCTCCAAGTCAGCCAGGCCGATTTCCTGCTCTTCGGATTGCAGCTCCACGTCGGCTTCATCCAGCTCCGTCATCGACTGCATCACCTGCTCCAGGTCCTCTTCCTGCGAGGTGCCGTAGGCCTTCTCGATGCCTTCGAGGATGGAGCTTTCCGAGGCGACCACCGGCTCGATATTGAAGCCGGTCATGAACTTGATGTCATCCATGGCGAACACATTGGTCGGATCGACCATGGCGATGGTGAGCGAGGCCCCTACACGGCTCAGAGGCAGAATCTGGTAGCGCTTGGCGGTTTCGAAGGGGATGAGTTTTACAACTGCTGCGTCAATTTCAAAATAGGAGAGATTAATGGCAGGTACACCATACTGCCGGGAAAGAAAGTTAGTGACGTCCTCGTCGCTCAGGAAACCCAGCTTGACCAGCGCTGAACCGAGACGGCAGTTCGTTTCTTTCTGGACCTTCGTCGCCTGTTCCAACTGCTCGGGGGTAATGACCTTCTCCTTGACCAGAAGGTCACCCAGCCGTTGAGACATACCAAGATCTCCTATCTGAGCGGCAGAGGGATACCGTTGCGTTCGCTTGCTCGCGCGAATCGCGGCGAAGTTGCAGGGGGAGAAGTCGCAGCGTATCGCGTTGACAGAAATTGTCAACGCAGACGCGTTACTGCACCAGTAACTTTGGTACTGAAAAGCTGTCAACACCTTTGATTTTGAAGGAGAATCTTTGCCTATATCTCTGGAAAACAACGAATTTCAGGACAGGATAGGACAGGGGTCTAGTACTTCCGTAACTGTCACCCAATTGGCGATTGTACGGCAGCCTTCCGTCGGAGACGTGTGACACGGAATCTTTTGCCTTTGAACGAACGGAGTGGGTGCTCTACACTCTCTCCCACGGGGTTCCTGAGGGGTGAACTTCGCCAGGGGAGTTGTGGCATGGTCCCCCTTTACGAATTTTGTTCTCGGGTAGTTCGATTCGGCCTTGCACACCCCTCTTTTCTTCTGCGTGTCCACTCTTCTCGTCTAACAACATCATCTCCAATCACCTCGGAAGAAAGCTAGTGACAAACGCTATGGAGAAAATCCTATGAGTAAACTCCGACCACTCCTACTATTCGCGGCTCTCGTCCTATCCAGTCTTCTTACTCCGCCGAGAGTAAAGGGCCAAGGCTGCTATGGCGGCACGGGAGGCACGTACGGGCCGCTTACTTCGGCATTCTGCTTTGCGAATTACACTTGCTTCTACGATCACTGTGAGGCCGATGAATGTGGTGCTGTGCCTCGGTGCGGTTATCTAGAGGGCGGTCAAACGTATTGTGTCTATGAACTTCTCTGCGGGTTTTATCCAGCCTGCTACAATTTGCCTTGTGAGGAGTAAAGCTGTGCGTCAGATCACGGTTTTTGCTGCGTCATCTGTGCTTTTTGCTCTCGCAGTCTCGTTGGCAACGTATCGAACCGCCGCGCAGACCGCGATCCACGCCGACCCTTTTACGGCGACCGTGGTGGAGAAGCGTTTTGACGCCTCGGGAGACTATAAGGAACAAGAGACGTACACGTATGCCGTTCGTTCTGACGGCTCGTCGGTTGAAGTTTTCAATCGGAAATACCCGGACGGGCAAGTACGGAACGCTCGCATCGTAATCGATACGTCTCTAGGCAAGAGGATCGTCATCGAGCCTGCAACGCAGTCGTTGACGACCACCAAACTGTCCAAAAGCAACTTGGAAATGTTGGCTTCGCGTCTGACTGCTTGCCGCGACTCTGCTTCGGTCGAACGAGTGAAGGTACTTGGATTCTCTACGGTGCGTGAAACGATACGCTGGGCCGATGCGCAAGATCACGGCGACCAATGGGTGGCTCAAGTTCTAGACTGCTACCCGCTACGTCTGAAGGTTTACCTGGGCGCTAATAGATCCGGGTCACGGAACGAACGGGAGGTCACGGCAGTAAGTCTTGGCGAGCCGGATGGTGGCTTATTCGCGATTCCCAGTGAATATGTGGAACGGGCACCATCGGATGTCATGGATGGTCTCTCCAAGGAGTTTCCTCAGGCCAAGATTCTCCCTTCGCCGCAGAATGCCGTGGGGGCGCAAACCATGCCTCAACCCAAGTAGCCTAGTGGCCCGACTATCTGGAAAGGCCCCGCATCAGGGAAGGGTTGACCTTGTGCAGGAATATGAGCCCCCGTCTTCCTGCGACGGGCCTGCCTGAATCGCTTCATTCCATTCCCTGCTTCCATTCCCCGGGATCCGGCTGATCGCCTTCGGCCTTTGCCGGCAGGAATCCGAACTTTCGCCTCGTTTACACTGATCGCACTTTGAAGTCCGACTCCAAGAGAGAAGAACTGCTCCGCGAGCACTACCGCGTTCTGTTTGCCGCCTGGGGACGCCAACACTGGTGGCCGGCGCGAACCCGGTTTGAAGTAATCGTCGGGGCGTTCCTCACGCAAAACACTGCCTGGAAGAATGTCGAACTGGCGCTGCGGCGCCTCAGGGCAGCTCGCTTGCTGAACGTGGCTGGAGTCCGCGACGCCTCCGCTTCGCAGCTTGAGGCCGCCATCCGTTCCGCTGGGTACTTCCGCCAGAAAACCCGCAGCTTGAAGAACTTCGTGGCCTTCCTTGACGAACATTATCGCGGTTCGTTGAGCCGCATGTTCGCGCAGCCCACCGAGAAGCTACGGGCAGAATTGTTGAGCTTGAAAGGCTCCGGTCCCGAAACTGCCGATTCAATCCTGCTCTATGCCGGGCAGCATCCGGTTTTCGTGGTGGACGCGTACACCCGTCGTATCCTCGAACGCCATGCCATCTTGCCAGCCAAGTCTCCTTATGACGAAGTCCGCCGTTGGATGGAGCGCGCGCTGCGGCCGCTAGCCGACACAACGTTGACCGAGGCTGGTAAAACTGGAACCTCGAAACCTGAAACTACCGTTTCCGGCGCTCGCCATCCGCCTTCTCGTATGAGCCTGGCGCGACGCTCCCCTACTGCGCAGATCTACAACGAGATGCATGGGCTGATCGTAGGTGTGGGTAAGAGTTATTGCCTGAAATCCAACCCTCGATGTGACGAATGCCCTTTGCAGAGGTTCCTGCCGCCGCTGTAATAACGGGCATGGTCCCTCGGAGCTGCCTGTGTTGGTGTCTTCTGGCGCTGTTGCCGATAACATGCAGTGCGCAAACCTTGCGCCAAGAAGCAGATCGCACGGGTGTTCTCTTAGGCGCAGCAGTTAATGCGGCCTACCTTTCTGAACCCGCCTATACGTCAATCCTCGCTCGCGAATTCAACATGGTTGAACCCGAGGACGCCACGCAGTGGTCGACGGTTCATGCTGCGGAAGAGGTCTTCGACTTTACTCAAGCTGACAGGATCGTCCTTTTTGCGCGCACTCACGGCATGAAGGTGCGCGCAGACACTCTGTTGTGGGGCCGTCACAATCCGGCCTGGTTGACAGATACCCACTACACGCCGAACGAACTATCAAACCTGCTCCACGACCATATCCGCCGGGTGATGTCTCATTATCGGGGTCAGGTCTTTGCATGGGATGTGGTAAATGAGGCTTTCGATGAAAACGGGCATCTTCGCCATTCGATCTGGTACAACCAACCCGGCATCGGAATGGCGGAAAAGGGTACAGCTTTCATCGAGCAGGCGTTTCGCTGGGCCCATGCGGAGGATCCCCAAGCCCTGCTTTTCTATAACGATGCTGAGGACGAAGCCGCGAACCCGAAGTCAGACGCTATCTACGCCATGGTGAAGGACTTCCGGAAGCGTGGTGTGCCAATTGACGGCGTTGGATTGCAGATGCACATCCTTGATCTCAATCCCGACTTGAATTCCATCGCTGCCAATATCGAGCGGTTCACGAAGCTGGGCGTCCAAATCCACATTACGGAAATGGATGTTGCGCTCCCAATAAACACAAAGGGCGCAGTAACCGACCCCTCAGACCTGTCACGGCAGGCAAAGATCTATGGCGAAATCGCTTCGATCTGTTTCCGGTACCGTGGATGCACCGCGCTCCAGATGTGGGGCTTCACCGACAAGTATTCGTGGATTGGGTGGTTTACCAACAAGACGAAAGGTGCCGCGCTCCCCTTTGACAAGAATTACAGGGCCAAACCGGCCTACGACGCCCTCCGGCAAGCCTTCGTCGCGGCGCCGAATCGCTGACCGTACTTGGACTTCGCGGCAGGCCACAAACTTGAATCGCCCCGCGCGCTCGTGGCTATAATGAAGCCGCACGCTTGCATCACAATGCGATAGAGTGCGGAAATACTGTGTCAACTTCCCAGTCAACCCGCCCTAAGGGGCACCACACGAACCGCAAGAGGGCGATCTACCTGTTAGGCGCGGGCGTGTTTCTGCTGCTGGCGGTGATTGTTTCGCAAACTTCCTTCGATCTTCCCTTTCTCAATCCTGACACTAATCAGCAGATTGCTTTCTTTGCCGCGCTCTCCGCGTTGATCTTCCTGCTCTTTGTGGCGCTGACATTCGTGCTCGCCCGCAATTTGCTCAAACTCTCCGCCGAGCGGCAGCGCGGCGTACCGGGCTCAAAGTTTCGCACGCGGACAGTTGTGGCGGGCCTGCTGCTTTCGTTCCTGCCCGTTATCGTTATGTTCTGGTTCGCCTATGGGCTCATGAACCGGTCGATCGACAAATGGTTCTCGCGTCCGGTCGAAGAGGTGCGAGAAGACACGGCTGCGATGGCCTCCTTGCTTTCCAGTTATGCCGCGCAAAACGTCCGCAGCGAAGCGGAATCGATCGCCGCCTCTCCCGATACGCAGCATGCGTTTGAAGGTCATAGCTTTGCCGGAGTAGTGGCGGAATTCCGACGCCATGAAACTACCCTTCAAGGTGGATTCGCTATCGCTTTGGTCAATGGCAATGCCGAGGCCAGTTTCGCCGCGCCGGCCCCGTGGCCTCTGCTGAAGACTGCCCTTCGAAACGGGTTGCCCCCTGCTGATACTCCCACGCGCTTCGCCTGGGAGGGGAACGAATACATTTTGGGCACAGCACCTGTAGGTGATCGCGGCTCGATCATCGTAGCCATGCCTCTTCCCCAAAGGTTCTCCGCAACCGTAAAGCAGGTAGAAGCGAGCCAGGCGCGTTACTTTGCCTTGGCCAAGCAACGCAAGACGGTGCGCCGAACCTACATGGGCTTGCTGCTGCTTTTAACCGTTCTGGTGTTGTTTACGGCCACCTGGCTGGCTCTGTTTCTTTCCAAACTCGTTACCCGCCCCGTGGTTGCGCTGGCGGAGGCAACTCAGGAAATTTCCCGGGGACGGCTTGACTACCGGGTACAGGTGCAAGCAGCCGATGAACTCGGGGATCTGGTGAAGTCCTTCAACCGCATGGCCGAAGAACTGGAAACCAGCCGGCGCAAGATTGACGCCTCCAGCCGCGAGTTGAGCGCCGCCAACATGGCGCTGGAGCAGCGCCGCCGCCACATTGAAACTATATTGGAGAGTATTCCCACCGGAGTTCTGTCTCTTGACGCCAACCGCCAGGTCACTCACGCCAATCAGGCGCTCCTGCGCTTGTTCCACCCGGCGGAAGAGAGACAGGGACTGCCGGGTGTCCTGATCGGCGGCGCTCTGCGCGATATCTTTCCGCAAGAAGTCCTTGAGGACTTGGAGCCTCTGTTTCGTCGCGCCGACCGCATGGGCGCCACCACCGTGCAGATGGAGATGTCGTTGCCGGGAGCACAGCTAAACGTTGCGCTGACGGTGGCCACACTGCAGCACAAAGGTGAGCGGCTGGGCTATGTCCTGGTGTTCGAGGATCTTTCCGACTTGCTGAAGGCGCAGAAACAGGCGGCGTGGCGGGAGGTGGCACGGCGCGTGGCACACGAGATCAAGAATCCCCTGACTCCCATTGCCTTATCTGCGGAGCGGGTGCTGCGGCATCTGGAGCGGGACTCCTCCCCGGACGCAGCTTCTCTAGAGGTCATCCACGGCTGCGCGGAAACCATCGCCAGTGCCGTGGAGACCGTACGCTCGCTGGTAGACGAGTTTTCTGTGCTCGCGCGTTTCCCCACGTCGCAGCCACAGCCCTCGAATATCAATGCCATCGTGGAAAACACCCTGGGCATGTTCAACGGCCGCCTGGATGGAATTCGTGTGCAGACTTTCCTGGCTCCGGACTTGCCCAAAGTAATGGCGGATGCAGAGGCAATCAAACGAGCGCTTGCGAACCTGGTCGATAATGCGGCAGAGGCTATGCAGGACGCAATGCTGCGCGAAATCCACATCACCACAGCACTCCTGGGCAGCCGCGACGCCGTTGAAATCACCATTGCCGATACCGGACACGGCGTGACCCAGGATCTTAAGGAGCGGCTTTTTCTGCCCTATTTTTCCACTAAGAGACGCGGCACCGGGCTTGGCCTCGCGATCGTTAGCCGCATCATCGAGGAACATCACGGCTCGATTCGCGTGGAAGAAAACGAACCTGTCGGGGCCCGGTTTGTAGTGGAATTGCCTCTGGCTCCCGAGAACACGGCCGTCCCTGCCAACAGCGAGCATGCATAACCTCCTGGTTGTCGACGATGAACTCAGTATCCGGCAGTCGCTGAAAGGCGTGCTGGAGGACGAAGGCTACAGGGTATCAACGGCCGAAAGCGGAGAAGACTGCCTGGATTCCTTGCGCAAGAATGCCTTCGAAGTAGTTCTGCTCGACGTATGGCTGCCTGGAATGGACGGTTTGGAGGCCCTGCAGAAAATCCGGGAACTCGAGAACGCGCCCGAGGTCATCATGATTTCCGGGCACGGCACCATTGAAACCGCCGTACGTGCTACCAAGCTTGGAGCTTTCGATTTCCTGGAAAAACCGCTCTCCATCGACAAGACCCTGATCCTCATCAAGAACGCTATCGACTCCAAGCGATTGCGTCAGGAAAACCGTGACCTCAAGAAGCAACTTACTCCCCGCAGCGTAATCGCGGGTGAAAGCATTCCGATGAAGGCGCTGCGGCAACAGATTCAGATCATGGCGCCGACCAACGGGCGCGTCCTGATCTACGGGGAATCAGGCACAGGCAAGGAACTGGTGGCTCATGCTATCCACGCCCAGAGCTTGCGGAAAGACGAAATGTTCGTCGAGGTGAATTGCGCTGCTATTCCTGAGGATCTGATTGAGAGCGAATTGTTTGGGCATCAGAAAGAATCATTTCCAGCAGCTAAAACCGACAAGGAGGGCAAGTTTCATAAGGCCAACGGTGGCACGCTTTACTTGGATGAAGTCGGCGACATGAGTCTGAAGACGCAGTCAAAGGTTTTGCGCACGCTCGACGAACAACGCTTCACGCCCGTCGGGGGTAACGAACCCATTACCGTGGACACACGCGTGATTGCATCCACCAATAAAGATTTGGAGGAAGAAATTTCGCGAGGTAATTTCCGCGAGGACTTGTTCTATCGGCTCAATGTGATTCCGTTTTATGTTCCTCCGTTGCGCGAGCGTACCGAAGACATCCCTCTATTGGCGCGCCATTTTCTGAAAGAATCTTCCACCACCTATGGCCGCCGTCCGCGGGAAATTACCGATGACGCTATCCAGGCTCTCATGCACTACTCCTGGCCGGGGAACGTGCGCGAACTACGCAACGTCATTGAGCGGATCGTTATTATGAATCCGACCACCAACCGCTTTGACCGCAAGCATCTGCCCCCTCTGGTCCAGCGCGATGGCAGCCGCCGGGGCGCTGGGACAGAGTTCTCCACGCTGCATCAGGCTCGCGCCGCCTACGAGCGCGATTACATTCTGAAGAAGCTTGATGAGAACCACGGGAACGTAAGCCGCACCGCGGAAGTACTCGGACTGGAGCGTAGCCACCTATATCGCAAGATGCGGACTCTCGGAATTGCTGCGAAGGAATAGGCGCCGATCGAAACGGCTCAGCGCTTGACCATGCGGATTTCTGTGCCGTTCTTGAGGAATGTCACCTCATCCATAAGCTGATTGATCAAGTAGATACCGCGGCCGTGCCGGGAATAAATGTTGCTGCCTTCGACAGGATTGGGTATGGAGGCAGGATCGAAGCCCTGTCCGGGATCGCGCACGACGATCATGATGCCATGTCTTTCATCACAGACGACATCGCATTCGATCAGCTTCGATGGGTCCGACTGCGCTCCATGGATAACGGCGTTGGCTAGGGCCTCGGATAACGCGGTCTGGATGTGATCCTCCTTGCCTGCGGCGCCTCGCATTTGCCTCACGATGTGCATAATGCTTTGCACAACGGGGTCGACAGAACCCTTGTCAGCAGCTAGCGTGACGCTCAGCTTTCGGATCAATTTGTTGGCCTCGAATGCACGCGTCGGGAGGTTATCCAGCTGCCTTTGGACAACCTGTCCCTCGGGCTACAAGATTGTACAAAGACCGCTCCAACCGCAGCAATCTAGCGAAAGGGAGGAGCTTTAAGCTTTCGGGTCGGTGGCCAGTCGTTCCAGTTGCCTCCTCCAGTCCAACTCCTCGACAAACTGCCGCGATTCTCGCCAGTCCGCCTTCACTTTCACAAAGAGTTCCAGAAACACCTTGGCGGAAAGCATTTTTTCCAACTGAAGCCGGGCCGCAGTCCCGATCTTTTTCATCATTTGCCCCTGTTTGCCGACCAGAATGCCCTTCTGCCCCTGCCGTTCACAGTAAATTGTTGCCGCGATGCGGGTAAGCCGGGGGCTCTCCTCGTACTGATCGATGACTACGGTCGTGGCGTAGGGCACCTCCTCGCTGGTGGCCAGCAGCACCTGTTCGCGGATCACTTCGGCGGCCATGAAGCGCACCGGTTGGTCGGTGATCTGATCCTCCGCAAAATAGTGCGGCCCTTCCGGCAGTGTTTCGATCATCTTCCCAACCAGCAGATCCAGCCCTTCCCGCTTGCGCGCCGACAGCGGAATGATTTCCCGGAATTCATGCAGGGCGCGAAATGCGTCGATCAGGGGAAGCAACTCCTGCTTCTTGCCACGTAACAGGTCGATCTTGTTGAGCAGCAGGAATGCCGGCGTGCCGGAACGCTTTACCAGGTCCAGGACGAACTGATCGTTGGCATCACGATTTCGGGATGCATCGACGATCAGCAGGATAAGGTCGCATCCCTCCATGGCTTCATGCACTTCGGCCATCATTTTGCGGCCGAGAGAACTGTCGGGCCGATGGACGCCGGGAGTATCGATCAGGATCACCTGACCCGCAGGCTTTCCTTTCCCCGCAACAGCGTGTATTACGCCGAGGATTCGGTTGCGCGTGGTTTGAGGTTTTGGGCTGATGATGGCCAGCTTCTCCCCGACCAAAGCATTCAGCAGGGTGGATTTTCCGGCATTCGGCCGGCCGAGGATGCAGACGAACCCGGAGTGAAAGGCCATGGGTGAAGGGACTATATCAGCTTCATCTGTTTCGGCTGGCTGGCAGAGATGCGTACACGGTTCACTTTGCGTTCCGTGGAATCTACAACCTCGAACCGCAGGCCGTCCTCTTCCACTACTTCTCCCTTGGGAGGAATTCGTCCCGCCAATTCGCTCACGAGTCCGGCGATGGTCGCGGATTCTGTTCCTTCAGGCCGTATGCCGAAGAGTTCCGCGAGCCGGTCCACATCCATGTTGCCCGGGACAACATACGAATTGTCGCTCTCGCGCACGATCTCCGCCTTTTCGTGCTCGTCTTCCAGTTCGCCGACAATCTCCTCGACCAAGTCTTCGATCGTGACCAAGCCGGCGACTCCTCCGTATTCGTCGAGAACGATTGCCATGCGGAGGTTATTCTTCTGCATCTCACGCAGGAGATCGCTGCTCAGCTTGCTCTCCGGAACGAAGTAAACGTCGGTTCGCATGAGCGAATCCACGGTACGGGCGCGCGCTTCGCTGTCTGGCACCTGAAGCACATCCTGGGTGTGCACGATCCCCTTGATGTTGTGGATGGTGCCGTCGAATACCGGAACCCGGGAAAAAGGTTTCGTGCGCAACAACTCTACAAACTGCTCGACTGTCGTGTTGGCTGGAACAGCGACGATTTCCGGACGCGGTTTCATGGCTTCGCGCACGGTTTTTTCGCTGAATTCCACGACGGAGTGGATCAAATCGCGGTTGCTCTCATCGAGAATCCCTTCCTCCTGTCCAGCCTCGATCAGGGCATCGACCGCCTCTGACTGGCGCTCGGGCTGCTCTTCCGCATGTTCCTTCGTCAGAGAAGCTACCGACCGCAGGAAGCCGAGCATGAGCGTGACGGGCAAAACCAAATAGATGAGCAGCCGCAGGGACCAAGCCCAGCGGACCAGCCACCGACCGTTCGTGCGCGAGAAAAACACGAAAGGCAGAAAGCGGTTAAATACAATCACAATCAGGATCAGGCCCAGAATCGCCTGCAGAAGCTCGTAGGCGGTCCACGAAGCTTCGTGAAACACCGCGAAACCAACCAGCACGGCAATAGACGCCGTGGTCAGTTGGGTAAGAACAGCCATGGAGAGCGCGGCCCGCTCGCGGCCCACTCCGAGCTTGGGCTCGACCTGCTGTTCGAAGATGTCGATGTCTGTCTGAAATTCGCGGGAAAGAAATTTTCCGATCTCGGTGTAAACCCGATCGACATACGAGACCAAAGTGAGCAGTCCGCACAACAATAGCAGCGCAAATCCAATAGCGTAGTTCATCGTGCGGCCTTCCGCGGCATGCGCGTTCTCTTTGCCCCTTTGGTCACAACCGACTTTCGCGCCGGTCGTGAACTTCGAGCGATTAGCCCATGGGGCAGACCCAGTCGCTCTCGCAAGCGTTCTTCCTTGCGGACCATCTGGCCTCGATCGGTTTCGTGATCGTATCCTGCCAGATGCAGCACACCGTGCAAAACCAGAATCTTGACTTCCTGGGCGGTGGAATGACCGAGCAAGCGAGCATTCTGCGCGGCGATCTCAGCCGAGACCGCCACATCACCGGCGAACCCACGCTCCGCTGCCGGACCGGCAGGAAAGGAAAGCACATCCGTGGGCTTGTCCTTGCTGCGGAATTCGCGGTTCAGCCTCTGCATTTCCCGATTGCCGGTGACCAGCAGACTGACGGCTCCGCGCAGTCCAGCCGCATGGCCCGCGCGCGTCACAAATCTGGCCAGGACGGGCTCCGTGAGCCCCACAACCCGTTTTCGAAAGAGAACCAAGCGTGCTGCCCTGCTTTCGTCCCGTTTCACTGTCCTGATTGTGGAATCTCTTTACCAAAACAAATAGGAGGGCTGCACCGGCGCCCTCCTGCGCAATTCTAATCCTTTTATTTTTCGTTTTCCGCTTCCCCGGAAACCGCCTTCCCTTCCAACGAAGGCTCGGTGCCGTTGGCCTTCCCGTTGGTGCTTGCCCTGGATTCCAGCAATGACATCTGCTCTTCCGCCACCCGCACTTTGTGCTCGTCGTAAGCCCGGATGATGCGCTGGACCAGGTGGTGCCGCACCACATCCTGCTCGTCGAAGTACACGAAGGTCAATCCTTCCACGTTCTTCAGCACATCAACTGCTTCGAGCAGGCCGCTTCGACGCGCGCTGGGCAGATCGATCTGCGTGATGTCGCCCGTGATCACCGCCTTCGAATTGAATCCCAGGCGGGTGACGAACATCTTCATCTGCTCAGAAGTCGTGTTCTGTGCCTCGTCGAGGATTACAAAGGAGTCATTCAGGGTTCGACCGCGCATGAAAGCGATCGGAGCAATCTCAATGACGTTCTTTTCCAGGTAGCGATCTACCTTTTCCGGGTCGAGCATGTCATACAGGGCATCGTAGAGCGGGCGCAGATACGGATCGATCTTGTCCTGCAACGTTCCGGGCAGAAATCCCAGGCGCTCGCCAGCCTCGACCGCGGGACGCGCCAGAATAATCCGGTTCACGCGCTTTGCCAGAAGCGCAGAGATTGCCATCGCCACTGCCAGATAAGTTTTGCCGGTTCCAGCAGGACCGATGCCGAAAACCATGTCGTGCTTCTCGATGGCTTCCAGGTATCGCCGCTGATTCACACTTTTTGGCTGAACTGTGCGGCGTCCAAACGAACGCTGGCGTCCGGCTTCCGCCAATCCCCGCAAAGTGGCCTTGGGATCGGCCACCAGCACCCGCAACATACTGTTCAGGTCGCCATTGCTGAACGTGTATCCGGAACGCTGCAGGTGGTGGTAATCGGCGAAGACTTGCTCGGCGCGGGCAACGTCGCGGGCGGCGCCCTCAAGTTCGAGGGAATCCGAGCGCAAGTCAATGTTGATGTTAAGGCCGTCTTCGAGAACGTGCAGGTTTTCGTCGCGCGTACCGAACAACGCTTCGATGTTAGGACTGATCTCGATGCTTTTCTTCATTCAGCTCAGCAATTGCCCTGTGGACCGAACCGCCGGTTTAGGTGCACCGCGCCGCCAAGGGGATGGCCGAATCCCGCTTTTGGCGCAAAAGGATTGTCTCTGTGGAGATGGAACCAACCGAGAATGCTCGCTCCCAAGCTGCAAGCAACTGCCATTGGCTTAAGGGTACCCCGCTGCCGAATGGGAGTCAATGGCAGCAGAGAGCTGCGCTTGGGAGTCTTCCCTATTGCTGTGCTTGTGGTTCTCCCTAGGGCTGGTGTTTTACACTGACCGCTTGCAGCGACACATGGAGCGATGGATCGAACAGGTACGCGCTGGAGACGCCCGTGCCCTGGCCAGAGCTATGAGCACGGTCGAAAACCGGGCGTCTGGATGGTCCGATCTGCTGAAAGCGCTGTTTCCTTACACTGGCCGGGCCCGCGTCCTAGGTCTCACCGGCGCGCCCGGTGCGGGCAAGAGCACTCTGGTCGATCAACTGGCGAAGCATTATCGAAAACAAGACCGCACCGTGGGGATCATCGCCATTGATCCGACCAGTCCTTACAGCGGCGGTGCAATTCTCGGCGACAGGATCCGCATGCAGGATCATTTCTCTGATCCGGGGATTTACATCCGCAGCATGGCGACCCGCGGCTCGCTCGGTGGATTGGCGCATACCACGGCGGATGTGGCAGCGGTTCTCGATGCCTCTGGACGCGACCTGATCTTGATTGAGACGGTCGGCGTGGGCCAGGATGAAGTCGATATTGTTCGCCTCGCCGATATCACCGTGGTGATTCTGGTGCCGGGGATGGGCGACGATGTGCAGACCATCAAGGCTGGCATCATGGAGATTGCCGACATCTTCGTCATTAATAAGAGCGACCGCGAAGGTGCGGAGCGGGTGGAGCGCGAAATTCGAGCCCTGCAAGCGTTGGCGGCGCGCACGGACGGCTGGACGCCACCCATCGTGAAGACAGTGGCCAGCGAGGGTACGGGCGTACAAGAACTGGCGGATGTGATTGCTCAATACGAGGATTATCTGAAGAGAGAGAACCTCACCTTAGAGCGCAGCGTCCAGAATTGGCAGGAGCGGCTGGTTGAAATGCTGCGCGAAGCTCTGCTGCAGAAAGCCCGAGCTGAGATCCCGGACGGCGATCTCGCCCGCTTCGCCGCGGAGATCGCAGAACACAAGCGCGATCCCTATACACTGGTGGAAGAGCTGGTTGGCAAGCTCCGAACCAGTTGAACTCATTGCCCAGTCTTCGCCAGCTCGGCCAAGGATTCGAGGAGACCGATGTTCACCATTGACCATCTAGGCATTGCCGTAAAGTCGCTGGCGGTCGCGAAGAATATCTACGAAAAACTGGGGATGTCCTGCTCACCCGAAGAGGTGGTGGCAGGCGAACAAGTAAAAGTAGTCATGGTGCCGGTGGGAGAAAGCCGGTTGGAGTTGCTCGAACCAACCTCCGATGCATCAGTGATCGCCAAGTTCCTGGCCAAGCGTGGCGAAGGCCTTCATCACGTCTGTCTGCGCGTGCCCGATCTGCCGGGCGCGGTAGCGCGCTTGAAGAAAGACGGCGTGCGGCTTGTTTCCGAGGAGATCAAGATTGGCGCCGGCGGGCACCGCTACGTCTTCGTGCATCCCTCAAGCACCGGAGGCGTGCTGCTCGAATTGGTTGAGGCGCACCACTAATGCTGCTGCTCGCCGCCGACACCTCGGGAAAGCACGGGAGCATCGCGTTGGCCCGCTGCGGCCCAGGTGATGTCTGCGAGGTTCTTGAGGTCGTGCCACTGACCGGCGGGACCTTCTCTGCACAACTTGTTCCACAAATCGCCGAGTTGCTCACTAAGCACGGATTTACTAAACAGGACCTGGAGGGGTTCGCGGTGACCTCGGGCCCCGGGTCTTTCACCGGGCTGCGTGTGGGCCTGGCAGCCATCAAGGCCCTGGCGGAAGTCCTGGAAAAGCCGCTCGCGGCGGTGTCGCTTCTGGAAATTCTGGCCGTAACAGGTGGGGTCACGGGAGAGGTCACAACCGCTCTCGATGCCGGCCGCGGCGAAATCTATAGTGGCGAGTATGAAGCGGGAAACATCCCAAGGCTGATTGCAGAACGTCTGCTGACGAAGGACGAATTTCTGGCCCAGGCAAAAGGCCGGACGGTCGTTACCTGTGAGAATGCTATTGCCAGCCTGGGCCATGCCACAGCGTCCCGCATAATCGAAATCGACGCGCCTCGCAGTGACGCCATCGCCCGGCTTGGTTGGCGGAAGATTCAGGCTGGACAAATTGTCTCTCCCGAAGATCTCGAGGCCAACTACATCCGGCGTTCTGACGCGGAAATCTTCTCCAAGCCCCGCGTCTGACGTCGGCTTCTCCTGTCTCACCCAACTGTTTGAGATTCACAGCAACCTTGAACTGCGCTACACTTCCTGCCCGGGGAGGATGGCCATGGGTCTCTATTCACACTACGACGGCGCGCACAATCATCCGGTTAACCGTGCCCTG
>Ga0335070_10003143_pt1 | contig 19190 bp, 12 predicted proteins | sample Lox_Sample_13_FD_206722 | JGI IMG/M metagenome (GOLD analysis project Ga0335070, IMG submission 206722) | Soil microbial communities from Loxahatchee National Wildlife Refuge, Florida, United States - Lox_Sample_1.3 | ecosystem: Environmental > Terrestrial > Soil > Wetlands | place: USA... | reverse complement strand
TGTGGGATTAGGCAGGCCGGCGGGCATTGCAGAAGCGAAATCCGGGTTGAACTTTTCCCAATCGTTCTCAAGCTGCGCGAAGTTGCCGCCAAGGGTTATCCACGCCGTGGGATGCTTGCCAGCAAGGCTGTCGAAGACATCGAAACCAGAATCCCCTCCATCGAAATGTTTGGTCACACGCACGCCGAACAAGCGCGGATCGGTGAGGAAGATGTTGGTGGTCAAGCCCGAGTCATCGCTATTCAGGAACGTACCGGTGATAGCCGTGACGTCGAAGACGTTCTTGACGTAGCCCATGAACTGCCAGCCCGAGGCATCGGTCAGGATAAGGGCCATATTCACGGTGGAATAGCCGCGAATCTTGTCATTGTCCTCGTTGAATACGCGCGCCCAAGACTGTGCTTGCCAATAGTAATCGCTGTGCAAGGTGGCCGCCCAATCCGAAGACAACGGCACGGTCCAATCAGCCGTGAGCGATACGGTGTAATGCGGCGCATTTGGAAGCTCGTTGCCGCTCAGATTTTTGTAAAACCCGTTGCCGTTGTTCGGAGCGGGTCCATAGTCGATGCCGTTGTAGGTGTTCTGACCCGTGTAAGGATCGCCAGAAGTTCCGGCAAGCGGATCGAAACCAGGATAGCCGGGCACTGGATTCGTGGCGGAGTATTGGGCCCGCGTCACCGGATCGAGATGGAGGCTATACGCATTGGAGCATGCAAACGGAAGTGTTAGTTGATCTATCGATTTCGATGGATCGACGATAGTCGCCACGACGTAAGCAGGCAGGACGCAATTCGAGGCTTGTGACGGGAACGGCTTTACGAGCAGCCAGTTCGGATTGCCCGCCGTGCGATCCAGAAGGTCGATCGCCTTCGAACCATCGGCAAGACGGGTATCTTCGTAGCCGCCGGCAAATCCAAATTTCAGGCCCGGCAACGGCTCCCAACTCGCCTGAACTTCCGCGCCCTTGACTGTGGCGTCGAAATTCAAATTCACCGCCGAGCGATCGACGATGTAGGAAATCTGATAGCCCTTGTAGTTGTAGTAGAAGAGATTGGCGTTGAAGGTCAGGCCGCCATCGAATGCCGTATTCTTGGTGCCGATTTCGAATGCATCGTTGAATTCGGGCTCAAATGTTTTCGGGTGCGTGGGATTTGAGATGTCGCCAGTCGTGTAAATGAGCAACACGGCACCTGGCGGATTGGCACCGCCGGCTTTGTACCCATGCGCGTAAGACGCGTAGAACATGCTCTGATCAGTGAAATCGAGCTTAGGCGTCCAGTTGGCTACAAAGCGACCGGTCCACTCTTTCCATTCCTGATCGAGAACCCCGGTTACGGGATAGCCATAGCCTCGCGTCAGCAATTCGCTGGGAATTTCGACGAAATGTTTCTGATCGTCGGTCCAGCGCAGGCCAGCAGTGAGTTTCAGGTCGTTCGTGACGTTGTAATACGCCTCGCCGAACATCGCGTAAGAGTTCAGATTGTAGGGATTCTGGCTCAAGAAATAGTTGTGACCGGCATTGTCCAACTGATCCAACGGATGCGGATCGATATACCCCGCGCAATCCTCGACGCTGGTCGGAACGTTGGGGTTGGCATATTGGTGGCCGTAGGGCACGCATTGCGCGTTGGTGTCGGCAAACGGCACCCAAGGATGCCGACGTCCGAACAGACCATCGTTCGCCGCCCACATGGTGAGGGTGTTGAAGAAAACGTAATAGTTCTCTTCCGTTTCGTAGTGCATGTAGTTGCCGCCCGCGCTGAAATTGAACGGGCCGGAGAAATTGGATGTCAGCCGGATTTCCTGGCTGAATTGCCAGGCGTTTTCGGTCGACAAATCCTCGCCTACGAGGCGATTGCTGCATCCCAATTGCGGGTCGCAGAAGTAGCCGGTTGGTACGCCCAGAGGATGAAGCGAGCCGGCAACGTTGTGACCGGCCGCAATGCAGTCCATGCCAACTGCCAGATAGCCGTCGGCGCAGCGATAGTTGCCGTCGGGCGTAATCAAATTATCGTCACGCAGATCGTATCCATAAAGGTCGGTTGCCGAAAAAATGCCTGGCTGCGTGTTGAACCGGTTGTAGTCTTCGGTGGACCAGAGGAAGTCGCGATTATAGCCCGTTGCAGAGACCACAGTCAGATTGGGCGAGGCCCGCCACTCAGCATTGAGTTCGAGCGTATCGTTCTTTGCCCGATATTCCGGGTTCAATGTCGATTCGATCACCCGCAAATCATGCGATTGTGTCGTGCTCGCATACGGATCGCGCGTTCCCCCTTCGAACCCGGAATTCAACGGATTTCCTATCGCGAGCCCGAAACCTGCGCCTACAAATCCGCCATAGTAAGGAAGCGATAGTGCGTTCGGCACACCATACGCAGCATCGCTATACATGGACGTTGGAAGGCAGCCTTGGCCGAGGAACGATACGCCGATTTGACCGTTTGCACCGATTGCCGTCGACTGACCGAGAACTTCTGAAACCGCGGGGTCTCGCTTGCAGAGTTGCTTGGAGCTGCGCAGGCGGTCGTCGTTTTCCGAAAAATGCTCCCAGACAAAATCGGCAGTTACGTTTTCGACCGGTTTCCAACGTAGTGAAGCACGGCTGGACCACAGGTCTCGGCCATCGATCGGCGAGTTCTTCAGGCTGTTGAAGCTGTAGCCGTCGCGCTTGGTCCATTCTCCGGCGAGGCGCAGATCGAGCTTGTCGCCGATGATGGGTAGATTCAACATCGCCTCGAAGCGGCGGTTCTTGTAGTTGCCGATGTCGGCGGAGGCCATTGCCTCGAACTGGTCGGTCGGTTTGGCCGAGGTGACGTTGACCACGCCTGCCGTCGCGTTGCGGCCGTAAAGAGTACCTTGGGGGCCGCGCAGAACTTCTACCTGGCTGACGTCGTAGAATTCCTGTTCGAAGAAATGATTTCTGATGAACGGTGTGTCGTTGAAAGCGACGGCCACGGCCGGATCGGTGGTCACCGAAATGGCTTGGGTGCCGATACCGCGGATCTGGATGCTGTAGCCGGTGAAATTTGTTTTGGTGAAAGTGAGATTCGGGACTTCCTTGATGAGGTCCGGGCCGCCTGCGACCTGGCGCGAGGTCAGTTCTTCCTGGCTGAGTGCGGTGATGGCGATTGGGATGCTCTGCACATCGGCGCCGCCGAGTTTGGAAGAGGTGACGGTGACCGTTTCGACCGCGCGCGGTGCGGGGCCGGCTTGCGCAAGCTGCATCGACGGCAGATCGATGGAGGATTGTTGCTGTTTGCGCACAATGGCGATGACGCCGGAGGAATCCTTGGCGGTGCCGAAGCCCGTACCGTCGAGAATGCGCGAGAGTGCGGCATCCGGCGAAAGCTGGCCGTGGGCGCCCTGGCTGTTGATGCCTTTGACGGCGCCGCTGGGGAACATCAGCGTGACGCCGGATTGTTTCATGTAAGCCGAAAGTGCGGCGTTGAGATCGCCGCCGGGGACGTTGAAATCCTGCGCGTTCGCGGCATTGGCGAAAAGCGCGGTACTGACGCCGCACAAGAGAAATGCTTTGAATGCGTTCACTGGTTCCCCCTCATATATTCCCCCGATGGCTTTCGTTCAGTGCGTGATCACGATGGTGTCGCCCTGCCGTTCGACGTGCAGGCCGAAGATTTTTTGGGCGACGCGCGCGAAGGCGGGTACGTCGTTGGCCGGCAGCGTCGCGCCGATGGTGATCTGGGCCACGGCCGGGTCGGCGATGACGATCTTCTCGCGGTTGTAGCGGTTGAATTCGGCGGCGGCTTCGGCGAGCGTGACGTTGTCGAACACGATCACGCCGCGCTGCCAGCCGAGATCGTTGGCGAGCTTGTGTTGCGACTTGCGGCTGATGGCGACGGTGTTGCCGGTGGCGACGGCGACATCGCCCTGCTTGAGGAATTTCGGCGCGCCCGCGTTCAGCGAAGCGAGTTCGACTTCGCCTTCCAGCACGGCCACTTTCATGCGGGTGTCGTCGCGGCGGATGACGAATTTGGTGCCGATGTCGGTGATGCGGCGGTCGCCGACCGTCACCACGAAGGGGCGGTTCGCATCGTGCCTGACCTGGAAGAAGGCTTCGCCGCGATCGAGCCACACAAGACGGCGCTCGGGCGTGATGTCCACGCGCACGGCGGTGTCGGTGTTGAGTTCGATTTGCGAACCGTCCGCCAGCGCGAGCGTTTCGCGGCCGCCGATGGTGGTGGAATAGGATTGGACGGTGGATTTTTCCTTGAAATAGGGCGCGGCTGCGAAACCCACGGCGGTCACGACGATGGCCGCGGCCGCCATGCGGATCACGACAGGCCAGAAATGGGTGAGGCTCGCGAAAGGGCGGATGCGGCCCGCACTTTTGAGCGCGGTGAGACGGTCGGCGCGTTTCCACGCCGCATCGACGCGCAAAAATGCGATTTTGTGCGCGGGCGATTGAGCGAGCCAGGTTTGCAGCGCCGCTTCGTCTTCCTTCGACCAGTCGTCGCGTTCGCGGCGGTCGTGCCATTCGGCGGCGGCGAGGCGGATGGATTGGGCGTCGCTCATTTCGACCAATCCTCGCCATAGAGAAGATCGGCCAGCGCGTGGCGGCCCTCGGTCAGATGGCGGTGCACGGTGTCTTCGCTGATACCCATGCGCTGGGCGATTTCCTTGCGCGAGAGACCTTCGATCTTTTTCAGGATCACGGCCTGGCGGCAGCGCGGCGGAAGATTGTCGAGGGCGGCCTGCAGGCGGCGCAGTTCTTCGCGCGCCATCGCGTTGCGGTCGGGCCCCGGCTCGTCGGCTGCGATGTTGAGCGCGTCGAGATCGGCGATGGTTTCGATGGCGACGATCTGTTCGCGGCGCACGCGATTGATGATGAGATTGCGCGCGGTGGCGAAAACGAACGGGCGCGCGGGATCCGGTATCCGCTCTTTCGCCGCTTCGTAAACCCGCACGTAGACCTCCTGGCACAGATCGTCCACATCGGCGCGGTTGCGCCAGCTGCGGCGGAGGAACTGCATCAGCGCGGCTTCAAGCGGCAACACTTCGCGCACAAACCAGGCATCGAGATCGGACGCGTTCATGCCCTCGCCTTCGGGGCGAGACCCGATGCTGTCACGATCCCTGTCCGATGGACTGGTCATGCCCCTGTGGTTCTTCACCCCTGTGGAAGCCAGAGCTTACGCCCTCATGGGGTAGAACAAGCGGGCCGAGGCGATGGGCCATCGCGCGGCAAAAAATTTTCGAGAAATTTTGTTACGCGAGGCGCGCGGCGGCGAAATAACTCGCGGTTGCGGCGATGGCGGTGAGCAGCGTGCCCCACGCCATATCTACAAGTGCAAGCTGCACCGTCCACGCCTTGATGGTGGCGAGGTTGGTGAGGTCGTAGGTCATGTAGGCGAGGAATCCGACCAGCGCACCGGAAAGAGCGGCGCTGGACCACGAGCCGCTGCGCAATGCGGGCGTCACGGCAAACCAGACGATGCCGGCGGCATACAGGAGATAGAACAGTGCGGCGGCGAGCCAGCGCGGATCGTCCAGCAACATGGTGCCGAGCGTGGGGCGGAACATCGCCCGGGCGAAATAGCTGAGCCAGAGCGCATCGCCGACGATCATGACGAGCAGGGCCACGGCGTATCGGATCGCGTAGCTCAATAGAGTGTCCCCAAGGCCGACTGGATGACGCGGGCGATGCTGCCGGTGAGCCGCATCGGCGCATCGGAATTGCTGAGGCAGAGGCAATCGCAGTCCAGCGTCACCGCTGGCGCATGCAACACGTCTTCATCGACGCGGGCGAAATCGCCTTTGGCGAAGGTGCCGGTGCTGTCCGCGAAGCTGCCGTAAACCACCTGGGTATATTCCGCGCCGCCATGGGTGTGTTGGGCAAGCGTGGTGCCGGCGCGCGCGAAGACGAGATAGGTGCGGGCCTCGGATTCGCCATCCATATAGACCGGCGCGAACCAGATGTTCGGCGTTACCCAGCGGCGGAAGCCGATGTGCTGGCGGGCGAGCGGCGCAGGCACGTTGAACCGGCGCAGGTAGCGCGGGGCATGGTGTTCGTGCGCTGCGGAAGCAGATTCCAGACGCGCCAATGTTTTTTCCAGCGCGCCTTCGCTCAACGCCACGGGCTCGATCGTTTCGAGCAATGCGCCGCCCGTGCTTTCCCAAAGGCCCGCTTCGCTGCGGCAGGTGGCGCAATCGTGGATGTGGCAGGCGATGACGAGCATCGCACCCGCATCGAGCGCGCCGCGCGCATAATCGGCCAGGGTTTCGGGAGAGGGATGATGGCGGATCATTGCAGATCCTCCACCAGCGCGCGCAAGCGGTTCATGGCAAGACGCACACGCGATTTCACCGTGCCGAGCGGAATGGCGAGCGCCGCTGCGATTTCGCTTTGCGGGCGGTCTTCGAAGAACGACAGGCGAATGACCGTTGCCTGTTCGTTGGGGAGTTGTTCGAGTGCTGCGCGGATGCGCGTTTCGCGTTCGACGGTGAGCACGTGATCGCTGGGCATGGGTTCGATGGCGGCTTCAATAGCCTCGGCCAGTTCTTTGGGGTCGCGTTCGCGGCGGAGCATATCGATGCGCAGATTTCGGGCGATGGTGAATATCCAGGTGGAGGCCGAGGCGCGCGCGGGATCGAACATCTGCGCCTTGTTCCAGACGGCAAGCATGGTGTCCTGTGCCAGGTCTTCGGCAGCGCCGGAGGAAAGGCCGAGGCGCAGGAAAAAGGCTTTCAGCCGCGGCGCGAAATGGGCGAACAGCAGGGCGAATTGCTGGCGGTCTTTGGCACGGGCGATGGCGACGATTGCGCTGGACCAATCCGTCACGATGGCATGGCTCCGGCTGGCGGCCGCGCGCTCACGCCGGGCCCGGCGGGCAAATGCACCGGGCGCGCGGCCCGGCCTGGCGCTTTTGCAATCGCTGCGGATCATCGTGCACTTCTACGCGGCAGGGGCGGAACCGGATCATTCGGGGCCTTTTTTGCGGAGATCATAGCCGCGAGGGGGAGCCCGCGCCACTTTATGTCTCGCCCGCCCTGATCCGTGCGCAAGGTCCTTGCGTAGAAGCGGCATGGAAAAAATCGCCGTTATCGGCACCGGGATTGCCGGCCTCTCCGCCGCCTATCTTCTGAACCGCAGTTACGAGGTCACCGTTTACGAAAAGGAGGCCCGCCTTGGCGGGCACAGCCGGACGGTGGACGTGCGCCACGGCGACCGGACAATCGCGGTGGACACCGGGTTCATCGTTTTCAACGAACAGAACTATCCCAACCTCACCGCCCTGTTCCGTCATCTGGACGTGCCGGTGAAGAAAAGCGACATGAGCTTTGCGCTGACCGTGGGCAACGGCTGGCTGGAATGGGGCGCCAAGGATCTGGCAGCCATTCTGGGGCAGCGGCGCAACCTGATCCGCCCGCAATTCATCAAGCTGTTCGCCGATGTGATGCGTTTCAACAAGGACGCGCTGGCCGAAGTGAAGCGTGCGCCGGATGTGAGCGTGGGCGGATTGCTCCAGCGCATGGGATTGGGAGATTGGTTTCGCCGGCATTATCTCTTGCCGATGGCGGGCGCGATATGGAGTTGCCCGCCGTGCCAGATGCTGGAATTCCCGGCGAGTTCTCTGGTGCAGTTCTTCGCCAATCACAATCTGCTTTCCGTGAGCGGGCAGCCGCAATGGATGACGGTGGACGGCGGATCGCAAAAATATGTCGAGCGGTTGGCGGCTTCGCTGGAGGGCCAAGTTCGCGTGGCGTGCGGCGCTGTGCGCGTGGAGCGCACGGCACGCGGGGCGCGGGTGACGGATGCGAGCGGCGAGACGCGCGCCTATGACGAAGTGGTTCTGGCGTGCCATTCCGACGAAGCATTGGCTTTGCTGACGGATGCGAGCGCGGAGGAGCGCGCGGCGTTGGGCGCGATACGTTATCAACCCAATCGCGCGGTGTTGCACAAGGACGAGAGTTTCATGCCCAAACGCAAGGCGTGTTGGGCGAGCTGGGTTTATCATTCCGACGGTGCGGGCGAGGAGCCGGCGATTTCGGTTTCGTACTGGATGAACAATCTGCAGGGGATCGACAAGCGCTATCCGCTGTTCGTGACGCTGAACCCCGCCAAGCCGATTGCGCCGGAAGACACGTTCGATACCCATCTGTTCGCGCACCCGGTGTTCGATTTCGCGGCGATGCGGGCGCAGAAGGACATCATGGCGATGCAGGGCGCACGCAACACATGGTTCTGCGGGGCATATCTCGGCTACGGCTTCCATGAAGACGGGCTGAAAAGCGGGATGAAGGTTGCCGAAATGCTGGGCGCGCCCGCGCCATGGGTTGGCGGCGATGTTTCGGGCGGGATGGAGCGCACGCCGTGGCGCGAGGTGGACCCGGTGATTGCCGAACGCGTTCTGGCCGGGGAATAGGCGCGAATATGATCGGGCTTGTGTCCGCCAAAATCTTTCACGCGCGGGTGCGGCCGAAGCGGAACAGCTTTCGCTATGGTGCAGCCTATCTGACGGTGCCGCTTAGCGAGTTTGTTTCGCGGCGGACGGGGTTGTTTTCCATCGACCGTGCCAATCTGTTCGGGTTGCGGCGCGCGGATTATGGCGATGGCGAACCGGCGGATTGGATTGCGGGCGTTCTGAAGCAGTGGAACATAGCGCAGGCCGACGGCGACGTCGTTCTCGTGACGATGCCGCGCGTGCTGGGATATGCGTTCAATCCGGTGAATTTCTGGCTGTGCCGCGATGCGCAAGGCGGATTGCGCGCGGTGCTGGCGGAGGTGAACAACACCTTCGGCGAGCGGCATTGTTATTTGTGTTTCCACCCCGACCGGCGGGCGATTGCCGCAACCGACGTTCTGACCGCGCGGAAGATTTTTCACGTGTCGCCGTTCATCGAGACGAAGGGCGAATACTGCTTCCGGTTTTCGCTGGCGGAAGACCGCATGGCGATCCTGATCGACCTTTCGGATGAGGACGGGTTGCTGTTGCGCACCTCGATTTCCGGCGAGATACGGGCTTTGACGAGCGGCGCGTTGTTGCGCACGCTGCTCGCCAATCCGCTGATGCCGTTCAAGGTGATCGGGCTGATCCACTATCAGGCGGTGAAGCTGTTCCTCAAACGCATCCGGCACGTCTCCAAGCCGGAACCGCCCGCGGAAGCGATTTCACACTAGCGCCCTATCCTCCCAAACCGATGCTGATGGTGGCGAAGGGGCCGTAGAAGCCGAGCGTCTTGGTTTGCCGTTCGTCGATGCCGGTGTCGACCGCGCCGAAGAAGAAGTCCGCGCGGTAGCCGAGGCTGATCTTGGCAACGCCTTTCTTGAGCGAAAGACCGGCGAAGGCGCCGATGTTGGGGACCACGACGGAGCGGGAACGCGTGTTGTGGCGGCTGTGTTCGTAGAATTTCGAGTAGTTCAGATAGAAATAGTATGTCGGCGGCAGGTAATAGCCCTGCGTGTGATGAGTATTTTTTGCCTTCTGCCTTCCGAACAGAAGAGCGCCATTGACGCCCCAATCGAGCGAAATCTCTCCGCGGTCCTGGTTGCCGACAAGGGCGGCGGAGGCGTTCCAAGATACCGAGGGCCCGATGCCGCGGAAACTGCGCTCGGCGCTGGCGGCCATCGTGTATTGGTGGAAGGACAGATAGGCGCGGAATCCCGGTGTAACAAGGTTGACTTCCGGCCGGGCGAACGCATCGAACGTGGATTTCTGAGAAAATTGGGCATAGCGAACGCCGAAATTTATTGTGGATGTGCCTTCGCTGCCGAACCGGCCTAAGCCGACATCCTTTCCGGCCATGAAATCCAGAACAGTGTGGCTTTCTGCGTAGTGGGTTTTGATGTCGTCAAAAGGCGCGGCATATTTCGGAATGGCAAAAGAGCCAAGCGAGCGCGTCGCAGAGGGGCCCTGTTCGTGAGTGTGCCGATCTGCATGCGAACGGCCATAACGGATAGCAGCTGAAAAGGACCAATCGGAATCCTGGGACTGTACAACGGCCTTGCCTTCGAAGCCGACGGCGTGCGGGGCGCCGCGTTGATCGGTGATGAGCTTTTCGCGATCGTAGGCGTCAGAAGGCAGCACCATGAACGGCGCGGTGAACGGACCGGTGGACCCTTCGACGGATTCCATCTGGCCGCCCAGTTCGAGCCACACCGTCGGGCGGTCTTCACCAGCCTGAGCCGCATCGCCTGCCGAAACATAAGCCAGCAACACAGCAGCCGAGGCAGTCGCCAGCAATTGCTTGCGGATGAAGATGCGGTTTGCAGAAATGTTGATCAGTTCGCTCATTGTCTTTCCCCCCTTACCAGTTCTTCGTCACGCGAACGCCGAACAGGCGTGGATCGGTGAGGAACACGTTTGTTGTGAGACCGCTGTCGTCGGAATTGAGGAAGGTGCCGGTGATCGCCGCGGTGTCGAACACGTTCTTGACGTAGCCCATCACCTGCCAGCCTTCCTGGCTCGTCAGGATCAGCGCGAGATTGACGCTGGTGTAACCGCGAAGGCGGTCATACGGATTGTCGTTGAAAACACGGGCCCAGGAATAATCCTGCCAGTAATAATCAATATGGAACGTGCTCGCCCAATCCGATGTCACAGGTATGGTGTAATCCGCGGACATCGACACCGTGAACGGCGGCGCATTGGGGAGTTCGTTGCCGCTGAGGTTCTTGGCGAAGCCTGCTCCGCCATTCGGTGCCGTGGCGGGATCGAAGCCATTGTATACGGCGCCGACGCCACCACCGGGCGCAATGACATTGAAGGGATAACCCGTGTTGGTGATGGTACCGAAATTGTCTATCGAGAAATAGGGCTGGCCATTGACGAGATTGTTGGCCGGATCGTTCGCGCCGGTCCATGACGCGTGATAGGTGCCCAGCGTGACCGGATCGAGGCCGGATTCATACGCATAACCACAGGCCGAGACGGCGGGATTTCCCTGACTGCCATCGTTGAAGCCGCTCAACAGCGCGGCAACGACATAGGCCGGCAGGATGCAGTTGGAGGATTGGGTCACGAACGGCTTCACCAACACCCAATCGCTGTGTCCGGCCGTGCGATCCATCAGATCGATGGATTGGGAGCCATCCGCCAGTCGCGTGTGTTCGTAACCGCCGGCGAAATGAAATTTGAGGCCGGGAAGCGGCTCGTATGTTGCTTCGATTTCCGCGCCTTTGACGGTGGCGTCGAAATTCAGATTGATCGACGTGCGGTCGACGATTTCGGAAATCTGGTAGCCCTTGTAATCGTAATAGAAGGCGCTGGCGTTGAAGGTGAGTGCGCCGTCCAACAGCGTGTTCTTGGTGCCGACTTCGTAGGCGTTGATGTATTCGGGCTCGAATGTCAGGGGATGAATCGGGATGCCTTCCACGCCGGCGCCGGAACCATAAGAGTAAAGCGGCGCGCCGGGCGGATTGGCGCCGCCGGCCTTGTAGCCGCGCGCGTAGGAGGCATAGACCAGCGTCTGATCGGTGAAATCGAGTTGCGGCGTCCAGTTTGCCGCGAAACGGCCGGTGAATTTCTGCCAGTCCTGATCGACGACGCCGGTGCTGAGATAGCCCATGCCGTTGGCGAGCAATTCGCTGGGGATCAATGTGAAGTGCTTCTGGTCGTCGGTCCAGCGCAGGCCGCCGGTCAGCTTCAGGTCCTTGAAGACGTTGTAATAGGCCTCTCCAAAGCCCGCATAGGAATTCAGCGTGTAGGGGTTCTGACTGAGGAAATAGTTGTGGCCCTCATCGTTGAGGTTGGTGAGCGAATTGGGATCGATGTAGTAGCAAACCGAAGTCGGCTGGCCCGCGCCTCTCGACGGATCGTTGTACTGGTGGCCGTAGCCGCCGGAGAACAGAACGCCGCCGTTGGCGGATTGGCACTGATGATTGTCCGAAACGCCGGGAATCCAGGCGGTCGGCTGGTTGGGGCCAAATCCCGGCGTCGCGGACGTTGCGGCGAACAGGGTGAGAGAATTGGCGAAAACGTAATAGTTCTCCTCCGTCTCATAGTGCATGTAGTTTCCGCCGGCGCTGAAATTGAACGGCCCGGAGAAATGCGATGCCAGCCGAAATTCCTGGCTCAACTGCCAGGCGTGCTCGGACGAAATATCTTGCGCAACGAGGCGATTGCTGCAGCCGAGTTGTGGATCGCAGAATACGCCATCGGGACTTACGAGAGTGGTCAGGTATGGCTTCGAGCTATCGATATGTCTGAAAATGCCAGGCGCGGTGTTGAACCGGTTGTAGTCTTCCGTCGACCACAGGAAATCCTCATTGTACCCCGTCTGCGAACTCAAGGTCAGTTCGGGCGAAAGCTCGTAATCGGCGTTCAACTCGACCGTATCGTTCTTCGCCCTGTATCGGGGATCGATCTGGGTTTCGATCTCGCGCAGATTGCTCGATTGCGTGGCACTGGCATAAGGATTGCCGGACAACCCGCCGCTGACTTGGCCGGCGACGACATAGGGAAGCGAAAAACCGTTTGGCACTTCGAAAGCGTCGGGCGAATAGAGCGACGTCGGCAGACATCCCTGACTCAAATAGGCCGTGCTCAGCGTGAAGGCGCCCTGAAGACCGTCGGGCGGGGACGGGACATGCACGCCGAGCACGCTGGAAAGCCCCGGATCGGTTTTGCACAATTGTTTGGCCGTGCGCATGCGGTCGTCGTTTTCGGAGAAATGTTCCCAGACCAGGTTCACCTGCAGGTCTTCTGTCGGCTTCAGCGCGATGCTGACGCGGCCGGACCATAGATCGCGGCCGTCGACATCGCTGCCGGTCAGCGTGTTGGTGGTGTAACCGTCGCGCTTGGTCCACTCGCCGGCGAGACGCACGTCGAGGAAATCGTCGACGATAGGCAAGTTCAGCATGCCTTCGAAGCGGCGGTTGTGATAGTTGCCGAGGTCGGCCGACGCCATGGCTTCGAACTGATCGGTGGGCTTGGCGGTGACGAGGTTCACCACGCCCGCCGTGGCATTGCGGCCGTAAAGCGTGCCTTGGGGCCCGCGCAGAACTTCGGCCTGACCGAGATCGTAGAATTCCTGTTCGAAGAAATGATTGCGAATGAACGGGATGTCATTCAGCGCCACGGCGACGGCGGGATCGGTGGTGACCGAAATGGCCTGCGTGCCGATGCCGCGGATTTGAATGCTGTAGCCGGTGAAATTGGTTTTGGTGAAGGTGAGGTTCGGCACCTGCTTCACCAGATCGGGACCGCCTGCGGTTTGCGAAGACGTGAGCTGTTCCTGGCTCAATGCCGTGATCGCGATGGGGATACTTTGCACATCCGCGCCGCCGAGCTTCGACGATGTCACCGTCACCGTTTCAACCGCTGCGCGCGAAGGAGTTGCTTGCGCCAATTGCATCGGCACCACGCTTTCGATGGCGCTTGATGATGATGGGCCCGGCACAATGCCGATGGCGCCGGAAGGCGCTCTGCGTGTGGTGAACCCGGTGCCTTTCAGGAGGCGGCTCAAGGCTTCGTCCGGCGAAAGCGCACCTTTCAAGCCTTGCGTGTGTGCGTTGCGGATTTGATCAGAGGAGACGATCAGCATCACGCCGCTTTGCACCGCATAGGCATTCAGCGCCTTGCCGAGATCGCCCGCTGGAATGTTGAACTCTTCGGCGAGCGCGGGCGCCGAAACAAACACCGTTGCGGTGAGCAATGCCTTGAAGATGGAAAGGTTCTTCATAATCCCCCCTGAAGTTTTTCCCGCAGGTCTAGCGCGAGATGACGATGACGTTGCCTTGAGTCTTGACGTGCAATCCGAGAATGGCTTCGGCGGCGTCGGCGAAGGCATCCACATTGGTCGATGGGAACGTGCCGCCGATGCGCAGATGCGCGGTGTGCGCGTCGGCCACGACCACTTTCTTGCGGTTGTAGCGGTTGAATTCCTGCGCGGCGGCGGCCAGTTCGGTATCTTCGAACACCAGCACGCCACGGCGCCAGCCGAGCGCATCTTTCAACACTTCATCATGTTTGCGCGTGACCGCCAGCGTATCGCGCGTGGCAACCGCCACATCGCCCGGCTTCAGCACGGCGGAACGCGCGTTGTCGCCCTGCTCGCCATTGTCGAGTTCGGCGCGGCCTTCGATCAGCGAGACGTTGAGGCGCTTTTCTTCGCGCCGCACGGTGAATTTGGTGCCGAGATCGGTGACGCGCGCGTTGCCGGCCATCACCACAAAGGGGCGTTGCGCATCGTGATGGATGTCGAAATAGGCTTCGCCGCGATCGAGGAACACCTTGCGGGTCTTGCCTTTCATCGCAATGCGGATGGAGGTGTCGGTGTTGAGTTCGATGCGGGAGCCATCGTCCAGCGCCAGCGTTTCGTGGCCGCCGATGGTGGTGGCGTAGGCTTGTTCTTGCGGCGCGCGATGCGAATAATAAAATGCCGCCGCACCACCCGCGCAGACAAGCGCAAGCGCTGCCGCCGTGCGCGACAGAACCGGCCAGACGCGGCGGCCGATTTCGGCCAGGTGCACACGGCGATTGGCAGGTTTGAGGGCTGCGATGCGTTTGGTGCGATCCCAGGCGGATTCCAACTTCCAATAGGCGATGCGATTGGCAGTAGACTCGGCGAGCCATGCTTCCAGTGCGGCCTCATCGGCCTCGCTCCATTCGCCGGTTTGACGGTCGATAATGAATTCGGCGGCGCGGGCAGAGATAGCTTCGGAATCCGCAAGGCCGAGCTGGGTAGAGCGTTCGCTCATTGCGGCCCCCGCGGTTCGCCATAAAGCGCCTTGGCGAGCGCACGCAGACCTTCCGCCAAATGCCATTTGACGGTGCGTTCGGTGATCTGCATGCGCTGGGCCACTTCGCGGCGGGAGAGCCCTTCCACCTGGCGCAGCACGATGGCTTCGCGGGCGCGCGGCGGCAGGTTGTCGAGCGCAAGTTGCAGGCGGCGCAGTTCGTCCCGCGCGATGGTTTTGCGGTCGGGGCCCGGTTCGTCGAGCGCCACGTCGAGCGCATCGAGTTCGCCCGCCGCTTCGATGGGGACGACCTTTTCGCGGCGCACGAGATCGGTCAGCAGGTTCTGGGCGGTGGCGAAGGCAAAGGCTTTCGCGTTGTCCGGGCGTTCGCGCGCGGCGGCGTCATAGACCCGCACATAGGTTTCGTGCAGCAGGTCGGGGATGTCGCTCTCGTTGCGCCAGTTCCGGCGCAGAAACCGCACCAAGCTCGCCTCCAGCGGCAACACATTTGCGAGAAACCAGCCGCGCAGATCGGGCGCACTCATGCGGCCGGCTTCGCGGGCGCGCGGCGTTGCGTCTTCACGGCTGATATCCGGCGTGTCGCTCATTCCCCCGTCAGCTTCCTGCCTTTAGGGAGGTGGATGTTTCAGACTACATCCAGTGCGACGAAAGAGATGCGCGAACGGACAGGTGGGGGCCGCGAAATTTTATTCGGCAATCTTATTTCAAAGAAAAGGGCGGCAGATCGCTCTGCCGCCCGAGGGGGAGCCCGCTGAACGCCGGACTATCCGCCCAACCCGAGGCTGATGGTGGCGAATGGTCCGTAGAATTTCTCGTCTTCGGATTTGCGTGTATCGATGCCGCCATCCATCGCGCCGAAGAAGAAGTCCGCGCGATAGCCGGCGCTGATCTTGAAGTTCTGGATTTGATAGGTGAGCCCGGCGAACGCGCCGACATTCGGCACGGTCACCATTTTCGAGCGGGAGAAATCGTGTCCGGGATCGGGATGCGTGGGATCGGCCACGATGTTGTAGTATTTGCCGTGATGATATCTGGCGGTGGATTGGTGATGGGTCTTTGCTTTCTGCCGGCCGAACAGAACCGCGGCGTTCACGCCGAAATCGAGCACAACTTCGCCATCACGCGCATTTCCGATGACAGGCGCGGAACCATTCCATGACAGCGCGGGGCCGATGCCATGGAAGCTTCGCGAAGCCCATGAGGAGCCCTGGTTGATATGATAGACCGCATTCGTCACCTGAGGCACCGTGATATAGTGCGGGATGATGGTGAAATATTTTATGTGAAGCTTCGCATCCGGGTCGGATGCAAAGCTTGTTGATGACCGTGCATCGAATTGCGCGAACCGCACGCCGGCACTGAAGACGGAGGTGCTGCCGGAGCCGAACATCCCAAAGCCGACATCCTTGCCGACCTGAAAGTCTAAGATGGCATGGCTTTCGCTGCTGTCTTTCTTGGCATCGATAAACTGGAACACATGCTGATATATCGGACTGAAGCCGGGTAGGCCTTCACCGGCTATAGGTCCGGTTGCGGAGGATTGCTGGTGAAGATGCTGATGGGCTTCGGAGCGGCCGAATTTTGCGGCAACCGTGAAATCCCAACTCGAGCCGCCAGGCTGGAACGTAATTTTACCTTCGCCATCGAAGGCGCTGCGCGGAAGATGGCCCACGCTTAGAGGATCGACGGTTTCGGGATCGGGGCGCTTCTCGCCGAAAAGAAACGGCGGCGCGTATTTCTCCTCGCTCGTATCCACGCGTTGAAGCGATCCGCCCAACTCGATCCAGACGGTGGGACGATCTTCGTCGTCGGCCGCTTTCGCCTGGGTCATCGCGCCTATCAGAACAAGGGCAGACGCCGTGCTCAGAAGTTGCCAGAGAGCCTGCTTGCCGCGGCCGGATGTGCTTATCAATTCACTCATTGTTTCCCCCTCACCAGTTCTTCGTTACGCGGATGCCGATCAATTTCGGATCGGTCAGGAACACGTTGGTCGTGAGCCCGCTGTCGTCGCTGTTCAGGAAGTCGCCGGTGATGGCCGTCGTATTGAAGACGTTCTTGTCGTAGAGCATGACCTGCCAGCCGTTCTGGCTCGTCAGGATCAACGTCAGATTGACGTTGGTGTACCCCCGCAAACGGTCATACGGCCTGTCGTTGAAGATGCGGGCCCAAGAATAATCCTGCCAGTAATAGTCGGTGCGGAGCGTTCCGGCCCAATCAGACGTCAGCGGGATCGTGTACTGCGCGCCGAACGAAACCGTGAACGGCGGCGCATTCGGCAATTGGTTGCCGGAAAGATCCTTTGAAAAGCCTTCGCCATTGTTGATGCCGGGCTGATTGGGATCAAATCCCGGGTACCCCGGAAGTGAGACGACGCCGAAGGGCGCGCCGGTCGCCGGATCGACATGCGCGCCATAGGCCAGACCGCAGGCCGAGTTGACGGCGCCCGGCCCTGGGCCATCAGTAATGGTCAGATCTTCCGCAACGACATATTTCGGAAGGATGCAGTTCGATGCCTGTGTGACCCAAGGCTTGACCACGATCCAGTCGGGATGATTGGCGACATCCGCCCTATCCATCAGATCGATGGATTTTTCCCCCTTGGCGACCGATGTGTCTTCCCAACCGCCAGCAAAATTGAATCGCAGGCCGGCAACAGGTTCCCAGGTGGATTCGATTTCCGCGCCTTTCACATGGGCGTCGAAATTGTCGTTGATCGAGGTGCGATCCACGATACGGGATATCTGGTAGTTCTCGTAATTATAGTAGAACATGTCGACGTTGAGCGTCAGCGCACCATCCAACAAGGTATTCTTCGAACCGATTTCGAAGGCATCGACGAATTCCGGTTTGAAAGTTAATGGGTGGACAGGATTGCTCGTCTGACCGTTGACGTTTTGATACACGACCAGAGTAGCGCCCGGCGGGTTTGCGCCGCCCGCCTTATATCCGTGTGCGTAGGAACCATAGATCAGCGTTTGATCGGTGAAATCGAGCTTCGGCGTCCAGTTGACCGCCGCCCGGCCCGTGAACTGATCCCATTGCTGGTTTATGACGCCTGTGATCGGATAACCGTAGCCGCCGACAAGCAGTTCGCTGGGAATATCGGTGAAGTGTTTCTGGTCTTCCGTCCAGCGCAAACCGGCGATCAACTTCACGTCGTTGAAGATGTTGTAATAGACCTCGCCGAACGCCGCGTAGGAATTGAGGGTGTAGGGGTTTTGGCTCAGAAAATAGTTGTGACCTTGATTGTTCAGATGCTCAAGGTTATTCGGGTCCATGTATTGGCATTCCATGTCGCCTTCCAGCTGGAGCTTGTCGTTGGTTCCGAGATTGGGATCCTGCAGACCGCCGAGTAGACAATTCGAATTGTCTGAAACACCCGGAACATATGGGAGGTTTTGCGTTGGAAAGGGGCCACCATGCCGCCATGTGTAGGTGGCAAGCGATAGCGAGTTGATGAAGACGTAATAGTTCTCCTCCGTTTCGTAATGGAGGTAATTGCCGCCCACGCTGAAATTGAAGGGCCCGCTGAAATGCGAGGCGAAGCGGAATTCCTGGCTGAGCTGCCATGCCTTTTCCGTTGATAGATCTTGGGCCACCAGCCGGTCGCTGCAGCCGAGCTGCGGATCGCAGAAAGTGCCGACGCCGATGCAAAGTGGTGTCGAGCTGAACGGGTCTCCGACTGCGGCACCGGTGCAAGGTTGATAAACGGCCGTGCAGCTGCCCTCGACGCGTGTACAAATCCCGTTGTTGGGATCGAGCGGCGAGGTGCTGCCCAGCTTGCCGTTTGCCTGAAAGGCGCCAGGTCTGGTGTTGAACCGGTTATAGTCTTCCGTCGACCAAAGGAAATCGTTGTTGAATCCGGTTTGCGACGTGAACGTCACTTCCGGCGTCAATTCATAATCCGCATTCAACTCGATCGTATCGTTCTTGGCCTTGTAGATGGGGTTCAGCGCGGTTTCGATGACGCGCAGATTTCTCGATTGGGTCGTGCTGGCATAGGGGTCGAACTCGACATCGTTGTTTACCGGAACATCGACCGCCGACAGGGCCGCGTAATAGGGAAGGATCTTTCCGTTGGGCACCTGGAAGGCATCGGCGGAATAGAGCGAGGTCATCTCGCAGCCCTGGCTCAAATAATGGCCTGCGCGATAGGCGGCAACGCCATAGCCGCCAGCCGTCGAGATACCATTCACCGTGTCGGGAATGGGCGCCGTCTTGCACAATTGCTTCGCCGTGCGCATGCGATCATCGTTTTCCGAGAAGTGTTCCCACATCGCCGTGATCTGCAGGCGCTCGAAAGGCTTCAACGCCAGCGTGGCGCGGCCCGACCACAAATCGCGGCCATCGATGCGCTGGTTATCCAGCGCGTTGAACGAATAGCCCTGGCGCTTCGTCCATTCGCCGGCGATGCGCAGATCGACCCGATCGTCGATGATCGGCAGGTTGATCATGCCTTCAAAGCGCTTCTGGTGATAATTGCCGATTTCGCCCGACGCCATCGCCTCAAATTGATCCGATGGCTTTGCGG
>Ga0335070_10003142_pt1 | contig 19191 bp, 15 predicted proteins | sample Lox_Sample_13_FD_206722 | JGI IMG/M metagenome (GOLD analysis project Ga0335070, IMG submission 206722) | Soil microbial communities from Loxahatchee National Wildlife Refuge, Florida, United States - Lox_Sample_1.3 | ecosystem: Environmental > Terrestrial > Soil > Wetlands | place: USA... | reverse complement strand
CACTCCCTGCCAGAGGAAATATCCCCAGGCCGCGACGATGAGGGCGCTGGTGGCGAGAATCGATGGATACCAACTGGTTCGGCCCAGCGGCTTGTAAATATGGCCGAAAGCATCCTGGATCATGAAGCGGGCCACGCGCGTTCCAGCGTCGAGAATCGTCAGGATGAACAAAGCTTCGAACATCACGGCAAAGTGATACCAGAGAGCCATGACGCGGTCGCCGCCGAGGGTCTGCGAAAAAATGTGAGCCATGCCGACGGCGAATGCGGGAGCCCCACCGGTGCGGTTGAATAATGTCTGCTCTCCGACAGCGTGAGCAAGAGCTTGCATATCGGCGGCGGTAACGGGGAATCCCCAGGAAGAAATGGTTGCAGTGGCTTCCACAGCCGTTTTTCCGACAATTCCTGCCGGACTGTTGATTCCGAAATAAATGCCCGGCTGCAAAACGCAGGCTGCAATGATCGCCATGACCGCCACGGCGGACTCCGCCATCATGGCTCCGTAACCGACCATTCGCGTTTCGGTTTCGCGCGCGATGAGTTTGGGAGTGGTCCCGCTGGAGATGAGGGAATGGAATCCGCTAATCGCACCGCAAGCAATGGTGATAAAGGCGAAGGGGAAGATCTTTCCCGCGAAGACGGGACCCGTGCCGTCAACAAACCTCGTAAGAGCCGGCATGTGGAGGGTGGGATGGAGGGCTACGATGCCGATCCCGAGAAGAGCGATGGTCCCGAGTTTGACGAAGGTGCTGAGGTAGTCCCGGGGAGCCAGCAACAGCCAAACGGGGACCGTGGAGGCCGCGAACCCGTAGACGATAATCAGGATCGCGAGAGTTGGACCCGATAGCGTGAAAATGTGCGCCATGCTCGGATTCTGGGAGACCCATTGCCCGCCCCAGATGGCAAGCAGCACAAGGATGAAACCCATCACGGAGACTTCCAGCACTTTGCCCGGGCGCATGCGGCGAAGATAAACTCCCATCAACAACGCGATAGGGATGGTCATGGCGATAGTGAACGTGCCCCAAGGGCTGTCTTTGAGGGCATTCACCACGATGAGTGCGGCCACGCCCAGCAGGATGATAAGAATCGCGATGACCGCCGTGTAGGCAACAACGCCGCCGATGGGCCCGATCTCTTCTTTGGCCATCTCAGTGAGGGACTTGCCGTCGCGGCGAACCGAAAACAGAAGGATAACGAAGTCTTGTACGCACCCTGCGAAGACAGCTCCCACTAAGACCCACAGGGTTCCTGGCAGGTAGCCGAATTGGGCGGCCAGAACCGGCCCGACCAGCGGCCCTGGGCCGGCGATGGCAGCAAAGTGATGACCGAAGACAACCCACTTATTGGTTACGAGGAAATCGCGCCCGTTCTCGAGGCGTTCGGCAGGCGTAGCGCGCAACGGATCCAGAGCCAGGATCTTGGCCGCGATGAACTTGCTGTAAAAACGGTATCCCAAGGCGTAACAGCAGGTCGCGGCCGTGACCAGCCAGAGTGCACTGATCGGTTCGCCGCGATGCAGCGCCACGACTCCAATTGCGAAAGTGCCCAGCAAACCTGCGAGAATCCAGCCCAAAACCGAGAGGGGTTTGTTCATGCCGTCGAGCATTGTGTCGAATCTGAGGCAAGATCGCAATCCCTTCCGGAAGGAAGAATCCGGGTTTCAAATAGCTGCGATAAGAATTTTGAATTTTGGCAGCGCGAGGGACCGCCATAAGATGGAGGCGAAAATCACCTCGGTGGGGAGGGGCGATGAAAAAGGCTTTCTTCACTCTATTCGCAGTGGCGCTGTTGGCGGGCACGGTTGCAGCACAAACCAGCGGGAGTAGTGCGGAACAGAAAGCGACGTCGACGGAGAAAGCGATTGTCGTCTCCGGGAAAGTAAGTGCAGACGCCCGAACGCTGTTGACCGATATCGATTCAGAATGGGCTGTGAGTAACGTCGCCCTTCTGAAGGGCTTCGAAGGCCGATGGGTCAAGGTGAAATGCTACGTCGACACCGCGAAGAGCAAGCTTCAAGTGCTTACCGTGAAAACCGACGACAATACCCCGAGATATGCGGCGGCGCATATGGATTCGGCGTTCCGCCGATGAGCCGGCTCTACCTAATCAATCGGCCGAATCTGCACTGTAACTGCCTTTAGCTTCCCTTCATTTGGTGTTAACCTAATCGTTCCAAGAGACTGCTACCCTAATGTTTTTGGGCCGCTTCGTCGCCCTGCCGCAGGGGTGCATTCCAAGGATTCATTCCGAACTGATATAGGAGCAAACAATGAAAATTGGCATATTGACTGGCGGCGGGGATTGTCCGGGCCTGAACGCGGTAATTCGCGCGGTGGTGCGGAAAGGGGTGTTTCACTACGAGGATGAATTTGTGGGATTTCTGGAAGGCTGGCGTGGACTCATCGACGACAACAGCATGCCGCTGGACTTGGACGCTGTGAGCGGAATCCTGCCTCGCGGCGGGACCATTCTTCGCACCTCGCGGACGAATCCCTCCAAGCGTCCCGATGGCATTGAGCGCTGCCAAGCCACCATCGCGAAACACAAGCTCGACGCTCTGGTCGCGATCGGCGGAGATGACACTCTCTCCATTGCACAAAAGCTGTATGAGACTGGAGTCAAAGTGGTGGGTGTCCCGAAGACCATCGACAACGATCTGGGGGGAACCGACTACACCTTCGGATTCGATACAGCGTGCAACGTGGTCTGTGAAGCGATCGACCGCGTCCACACCACTGCCGAGGCGCATAACCGCGTGATGGTCGTCGAGGTAATGGGACGCGACGCGGGCTGGATCGCGCTTTACAGCGGCATTGCCGGCGGCGCGGATGCGATTCTGATTCCAGAGCGACCGTTTGACGTGGACAAAGTGGCAGAGTCGATTCGGCAGCGTCACGAGCGCGGACGGTATTTCTCGATCGTGGTGGTGGCAGAAGGCGCCAAGTTTGCCGACGGCGGTGGGGCGCCAGTGGTCCAGGATATGGGCAAGGACGAATTCGGCCACGCGAAGTTGGGCGGCATCGCCAATACTCTCGCGAGAGAGATCGAAAAGCGCACTGGATTCGAAACGCGGGCGGTTGTGCTTGGGCACATCCAGCGCGGTGGTTCGCCGAGCGCGTTTGACCGCGTCCTGGCTACCCGCTACGGGCTGGGCGCGATCGACATGGTGCATCGCGGCGAGTTCGGACGCATGGCCGCTCTGAAGTCGAACAAGATCGCCTCCATCCCGTTGAAGGAAGCGATCGCCAAGAACCGCGTCGTCGACGACGAAATGATTCAGATCGTGGACGGGCTGTTCGAGGAAATCGGCGTTCGAGAAGCCGCCAGCAAGTAAACTATCGTGAATGCCTCCATCTGCAAATGGCGGGTGGAGGCTTTTTCTTTGGGCATCTCCTTTGGGCAGGCCACTCCTACGGTAGACTACCCTCGATGGCCGACGGCCCGTTGCAGAGACTTTACCTCGCGCTTGCCCCGCATCTGCTGCCGATTATTGAATCGGTTCTGGTTCTGGCCGTCGTCATCCTGACGTTTCGCGCCCGCGGCAAGGTTCAGGTTTTCCTGTCGTACGGGAGTTTCTTCTCGCGGCTGGCGCGGCGAAAAATCCTCTCAATCTTTCTGGTGGGGTTTCTGACGTTTGCCATCCGCGTTGCGTTTATCCCTGTGTGGGGGATTCCGCAACCGTCATGGCACGACGAATTCAGTTTCCTTCTCGCCGCGGACACTTTCGCGCACGGGCGCGTGACGAATCCTCCTCACCCCATGTGGAAGCACTTCGAAGGATTCCACATTATTCAGCAGCCGACCTACATGTCGATGTATCCGCCCGGACAAGGGATAATCCTGGCAGCCGGACAATTGCTGGGGCATCCGTGGATTGGGCAACTCGTGACCACTGCCCTCATGTGCTCGTGCCTGTGCTGGATGCTGCAAGGATGGGTACCGCCGCCCTGGGCGCTACTCGGCGCCCTGTTACTGATGATGCGCGTCGCTCTGCTCAGCTATTGGATGAACAGCTATTTCGCGACTTCCCTTCCTGCGATTGGCGGGATGCTGGTGTTGGGAGCCTTGCCGAGAATTCGACACGCGGCGCCGGTAGCGGATGCGGTGTTCATGGCGGTAGGCTTGGCGATCCTGGCGAACACTCGCCCGTATGAGGGGCTGGTCTTCAGCGCACCGTTCGTAGTTGGTCTGATTGTGTGGATCGCAAAGCAGAAACGATTTGCAAATGCAATCCTCATTCGACGAGTAATCGCGCCCATGGCACTCATCGTTGTGATTACGGGCACCGGCATGGGGTACTACTTCTGGCGCGTCACCGGAAGCGCAGTGGTGATGCCCTATCAGGTGAATCGACGAACCTACGCGGTGGCACCGTACTTCATTTGGCAGAAGCCGCGACCCGAACCGGAGTATCGTCACGCCGTGATGCGCAACTTTTATACCGACTGGGAGATGCGTGGATATATCGAGGGTACGACCGTTAGAGGTTTTGTACGGCGTACGGCGGAACGCATCGGAACACTCTGGGCATTTTTTGTAGGACCGGTCTTTACCTTGCCACTTCTCGCTTTTCCCTGGCTCTTCCGGGACCGCAGGATGCGACTACCCTTGATCGTTGCCGGCGTGGTCGTCTTAGGAAATCTGGTTGAGACGTGGACCCTGGTTCACTACCTGGCGCCGGCGCTCGGACTTTTCTATCTGTTGCTGGTGCAGAGCATGCGACATTTGCGTTTATATGTCCGGCGCGGACGGGCTCTGGGCCACGGGTTGGTTCGCGCCGTTGTGATGGTGTGCGTGGCAGTGGTCGTGCTGCGTGTGCTCGCGATGGCAACCGCGGTTCGAACCGAGCCACCGAGGCCCGCTGGAAATCAGAAGCGCAACGCAGTAGAGCAACAGTTGCGAGCCCTGCCGGGCAAGCAACTTGTGATTGTTCACTACAGCGCAAAGCATATCCCGCACGAGGACTGGATCAACAACCGCGCTGATATCGATGCGGCGAAGATCGTCTGGGCGCGAGACATGGGAACTGCCGACAATCGGGAACTGGTGGCGTACTTCAAGGATCGGAAAATATGGCTGGTGAATGCCGACGATCCTTCGCCGGCGCCGCAGCCTTACAGTTCGGGGGCGAGCCAGTAAGTTGTTGACCACACATTTGACATGCCACTGCATGCACAGACTGGTAGTTGGCTAACCGCCAAACGCGTTCGCGCGCACGGTACGGTGTTAGCCGTGTGTCTTTGGTCCGTGTATGTCTGGAATATTTCCGACCCGGGCCTGCGCGACCGCGCGGGCAATCTGAAGGGTACGGATTTTCTTCACTTCTACACTTTGGGAAATTTGGCGCTCGCGCACGACGGAGCGGATTTGTATGACATGAACGCGGAAGCGAAAATTGCCGCCGTGCGCGTGCCGGCAGCGGCCGGTATTCGATACCTGCCTTTGTATCCACCGCAGGTATCGATCTTTTTTGCTCTGTTCGCTCGCCTTCCCTATGCTTGGGCACTCGCATCCTGGTGGGCTTTGAATGTTGGCCTCTACGCGGGATGCTGCTTTCTCCTTTGGCGCGCTAGTCCGAACCTCCGTTCCCTCGGAGGAACTGTATCGCTGCTGGGCTTGGCATTTCCTGCGTTTTTTCATCTCATCGCCTGGGGACAAACATCGGGACTGGCGCTGGTCTGTTTCACGGCGTTGTATTTCGCATTGCGTGACCAGCGGATGTTTATCGCGGGCTTGGTTGCGGGCTGCCTGATATTCAAACCGCAGTTGGGCTTGGCCGTCGCGGCGGTTTTCTTGTGCTGCGGGCTGTGGAAGGCGCTTCTGGGAGCGCTTGCGTCGGCGACAGTTCAGCTTGCGATCGGGGTTGCATACTACGGATGGGAACCGCTGCGACGCTGGATGCAGATGCTATTGAATGCGCGGACAACTCTGCCTTTACTGGAACCGAAACCCTATCAGACGCACTGTCTGCGTACGTTCTGGACAATGATGGTGCCGTGGCCGACGGTGGCCTTTGTGCTGTATCTCGCGAGCGCCTGTGGAGTTCTGTATTTGACGTTTGCTTGCTGGAAGCGCCGGAGTTCCCTCCCCGTCTCGATGCGATATTCCGTGCTATTGCTCGCAACAGTACTGGTGGCGCCCCACCTGACGGTTTACGATCTGGTCATCCTGACGCCGGCGGTTCTCCTGATTGCGGACTGGGCTCTCGCACGGCCAACGTTACAGTCGTCTCCGATTGGAACCCTGTTGTACTTCGTCTATCTATTGCCTCTTGTTGGTCCATTGGCGAAATGGACGCATGTACAACTGTCTGTAATTGCCATGACGGGATTGCTTTATTTGGTATGGAAAGTCACACAGTCCAGGAATGCGGAGACGATGGGAATCTCGATTCTAGGAGCAACGCAGATCGCACGCACTTGACGTGCTTTGGATAAGGTCTCGTGATCCGTTCCGTTTCTACTTCCCGAACAGGAAGGCGAGCGCTTCGGGAAACCGGCGGGCCCACGCCGACTCGTGATGGGTTCCACCTTCTTCGATATTCACGCGCAAACGGATATCGTCGAGCCCCGATCGGCGGAAGATCGCGGCCAGTTCTTGGACGTCATCGACCACACTGCGGTTTCGATCATCGCGACCGACTTCATTGGTACCGATGCCGAGGAAAACGCGCTCTGGCCATCGCTTTACACTGCGGCTTTGCCGGATGATTTGACGGTTCGAAGCCCACAGGGATGGGCTCTCCAATAGCAGTTTGCCGATCATTCCGGGATTAACCGCAACCGTGTACAGCGCGATCAATGCTCCCAAGGAAGACCCTCCGAGTCCCGTATTTTCTGGCCCGGTGGCGACCCGGTAGTTTGTCGACATGAAACGCATTACTTCTTTGAACAAGAAGGACGGATAGCGACTCCCCTGCACACGGAACATCCTGGGATGCAGCGAGCGGTGCGGCATGTATTCCCGCAGACGGTCTCTGCCGGCATTGTCGAGTCCCACGATGATCATGGGCGGCACTGTGCCTTCGCGAATCAATCGATCGGCGGTCTCATCGACCTGCCATTCGACACCAGTAAATGATGCAGATGCTTCGAACAGATTCTGGCCGTCGTTCAAGTAGAGGACGGGATAATGCTGCGATGCGTTGACAGGATCGTCGTAGCCTGGCGGCAACCATACGCGCACAAAACGCGTGTTGCCGAGGATACGGCTGCGGAATTCGTGGAGGCGCAAATCGCCTGTTGCCGATCCGGCTCGGATGATTTTGGGCTCAGCTAGAGCCGCAGCAGTTTTCTGGAGTCGGGTCATTCGAAGAAGTTCTTATGAGGTTACAACAGGGCGGCTCATTCTGCGTTGTCTGCCTTCGTCTTGACCACGATCGCCAGTATGCTGATCAACGAAATCAGCCCCAACGAAATCAGGCAGAGAATGCACCAGGTTTCAAGCTGGTAGGCTTCGATGTAGGTCAGATACAACGCAAAGGCCAGTCCGGCGAGAGACGCCGCCAGCAGGCGGGTTGGAGTCTCGCTCCGTCCCTTCCACAGAGTAGCCAATAAGAGCAGGAAGCCGTAGCCCGCGATTCCGATTCCGGCGACTGGGATTCCTACCACGCTGGAGTATTTGCTTCGATTCACAACATCACAACTGAAGCGCTGGCTGAAGTCGCAGAACTGTGTGGTCGATTTGGCATAGTGCCGCTGGAGGGCAACGGCGGAGTCGACGATTCCAGCGAATGAGAGGACGGCAATCAGGACGAAGAGCAGACGACCCGTGGTTCGCGGCCTGCTGTCAGGTTTGGACGAGGAAGACGTCACGGCAGAGCGCACCCGGTCTTATCGCTCAGGGCATTCAGCGAAAGCACGCCCTCTTTCGGAGGTTCCATACCAAATTGCCAACTCGGAAACAACTTCACGCCCGCGATCTTGCAGGCGGGCGCCAGCTCTGAAGAGTGTTCGATGGCGCACTCCTGGTAGGGAACAAAGTGAAACGCCTCGCCAAGCATTTCTTTTTGTTCCTGGCAGTGCGGGCACCAGTAGAGGCCGTACATCTTTGCTTGTTTGGTGGCGAGACACTTGGCGAAGTCGTCGTATTTGTGGTTCTTGTGATACCAACCGGCGCCGTACGCCGCCGCTAGCAATATGACGACGGTTCCGTACATCAGGACGTTCTTCTTCCCGATGCCGGGGGCATTTCCTTCGCGTTTTTGCTGCCGTTGCCGGCGCTCTTCAGACATATTTCCCTTATATCACGACGGTTCAGGCTACTACGTTCAACGCGGAGGGCAACACGTCGAGTTGTTCACAATGGAGCGTTACGACTTCCCCATCGACCATCACGTCTACGGGTGCATCAAGGTTGAACTCGATGCGCTGCGCGGCTTTGCGTTCCGCTAGGGGATGCTCGATGTGCGTTCCGTCATAAAGTCCGGGCAGATTACGAATCAGTCCAAGCCGCCCGATCGGCCCCCAGCGAACGAACTCGACCAAGCCGTCGTTGATCTCAGCTTTGGGCGCGATCATCATGGTGCCCCCGGTGAACTTGCTGTTATTGAACGTGAGGAAGAGGCAGGAGCGAGCATCGAACTGGGCATCGCCGTTCAGGCGGACCGGGAACGGCCGGCGGTTGAATCGCGCTAGTGTCAGGAAAATCGAGGCGATGTATCCCAGTTCTCCCCATCCACTGAAGCGGCGAGCGCGGAGGGTAGCCACGTCCGCGGTGAAACCGATGCTGAGCAGGTTGATGTAGTAGATCTCACCACCTTTGTGGCGTAACCGGATTACATCGCATGGGCGCGAGCGTTCGCTCAGCAGGGATTCAATCGCATAGTCGACCCCTCCCTTGCTGAAGTCGCGCAAAAAAGAATTGCCAGTGCCTAGAGGCAGGAATCCAAGCGTCGCGGTACCGCCGGTGAGGGCCTGGGGGAATAAGCCATTCACAACCTCGTAGGAGGTCCCGTCGCCACCGACTGCAATGAAGTGGCGAGCACCCCGTGAGTAGGCGTCTCGTGCGATTTTCGACGCGTCCCCTGGGCCCCGCGTCGTCGCAACTTTGACCTCAATGCCTCCAGCCTTCAGTCGCTGCAAGACAGAAGCCAGCAGTTTGCGTGCGCGTCCGCCTCCAGCCGCCGGATTTACGATTGCGAGATAAGTTTGCCCCAAAGGATCAGACCGTTGCTACAAGATGGCTTGTGTCCCGAAGATACGACTACAGCGTAACCACTGACGATTGTTGCGCGCTCTTGGCGATATCCTCAGCCAGAACCTGGCGCTTGATCTTCATCGACGCGGTGCGGGGAAAATCCTTGTCCCACAACAAGTAACCGCCAACTCGCTTGAAGTCCGGTAAGCGGCGATTGCGCGCAGCGATATCATCCATGAGAGCGCTGTCGATTTTCTGATTTTGCTCAAGCCTGAGGACGAGAAGCAACATCTCTTTTCCGAGTTCTTTCTTCGGCCAAATATAGTTACCGGCAAAAACGCAGTACTCTTTCACGGCTAACCCATCAAAGACGGTCTCGATGTCTTCGGGATAAATATTCTTGCCGCCTTCGGTCACGATCATATTCTTCTTACGTCCGAATAACTGGAGGTGGCCGGTGCGGTCGAAGCGTCCCAGATCGCCCGTCACGAGCCATCCATCGACGATGGTTTCCAGGGTTAGCTCGGGGTCATCCAGATAATGCGACATCACCGTCTTGCTGCGCACCGCCACTTCGCCAACACCTTCTGCATCCGGATTCAGGATACGCAATTCGACCCCTGGGAGGGGCTTGCCCACTGTGTCTGCACGAAACGGCTTGAGATCGTTCAACGTGAGCGCGGTGCCGCCTTCGGTGAGGCCGTAGCCGTTCACAACGGGGACGCCGAGATCGTAGAAGAACTGCATCGTCGAAGGCTCCATGAATGCGCCACCCGTGATCAGGGCTATCAATTCCCCGCCGAATCCACGGTGCACGCTGCCCAGGAGCATGCGGCTGAGTTTCACGTTCGGACGCCGGCGCGTCAGGAGTTTGTTGGTCGCGATCATCGTGTTGAGCATGGCGCGTTTCCACGATGGCAACTCATCAAACTTGGCCCGCAGGCCACGTTCGAGATTCTTCACGATCATGGGAACCAGTGACACGTAGGTGATGCGATAGCGAACGAACGCATCGCGGACGAATTCGGGACGCAGCGTGCGCAGGTGCACCACGCACGCGCCGCAGACGAATGGTCCGATGAAACCGACCATGAAATCGATGGCGTGATTCGTAGGCAGGATACTCAGATACCGCACGCCGGGCCAGAAGGGATACCAGGCCGTGAGCGCACGGCATTGCTCCAGGTAGTTTTCATGGGTCAGCACGCAGCCCTTGGGGCGCCCACCGGTTCCTGACGAATAGACGATGCAGGCGGTGTCTTCGCGCTCGCGCATGATGAAATCGGGCGCGCCCTTCCGCTTGAAATCCTCCCAACGAAAAGCACCGTTGAGATCCGCGCCCAGCGGAGCTTCGGTGACCAGGACAATCTTCGTAGAGATTTTCTGAAAGTCGGGCGACTGGGTAATGGCGCGCCAAAGGTGATACTCAACGATCAGCACCTTCGCCTGCGAGTGCGTCAACAGTTGCAGGTGTTCGGCCGGAGTCAGTTTGTAGTCGAGTGGAACCAGAACACCGCCGCAATAGAAAATCGCATAGGCGGAGATCGACCACTTCGACTGGTTGGTCATGATGATGGCGGCGCGATCGCCGGGATCGAAGTCGGCGTCTTCAAGAGCTCGGGCTAGCGGCAGTGCGATTTCTTTGAAGTCGGAATAGGTAAGGCGGACTTTCTCGCGATCACGATCAGCCTCGATCAGGCAGACTTCTCCGGAAAAGCGTTCGAGCGCGTCGCGCAGGGCGGCACCCAGACAGGAGTATTGGCGCAGATCGAGCATAATAATTGCTGATTTTCGATTCTAAATCGTTGATTGGTAAGCGAAGATGCCGTTCCGGGGGACGTTCCCTGGCAATCAACAATCCAACGACATATCTACAACCGAGACTGAATCTTTCCCGCCAGCGTACGAAAGTCGCTCACGCCCTGGAGTTCGTAATCCGGCAGTTCTACGTGAAAATGATTCTCAAGCTTCGTCAGCAGATCCAGAGTCTGCAGGCTGTCGATGCCGAGTGCTTTAAAGAAGTCTTCGTCCGGAGAAAGCTTTTCACGGGGAACCTTGAAGTGCGCGGCGGCAAGGTCGAGGATCTCATCCAGCGTCTTTTCAGCAGTAGGCATAAGCGGTTATTTTAATCCACTTCCTCAGGGCAGGTAAGGCTGGGCGTCCGTGCTTTCGACAAACTTCTTGAGACCTGCGACTACGGCCGGGCGCGAAAAAAGATCGCAGAATATCTCGATTTCCCGCTTCAGTTCTTCATGTGGGATGGGCTTAATGAATTGCTTGGCAGTGAGGGAGGTATTCCGATCAAACTTGCCGATTTGAATGGCAGTCGCTCGGGCGGCGCGTAGAGCTTCGCCTTCGGAAACGACTTGGCTTACGAGGCCAATCTGTTGAGCCTTGGTTGCGTTGAAGCTGCGGCCCGTCAACAGCAGATCGCGGACGACAGCATTGCCCAGATCCCGTTTCAGGCGCGGAATTCCGCCGAATCCCGGGATCAAGCCGAGACGAAGCTCCGGAAAACAGAACCGGGCCAATTTGTCAGCAAGAATCAGGTCGCAGACAAGGGCTAACTCAAAACCACCGCCGAAGACGACGCCATGCACTGCCGCGATAGTGGTCAGGGGCGACCGGTCGATGCGATTCAATACGGCATGGATCCGCTCCAGGAAATCTCGAACACCCGCACCGGCGGCGCCTTTCTCCATCGCCTGAGACTTTTCGTAGAGCTCACGCAGGTCTGCTCCAGCGCAGAAGCCACACTTCAGCTCACTGTACAGGATGAGAGCATGCGCTTGCTTCTCCAGTTCATCGAGCGACTGGGCAAATTTCTCCAGATCAGACAGAGCAACGGTCCCGATCTCATTGCAAGGGGCACGATGCAGAGCCACCTCAACGATTCCGCTGGCAAGGCTCCACGATAATGCCTGTCCCTTATATTCGTTCACGCTCGACAGTCTTTCTTTGGCCGGAGTTAACTATGGTTAACCTGCCTGTTTAACGCGGTACATCTCGTCGATTTCGTTCTGCAGGCGCGACGAAATCAAATCCCGCTTCAACTTGCCATTCGCGGTAAGCATGCCATTTTCGATGGAAAAAGGATCTTTCTGTATGTAGAAGGCGCGCACCTGCTTATAGTGCGGGGAATGCCCATTCACAGCATCGAGCGCAGCCTGCACCTGTGCGCCTGATACGTTACCGGTCACGATCACGGAAAGATATCCGCGGCCATTGCCGACGACTACCACTTGCTGCGCATCTGGCAAGCGGCGGGCGATTTCGTCTTCGATGGTCTCGGGGGCAATCTTGTGTCCCGAACCGAGCACCAGCAGGTTCTTAATGCGGCCCACGATGCGCCACGTTCCGGAGGAATCTTTCTCTCCCTGGTCGCCGGTATAAAACCATCCATCGCGAAGAACCTCGGCGGTTTGCTGCGGACGGTTCCAGTAGCCGGGGAATACATTCGGTCCGCGCACAACGATTTCGTCGTTGTCGACAAGCTTCATTTCAGTCCCCGGAATCGCGGGCCCTACACGCGCAGGAACTGGCTTTGCCGGATCATCCATGGTGCAGATGCCGGTGGTTTCGGTGAGGCCGTAGACCTGCAACACACGCACCCCGAGCATGCGGAAGTATTCCTGCGTCTCAGGAGTTAGCGGAGCCGATCCGCAGATGAGCGCTTTCAAGTTTGGGCCAAACAATTTCTTTCGGATCGCGGGGAACAGCAACCCACTCGAAAGCCAGAACCAGACTCCTCCCGATGAAAGAGAGCCGGGGCCCTGCCCCATCCATGCGGATCTCGCGCGCGCATACATGGTGGCAACGATGCCACCTTTTTGCGAAATTTGCTCGTCAACGGCCCGGCGCATACGTTCCAGCAATTGCGGAACGTTTAAGCAATAGTGCGGAGCAACCGCGGGCATGTCGGTCGCAATTTTGGTCAAGTCGGTGTTCAGCGTGACCAAGCTGCCACGCAACATAAAGGTCAGGACTGCAATCCAGGAGGCGCAGAAATTGAAGGGCAAGTAATGGAAGATGCGGTCTTGCCCTGTACTGCCGCGCATGAGTTGATCGAGCCTCGCGGAAGTACATCCGAGCATGAACCCCACATTTGCCGCGGTGAGCACGACACCTTTGGCTTCTCCCGATGTGCCCGAGGTGTAAATGATCGTGACTGGATCTTCATCCCTGACTTGGGGACGATCGAGGGAAACGCCCGGGATGCCAACGAAGATATCATCGAAGAGAAAATGCTGAGGTGCATCCGGCCAAATCTGAAGGATGCTGTCGCGGAGCTTGGTGTCGCCACAGCAGACTAGCGAAGGCGTGCTGTCCTTCAACATGGTGACCAGTTCAGCGGGAGCCTGACGGAAATAAAGCGGAACAACGGTCAAGCCTTCGGCCATGGCGGCGAGATCCATCGCAATCCAGCGAATGCTGTTGGAGGCGAGTAAGCCGCAGCGGTCGCCTTTTTTGAGTCCCTTGGAGGCAAGGAAGGTACGAGCCTTGGCTACGAGGTCAAGCAACTCGCTGCCGGTAACACCGGTGATCTGACCCTCGCGAATTTCCTGAAGCACGCGGATACTTGCGGCGTTCTTCAGCTGCGCGAAGATATCTCCAACGAAGGGCATAATCCAATTTGTATTAACTATAGTTAACTGTAAGCCGCCACCAACTGGCGAAGAGAGTCGTTCATGGGCGGTAAATAGTCCTCCCAACTCCATTCTCCTTTGCGCGTGGGGAATTCGGGATAACGACGCTGTACTTCTTCCTCGAAATAAACTCCCATGCGGGCCATGACCTTCAAGTTTCGGACGACGGTGCGGGCGATTCCGTCGGTAATACGCTCCCCTTGAGTAGCCAGCGTTTCGAGCGCGACCAGTAACTTTTGTTCGAGGTCGGGATCGTCGACCTGCATCAGCAGTTCCGGGTGTCCGCGTTCCCGCATGAGATTGCGAATACGTTCATCCATTGTGATTCCGGCAGATGGGACGAGCCCCGGCATACACGTAACAATCCCGTGGTAGCGGGAGGAGGCCATCATGTGGCAGGAACGTAGAATGCTGACCAGTTCATACATGTTGTACTGATCGGAAGTCAGCACGGGAATCCCGCCGAGCTTTTCCGAAATAATGTTCGCAGGACGCGCGTCCAGACGCTCGGTCGCAACTAGGATGACGAAGACATTCCGCTGCTTCCGAAATGCATCGACCGCATTCGCGATCGAACTCAGATAGTGCGCGTAAGCCCGATCAGCGGCCGGACCGGAGTTGTGGAAGTAGGGTCCGCGGTAGTGCGTCTTCTTGTAGGCGCCAGTCAGGCTGTGCAGAGCGGCCTTGGCGACCGACGCCTTCACCGGCCATTCGAAAGGATTAATCGGGCAGACGACAAGGACCGGCGTGCGCCCATCCCATCCAACCTGGCGCAACACACTCTGGCCATACTCAGGCGGCTTGGGTTCAAAGGTCCAGGCAGTATCGGTGCCGAGCTGGGTGGGCACACCAAGATCGCGCAAGAGAGTACGGGACTCTTCATTGCGAGTGATGATGAGCGATTCTTTGCAGTAGCGGCCGCACATTTTGGCAAGCAAAGAGTCCATCTGCCCGGCTTCGCCGCCATAACCGACGGAGAGCTTGTTCTGCGCCGCAGCGATTCCCAGAGAACCGATCATCATAGTAGTCAGCGCATTGGCGAACTTGCTTTTGAACATGGAGCCTTCGCAGGCTACGACCCCGTGATGCTTCGGAACTTCATTCGCCAGAAACGGCGGGAAGATGTCCGGGAGGCGGACTTGATTCGTTCCATCGAAATATCCGCGGGACCGGTCGAAGTCAAACGTCATAGCGGTGAAATCGACGCGCTCTCCTCCTAGGATGTGGCGGATCTGACGCAACATCTCTTCGACGCGCACGTCCGATCCCATGTTGCGGGTGCCGTTATAACCAGCGAAGAGCAGTTTCAGTTTCTCGCCCGGCTGCCAGAGCTTCCCTCCGCCGAGCATCCAACCGGACTTGGCGCGTTCAATATTGGCGCTTACCCAGGCTTCCAAAAAAAGATCCATCATGCGGCGGTACCTCCTTTGGCGGCAGGCCAAGGTTGGTACTTGTACTCGAAATTATTTTCGCGGGCGAACTTCAGCAGAGGGAAACTGTACTCCGAAAATGGAACCGGCTTGCGACCGAGCTCGGTAGTGACTCGAGTGTTATCGAAGACCGTATTCCAGACCAGATACGGCATGAACACTTTTAACAGCGATGCGCCCTTCCCAATGGGCCCCTGACGATTGGAAAGAAAGTTCACCGATCCACTGAAAGGCTTTTCGGCAAACGGAAGAAAAATAGGGCCGGACTTCTGCTGGGAAGCGGCGAGAGCCTTGGTCAATTCCTGGAAGGTCTGAGACGAAGTGCCCGACGACAGGTGATAGGTGTCGAACTTCGGCTGATCCTTCTGATGAAGGGTGGCAATCGCGTCGGCAACGAAGTCGACATTCACAATGTCGATCTTGTCTTTCGGCCGGAAGGGTAATACACGCAGTCCTGCAAGAAAAACGAAGGCCTTGACCATGTCGAATTGGGTGGTTTCGGCGTGGCGGCTGTCGCCGAGCACGATGCTGGGGCGAAACACCGTCTTGGGAGTATCGGGCAGCAGCACGCGCGTCATGTGCTCGCAGAATTTCTTGGTGCGTGCGTATGGATCGTAGTCGGAACGGTCCCACTCGATGGAACGATCTTCGGTTACCACTTCGTTGCTGCGCTTGCCGGCGACCGCAACCGTGCTGACTTCACTGAAGCGCCGTAACCCGTGATAGTGCTCCGCTTGGCGAGCCAACGTGAGCACTTCAAGCGTCCCCCGCAGGTTCACGTTCAGACAGCTCTTTTCAGACTTGCGGTTCAATGAGGCGGCGCAGTGAATGACCGAATCCGTGGTGTGCACCAGGCGATCGTATTCATCGCGATTCAGACCGAAACCGGGAGCGGTGAGGTCGCCGCAAAAGATTCGCACTTTCGTCTGCAGGTATTCGAAGAAGCGTGGAAAGTCCAAGTGCAGTTGCAGGCCACGCCAGAGGCGAGCTTGCGCCTCTTGCGGGTCGCGCGCACGCACCAGCAGATTCAGCGAAGCGCTGTGCTGGTCGAGTAAGTTGGCGGCGACATGGGCGCCGATGTATCCGGTCGATCCGGTCAGGAATATCGCCACGTGGCTCCGTTGGTCCCGGTCTTCACGGCATCGCCGTTGGCGGGTACGAGTTGCAGGCTGCGGGGCGGACGCGCTTCGAGCGGGCGTCCTTCAATCAGAGGATACGTCCAGCGACGCAGCGCTGGAATGTGAATGTTGATCCAGTACTCCCACCAGTCGAGCGAACGCGTGTCGTAAATAAAGGTTTCGCGCTCTTCGGGAACGAGTGCATAGGAAAGCTTTTCGATGTTTTCGGCAGCGAAGTCGTGTTCGTTGAGCAGGATGAAAGGTTCGAAGAGTTCGATCAGTTTTTCTACACGCTCCAGGCTCCGTTCGGTCTTGACCAGTGGAGCTTTCTTTAGCGGCAGCGGCGACATGATGCGCTGGATCGATTTTACGATCGCTTTTTGCGCAGGAGCGGACATCCGGTTGTAGCGAGTCTTCGACACTGGGATCGCGTCGAAACGTAAGCGCAGCCAGGATTCCAGGCCCTCCTGCGCGCGATAGTGTTTGCGGTGCGCTAGCGACGTTAATTCGATGGAACGGCCCATGTCGCAAGGATTGGTTACCGATGTGGCGAGTTGGTACATCTGGTCGTGGCGGCGCTCCAAGACGGCCGCTGCGATCAGCGTCATGCCGCTGCAAACTGCGTCGACGGGGATGATGTCGAGCCGCTTGCTCTCCTTCGAAGGGAGTTGGCGGAAATACGTGCCTAATAAATAAGAAAGCGACGCAGAGGTGTTGATGCCCTCGTTCCAGCCGCGAAAGGGCTTGGTCACCGAGGTTTCTACGATCGCGGGCCGGACTACCGCGATGGGCAGTCCCGCACCGTGTTTTGCAATCAACGATTCGGCGAGGCTCTTACTCAGCGTATAGGTATTGGGCCAGCCAAGTTCTTTCGCCCGTCGGGTACCGGTTTCGGTGAGATAGGTCTTGAGCCAGCGAACCCGATTCTTACGAATCTGATTTTCGAGAGCGGCGCCTTGCAGATCCTTGGCCGCGTGCTCCTTGGAGCGCGCCTGCAGCCGCAGCCCCGAGGTGACTTCGTCACTCTCCGATTTGAGGTCCGCCTCTTTGATGAGCTCTTGGAGCGAGCGCCACTCTTGCTCTGCATCGAAGTCCGCCAAACCGCGCGGATTGTAGTTGGGAATCAGTTTTTCGCTGACGCGTCCATCTTGTTCGCCGGCGACGTAGCATGTCGAGAGATGGACCAGGCCGGCGTGATCCGTGGTGCGAATGAACTCAACGACATTCAGAGCAGCGTCAGTGTTGGTGGTAATGGCGTCGCGCAGATCAGGATTGAAGTCGGTCAGTCCCGAGCTGTTAATCACCAGATCGAGATCGCGGCGGAGACGCGAGGCTGTTTCCGCGCCAAGCCCCAGGCCGGGCTGAGTAACGTCGCCTTCGACCACCTCGATTTTTTCGTGGAGGAAGGCCGGAAACCGGTCTCCATATTTCTCAAAGAGCGGATCGAATACCGGAGAGTCTTCGACCATCTTCTCGAAGCGGCGTTCTGCCGGACTTGATTTCTGACGCCGAATCAGAAGATAAATGCGCCCGACCTTGGGAAGGTCCATCAGCGTGTTGGCGAGCCACACCTTGCCAATGAAACCCGTCACCCCGATCAACATGACATGCTTGCCAGCAAAGGCGCGCCGTACCGACAGGGCTGCAGATTGTTTTTGTCCGTCGAAGTGAACCACAGGTTGAGGCGGAGTGATGGCGGGCCGCTCCGCGGGGACCACCGCCGCGCGAAGGTCTTCGAGAGAGATGTCCAAGTGACGCGCAAGGGTCTTGGGAGCGCGGCGACCGTCGGGCATGTTTTCGCGAAACGGCGCAAAGGCCCCGCGGGGTCGAATTACCGGGTCAAGCAGCCTGCCAGTAGCAACTCCATCGCGGAAGTCGAGCCGATTGGCGACGATCTTCCTGACTCCCAGATGCTCCGCCAGAGGACGCATGACGTGTTCCAGCGCTTGACTGACCAGCACCACGTCGGCTCCGGACTGCACTAATTCCTGAACCTTTTGAACGCCCTCCGGCTTCAACTGGGGCTTGAGCTTGTACCAGAAAAACTCTTCTCCCAATAGGTCGAGCCGGTCGCGCGTAACTCCGCGCAAAACCGTGTGCACCGCCCGAGTGGCAAACTTGCGATTTGTGGAATAGAGAAACGGCCGCAGCAACGCCATGGCGAAGATCAGTCCGCGGCGGCGGATGCGTTCGCTGAAGGTCTGGGCGTTCCAGGTAAAGAACGCCACCGGCCTGACCACGGTCAGGTCGAGAAGGCTGCCTTCAACTCGCCAGTAGACGGTGGGGGCCGCACTGGAATTGTGGTTCGGCTGTTCCAAAATGCTTGATCGTCCTGCTAAATCGGTCCTGCGCGCCTAGGCGCAGGAAATTGCTATTGTAAATGGTTCCGGCGGAAGAACGAAGCGAAACGGTCGTATCTTGGCAGTTTCATTGCGGTTGTTTGGCGTATGGTTCGCGCCCGACAAGCAGGGCGATAGCGCCGCTGGTCGCGACAGTCGCCGCAATGGCAAGCAGGCCACCGCGAAATCCTCCGCCGACGGTGCGGAAGAAGCCGATAATGTCCGGACCGAAATATCCGCCCAGATTAGCTACCGAGTTGATCAGGGCGATTCCGGCGGCTGCCGAGAGGCCTGCCATCTGTGAGGTGGCCATGGCCCAGAACGGCCCCACCATGCCCTCGGCGAAAGCGAGCCCGAGTCCCACGCCGGCCAACACGAGAGCGGTTGAGTTCCCATATGCGGCCAGGGTTAAGCCCCCGGCCGCAATAAACGCCGGGATGGCCGTGTGCCATCGGCGTTCCCCCGTTCGATCGGAGCGCATCCCGACCAATACCATCGCCACCACCGTCACCAAGAAG
>Ga0335070_10003141_pt1 | contig 19193 bp, 9 predicted proteins | sample Lox_Sample_13_FD_206722 | JGI IMG/M metagenome (GOLD analysis project Ga0335070, IMG submission 206722) | Soil microbial communities from Loxahatchee National Wildlife Refuge, Florida, United States - Lox_Sample_1.3 | ecosystem: Environmental > Terrestrial > Soil > Wetlands | place: USA: Florida... | reverse complement strand
CGATCGCCTGGTCCAGGAGCCCGCCCGGGTTGCCGCGCAGGTCGAGAACGAGCTTCTTCATGCCCTGCTTCTCGAGCTTGTCCCAGTTCTCCGCAATCTCGGGCGCGGATGTGTGCGTGAAGTCCTTCAGGCGGATGTAGCCGACGCCCGGCTCGACGATGAGGGCGTACGAAACCGAATTCGTGGGGATCTCGGCGCGCGTGACCGTCATCTCGAGAGGATCGTCGATCCCGGGCCGGAGGATCGTGATGTGGACCTTCGTCCCCTTCGGCCCCTTCAGCTTCTTGACGACGGCGTCGACCGGAAGGTCGTCGATCGGCTGGCCCTCGACCTTGTCGATGATGTCGCCGGCGCGGATGCCGAGCCGGGCGGCGGGCGAGCCCTCGACGGGCGTGATGACCGTGACCTTCCCGTTGCGCTTGCTGATGATGATCCCGAGCCCGTAGAAGGACCCGCGCTGCTTCTCGACCATCGAGGAGTATTCCTCGGGCTCGAGGAAGTTCGTGTGCGGGTCGAGGGTGCCGAGCATCCCGTGGATGGACGCGTAGACGATCTTGTTCGCGGGGACGTCGTCCGCGTACCACGCCCGGGCCGTCGCGAGGATGTCGGAGTACTCCTTGAAACCGGGATTCGTGGCGTCCGAGACCGCGGCGAGGCGCCCGCCCGCGACTCCTCCGCCGATCGTGACGGCGAGGAGAAAGGCGGCGGCGGCGAGGGCGCGCCGGACGGCATGGCCACGGGGCGAAACGGGGGTGTTGTTCACGTGGAAGGACCCTCCCGGACACAATGAGACTAACACGCAGAGGAAGCCGCCCCGCCTTGACTTCGCACGGTGCCGAGCGGAGCATCGGCGCTCCAGAGGAGGGTCCCGGATGGGTAATCTCGGAATGCCGGAACTGATGATGATCATGGTTCTGGCTCTTCTCCTCTTCGGGCCCAAGAAGCTGCCGGAGATCGGAAAACAGGTCGGAAAGGCTCTCGGCGAGTTCAAGCGCGCCTCGAACGACCTCAAGCGCACGATCGAGGACGAGATGGAGAAAGCGTCGTCGGCGATCAAGATCGACGACCCGCCGAAGGCTGATTCCCCGGCGGCGCTCAACGCCGGGGAACGCCCGGCCGTCGCGCCCGCCGACGGCACGGTTGCGCGCCCGTCCGAGACGACGAAGACGCCCGCGCCGTGACGGAGTTCTCGCGGCGCCCCGCCGGAGACCCGGAGGAAGAGCTCCCGCGGATGTCGTTCCTCGAGCACCTCGAGGACCTCCGCAAGCGCCTCTTCTGGTCGGCCTTCGCGGTCGCGGCGGGGTTCCTCGTCTGCTGGTGGAAGTCGAAGGAGATCTTCCAGTGGCTCGCGAAGCCCGTCCTCCAGGCGCTTCCGGCCGGGACGAAGCTCGCGTATACGCAGCTCACCGAGCCGTTCATGCTCTACATCAACATCGCCCTCCTCGCGGGCGTGTTCGTGGCGAGCCCCGTCATCCTCTACCAGCTCTGGCTCTTCATCGCGCCCGGCCTCTATCGGCACGAGCGCCGCTGGGTCTGGCCGTTCATCATCCTGTCGGTCGCGTTCTTCGTGGGAGGCGGGTACTTCGGGTACGCCGTCGGGTTCCCGATGGTGGCCCAGTTCCTCGTCGCGACCGGCGCGGACTTCATGCCCGTCATCAAGATCGACGACTACCTCGACATCACGTCGAAGATCCTCCTCGGGATGGGGATCGTCTTCGAGACGCCGATCATCATCTTCTTTCTCGCGCGGATGGGCGTCGTGACCGAGCGGTGGCTCCTCGCGAAGTTCCGCTTCGCGGTCCTCATCATCTTCATCATCGCGGCGCTCATCACGCCCACGCCGGACATCCCGACGCAGTGCGCCTTCGCTCTCCCGATGTGCGCGCTCTACCTGCTCGGCGTCGCCATGGCGTGGGTCTTCAAGAAGCGGCCCCCGAAGACCGAGCCGAAGGCCGGAGCCTGACGCGCCGGCGGCGCGCGGAACCCCGAGACTCAATCGCTGAGGTATCGTGCGCGCGGTGCGTGAGAAGCTGACCAGGGTCTTCAAGGCCTTCACGTACCGGGACTTCCGCCTCCTGTGGGCGGGCTCGTTCACGTCCAGCGTCGGGACGTGGATGCAGTCGGTCGCTCAGGCCTGGCTCCTCCTGACGATCTCGGGAAACCCGCAGTACCTCGCCTGGGCCGACGCTCTGCAGCAGGCGCCGTTCCTCGTCCTCTCGCTCGTCGGCGGCGTCCTCGCCGACCGGATGGACCGGCGTCGGATCCTCCTCCTCTCGCAGGTCGTCCAGCTTTCGTCCGCGTTCCTCCTCATGTTCCTGGTCGCGAAGGGCCTCGTTGCGGTCTGGATGATCCTCGTCCTGTCCCTCGTCGTCGGCGTCGCGATGTCCTTCGGGGGACCGGCGTACCAGGCGCTCGTCCCGACGCTCGTCGACCGGGAGGACGTTCCGAACGCCGTCGCCCTGAACTCGATCCAGTTCAACCTCGCCCGCGTCATCGGCCCGGTCCTCGCGGGCGCGGCTTTCGCGACGCTCGGCGCCGCGGCATGCTTCGGGCTCAACGGCGTCTCGTTCTTCGCGGTCATCGTCGCGCTCCTCTTCCTCCGGCGGGGCGCCCCCTCGGGGGCGGCGAGCGGGAGCGTCCTCGAGAACCTGAAAGCGGGCCTGAAGGCCGCGTACGGGCATCGCGCCCTCCGCGGGCTCATCGGCCTCTCGTTCATAGGGAGCATCTGCGCGTTCCCGCTCCTCACGTTCCTGCCCGTCTTCGCGAAGGACGTTTTCAAGGGCGACGTCAAGGTTCTGAGCTACTTCCTCGCCGTCTTCGGCCTCGGGGCGGTGGTCGGCGCGGTCGGCACCGCCGGCTTCGGGCACGTCAAGCGTCGCGGCGCCGTCGCGGTCGCGATGCAGATGACGCTCGGCGCCCTCATGATCGGGTTTGCCCTCTCGCGCGCGAAGTGGCTCTCGTTCGGCCTTCTCTTCTGCGCGGGGGCGGCGCTCATGATCGTCTTCGCGATGTTCATGACGCTCGTCCAGACGAACGTGGAGGACGCGCTGCGCGGGCGGGTCGTGAGCGTCTACTCGCTTGCCTTCCGCGGGGCGATGCCGCTCGGCAGCGTCATCGCGGGGTTCCTCGTCGGCATCATGCCGACGCACTGGGTTCTCGCGGGGAACGGGCTGCTCCTGCTGCTCGTCGGGACCACGGTTTTCCTGAGGAATCACCCCGAGGGCGTTCCAAATCTCTGATTCAGGGGGGAACCGTCCCCGAGGGTTTCCCCCTGGCCCCCCCCGTTAGGGCCACGCCCGCCAGTCGCTCGTCTCCATCTCGAGGGCGACGGCGCGCTTGCCGCGGTTCATGTTCAGGAACACGCGCTTCGGCACCCAGAGCGGCGCGACGTCGGCGCGCACCTGCGGGAGCGCCTCGAACGTCGCGCGGATGAAGGCGATGTCGAGGATGCGCGGATCGACGGTCGTCTTGACTTCGATGAGCGCCGCGGTCTGTGTCTTCGGATCGAGGAAAAGGATCGCGTCGTCGAGCGGGCGGCCGAGCCCGCGTCCGTGCATCCGGACGAGGCCCGGGTGGTCGGCTTCAGCCGGAAGGATCTCGGCGCGCTTGGCCCACTCGGCGACGCGCTCGGGAGAGAGGCGCGCGTAGTACTGCATGAGGTCCTGGGCGATCTCCGAGAGGCGGTCGTCTTCCGTGCTCGTCGTCGGCGGGTGGACCCGCGCGCGAGGGTCGTTGTAGGAATAGGGCGTCGGCTCCGGCGCCTTCTCGTACTTGACGGACTTCTTGACGAGAGCTCCGTCCGGTCCGAGGTGGACGTCCTCGAGCTTCGACATCCGGATCGTCCCGTCGACCTTCATCTCGGTTCTGAGCCGCCACTGGTAGTTCGCGAGTCGCTCGCGCTCGCGCTTGAGGCCCTGGCCCACGTCCAGCTTGGCCGGGCCTGGGTCTTGCGCCGCGAGGGGCGTCGCGATCAGAGTCACGGCCAGGATCGCGGGGGTGAGCGGTCGCTTCACGCGGCGCATGGTGCCACATCTCGCGGACGGAGGACGCATGAGGTTCGAGACGCTGGCGGTGCATGCGGGACGGAAGGTGGAAGGCGAAACGGGCTCGGTCGCCCCGCCGATCTACCTCTCGACGACGTTCGAGCGCGACGAGCGGAGCGCGCCGCTCGGCGGGCACACGTACATCCGGGAGTCGAACCCGATGCAGTCCCTTCTCGAGGAGGCGCTCGCGCCGCTCGAGGGCGGGGAGGCGGCCCTCGTCCTCGGCTCGGGGATGGCCGCCGGCGTCGCGATCTTCCAGGCCCTCCCGCGCGGCGCGCACGTTCTCCTGCCGGACGACGCGTATTACGGCTGGCGAGCCGTCGGGCAGGAGTTTTTCCCCGCGTGGGGCCTCGCCGCGTCTTTCTGCGCGATGGACGATCTCACGGCCGTCGCGAAGGCGATCCGGCCTGAAACGAGGCTCGTCCTCGTCGAGTCGCCGTCGAACCCCCTCATGCAGATCGCGGACCTCGCGGGGATCGCGTCGCTCGCGAAAAGGGCGGGCGCGCTGACCCTCGTCGACAACACGTTCGCGACGCCCGCTCTCCAGCGCCCGCTCGACCTCGGCGCGGACGTCGCCCTCCACTCGGCGACGAAGTACTTCGGCGGCCACAGCGACGTGCAGGGCGGTGCGCTCGTCTTCCGGCGGAAGGACGATCTCCACGCGAGGGTCGCGCACGTGCGGCATCTTCTCGGTGCCGTCCTCGCGCCGTTCAACGCGTGGCTCGTCCTCCGGGGGCTGCGTTCGCTCGCCGTGCGGATGAAGGCCCACAGCGCGAACGCTCTCGCGCTCGCGCGGGCGCTCGAGGCCCACCCGAAAGTCCTGCGCGTGAACTACCCGGGGCTCCCCTCGCACCCCGGCCACGCCGTCGCGGCACGCCAGATGTCGGGCTTCGGCGGGATGCTCTCGTTCCACGTGAAGGGCGGGCGCGAGGCGGCGCTCGCGGCCGTCGGGAAAGCGAAGCTCTTCGTCCGCGCGACGTCGCTTGGCGCCGTCGAGAGCCTCCTCGAGCACCGCGCCTCGAGCGAGGGGCCGGCCTCGACGACGCCGCAGGACCTCCTGCGCGTCTCCGTCGGCCTCGAGCACCCGGACGACCTGATCGAGGACCTGAGCCAGGCGCTGGGGTAGAAACCTCGCCGCTTGCCGGACGGCCCGGGGACGTGCACGATGGGCGCCCCCGTGCCGGCCTTCCGCGAACACGACAAGCTCTTCCACAAGTTCAACCCCGATCTCGGGCCGGGGCGCGTCGAGCAGATCGACGGACGGAGGATCGTCGTCTGGTTCCCCGCCGCGGAGACGCGCCTGACGCTCGCGGCCGACGACAACGCGCTTCGGGCGATGCCGCTCCTCGCGGGCCAGAAGGCGCGGCTCGAGGGCGAGGAGGAGCCGGTCGTCGTCGACGAAGTGGGCGGGGAGACGGCGCGTCTCGTGGACGGGCGCGTCGTGCCGACCCCGCTCCTCTGGCCGCTCGCGGCGCCGGACGACCCCGTGGACCGCCTCGGCGCCCTCCAGACCGACCGGGCCGCCGCGTTCCGCAACCGGCTCGACGGCCTTCTCCTCTCCGAGGTCCGTCAGGCCCGCGGCCTCGGCTCGTTCCTCGGCGGGCGCATCGCGATCTTCCCGCACCAGCTGCACGTCGCCGAGCGCGCGACCGCGAGCGACCCCGTCCGCTGGCTCCTCGCCGACGAGGTCGGCCTCGGGAAGACGATCGAAGCGTGCCTCATCCTGTCGCGCCTCCTGCGGGCCGACCGCGCCGACCGCGCGCTCGTCGTCGCGCCGGCGACGCTCACGGTCCAGTGGCTCGGCGAGCTCTACCGCAAGTTCCACCAGACGTTCGTCCTCCTCGACCGCCGGCGGCGCGAGGACGTCGCGAAGGAGCACGGCGAGGGTTTCAACCCGTTCGAAGCCCACGGCCGCGCGATCGTCTCCCTCGAGGACCTGACGCGGGAGCCGGGCCTCGCGTCGCAGGCCGAAGCCGCGGAATTCGATCTGCTCGTCGTGGACGAGGCTCACCGCCTCGAGCGCGCGCGAGGCGAGGCCGGGAGCGACGCGTACCTCGCGGTCGCGCCGCTCACGAGGGCGGCGAAGCACGTCCTGCTCCTCTCGGCGACGCCGCTCGAGGCCGACGCGCACGGTTTCTTCCGGCTCCTCGAGCTCTTGCGGCCGGACGCCTACACGAGCGAGGAAGAGTTCCTCGCTTCGATCGAGGCCGGGGTGCCTCTTCCGCCGTGTACGAGCGCGACGCGGCGCATCGACATCGGCGGACTCCAGCCGCGGATCCCGCATCCCGTCGACCTCGGCGAGGCGCCCGCGGCCGACGGGCTCACGGGCGACGACGCGGCCGACGCCGAAGACCCGCGCGTTGCGTGGATCGCCTCGCAGGACGCGGGCTGGCGGGCGGACGGCTCGGCGAAAACGCTGGTCTTCGTCCACGAGCGCGCGACCCTCTCCGCCCTCAAGGCGCGGATCGAGTCCGCGACGCGCAAGCGCGTCGCGATCTTCCACGAGGAGCTCACGCCCGAGCGCGGCGACGTCGAGGTGGCCGAGTTCCGGCGCGCGGACGGCCCGTCGATCCTCGTGTCGACCGAGGCCGGCGGCGAGGGGCGCAACTTCGAGTTCTGCCGGCGCCTCGTCCTCTTCGATCTGCCGGCAGACCCCGCGGCCGTCGAGCAGCGGATCGGCCGCCTCGACCGGATCAACCGGACGACGCCCGTGGAGATCGTCTACTTCCGCCCGCCGGACGGGTTCGGCCGCGAACTCGCGACGCTCTACGAGCGCATCGGCCTCTTCACGTCGCCGCTCGGCGGCCTCGAGCGGTCGCTCTCCGACGTCGAGGCCTCGATCGCCCGCGCCCGCAGGCTCGGGAAGCCCCTGCCGGTCCAGGAGCTCGCCGCGCAGGTGGCACGCGCCGCCGAAGCGCGGCAGCGGGCGGTCTACCACCACCTCCACCGCGACGGCTTCGCGCCCGAGACGGCGCCGGGGATCCTCGCGCGCGTCCCGGCGGACCTCGACGCGCGCATGGAGCGGTTCGTCCTCGAGGCGGTGGACCTCTTCGGCTTCGAGACCGCCGAGCGCGCGGGCCGCAGGACTTGGTACCTCGAGTTCGGCTCGGACGCGCTCGTCGAGCACCTGCCGGGAGTCTCCGCCGGCTCGCGCTGGCTCGGGACGTTTGACCGCGGCGAGGCCGTCGAGAAGGAGGATCTCGACTTCTTCGCGTCGGGGCACGCGCTCGTCGAGGGGATCTTCCGCGAGCTCGAGGACGGTCCGCGGGGGCGCGTCGCGCTTCTCTCGCTCGAGAAGACCGGCGTCTCGTCGGCGGGGCTCCTCTTCGCGTTCCGGCGCGGGACGGCCCGCGAGTTCGTCGCGGCGTCGCTCGACGGGCGCGAACAGCCGGCGTGGGCGGAGACGATCGTCGCGCGGCGGGCCGAGGCTCGCGGGATCCGGCCGGAGGACTGGACGGCGCTCCTCGCGCGGGCGTCGCGTACGGGCCGGGTGCCGGACTGGGCCGGACTCGTCCGCCGCATCTCGAAAAAAGTCCTCGCGGCGCGTCCCGACCGGAGGCTCGAGGCGGTCGCCGCGTTCCGGCTGATGCGCTGACCGGGAACCTCTCGCCGTCTCCGGGGTCATAGACTCGACGGAGACGCCATGACACATGCTCGCCGCCTCGCTCTCCTCGCCGCCGCCGCCGTTCTCGCCGCCGGAACCGCCCGCGTGGCCTTCACCTCCGCCGGTGCCCGTGTGACGGGGCCGGGGACCTGGAAGGACGTCGAGCGGCTCGTCTCCGAGCAGAAGTTCGAGGAGGCGGCCGCCACGGTCGGGAGAATTCGCGAGGCCGCGCGCGCCGCGGGCGACGAGGCGGACGAGGCGAAGGCGCTCGTCCGCGAGGTCCAGCTCCGGACCGCGCTTCACGGCTACGAGACGTCCGTCCGATTCCTGAAGGACCAGCCGTGGCCGCAGGGACTGCTCCCGCGCACGACGCTGCGCCTTTTTTATGCGCAGTCGCTCGTCACGTACGCGCAGGCCTACTCGTGGGAGATCGGAAAGCGCGAGCGCGTGGCGTCGTCGAGTCCGGTCGACCTCAAGGCGTGGACGCGGGACGAGATCCAGGCCGAGGCCGTGCGCGCGTACACGGACGTCTGGAAGGACCGCGAGGCGCTCGGGCGCGTCCCGGTGAACGCGGTCGCCGAGTTCGTCGAGCCCAGCAACTATCCGAAGGAGGTCCGCGGGACGCTGCGCGACGCCGCGTCGTACCTGTTCGCGGCGCTTCTTGCGGATACCTCCGGCTGGCGGCCCGAGCAGTCGAACGGGGTCTTCGCCCTCGACGCGAAGGCGCTGATCGGCGGCGACGCCGCGCGATCGAAGTCGGTCAGGCTGGACGACCCGGCCGTCCACCCGCTGCTCAAGCTCGGCGCCGTCCTCGACGATCTCGAGGCGTGGCACGCGGGCGCGGGGGAGCAGGAGGCGGCTCTCGAGGCGCGGCTCGAGCGCCTGCGCCGCCTCGACGCGGCGCTCACGGACGCGGGCGACAAGACCGCGATCCGGAAGGACCTCGCCGCGAAGCTCCCGTCTTACGCCGGCGTTCCGTGGTTCTCGATGGGGAAGGCGCAACTCGCGGACTTCACGCGCAGCGAGGACAAGCCGGGAAACTTCATCAGAGCGCGCGCGCTCGCGCTGGAGGCGATTCGTGCCTATCCGAAGTCCATCGGCGCCGACCGCGCCCGCGCCATCGCCGGCCAGATCGAGGCGCCGGAGTGGTCGATGGCCGCGATGGCCGCGGACGGCGCGGGGAAGCGCTCGATCGAGGTCACGCACCGGAACCTTCCCGCGCTGCATTTCCGCGCCTATGCGGTCGACCTCGAGGCCCGAGTCGGGCGGGCGAAGGACTACAACCTCCTCCCCCAGGGGCGGGAGCTCGACGACCTCGTCGCGAAGGAGAAGCCGGTCGCGTCGTTCGACACGGATCTCCCGCCCACGGCGGACTTCAAGTCGCACCGGACGTTCGTGACGCCCCCCGCGCTCGGCCGCGGACTGCACATCGTGGTCGCGTCGGCCGATCCCGGCTTTGCGCCCGGCAAGGGGCCGCTCCGGGCCGTCGGCATGATCGAGACGGATCTCGTCCTCGCCGTCCGCCAGACCGAAAACGGCGGCGTCGAGGCGCGCGCCCTCACGGGGGGAACGGGACGCCCGGCGCCCGGCACGACCGTCTCGCTCTGGCAGTACGACTGGCAGAAGGGCCACCGGAAGATTTCGGAGGCGAAGGCCGGCCCGGACGGCCTCGTGACGTTCGACCCTTCGCCGGAGTCGCGTTCGGGGGCCTTCCTCATCGCCCGGCGCGGCGAGGACGTCGCGCTCGACTCGTCGTATATGTCGCTCTGGGCGCACCCGCCGTCCGGCGAGACGTCGTCCGCCCTCGTTTACACCGACCGCAGCATCTACCGGCCGCTCCAGAAGGTGCTCTGGAAGGCGGTCCTTTACCGCGGCCGCTCCGACGAGGCGAAACTCCGCGTCGCGCCGGGGGCGACCGTCTCCGTGACGCTCGTCGACGCGAACGGCCAGGCCGTCGAGTCGAAAACCGTCACGACGAACGCCTGGGGTTCCGCCGCGGGCGAGTTCGCGCTCCCGGCGGGCCGGGCGCTCGGAGCCTGGGCGGTGCGGTGCGACCGGGGCGGCGCCGCGTCGATCCGCGTCGAGGAATACAAGCGCCCGACGTTCGAGGCGACGCTCGGCGAGGCGAAGGACGCCCTCCGGCTCAACAAACCCGCGACCTTCCGCGGCGAGGCCCGCTATTACTTCGGCCTGCCCGTCGCGAACGGGACGGTTGCGTGGCGCGTGACGCGCGAGCCTGAATATCCGTTCTGGTGGTGGTGGGGCTGGCGGGGCGCCGCCGGCGCGGCGGGAGCGGAGACGGTCGCGACGGGCAACGCGTCGCTCGCGCAGGACGGCACGTTCGCGGTGACGTTCACGCCGAGTGCGGACGAGCGCGCGGGCAAGGACCTCACGTACCGCTACCGCGTCTCGGCGGACGTCACGGACGAGGGTGGCGAAACGCGCTCGGCGGATCGCTCGTTCCGCCTTGGGTTCGTCTCGGTGCAGGCGAGGGTGGAGAAGGAGAAGAGCTTTTTCTTAGAAGGTAAGAGGGGCGGGAGCGAGGGCGCGGCGTGCGCCACGATCGTCCGCACCGATCTCGACGGAACGCCGAAGGCGGGGAAGGGGACGTGGCGGCTGCTCCACCTCGTCCCGCCCGAGAAGACCTTCCTCCCGGCCGAATTCCCCGTCTCTTCACCTTCAAAGAAATCCGAATCCCCATCCTCTCTCACGACCCCCGGCGATCTCCTCCGCCCGCGGTGGTCGACGGAGTACTCGGTCGACGAGTGGCTGCACGCATGGAAGGACGGCGCCGAGGAGGCGGGCGGCGCGCTCGTCCACGACGCGAAGGGTGAGGCGAAGCTCGCGCTGCCCGCGCTTGCCGCGGGCGCCTATCGCATCCGCTACGCGACGACGGACGACTTCGGCGCGCCGTACGAGACGGCGCAGGACTTCCTCGTCGCGGGCGGCAAGTCGGCGCCGGCGCTGCCGGCCGTGCTCCTTGCCGAGTCGTCCTCGGTGGCCGTGGGCGGCGTCGCGCGCTTCTTCGTCGCGTCCGGCCTGCGGGATCAGACGATGTTCCTCGACGTCGCGCGCGCGGGCCGGCCCATCGAGCGCCGGATCCTGAAGGCGGGGACGGAACCCGTCGTGATCGAGCGGACGATCACGGAGGACGACCGCGGCGGCATCGGCGTCACGCTGACGGTCGTGCGCGACCACCAGTTCCTCCAGCAGACGCAGACGGTCTTCGTCCCCTGGGACGACCGCGAGCTCAAGGTCTCCTTCGCGACGTTCCGCGACCGCCTGAGGCCCGGCCAGACCGAGACGTGGCGGGTGACCGTGAAGGGCGCGACACCCACGCACCCGCTGAGGGAAACCGCCGAGCTCCTCGCGTACATGTACGACCGGAGCCTCGACGCCTTCGCGCCGCACCACCCGCCCAGCCCGCTCGCGCTGCTGCCGAACCGGGCGACGCCGCTCGTTTGCCGGGCGACGCTCGGGCAGGCCCCGCAGCTCTGGCTCACGTCGAGCGGCTTCCCGCCGCCTCCTCCGGCGCCGGTCCTCCTTGGCGACCGGCTGAAGTTCGAGAGCGGATACGGGATCGGCGGGCCGGGCCGCCGAGGCGGCGTCGCCGGGCGCGCGTACAACCAGGCGGCGCCGATGGCGCCGGCACCCGCGGCCAAGGCGGCCGTGGTCGCCGAAAGCGTTGCGGTCGATCAGGGCGTGGCCGCGCAGAACGCACGGTCCGAAGAGGCCGATCTTCTGTCTAAGAAGGAAAGAGACGACGCTGCGATGCGCACAGGCGCGGCCGGCGACGCACGGGCCGGCGCCGAGCTGCGAAGCAATTTCTCCGAGACCGCGTTCTGGCAGCCGCAGCTGCTGACGGGCGCGGACGGCTCGGCGTCCATCACCTTCACGGTGCCCGACTCCGTCACCTCGTGGAGGGTGTTCGTCCACGCGCTCACGAAGGACCTGCGCGCCGGCTCCGTCGACGCCGAGACGAGGACGGTCAAGGACCTCATGGTCCGGCCGTACGTCCCACGCTTCCTGCGCGAGGGCGACAAGGCCGAGATCAAGGTCGTCGTGAACAACGCGTCCGCCAGGCCGCTGAGCGGGACGCTCGCGTTCGAGATCACGGACCCCGCATCCGGGAAGAGCCTGCTCTCCGCGTTCGGCCTCGCGGCGGACGCCGCGACGCGCCCGTTCACGGCGCCGGCCGGCGGCGGAACGAACCTGACGTTCCCCGTCACGGCGCCGAAGGGCCTCACGACGGTCGCGTTCAAGGCGATCGCGACGGCGGGCGACCTCTCCGACGGCGAGGTCCGCCCGCTGCCCGTCCTGCCGGGCCGGATGCACCTCGTCCAGTCGCGCTTCGTCACGCTGAAGAACAGGGACAGGAAGACGCTCCGGTTCGCCGACCTCGCGCGGAACGACGACCCGACCCTCGTGAACGAGCAAATGGTCGTGACGGTCGACGCGCAGCTCTTCTACACGGTCCTTCAGGCGCTCCCTTACCTCGTGAACTACCCCTACGAGTGCACGGAGCAGACGCTGAACCGGTTCCTCTCGACAGGCATTGTTTCGAGCGTCTACCGGGACTACCCCGCCGTCGCGAAGATGGCAGCCGAGATGGCGAAGCGAACGACGCCTCTCGAGTCGTGGGACGCGACCGACCCGAATCGAAAAATGGCCCTCGAGGAGACGCCGTGGCTCGTGACGGCGAAGGGGAACCGGCCCGGCGAGGACGGCTCGATCAACGTCCTCGACCCGCGCGTCGCGAAGGCGAACCAGGAATCCGCCCTCGCGCGGCTCAAGAAGACGCAGACCTCTCTCGGCGCGTTTCCGTGGTTCCCGGGCGGCCCGCCGTCGCCGTACATGACGCTCTACATCCTCCACGGCTTCGCGAAGGGCCTCGAGTTCGGCGTGGACGTCCCGAAGGACGTCACCCGGCGAGCGTGGACCTACGTCGCGCAGCACTGGCGAAGCGAGTGGCGCGCCTGCATGGCGAGAGACGGCTGCTGGGAGTTCATCACGTTCCTGAACTACGTCCTCTCGACATATCCCGACGTGTCCTGGAGCGGCGGCGCCTTCACGGACGCCGAGCGAAAGGAGATGCTCGACTTCTCCTTCCGGCACTGGAAGAACCACTCCCCGTTCCTGAAGGGGTACCTCGCGCTCACTCTCAAGCGGATGGGGAGGCCCGCGGACGCGACGCTCGTCTGGGACTCCGTGATGGACTCGGCGAAGTCGAACGAGGAGCAGGGGACGTTCTGGGCGCCCGAGGACCGCTCGTGGCTCTGGTACAACGACACGATCGAGACCCACGCGTTCGCCCTCCGGACGCTCCTCGAGCTCGACCCGGCCAACGCGAAGATGGACGGCCTCGTTCAGTGGCTCCTCCTGAACAAGAAGCTCAACCAGTGGAAGTCGACTCGCGCGACGGCCGAGGTCATCTACTCTCTCGTTCACTACCTGAAGAAGGAGGGCGCGCTCGGCGCGCCGGAGGACGCCACGGTGACCGTCGGGACGCAGAGGGTCACGTTCACGTTCGATCCGGAGAAATACACCGGCAAGAACAATCGCGTCGTGATCCCTGGCGACAAGGTCGATGCGAAAACGACCTCGACCGTCGTGGTCGAAAAGGAAGGCAAGGGCTTCGTCTTCGCCTCCGCCGCATGGCATTTCTCGACCGAGAAGCTCCCGGCAGAGGACCGGGGCGACTTCTTCAACGTCTCGCGGAAGTACTTCCGGCGCGAAAACGTGGGGAAGGAGTTCACGTTGACGCCGCTCGCCGAGGGCGCCGCGATCCGGCCGGGGGACGAGATCGAGGTCCAGATCTCGCTCCGGACGAAGCACGACGCCGAGTACGTCCACCTGCGCGACCCGCGCGCCGCGGGCCTCGAGCCCGAGAACGTCCTCTCGAGGTGGAAGTGGGACCTCGGGATCGCCTGGTACGAGGAGACGCGCGACTCGGCGACGAACTTCTTCTTCGAGCGCCTCCCGGTCGGCGAATACACGTTCAAATACCGGCTGCGGGCGAACATGGCGGGCACGTTCCGGGTCGGCCCCGCCACGGTCCAGTCGATGTACGCGCCGGAGTTCAGCGCGTATTCGGCGGGAAGCACCCTCACGGTGGCCGGCGCGAAATGACCGCGTAGAATTCGCCGATCGAAGGCCCCGCCCGACGATCGTCGTTGTGGTCCCGGTCCCTGCGTGTCGCACCGTGGGTCGTTCTCGCGGTGTGCCTCTCGGCGACGGCCGTGCTCTGGCAAGAAGCGCGCGGCGCCATGGACCGGCGAGCCGGCGGGCGGCTCGAGCGCGCGTCGAGACAGGTGAAGGCGGCGCTGACTTCGCGCATGAGGTCGTACGAGGACCTCATGCGGGCGGCGGCGGGCTTCCTCGCCGGAAGCGACGGCGCCACGTCGTCGGAGTTCCGGCGGTTCGTCGAGCAGGTGGACTTTCCGAGGCGGGATCCCGCGTTCGTCTCCCTCGCGTTCATCGAGCCCGTGCGCGCCGAGGACATCCCGGCGTGGATCGAGGCTCGCCGCCGCGCCGGGGATGCGGTCGACGTCCGCAAGGCGGCCGAGGCGGGGGAGTCGTTCCTGATCCGGCTGTTCGAACCCGCATCCGCCGTCGGGACGGCCGTCGGCCTGAACGCGGGCGCGAGCGAGCTGAATCGCGCCGTCCTCGAGGCGGCAAGGGCGGCCGGCGAGGCCCGGCTCGCGGCGCCGCTTCCTCTCGGGGCGTTCCCGGCGGACCACGGCGCCGCCCTCCAGTCACCCGTTTTCGTGACGGGCTCCGGCGGGCGGACGTTCCGCGGCTGGATGTCGATGATGGTCCGGATCCAGCCGCTCCTGCAGGAGGCGCTCGACGGCGCGGACCCGGAGGTCGCGGTCTCCCTTTTCGACGGGACCGACACGTCGACTCCCCTCTTCACGACCGGGGACGGGGGAAGCGCGTGGCCCGAGCCCGTCCGGTCGCCCGTCTCGCTCGCGGGGCGCGCCTTTGCGCTCGTCGTTTCGCCGAAACCGGGGTACACGGCGTCGATCGGGACCATCCGCCCGCCGGCGACGCTTGCGGCAGGCCTCTGCATCAGCGCCCTCCTCTTCGGCATCGTGCAGGCGCTCGCGACGACCCGCCGCCGTGCGTTCGACCTCGCCGAGAAAATGACGCACTCGCTCCGCGAGTCGGAGGGCCGCTACCAGAGGCTCTTCGAGCAGAACCTCGCGGGCATCTACCGGACGACCGCGGACGGCCGCATCCTCGAGTGCAACGAAGCCTTCGCCCGCATCTTCGGCTATGCGTCCCGCCGCGAGATGCTGGACGACTCGGCGAGCGCCCTCTACGAAAGACCCGAGGACCGCGAGGTGTTCCTGAACGAGCTCCGGAAGGCCGGCACGCTGCTCCACCACGAGCACCGTTACCGGCGCCGGGACGGAAAGCCCGTCTGGACGCTCGAGTACGTCACCTGGAGAGCGACGGACCCGCCGCTCATCGAGGGCACGATTCTCGACGTGAGCGACACGCGGCGTGCTCTCGATGCGTTGCGCGAGTCCGAGGAGAGGTACCGGGGCATTTTCCGGCAGTTCCGGGACGGGATCTTCCTCCTCGAGCCTGAGACGAAGAGGCTCCTCGACTCCAATCCGGCGTTCGAGAAGATGCTCGGCTACTCCGCCTCGGAGCTGCGCACGCTGACGCTGCTCGACATCGTCGCGGAGGACCGCGCGACGATCGACAAGAACGTGGAGCGGGCCGCCGTCGAGCCCGCTTTGCACCTCGGAGAGCGCCGCTACCGGAGGAAGGACGGCACCATCGTCGGCGTCGACGTGGAGTCGTTCCGGTTCGATGAGGGCGGCCGGCCGGTCGTTTTCGTCCTCGTCCGGAACCTCGCCGAGCGACGCCTCCTCGAGGACCAGCTCCGCCAAGCGCAGAAAATGGAGGCGGTGGGCCGCCTCGCGGGCGGCGTCGCCCACGATTTCAACAATCTCCTGACTGCGATCCTCGGCTACTCGGACCTCGTCCTCGCGGGCGATCCGCCCGAGGACGTCCGCCAGAACGTCGAGGAAGTGCACAAGGCCGCGGACCGGGCGGCGGGCCTGACGCGGCAGCTCCTCGCGTTCAGCCGCAAGCAGGTCCTCCAGCCGCGCATCCTGGAGCTCAACGACGTCGTGAAGAACCTCGACGCGATGCTTCACCGCGTCCTCCGCGAAAACGTGAAGATCGAGTTCGAGCCCGGCGCCGACCTCTGGCGCACGAAGGCCGACCCGGGCCAGCTCGAACAGGTCCTCATGAACCTCGCCGTGAATTCGAGCGACGCGATGCCGGAGGGAGGCACCCTCACGATCCGGACCCGGAACGTGACGCTCGGCTCGGGCGAGATCGGCGGCGTGCCGATGAGTGCGGGCGCCTACGTTCTCCTCGAGGTCTCGGACACGGGACACGGCATGGATGCCGCCACTCTCGCGCACGCGTTCGAGCCTTTCTTCACGACGAAGGAACGCGGGAAGGGGACCGGCCTCGGCCTCGCAACGGTGTACGGCATCGTGAAGCAAAGCGGCGGCTACATTCATGCGTCGAGCACGGCCGGCCAGGGCGCGATGTTCCGGATCTACCTTCCACGCGCGCATGGACCGGCGGACTCGCCGTCCAACGTCAGCCCGCGGCCCGCGCCGGTCCGGGGCCACGAGACGATCCTCCTCGTCGAGGACGAGGACGCGGTCCGCCGCCTCGCCCAGACGGTCCTCCGGGCCCGCGGCTACCAGGTCCTCGTCGCGGACACGGCCGAGGAGGCTCTCGAGGTCGCGCGAGCCCATTCGGAGCGGATCCACCTCCTCCTGACGGACGTCGTCCTCCCCGGCATGAACGGCCACCAGCTCGCCGACGTCCTGAAAGCGGAGAGGCCAGAGCTGGCCGTGCTCCTGACATCGGGATACTTCGACGCGAAGGACGGCGTCGAGGAGAGCGACCCTCTCCTGCGCAAGCCGTTCACGCCGGACGGGCTCGTCGAGAAGGTCCGGTCGACCCTGCGCGCCGCGCGGCGGTCCGCCAGCTAGACCAGCGCCGCCTCCAGGAACCGCGTCCCCTCGAGGGGGTGGTCGTTGTACGGCGGGATGTCCTTGAAACCGAGGGACGCGTAAAGGGCCTGCGCCGCCTGCATCGAAGGAAGCGTGTCGAGCCGGATCGCGCGATACCCGATCGCGCGGGCCTCGGTCATCAAAGTCTCCGCGAGCCGCCGGCCGAGGCCCGTCCCGCGAAAGCCGGGCTTGACCCACAGCCTCTTCATTTCGCAGATCTCTTCTCCGATCTTCCTGAGCGCGATGCAGCCAGCCGGCTCCGCGCCCGCGAACGCGAGGAGCAGGCGCCCCCCGGGCGGCGCGTACGCGCCCGGCAGCGACGCGAGCTCGGCGTCGAAGTTCTGGAAGCAGAGCGAAAAGCCGAGGGATTCCTGGTACTCCTCGAAGAGGGCGCGGGCCGTCGCGAAGTCCCCGATCGAGAAGGCCCGGCGGATCTCGATCGGCCCGGACGCCCCGGCCGCCGTCATCTCTGGGCCGCGACGCGCGCGCGCGCTTGCGCGAGGAGACGGTCCCGGAAGAGCCCCGGCGGAATCTGGCCTTCGGAAAGGAACTCCTCGTGGAACCTCTTCTCCGAGAAGCCCGGCCCTTCGATCCGCCGGCACTCGTCGCGCAGCGCGAGGATCTCGGCCTTTCCGAGAAAGTACGTGATCGCCTGCGTGGGCCACAACGAATACCGGTACGTCTCTTTGCGCATCGCCTCGACGCCGGCGCGCTCGGCGGCGCTCGGGTTCACCTTCGGGTCGGTCGAAACGGGGCCCAGGACGAACGCCACGTTGCGCGCGAGGTACGTCGCGGCGTCGTCGAACGACATGTAGCCGCAGTGGAGCCCCGTGTCGACGACGACGCGCGCGTCGCGCAGGAGCTGGTTCTGGAGCTGAAAGAGGCGCTCCTCGGGCGTGTAAAACCCCTCGGGGAATCCGTTGCGCGGCTCGCCGACGAGCTGTTCGCAGTAGAGCGCCCATCCCTCGGCCGACAGGGCGTCCTGCCACATCGAGGTGGAGTCCTCGACGCCGCCGGGGAGGAGCCAGCGGACGACGGGGATCGACGCGGACCGCGCGCGCGCGAACTGGTAGTACCAGTCGTGGCCGGGAAAGCCCTCGTGGGCCGCGAGAGACGCGACGGCGGCCCGGGCGTGCTCGCGGAGCGCCGCGGCGTCGTTCCCGGTCGGCGTCACGTAGAACTGTCCGACGCCGCCCTTCTTGAACTGCGGCGCGGGGTAATACGCGGCGTCCGTCGTGTCGCGCAGCGGCGGCGGCGTGTAGACGACGTCCAGCCGGTAGTCGGCCGGCAGCTCGAACATCCCGGTCTTCCGTCCGTAGTCCACGAGACGCCGGCAGGCGTCACGGTACGACGCGAGCATGTCGTCGTCCGTCTTCGGGGCCTCGTCCGAGAGCCGGGCGAAAACGGACGGCAGGGATGCGTCTTCCCAGCCCCGCGCGGCCGCGATCCGGCGCGCGAGCGACGTCATCTGGCCGAGCGTCGCCGCGACGGCCGTCTTCCCGCGCCCGTGGAGCTCTCGCGTCGACGTGGAGACGTGGAGGTTGTTCGTCAACGCCCACGTGTACTCGGCTTCGCCGGCTGCGTAGCGGTTGCGGTCGAAGGCGGGTTTGAGCGTTTTCCCGTCGGGATTGAAGTAGAGATCGAGGAGGCCCTTCCGGAAATCGCGGAAGGCCGCGGCGGCAGCGCCCGACGCGGAGAGGAGAGACGCGCGGCCCGCGTCGTCGAGGACGGCGCCCGCGTCCTTCGCGCGCTCCGGAAGCGTCTTCTCGAAGTACACCGCGGTGCTCTCGGCGGTCTCGATCGACGCCCTGATCAGGCGCCGGTCCGGGATCGCGTCGCCGGCGGCTCCGCGCCGGACGTTGGAGAGTGCCGTCTTCAGGTAGGCCGGAACCGACGCTGCCCGGGCGGCGATCGCGTCCCACCCGGCCTTCGTCCCGAGGCCGCCCCCGGAGGAAGGCTCCATGCCCTGGAGCGTCCACTCGATCCCGCGCAACGGCTCCTCGAGAAAGGCGTCGAGCGCCTTCTCGTGGACCCGGCGTTCGTGGCTGTGGACGAGGAACGCGAGCTGGGACCTCATCACGGCCGCGTCGATCCGTTCGGGCTCGGAGAGCTTCTTTTCGCCGATCTTCGCGAGGCGCGCTTCGAACGCGCGCCACTCGTCGTTCTCGGCCAGGAGCGCGGCCGGGGCGTAGTCCCGCAGCTTCCCGTCGAGCGCCGCGTACGCCGGATCGAGGCCCTCGGCGCCGAGATACGTCGCGACGACGGGGAAACGGTTCAGGAACGTCCGGATGTAGTCGGCCTCGAGAGCGGCGAACGGGGAGAGAGACTTCTGCTTCGGAGAAGAGCGGGAGAGGTAAGAAGAGCGGGATTTCTGAGAATGCGCGGGGAACGCCGCCGCACAGCCGAGCAGAACCGCCGCGATCACGGCCGACCGGCCGAGCCCTCGCGGCGCCGACTCTGCGGCCGGATGCGCGATTCGCCCTCTTACCTCTC
>Ga0335070_10003140_pt1 | contig 19193 bp, 20 predicted proteins | sample Lox_Sample_13_FD_206722 | JGI IMG/M metagenome (GOLD analysis project Ga0335070, IMG submission 206722) | Soil microbial communities from Loxahatchee National Wildlife Refuge, Florida, United States - Lox_Sample_1.3 | ecosystem: Environmental > Terrestrial > Soil > Wetlands | place: USA... | reverse complement strand
CACGGAGCTTCTCGCCGCTCATGTTCTCCGCGGCGGCCGCCTGCGTCATTTCTGGACTTACCTTCCCCGCCCGTGCTATTTCGAGTTGCGTCATGGTCGTTCCTCCACCAAAAAAGAAAGGCTGCTCAGGAGGAGCAGCCCCAGGAAATGCCTACCATTGAGCGCCGATCCCTACGCCAGTATTGTCTGGATCAGGTTCAAGGGGTTTGATCTCAGCCCCGCCGGGCACCCCCTCGGCTGCTTGCGCAGAGGTATTATCCTACAGGAGCCTTCCCCGTGTCAACTCACCTCACCTTTCCGGCGTGAGGCAAATGGTGTAAGGTGAAGAATCTTATTCGTGAAGCTCAAGGGGACAAGGCATGGCGGCAGGTAAAGGCTCGCTCACGATCCGGGAGAAAATCGCCCTCGCCCGCGATCTCCTCGACGCCTGGGGAGCCGAGTTGAGAGCTCAGAGCCCGCTGCGCGACTCCCTCGAACGCCTGCGCGCCTGCATCGAGGCGAGCCGCGAGGTCATGGCCGAGATCGGGGTCGTGGACGAGTGCCGCCGGTGCGAAGAGGTGGAGGGCGGTAGCTGCTGCGGCTCCGGAATCGAGAACAGGTATAGTGAGGTTCTCCTCCTCATCAACCTCCTCCTGGGAGCGCCTCTGCCCCGAGGGGCGGAGCGGCCAAGGAGCTGCTTCTTCTTGGGTGAAACGGGGTGTAACCTTCTCGCCCGGCACGTGCTCTGTGTCAACTACCTCTGCGCCAGGCTGCGGCAACGGCTCACGCCCGCTCAGCTCAGCCGTCTCCAGGATCTCTCCGGGGAGGAGCTGGAGACCGAGTTCCGCCTGTACGAAACCATCAAGCGATTCCTGAACCGACGAGCCCATGAACTGGACCCTCTTCGATAAGACCATGGCGATGGTGGCGGAGTTTTACGCCGGCTGCAAGGTTGGCTACCAAGGATTCGAAGGGTATCGGAAATCCACCGATCTCGCCAAGCTGGGAAGGTGCGTTCCCCACCTCGTCGCCGACGGCTTTCTCCTCCCCGGCCGGACCGTTTTCAATGACCTGGGGTGCGCCGACGGCAGGGTCAACGTGCTTATGAGCTACTTTGTGCGGCACTCGGTCGGCATCGAGATCGATGAGGAGATCCTGGCGGAGTTTTCCCCCCGTCTGACGGAGCTCAAGGGCCTATTGAGCCGAGCGAACCTGCCCTCGCCTCCTGATAACATTTTCCTCCTGCGAGGGGATACCTTGGACGGAGGCACGGACGAAAGGATCCTGGCCGCGACCGGCCTGCGGTTTGGCGACATGGACCTCTTCTACACCTACATCACCCTTCATGACCTTTTCGCGGACAAGATCGCCCGAGAGGCCAAGAAGGGAGCCCTCTATATGATCTACGGTTTCAGCCGGATACTGCCGCGGTATGATGGATTGGAACTTCTCGTCCCCGACCTCGGCGGTCAGGGCATCGTGGCCCTCTATGGAAAGCCTTAGCAGGATGCTGAAAAACTCCTCGACCCGGCCTCGTCATGTACAGGCATGTATGGCACAGACGAGAGCCGGGCTGCTCAGTTCCGCAAGGTTGCATAGTCGCGCCATGCATAAGGTTCTGGTGTTTCGGCCCGCCTGCAGAGCCGTGGCGCAAGGTTCGCCAAGCCTTCCGCCAGGCGAGAGAGATAAGAGGTTGCCCCAGATGCACCCTGCCTTCCTGTCCCGAACCCTTCGGGGACCGACCGGCCCGGCTCTCGTGGCGGCCTCTGCCGACATTGTTAAGAAGAGTTTTTCAGCACCTGTTGGAGCGCGGAAGGTGGCGGCCCCTACGCTCATCGCTCAGGAACGTTGATCGTTGGGCCTGGCCGAGGGCAGAAAAGCCTTCTCCCTGGAGCGACACGGGCGCGCTACGAGTCAACTTTTTCGAGGATGATGCGATCGCCCTGGCGGGACACGGCGAACCGGTCGCCTTCCTTGAAGCCGAGCTCCTCGATGAGCAGCGCTCTGGTCAGAGTGACGGTGCCACTGGTACCGATAACGCGGCGGGCCCTGCTCTTCACCGGTTCCGCCGTCTCAGGGACAGCCTTGGCAGGGGGAGGAGGTGCCGCCGCCTTTGCGGGGGCTGGGTTCAGCAGCGCCAGACCCTTGGTGTAGAGAGCCAGGAGCTGGCTGCGCATCTTGATACCGTACTTCTGCTGAATCTGATCGAAGGAGCTCCCGGCAAGGATCTCCTTGGCAATATCTTTCGGGTCGAGGGACCGATCTCGAGAACGCACTTCTACAGCCACTTGCATCGCTCCTGAACCTCTTAATGGTAAGTGTGGTTGAACTCGTGGTATGCAATTCGGAATTTCTAAGGGTGCGACAATATAGATAGCTGGGGCCGGGAAGTCAAGCCTTAGTCTCTTGCAAAGTGGTTCAGCTCTGGTTATTTTTTTCGAGTGTTACCATGCGAGGCCTGTAAAGCCGCTGTGAGGATCTCATGATCGCCGCTCTCCGCCGATTCTCGCTCCCTGTTATTGTTCTCGCTACTACGTGGACTCTCGCCTGCACCAAGGACGAGGCGGCGAAACAACAAGGCGGCGTCTCAGCTCCGGAAACGATCCAGGAGGGAAAGGCCCAGGTCCAGTGGTTTGACTTCGACGACGGTCTCGCCAGGGCTCGTAGCGCCAAGAAGCCGATCATGATCAATTTCTATACCGACTGGTGCGTATATTGCAAAAAATTTGACCGAGAGACTCTCCAGGATCCGGAAGTCACGAGAACCCTGGAAAGCGGCTTTGTGGCCATTCGCCTCAATGCCGAGAACGACAAGACACGCCTCTCCTATCGTGGCAAGTCCTTTTCCTACGAGGAATTCAGCCGCTATTTCGGAGTTACGGCGTTCCCTTCCATCGCTTTCCTGAACGACAAGGGCGAGCTGATCACCATGATCCCTGGATTTGTGCCCGCGCCGCAGTTCTCGGTGTTCCTGAACTATATCCGCCGGGAGTGTTACCTAAGAAATGTGTCTTTCCACGACTTCGCTGCCAAGGGCGACTGTAGCTGACTACGGGCCGCGCGGAGGTATATTCCTTCCGTTCGACTGATCGAGGTACCAATCGGGGCGGGGCCCCTGGAAACTCCCTTGACCCAACCCGCTGCTCGGGTGTGAGGCGTTGATGAAAATCGCGATTGTTAAAGAGATCCAAACTGGGGAAAGACGTGTGGCGTTGGTTCCTGAGTCATGCAAGAGGTTGGTGCAAGCGGGCGTCCAGGTGACGGTAGAAAGCGGCGCCGGTGAGCCGGCCTTCTTTCCTGACGACCTCTATCTGCAGACCGGCGCCGGCGTCGAAAGCGATGTTCCGGCGTTGTTGGCAAGCGCCGACCTCGTCCTCAAAGTGCAGCCTCCCGCTTTCAACACAACCTTCGGTCGCCACGAGGTGGAGATGATGCGGGAAGGGGCCATGCTTCTCGCCACCCTCCTGCCGGCTCGCAATCCTGACCTGGTAGCAAAGCTCGCCGCCCGGAAGATCAGCGCCTTTGCCACTGATCAGATCCCCCGCATCTCCAGGGCCCAATCCATGGACACCCTCTCCTCCATGGCCAACATCGCCGGCTACAAAGCCGTACTCATCGCCGCCAACGAGCTGCCGCGGTACTTTCCCATGCTCATGACGGCGGCAGGCACAGTGTTTCCCGCCAGGGTCTTCGTCATCGGCGCCGGGGTGGCAGGGCTCCAGGCCATCGCCACAGCGCGCCGCCTGGGCGCTACCGTTGAGGCCACCGACACGCGACCTGTGGTCAAGGAACAGGTGGAGAGCCTAGGCGCGCGTTTCGCGGGCGTCGAGACGGCGGAGAGCGCTGAGGACGCCTCCGGCTACGCCAAGGAGCTCTCCACGGATTTCTACCGCAAGCAGGGAGAACTTATTGCCGAGCGTTGCGCCGCTGCTGACGCGGTCATAACCACCGCCCTTATCGGCGGGATCAAGGCGCCGAAGCTGATCACCGCCGCCATGGTTCGGGGAATGAAGCCGGGGGCGGTGATCGTGGATCTGGCCGCAGAGGCGGGCGGCAATTGCGAGCTCACCCAACCGGGAAAGACCGTGGTGGAGCACGGGATTACGATCTGCGGGCCTCTCAACCTGCCGGCGGAGATGCCGTGGCACGCGAGTACCCTGTACTCGCGAAACCTCACCTCCTTCGTGCTGGCCTTCTGGAAGGACGGGCGGTTCAACCTGGACCTCGAGGACGACATCATCCGCGGCGCCCTGGTGACACATCAGGGGGAGGTGAGAGGGCCTGCCGGCGGATAATACCCGAGGCACCATCGAGAGGATGTCCCCGCCTGGATCCTCGTCTCGGCCGTTATTGCTTGGCGCCCAAGACAGCCTGCACCGTCCTTGGTGCCCCCGTATCAGAGGGAGGAGTGATCCCTCGTTAGAGCCCACAGCAAGAGAAAGGAGTGCCTATCCTATGACTCAGGATCTCGAGCTCAGCCTCTACGTGTTCGTCCTGGCGACATTCCTCGGCTTTGAGGTGATTCGCCGGGTGTCGCCTCTGCTGCACACGCCGCTCATGTCCCTCACCAACGCCATCTCGGCCATTGCGGTGGTCGGCTCGATCCTGGTTGCCGGAGGACAGAAGAGCGTCCTTTCCACCGTTCTCGGCACCCTGGCGGTGACCTGCTCCATGATCAACATCGTCGGCGGCTACCTCATCACCTACCGCATGCTGCGAATGTTTAGAAAGAGTGCGAAGGAGAGATCATGATCGAGCCGATTATCCCTCTCCTCTACCTCGCAGCGGCGGCAGCGTTTGTCCTCGCCCTCAAATGGCTTTCGAGCGTCACCACGGCGCGCCGCGGCGTCATCATCGGCGTGCTCGGCATGGCTCTGGCGGTCTGCGGAACCCTCCTCAAACCGGAGATTGTGAGCTACCGTTGGATTGCTGTGGCCTTCGTGCTGGGCACCGTCATCGGCATCCCCATGGCCATGATGCCCATGACCGCCGTGCCGCAACGGACCGCTCTCTCCCACGCCTTTGGCGCCCTCGCTGCCGGCCTTGTCGGTACCGCCGAGTATTACCTGCAGACGCCCCATATCGACCACTTCACCATGAGCGCCCTTGCCCTGGAGGTGCTCCTCGGTTTCCTCACCTTCACCGCCTCTCTCATGGCCTTCGGTAAACTGCAGGAGCTCCTGCCGACCCGACCCATCACCTACCGCAACCAGAACGTGGTCAACCTCAGCCTTTTCGGGTTCGCGGTGGCCGCGGGCATCTACCTGGCGGTGCGGCCGGAGAGCGCCTGGCTCTTTCCCATTTTTGCCGCCCTGGCTCTGGGCTTCGGCGTGCTCCTCATCATCCCCATCGGCGGGGCGGATATGCCCACGGTGATCTCCCTTCTCAACTCCTACGCCGGTCTGTCCGCGGCGGCCATGGGCTTTGTGCTCAACAACAAGCTCCTCATCATCGCCGGCGCCCTGGACGGTTCCTCAGGCTTGATCCTTTCGGTGATCATGTGCCGAGCTATGAACCGGTCCTTCACCAACATTCTCTTCGGCGCCTTCGGCCAGGTCCAGCCCGCGGTCGGCGCCAGGGGCGAGGAGAAAACGGTGCGAAGCGCTTCTGCCGAGGACGCCGCGGACATCCTACGGGCGGCCAACCTCGTCATTGTCGTGCCGGGGTACGGCATGGCGGTGGCACAGGCGCAGCACAAGGTGCGCGAGCTCTACGATATCCTCACGAAGGCCCGGGTCGAGGTGAAGTTCGCCATTCACCCGGTGGCAGGCCGTATGCCGGGCCACATGAACGTGCTCCTCGCCGAGGCGGACATTCCCTACGACAAGCTCATGGAGATGGAGGTGGTCAACTCCGAGTTCCCTCAGGCCGACGTGGCCCTCGTGATTGGGGCCAATGACGTCACCAATCCGGCGGCGCGCCACGACCGGAACAGCCCCATTTACGGGATGCCGATCCTTGATGTCGACAAGGCTCGTACGGTCATGGTGATCAAGCGCAGCATGAATCCGGGGTTTGCCGGCATCGAGAACGAACTCTACTACATGGATAGAACCCTCATGGTCTTCGGGGATGCCAAGGCGGTGGTGGGGAACATCGTCAAGGAGCTGGCTGGTGGCGGCATGCACTGAGCCGCGATCTGTCGCGGCTGGCCTGTGCCGCCTGTCCCGCGCGAGAAAGAGGGATCTCTCGCCCGCCATCCCTGGCGGGATAGCTCGAGCTCTCAGAGAACACCGAGTGGGGTTTCTTTGGCCTGAGTTCCTGAGGCGAGAAATCAGGCCAAGCGCTCCGCGCCTAAGGGCGCATAGATCCGGCAGTTGCGGAAGGGCAAGAACTTTTCTGGTGGGCTGTGCCCACCCTCCATGGTGAGAACCCCGCCAGGAGCCGGCGTCGCAGCAGGTGGTCCATGTGCAGGGCGGGTTAAGGGAGGCACACAGTCTCGGTTTTGAAAAAAAGGCGTGCCGCAAGCTCAGAGGAGTCGCGGCACGAAGTGTTTGCTCTTAAAAGCGGATCTTTTCCGGAGGTCTTCGCTCCGGGATGTACTCGTGGGGAATTCTCCCCTCGTTCCAGTCTTTGGAGACGTAGAGATTACAGTAGCAACTCCCGTACTCTTCCACATCAGGAGTGCGGTAGACGCAGGGGCAGATAATGTCCTTGTCCCAGTCCCGGTCATTGGCCGCCAGCCTGCATGGGCAGGCCATGTATCCGTACCGCTCTTTGTTGGCCAGGAGCGCCTGGAGGAGCTCGAAGGTCCTCTCCTTGTCCTTGTTGAAGTAGTACCCCTTCGGCTCGTGCACCTTCCTCAGCATCTCATAGAGCTTCTCAACGTCCATCATGGGATACCAAGAGCCTCCTTGATCTCCTTCTCCCTGTAGCCGATGATGACTTTTTCCCCGATGATAATGGTTGGAAAGGAGCACCTGGGGTTAAACTTCTTCACATCCTCCAGGATGGCCGCCCTCTCCTTGCCCTGGAGCAGGTCCACGTCGGTGAACTCGTACTGGATCGTGCACTCGTCGAGCAGCTTCTTCGTGGCTCTGCAGTGACTGCAAGTGCTCAGCGAATAGAGCTTGACGCTCTCGTTTTGCGGCATAGCCTCCCCCTCGTGGTCGCCGGTGGTCGATGGAGCTTTCGAATTCTGACACAACCCGGCAGCGAAGGCAACACGCTCGTGCTGACTCGGGAGAGGCTACTCACCCTCCGCCGCACCGTTCCCTTTTCCCGCTCCGATCAAGGGCAGCACCTTGTCGATGCGGAAAAAGACTAGAAACTTCGGCTCATTCTTCTCGTCTTCGTACTTCCTCCGCCGGAGCTTGTGGAGGAGCTCCGAGTCCTGCTCCTCCCGGACCTTGGTAAGGAAGAGCCTTTTCCCGGCGTAGCCCTCGCCCGCCTCCATAAAGAGATAAGCTGCATGGGGGTTAGATTGGAGATTGTGGTGGGTCAGCCGCTCGCGCATGATGAAGGCGACGGTCTCCTCGTCTATGACGTGCGGGGTGGCATAAACCGCCGCGTCCACCTTGCCGTCCCCGTCGGCGGTAGCCAGTATTCCCCGACCTTTCACTGAGGCGAAATACTCTTTGAGCGTCATCTCTCTTCCTCCCGAAGTTGCCTGATTCTTAGTCATGACTACTCATCTCATGAAGATGTTCCATCGAGCGCCGCCAGAGCCCGGCCTGCCAGCTCGCTCACCGTGCACCTCTCCTCGCGCCAGTCGCCATAGATGAGGACCTCCGCTCTATCGGCCCTTAGCTTCTCCAGCCGTGCCCGTGCCTCTTGTGCACCGATGAGCCCGAGAATCCACGCCGCGAGCGCCCGAAGTTGAGCGTCCTCTGCGCTCAAGAACATCTCGATATCCGCGGTGGCCTTTTTCACGAGCGAAGGCTGCGCCCCGGCAAGCCTTCCCAGGCCCCAGAGCACTCCCCGCTGGAGAGGGACATGCTCCAGGAAGTTGCCTTCCTCCTGGATGTAGGAGACCAGCATGTGGGCGTACTCCTCGGCCAGTCCCGCGTGACGCGTCATCGTCTCCCCCATCGCCTCCGGGATTCCCCAGCCGATTCCTCCCGACTCTTCGTTCAACTGCCAGATCATCCGGCGCATAATCACCCGGGCCGCTTCTATATCCGCGCCAGCGAGTCTCGTCACAACGGCACCCATGGCGGTGACGGCACGCCACCTTACGGCAGAATCGGTGCTGCAGAAAAATGAGAAGAGGGGGTTCACCACCTGTCGTGGCGGAAGCCCAGCGAGTGCCGTCAAACCCTCCACCCTGTCCTCGGACCTCAGGGCACCCAGCACGAGTTCCTTGAGTTCGCGACCTCTCCACCGCCTATCTCTCATCCCGTCCCAGCCGCGCAGTCCTTGCCGGAGTTCGTTCTCCCCGCCGCCGTCAATATACAGTTCCACGTGATATAATCACCCCGGTTCCCCGGATCAACCGTAGCGCCCCCTCTCCCGCAACGATTGCCTCTCGCGAGATCGATCAGCTATACTCTCCTTGTACCCTTTCACCATGCACATCTCCCGAAAACTCACCGACCGCGACGTAGAGCGGAGGGGCTTCTGGAAGCCACGCTAACCTCATCACTGCTTCCTCGCTGTGTTCGAGGCTTTGCACCCTTCGTATTTCGGATTGGTTTCGGATTTTCAATTTGTTGAGTCAACCATAACCGCTATCCGGCAGAACTTATGGGGATCGCAGCAGTCCTCAAAGACCGCGAGATAAGAGAGGGGGAAGATCATGTCCACTCAGGGGAATCTCATCAAGGTGTATGAGTACGCACTGAATCAGGAACAGACCGGTATGAGCTTTTTTCAGACCTCGCTGCAACGTCTGGGAATCGGGGCGGCGGTGAGCGCCTTCAAGCGTCTGATCCAGGAGGAGGAGAAGCATATCCTCTTCATCGGTGGGATCATCGACAACCTGAAACAGGGCAAAGGTGTCGACCTCGGCCGGGTGAAAGAGATGGTCCTCGAGCCGACCAACTATTTCGATGCTCGCTCCCGATCGGAATTCATGCAGCAGTGCATCGAGGGGTCCATGGTGCCCGACGTGACCGTCTTCAACACCGCCTGGCTCATTGAAAAGGACCTCAGTGAGTTTTACGAGCGGGCGGCGCAGGCCGCGGAAGGTCCAGCGCAGGAGGCCTTCGCCATGCTCTCCCGCTGGGAGAAAGCCCACGAAAAGTTCTTCAGGGAGTATCGGGACAAGATCGCCGCCACCTATGCGGCCATGCCCTGGGGCGGATAACTTTCACCCCCCCCATGGCTCTCGACAAGCGGCTGCGGCCACCGTAGGCATCTTCGTCCTCTTTGCCCGCAGACTTTTCGTCGGCCCTTATGGATCTCCATCTTTTCGGCCGAAGGATACGCTCTCCGCCGCGCGACCATGAATCCTCTCGCGGGCTACGCCCTTCTCTTGATGTTGGCCACGAGCTGGGCGATCTGGGTACCGAGGTACACACACTGCCTGCCCTCCATGCATGCATCAGCGTCCGTCGGCTCCAGGTGGGTTTTGAGCTCGTGCTCTCCTTGCTTCAGATCAACGATGTAGGCTTGCTTTCGCTCGTCGAACGCAACATCCACGTCGATCCCGCACTCGCCGATGGCCGGATAGAGGGAGCGTATCTTCTCGCAGAGTTCCTTGTTGTTGTGCATGACATTCTCCTTCCGTGACGGGCGAGCGTAAAGCCCGCCCCTACGGGCGACTTGCCAACCCCGCCTCGGTCACGGCACCCGCTTCCCTGAGCGCCGAGAGCAGTTCGTTCACCGTGGTGAGTGCTCTACCGCAGACGGAGTCACGGCACAGGTAGACTGCCGACGAGACGTCGGCTGGGGCACGGCCCCTCACCTCCGGCTCGCCGTTTTGCCTCGACAACAACACCTTGTTGGGCAGAAAGGCACGGTGCACGGCGTCCACCAAGGCCTTCGTTGTCTCCCGCCCAAGATCGCCGACGACGACGATCTCGTGGCTGGGCCCGATCATGAACTCGAGGGCGGCAAGAAACTGCGTATAGGCCGATGGATAGGCCTTGATGCGCTTCGCGAATGCCTTCGCCGCCTCCGTCGCCTTCGCCGTCAGGCCCGGAGAGCCCGTCATTCTTCCCAAGCGGATCAGGTTGAGCGCCGCCACCGAATTGCTCGACGGTACCGCCCCGTCGTAGATCTCCTTGTTCCGGGCGATGAGACCTTCGTGTTCCCTCCCGGTGAAGAAGAACCCCCCGTGATCTTCATCCCAGAAGAGCTCGAGCATCACCCGGTTGAACTCCCCCGCCTCCTCCAGGTACCTGAGATCGAAGGTTGCCTCGTAGAGCTCGAGAAGCCCCCAGACCAGGAAGGCATAATCGTCCGCATAGCCGGGGTTGGCCACCTCTCCCTGGCGATAACGACGACAGAGCCGCGGACCGGGCGCCTTCAGCCGCGCCAGGATGAAGTCGGCCGCGCGTCGGGCCGCCTCGACAAAGGATTCGTCCCCAAGGGCCTGGTAGGCCTTGGCCATGGCGGCAATCATGAGCCCGTTCCACGAGGTCAGCACCTTGTCATCCTTGAGGGGATGGATCCTCTTCTCCCTTGCCGCGAAGAGGCGCTCCCTCCCTTCCCCCAGTATCTGTTCGAGTTCCTTCGGTTCCACATTCTCCCGCGCCGCAAACTCGTCGATGGGGATAGGGATATGCGCGATGCTGCGACCTTCCTCGAAGTTCCCGTAAGGGCCGATGTCGTAGAACTTGCAGAATAGGTCGGCCCGCTCCTTGCCCAGAACGCCCTGGACCTGGGCGGGAGTCCAGACATAGAAAAGACCCTCCTCCCCCTCGCTGTCCGCATCCTCGCCGGTGTAGAAGCCGCCCTCCGGATCGGTCATGTCGCGGCGCACGTAGGTAAGGATCTCCTCTACGACCCGGGCGTACCTCGCGTTGCCCGTTACCTGGTAGGCCTCGGTGTAGGCCATGGCGAGCATTGCCTGATCGTAAAGCATCTTCTCGAAGTGAGGCACCAGCCACTTCTCATCCACCGCATATCGGTGAAAGCCGAAGCCGATCTGGTCGTAGATGCCGCCGTCCCGCATCGCCTCCAGGGTCCGCTCCACAATCTTCAGGGCGCCGCGATCACCGCTCCGCCTGTACCACCGCAGCAGGAAGGTGAGGTTGTGGGGCGTGGGGAACTTGGGGGCGGACCCGAAGCCTCCCCACCGAGAATCGAAGGCCTGAAGAAGCTGGTCGTAGCCCTTGCTGAGGGTGTCGGTCTCGAGCCGGGGGCCCGCGTCGTGACCCGCTCGTGGCTGAATCCCGCGGGTGATCTTCTCGCTCACCTCGATGAGACGCTGGCGGTCATTTTGCCAGGCGGCGGCGATCTGGATCAGCACATCCACAAGACCGGGCATCCCCATCCTGCCGGTCTTCGGGAAGTAGGTCCCGGCGTAGAACGCCTCGGCCTCTGGGGTCATGAAGATGGAAAGAGGCCAGCCGCCGCGGAGGGTGACGGCTTGGCACACGTTCATGTAGACCGCATCAATGTCCGGCCGCTCCTCGCGGTCCACCTTGATGGAGACGAAAAGTTCGTTCAAGACGCGGGCCACCTCCTCGTCCTCGAAGGACTCGTGGGCCATGACATGGCACCAGTGGCAGGTGGAGTAGCCGATGGACAGGAACATGGGCTTGTCCTCGGCCTTCGCTTTCTTGAACGCCTCCTCTCCCCAGGGGTACCAGTCCACGGGATTCTCGGCGTGCTGCAGGAGGTATGGGCTTTTCTCGTGGCTCAGCCGATTCGGTTTCTTTCCTGATATATGGTGGTCCGCGTCCATGGCATCTCCTCACTGGGTTGAACGATGCGCTGAAATACAAAGAAAACGTAACCACGAACCCCGGGGCAGTCCAGCACGTTGGAGGAGTTATGCCGTGAATGTCGAGGAGGATCAACGGAGAAGGTGGAGCGCGGTCATGGTGTGAGGGTCTTGGCCGCTTAGTAGGTTGCTGAAAAACTCTTTTTCATGGTGTCTGGGATGACTGTCACGTGAGCCGGGCCGGTCGGTGGCGCAAGATGCACCCGGAGCCTCCTCTTAACTCTCTGGCCTGTCGTCAGGCCTGCCGAACCTTGCACCACGTCTTCGCAAGCGGGCCGGATCACCACGATCTTATTCATGGTGCGACTATGCAGCCTTGCGGAATCGACCGGCTCGGCTCAGGTCTCCCGTGCATACGTGTCCGTGTTGCGCCCCGGACAAGGAGTTTTTCAGCATCCTGCTAGAGGGAGAAGATGCGGGAAGGCAGGTGCACTTCGTTAAGGCGTGAAGGACTCCACCGCGTTCTTGCCGAAGGCAAGGGCCTGGGACATGGCGTCCGCATGGTTGAGAATCTCGCCCTTCGCCTCGACCTTGCCGAAGAAGAGCCCGCCCTCGTAGGTCATAGCGAGAGCGTCAAAAAAGTATCGCGCCGTGAGCTCGCAGCCCTGGAAGAGATTCGCCCCTTTGGTCGCGCCGACGGCGATGAGGTAGCCCTTGCCCCTCTCGTGGACCTTCAACTTTCGAGGCGATTTCTCGAGCCGCCTCTTCGACCAAAGGGCCTGGGTGCGATCGATCAGGGCCTTGAGCTGGGCGGGGACGTTATAAAAGAAAACAGGCGCGGCAACAAAGATGATCCGAGCCTCTTCGAGGAGCGGATACACTTTATCCATGTCGTCGGGGACGACGCACTCGCCAGTGTCGTCGCAGCCGCCGCACTCGAGACAGCCGCCGATCTTGAGGTCCCGGGCATAGAGGGTGCTGACCTCCGCGCCCGCCGCGCGCGCGCCCTCGAGGGCGCGATCGAGCAAGAGGTCACTGTTGCCGCCCTTGCGCGGACTGCCGTAGATACCGAGGACCTTGACCGTCACGGGCAGACTTCACCCCCTTTATGCGTTGCCGGCGGATGCGAGAACGAATCCGCCGGTCTGCCGCTCCCTTGCCGCCGACCTTCTACTTCAGCCGCGGATCGCTTCCGGTGAGCCCGCACTCGGGAATGTAGCAGGTGACGTTCAGAAACTCGCACTTCTCTTTGCACCCTGGACATTTCTCAGGCGGAGCGTCCGTCTCCACCGTGAATCCGCACTTGCTGCACTTCCATGTATTCCTCATGGGGTAACCTCCATCTGGCGGCCCTCCCCAGGAAGGCCGCTCTCATTATCCTTGCCCGACCTTTACCTTGACCTTTTCGGCCACACTCTGCCCGAATTCGTAGCACTGGTTGAGAACGCCGGCGTCGGGAACATACTTCACTCGAAGCCCTTCCACCAGCTCCACGTTCATGGCCTGCAAGATATCCTTCACCTGCCCAACGGCCTCGCCGCTCCAGCCGTAGGAACCGAAGGCAGCGCCTATCAGGTTCTGCGGCCTCAGGCCCTTGAGATAGGTCAAGAGGTCCGCCACGGATGGATACATGTTGTTGTTAAGGGTCGGCGAGCCGACCAGCAGCGCTCCCGCATCCAGAATCTCGGTGGCGACGTTGCTCCGGTGATTGGATTTCAGGGGCATGAGCTTGGGATGGGCGCCGCCGGCGATGAGACCTTCCGCGATCGCCTCTGCCATCTTGGCGGTGCTATGCCACATGGTATCGAAGACGACGACCGCCTTCAAGGTGGGCTTCTGCTCCGCCCAGCGGGCGTACCAGCCGATTATCTTGCCGAGATCCTTCCGCCACATGGGGCCGTGGTCGCAGGCGATGATGTCGATGGCCAGGTTGAGGGATTTCACCTTGTCGATGAGTTTCAGCACCAGGGAGGAGTAGGGTAGGAGAATATTGGCGAAGTACTTGGCCCCTTCCCACTCGAGCACGCTCTCGTCGATCTCGTCGGCCCAGCGCTGGCTGGCGGCAAGGTGCATGCCGAAGGCATCCTGGGAGAAGAGCACGCGCTCTTCGGCGAGATAGCTGAACATATTGTCCGGCCAGTGGAGCATCCGGGTCTCGAGGAAGGTGAGGCTCAGGTTACCGAGGCTCAGGGTCTCGCCGTTCTTGACCGGCACGATCTCTCGATCCAGATGGAAGTGCTCGTTCAGGGACTTGCTCCCCACCACCGAGGCGAATACCTTCTCCGGTTGCACCGCGTCGATCACCGGCACCAGAGAGCCGGAATGATCCATCTCGGAATGATTGGAGATGATGTAGTCGATCTTCTTGGGATCGACCAAGGAGGCGATGCGGGCGAGGAGCTGGTCTTTGAAGGGGGGCTTCACTGTGTCGATCAGGGTGATCTTGTCGGCCATGACTAGAAAGGCATTGTAGGTTGTGCCACGCTCCGTGAGATAGCCGTGGAAATCCCGGATACCCCAGTCGATTGCGCCCACCCAGTAAACGTGATCGGTCACCTTCATCGCCTTGAACGGTTCAGCCATCTCGCACTCCTTTGCCGCAGATTGTCGGATTCCAGTTCTTATCGAGTTAAACCGTCGCCGGGCTCATGATAACCATTACCCGCATCTCTGCAAGAATGAATTCGCTGATCCGCTCGCCCCGGGAACGGAACGACCGCATCGCAACGGCCACAGAGGCCGGGGTTCCCATCCCTGGAGGTTCTTACCCCCCCGGCAGTGGCGCGAGTTAAGCAACGGTCTCCAGCGGAGCACTTGCCGGCTACCGCAGGCCTGCGATGTGCCGGTTCAGGTAGCCGATGTGGCGCATCTCTTCCTTGATGATCCCCTCGATCTTGTCCTTGCCGAGGCTCTCGGGGGCGAACTCCTTGAGACCAAGGTAAAAGACGATGGAGTCCTTCTCCTTGCCGATGGCCTCGGTAAGAATATCTTTCGCCGACTCCTTCCCGGTGAGCTGGGCGGCAGGGTCCTTCTTCACGTCAAAGACGTAACCGTCGGCCATGGCCTTGAGATACATGCCCCCCTCTCCTTCCGGATCGAACACGGTCTTTTCCCGCTCCCGCTCGCCCAGGCGGGCCCGCATAGAGGCGAAGAGTTTCTCGTGTCCGTCCTCCCATGCGGCAAGCTCGAGAAGCAGCTTGTTGACGGCAGTCTCTTTCACAAAATCCGCAGCCCGCCGATAGAAACGAGCCCCGTTCCGCTCGATCTGTTCGGCCATCTGCAGAACTTCTTCGGCATTGAATACCATCATGGAGTGGTTCCTCCGACTCTGTCTATGCACGGACGAGAACCGTCCTTATTTTCTCACCCCCACCCTAACCCTTTCCCCGTCAAGGGGGAGGAATCTTTCCTGGCTTCGCGGAGAGGCAACGAGCACTGAACCGTACTGCGGCATGCTGCCGGATGACCGCCCTTCTCGGCCCCCTCTCCCCCGCGGGGGAGAGGGCGAGGGTGACGGGGTTGCCTGCCAGATTTCACCCCCCCTGACCTTCATCCCCCCTGTCCCGGGGGAGAGGAAAATTTTTGGAGGTTCTCGAACGGGCCGCTATGCCTTCCACAAGCCGTGCAGGTTGCAGTACTCGCGAGCGGTCACCTTGTCCGCCTTGATGTCGAACGTGGCTTCGGGCGCCTCTCCCGGTTTCAGGAACTGGCGGTAGGCCTTTCCGCCTACGATCACCTCTACCCACTCGATCCAGTGCTTCTCCTCCATGGGATGGGCAACGCTTCCCACCTTGACCTTGAAGCCCGCCGCGGTCTTCTCAACCACCGGGACATGCTTCTCCTTGGCCGCGTCCACGGTGTTCTCGACGAAACGCTTCATCGGCTTGCCGCAGCAGACCAGCTCGCCGGCGCCGCCGTGGAGAACCTCGATGATGTTCCCACAAACCTCACACTTGTACACTTCCAGTTGCTGAGCCATCAGTACACCTCCTTAGTTGTGAATGACGATATAGGGTGGGCACCTGGGAGATGCGAGGGGTTTCCGCTTCGGAATTCCAGAATCCGCAATCCCTAAATTCCCCAATCTCCCGCTATGTTTCCCCGATCAGACTCCAATCTTTGCATCTCACTATTCCTTGCGCCGAACCGTCGATTTCAGCCAGTCCCAGAGCTCCTGGATGTTCTTCGCCATGTACCAGCGGCCGTTGGCGAAGACCCCGTAGTCGGCGCCCTGCATGGCCGAGGAGAAGCGCGTCGAGTTTCCGAAGAAAAGCCACTGCTCCGCCCACGTCTTCTCGATCGCCTCGTCGATGTGACTGCCCCCCTGGCCGGGTCCCGTCGCCGCCTTGCCGTCCCAGGCCTGCATCATCATCCCGGTCGAGGTCAAGGTCATCTCGTTGGTGGTCTGGATCGTATGCTCGAACCGCGCCCAGTACCCGTCCACCCACGGCTGGGTATGGCAGCCCATGCACACCTGCTGCATCGCCTGCCGGCGTTGCTGCTGCTCACCGGCATCGATCAAGAACTGCGCCGCCGGCTCTCCGGTCCACGTGAGGGGGAGCGGCTCACCGTTCTTGTTCCTGATGATCGAGGTATCGGGGGACTTGGGGTGGGCATGGGCATAGATAAGACCGAAGATCCGCCATGGCAAGCGGTCATTCATCCGGTGGTTTCTCTCCGCTACCACCTCCCCCCCTTCAGTGACGACGAGACTTACATGGCAGCTCGCGCAGGTGGGCGCGCTGAAGTCCTTCCCCACGGTCCAGGGCACCGCCTCGAAGTTCCACGTCTTCCCCATGGATTCGTAGATATTCCCATGCTTGCTGACCTGGTAGACCGCGTAGGCGGGGACGTCGGGACCTTTGTGACACTGGGAGCAGGTGTGGGGTTTCCTTGCCATCTCGATGGAGAACTGGTGCCAGGTGTGGCACGAAGAGCACGAACCCTTGCTGCCGTCGGGGTTCAGCCGGCCCACGCCCATGTTGGGCCAGCCGGCCAGAACCGGAAACTCCATCTCGCCCATGGAGGTCTCCCGGGCCTTGGTCCCCTTCACCTCGACCTTGGTGCCGTGGCAGGAAAGGCATGAGTCCGCCTCCGTCTCGGGAGTCGGCGGCCGGATGGTCATCTGTTTGCCCGTCAGCACCTGGACCCCGTTGATCACCCGGGCCATGTCCCGGTAGAGCGCGTTGTTCATGAGGTTCCCGTAGGCGTGGGACATGATGTTCTGGCTATACTGCCTGGCCTCCGTGGGATGGCAGGTGGCGCAGTCCTCGGGGCTGACGATAACGTGGACCTGGAAGCCGTTGTGCTCGAAGGTGTCGGCGTGCTTCTCCGGGTTCCGGGTGTGACACTCGGCACAGCCGATGGAGTGCCCGGCAAGATCGTGCGCCACGCTCGCCGCCGATATGCGGCGCTCGCGCTCCGGCTTTTGCAGAGCTTCCCCCGGAGTGACCCGGGCGTGGCGGCTCAACTTCCAGGCCGAGACCATGCCCGGGGAGACGGTGGCGTGACAGTCAAGGCATTGAGCGGTCGCGGCGCTCATCTCCGCGCCGAGGGAAAGGGTTGGGAAGAACAGGAGCAGAAACAGACACAAGCCGAAGATGACCCTCCCCATGATCGCCTCCTCTCGAGGTTTGTCAAACTTTCCTTTCCTCTCTCTGGGTGATGTCCCAGCCAAAGGCGCGCTTACCTTCCCCGCCCTCGGAGTCCCCATTCTTAAAAGACGGCCGGACACGCTGTCCGACAACCTCAAGAAAGAATCTCCTCTCCCCATTCCAAAGGGGGAGAGGACGAAGGTGAGGGGGTATCCCGTTCCTGCTCACCCCTCACCCCCACCCTCTCCCCTTCGAGGGGCGAGGGGATTAGTTGCCGGGATGCGGGTTGCTCAAATAAACTGCTGACCTTAGTGATGCACCAGGTTATCGGACAGCCTCGTACCTGCTCTTGCCAAGGGCGGTAATTGCCGGCACTCATGCCCTTCAAGGGGGAAGCCGGGCTAAACGAGCTTCTTCACCGCCTCGAGCGCTGCGTCGTAGTTGGGCTCCGTGGTGACCTCCTTGACCAGCTCGACGTAGCGCACCGCGCCCTTGCGATCCACGACGAAGACGGCCCGCGTCAGCAGACGGAGCTCTTTGATCAGCACGCCGTACGCGTTGCCGAAGGAGGCATCGCGATGATCGGAGAGGGTCTTCACCTTGGTGACCCCGGCGGCGCCGCACCAGCGCTTCTGCGCAAAGGGAAGATCCATGCTCACCGTCAGGATCGCCACGTCATCACTCAGCTTGCCGGCCTCAGTGTTGAACCGCCGTGTCTCTATGTCGCAGACGGGCGTGTCCAGGGAAGGCACGGAGGAAATGACGCAAACCTTGCCTTTGTAGGCTGATAGGTTGACCGGATTGAGATCGTTATCGAGCACAGTGAACTCAGGGGCCTTGTCGCCCTCTTTCACCGGGTTGCCGACCAGGGTCAATGGCTTGCCGTGTATCGTCACTATTCCCTTCCGTTCTTGCATGACTTTTCTCCCTTCTGGTGGGCCACACCAGCAACCTTACTGGGTCTAGCGTGGGTGAGCTGGATTATTGGAATAGCTGTCGGTTTTTCGCCGCTGGCTGGATCCCCGAAAACCGAGCGACCAGACTCTAGTCATTCTATTCAAGCAATGCAACCCGGTCAAGGTTGACAAGTCCTCAACCATAGGGTGGGCAATGCCCGCTGGGAAGAAAAAAGTGGTCGCCCCCAGAGGCCGACGAGGGCGCTGGCCTTAGCCTGATTTCTTGAGGGGAGAAATCAGGCCGAACGCTCCGCGCCCGAGGGCGCATAGGTCACCCCTTTACGGGACGGCAGCATTGATACGAATCCGCGACACGCGGATTCGTATCAAGAACTCTGTGGCCTCCGTGCGCTCTGTGAGAGACTAAGGGCTAAGGTCCCGGACGATCTTACGGTGCAGAGACTCCTGCCTCGATGACAGAACCCGGCAATTGACCTTTCTCGCCTGGCGGGCCTCCGCCAGGAAGTAGTCCAGTAACCGGCGCTCCCTGGTCACATCCTTCCCCGCCTTGCGCGCCGCCTCCAGCCGCGCCAGAACCGAGAGAATCCCGTAGAGGTAGACGCTGAGCGTGGTCACCCGCCTGAGGAAGAACTCCTTGTCGAGGACCTTCTTGCCGTAAAGGAGGAGCCCGGCGTGAAGCATCCAGCGAATGCTTCGCGCCAGGGCCCGGGCGAGGCGCACGGCCCTCTTCATCACCGGGTCCGGGAAAGAAAGCTCCCAGGTTGCCTTGCCGACCATGCCCTTGAGGAGGAATCTCAGCCTCGAGGCGGTCGTGAGGCACTCGGCCTCCACGCGTTTCGCCAGGTTCCGGAGGGTGAAGAGGGCAGGGTAGATGGAGTGGATCTCGGTCGTGCCCTCGAAGATGGTGCCCACTCGATTGTCCCGCATCCT
>Ga0335070_10003139_pt1 | contig 19196 bp, 18 predicted proteins | sample Lox_Sample_13_FD_206722 | JGI IMG/M metagenome (GOLD analysis project Ga0335070, IMG submission 206722) | Soil microbial communities from Loxahatchee National Wildlife Refuge, Florida, United States - Lox_Sample_1.3 | ecosystem: Environmental > Terrestrial > Soil > Wetlands | place: USA... | reverse complement strand
CCCGCCACGACCGCCTCCATCTCCCGCCGCTCGCCGTTGCAATGAAGAGCGAGATCGCATCCGGCCGCGAGCGTGTCGCGCGCCCGTGCCTCGAGCGGACCGCCGAGCGCCTGCATGGAGAGATCGTCCGAGATCAGCACGCCGTCAAAACCGATGGTACCGCGGATGGTCTCGTGGATCACCTTCGGCGAGAGTGTCGCGGGAAGATCGGCATCGAGCGCCTCGTAGAGGACGTGCGCGGTCATGGCGCAGGGCATCTCTGCGAGAGCGCGGAAGGGCGCGAAGTCCGTCCGTTCCAGCGTCGCGCGGTCGGCGGCGACGCGCGGCAAGGCCTTGTGGCTGTCGACGCCGGCCCTGCCATGGCCGGGGATGTGCTTGATGACGGGCAGGATGCCGCCTTCGAGCAGGCCCTCGCAGGCCGCGCGGCCGAGGCGTGCGACCTCTTCGGGCGCGCTGCCATAGGCGCGGTCGCCGATGATGTCGTCGGCGCCGGGGCTGGAGACGTCGAGGACGGGAGCGCAGTCGATGGATATGCCAAGGCGGAAAAGGTCGTCGGCGATCAGGCGGGCGCAGAGCTTCACCGCCTCGAGCGCCCTCGCGCCCCCGAGCCCGGCGAGTTTCGCTGCGGCGGGGTAGCGCCGCCAGTGCGGCGGCTTGAGGCGCGCGACGCGGCCGCCCTCCTGGTCGATGAGGACCGGCGCGTCCGCGCGGCCCACGGCATCGCGGAGCGCCGCGATCAAGGCGCGTACCTGCTGGGGATTCTCGCAATTCCGCTGGAACAGGATGAAGCCCAGGGGATCGGCTTCCCGGAAGAAGCCGCGCTCCCAGCCCGTCAGGGTCGCGCCGGCGCAGCCGAGGACGACGGCGCGCGGCTCAGGGTTTGACAAGAATGCACCCGACGTTGCGGCTGCGCAGCGCCCCGCAGATGCGTTCGGCCTCGCTCCCGTCGGCGATTGGCCCGATTTGCACGCGGAAGAAGACGCCGCGCTCGCCGAGATCGACGCGCTCGGCCTTGTAGGAGAGCGCTCCCAGCAGGTCCGTGTTCTGCCGGCGGATCCGCTCCCACTCCTGCTTCGCCCCGTCCTCGGTCTTCACCGACGCCACCTGCAGGCGGAAGCCCTTGCCGCTGGTCGGGGTCGGTGCAGGGGGCGGAACCGCGGCGCTCTGCTGCGGCGGGCTTGGCGCCGGTGTCGCCCGGGCCTCGCCAGGCGAAGCCGGAGCGGGCGTCGAGGGCGCCCCCGTAGTCGCCGAAGGCGCTGGTGCCGCTGGAGGCGCAGGAGCTTGCGCCGGCGGCGGTGGGACGGCCGAGGATTGAGTCTGCGGCGGAGGCGGCGTTGCCGCAGGCTGGGGCGCCGGTCGCGGCATCGGCGCTTCCGGCGGAGCCAGCACGTGCTCCGCCGTGCTGTCGCCCTTCTGATTGAAGACGAGCCGGTCGCGGTTCGGGATTTCCATGCCGCCGGGATCGCCGGGCTTTACCTTGACGGGCTGATTGTCGGCCTGGATCAGAGGCGCATGCGCGCCCGCCTCCGGCGCGCGTTTGAGCTCGTAGGCGACCCAGACGGCGCCGGCGCAAAGCGCCATCACCGCAAGAGCGAGCGCGATCGCGAGACCGCGATTTCCCCGGCGCTTGATCCGCCGGTACGGGACCCTCGAGCCCTGGGGCGCTCCGAGCGGCTGGAGGTACGCCATCAGCGCATCTCCTCCACGGGCTCCACGCCGAACACTCTGAGACCGGAAGCGATCACGTGCTTGATTCCCTGCACCAGACCGAGCCGTGCCAGCGAGAGCTCGCGTTCCTCCGCGATGAGAAAGCGCAACCTCGCATCGTCCTTGCCCTTATTCCATAGCATATGGAATTGCGCCGCGAGATCGTGAAGATAGAAGGCGATGCGATGGGGCTCGTGAGTCTCCGCCGCGCTTTCAACGAGTCGCGGCCAGCTCGCCAGCAGTTTGACGAGCCCCAGCTCCTCCGCAACCGCAAGCCGATCGAGCCGGGATTCCGCGAGCGACTCGGAGCGGAGCTCGGCCTCGGAGAATTGCTCGCGCGCGAGACGCAGCACCGAGGCCGCGCGCGCGTGCGCGTATTGGACGTAGAAGACCGGGTTGTCTTTCGACTGCTCCATCACCTTCGCAAAGTCGAAATCGAGCGCCTGGTCGTTGCGCCGCGTGAGCATGATGAAGCGAAAGACGTTTCTGCCGACCTCGTCCACCACGTCGCGGAGCGTGATGAAGGTGCCCGCGCGCTTCGACATGCGCACGGGCTGGCCGCCGTCGAAGAGGTTGACGAGCTGGCAGAGCTTGACGTCGAGGCTGCCCTTGCCCTCGGTGAGCGCAGTCACGGCCGCCTGCATCCGCTTCACATATCCGCCGTGATCGGCGCCCCAGACGTCGATCATCTCGGAGAAGCCGCGCCGGTACTTGTCCAAGTGATAGGCGATGTCGGCGGCGAAATAGGTCCAGGACCCGTCCGATTTCTTGAGCGGGCGGTCGACGTCGTCGCCGAACTGGCTCGAGCGGAAGAGCGTCTGCGGCCTCGGCTCCCAATCCTCCGGCAGCATCCCCTTGGGAGGCTCGAGCACGCCGGTATAGACGAGGCCTGCGGCCTCGAGCGTCGCAAGCGCCCGCTCGATCGCGCCGGCCTCGACGAGATCGCGCTCGGAGGAGAACACCGCGTGCTCGATCCCGATCGCCTCGAGATCCGCACGAACCAGCGCCATCATCGCGTCGATGGCGAAGCGCCGCACCGGCGCGAGCCATTCGGATTCCGGACGGTCCAGCCATTTCCGCCCGTCGCGTGCCGCGAGCTGCGCGCCAACGTCCTTGAGGTATTCGCCGGGATAATAGCCGTCCGGGATCGCCCCGATGCTCTCGCCGAGCGCCTCGCGGTAGCGCAGATGCGCGGAGCGCGCGAGCACGTCCACCTGGGCGCCGGCATCGTTGATGTAGTACTCGCGGCATACCCTGTAGCCCGCCTTCTCCAGGAGCGCCGCCAGCGCGTCGCCGAAGACGGCGCCGCGGCCGTGGCCGACGTGGAGCGGCCCGGTGGGATTGGCGGAGACGTATTCCACATTGACCGGGCGTCCCTCCCCCACTGTCGAATCCCCGTAGGCCGGCCCCGCGCGCAGCACGTCCGCAAGACGCGCGTGCCAGAAGCCGGGAGCGAGCCGCAGGTTGAGAAAGCCGGGCCCCGCGACATCCGCGCTCACGATATCGGGATGGCTCTTCAGGCGCTCCGCGAGCATCGATGCGAGCTCGCGGGGGTTTTTCCGCGCGGGCTTCGCGAGCACCATCGCAGCATTGGTGGAGACATCGCCATGCGCGGGATCGCGCGGCGGCTCGACCGCGATGCGCGAGAGATCGAGACCCGCCGGGAGCGATCCCGCCGCCGCGAGGGCCGTCACCTCGGCCGCGACGACCTCTCGGAAATGCGCGAAGAGGTTCATCATGGCGCGGCGTAGCGGTCGAAGAGACGCGCGTGCTCGTCGAGAGCGAAGCGATCGGTCATGCCGGCAATGTAGTCCGCGACCACCCGCGCCGTCACCGGCGTTTCCGGGCCGTCCGTCTGCTGCCGCCATTCCGTGGGCAGGCATTGCGGCTCCCGGTGCAGGAGCCGGAAGAGCTCGCCGACGATCCGCCGCGCCTTCGAGGACATGCGGTTGACGCGGTAGTGCCGGTACATCCGCTCGAAGAGGAATTCCTTGAGCGCCTTGTCGTTGGCGCGCATCGCGTCGGAGAAGGCGACGGTCGCGGCCCCGCGCTTGCGCACCTCCTCGGCGCTCGCGATCTGCGCCGCCTTCACCCGGCGCCGCGTCTCCTCGATGAGGTCGCCCGCCATCCGGTCGATGAGCCGGCGGATCGATTCGTGGATGAGCCGCGTGCCCTCGAGCTTGGGATAGCGCGCGCGCACCTCGCGGAAGACCGGCCCCACCAGCGGCACCTCGTCGAGATCCGCCACGGCGAATAGCTCCGCGCGGAGCCCATCGTCGATGTCATGATTGTTGTAGGCGATGTCGTCCGCGAGTGCCGCCACCTGCGCCTCGGCGCTGGGCCAAGTGTCGAGCTCAAGGTCGTGCCGCTCGACGTAAGCCGCGATCGTCGAGGGGATGGGCTTGCTGCGCGCGCCGCCGACGAGAGGGCCGTTGTGCTTCACCGTGCCCTCGAGCGTCTCCCAGGTGAGATTGAGACCGTCGAAATCGGCGTAGCGGCGCTCGAGCGAGGTCAGGAGGCGCAAGGTCTGATCGTTGTGCTCGAAGCCGCCATAGGGACGCATCGCCTCGTCGAGCGCCTCCTCGCCCGCGTGGCCGAAGGGCGTGTGGCCGAGATCGTGCGCGAGCGCCACCGCCTCCGCGAGGTCCTCGTTGAGGCCGAGCGCGCGGCTCACGCTGCGCGCGATCTGCGCGACCTCGAGGCTGTGCGTGAGCCGCGTGCGGTAGTGGTCGCCCTCGTGATTGACGAAGACTTGCGTCTTGTATTCGAGGCGCCGGAAGGCCGTCGAATGCACGATGCGATCGCGGTCGCGTTGGAACGGCGTGCGCGTGGGGCTCTCGGGCTCGGCATGGAGCCGGCCCCGGCTCGCCTCGGGACGCGAGGCATAGGGCGCAACTGCGACGGCTGCGGTCATGGGCCCGCAACCTACTCGTGCCCCCAAGGGCTGGCAACGGGCGCCGGTTTGACAAACGACGGGTAGCACCTACATTGAGGGAGTTCTGGACGAGGAACCACATGCCCGAAGGCGGAACCAGCAGCGCGCGGCGCGTCATTCTCACCGAAAGTGCGGCCAAGCGCATCGCCGAGCTCAAGGTGCAGGAGAACGTGCCTGACGCCGCGCTTCGGCTCGCGGTCTCCGGCGGCGGCTGCTCGGGATTCCAGTACGGCTTCAGCTTCGACGACAGCCGCCAGGACGACGACCTCGTCTTCGAGCGCGACGGCGTCGCGCTCGTGATCGATGCGACCTCGCTCGAGCTCGTGGACGGCGCGGAGATCGACTTCGTCGAGGACCTCATGGGCGCCGCGTTCCAGGTCCGCAATCCCAACGCCAGCTCCTCCTGCGGCTGCGGCAAGTCCTTCGCGATCGGCTGACGCCGGCCGCCCGCCGAGCGACCGCGCCCCATGAAGATCGCGACCTGGAACGTCAACTCGATCAAGGTCCGGTTGCCGAACCTGCTCGCCTGGCTCGAGCGGGAGCGGCCGGATGCGGTCTGTCTCCAGGAAATCAAATGCGTGACCGAGGATTTCCCGCTGCTCGAGCTGAAGGGGCTCGGCTATCACGCCATCGCCGCAGGGCAGAAGACCTATAACGGCGTCGCCCTATTGACGCGCGAGGCGCCGCGGGACGTGCTGATCCGACTGCCCGGCGATCCCGCGGACACGCAAGCGCGCTACATCGAGGCGACCGTCGGCGATCTCCGCATCGCCTCGATCTATCTCCCGAACGGCAATCCCGTCGACAGCGACAAGTTCCCCTACAAGCTCGCGTGGATGAAGCGGCTCGAAGCGCGGGCGCGCGAGCTCCTGGCCTCGGAGACGGCAGCGGTGCTCGCGGGCGATTACAACGTCGTTCCCACCGATGCCGACGTCTACGATCCCGAGGCCTGGCGCGACGACGCGCTCTGCCGCCGCGAGTCAAGAGCGGCCTTCCGCAGTCTCCTCAATCTCGGCTTCACCGACGCTTTCCGCGTCTTCCACGCGGAGCCGCATCGCTACACTTTCTGGGACTACCAGGCGGGCCGCTGGATGCGCGACGAGGGCCTGCGCATCGACCACCTGCTGCTGACCCCGCAGGCGGCGGACCGGCTCACCGCGGCCGACATCGACAAGGCCGAGCGCGGCCGCGACAAGGCCTCGGATCACACTCCCGTCTGGTGCGAGATTGCCCCGGCCGCGAAGGCCTAGAACTTCAGGCCGTATTGGAGCCGGAAATTGCCGATGGCGGAGCTGCGATCGAGCGGATCGGGCGGCGTCGCCCGATCGATGCTGAGCGAGAACGTGTTCTGGGAGTCGAGCCGATAGCCGAGCTCAACGCCGCCATGCAGCATGAGCGGCGCGCTCAAGCTCCGCGGCCCACCGTCATCCATGCCGGGCACGTGCTGCGGCGCGACCGATCCGCCCACGCCGAAGGAGCCGTACAGCCCAGTCGGCTCGCCGACATCGAAACTGAAGCCGAGATAGGCGCGCGAGCCGGTGCCGCCATGGGCCTCCGGCATTACCTGCGGGAGACGCGGCGAGAAGAGGAAGGTCTGGCCCTGATTGTCCGGCAGGGTCAGCGCCATCGAGTAGCCCGGCGCATCCACCGCGACACCGTCGGCGATACCCGTGGGAAGCCCGAAGCGGCTGCCATAATCGGGCATGGGAACGGAGCCCCAGACCAGCTTCAGACCGCCGAAAGAGCCGGAGTTTCCGCTGTCCGCGCGCGATGCCGGCGCGAACGCGAGCGACATCGCCGCCGCGAGGGCCGCCGCAATCGCCATGCGCCGAAGGTCGGTCACCGTCCGCTCCGCTTGATCCAATGCGCCATGTAGCCGTCCAGAAGCTCGAGGGCCGCAGCCGCGAGTTCCGTGAACTTCGCGCCGACCACGCCGCCCTTGCGCTCGGTCCAAACCGCCTCGGCCACGAATGCGCAGCTCTTACCTGTGCCCGGCATGTGCAAACTACCCGCTACACCGTCACCCACACCCAATCCGAGATCGTCTGCCTCGATCAAAAAGCCGCCTAAAGACCAGTTTATACAAGGATAATCGCGGTCCGCGATCCGCGCAATCAGCGGAGGTACCGGATAGCGCCGATCCCGGCGAAATTCAAGCCGGTCATAGCCTGTGCGGGTACGTTTGCGCGACATGTGGCAAAGAATCCCCAACGCATCTTCAGCGCTTGCCGTTAATAAATGCTTGCGCAACCACGCGCGCACCTAAGACCGCAAGAATGGGGACGTTGGCCACGCCGGAGTTAACAGGAATAAAGGTGCTGATTCAGCGCGTTAAATCATTTTCCTCAGGAGTCACTTGAGGCGAGAGCAGCGTAGGAGTGCCGCCGCCCGCGATAATCCTCGATCATGCTCGTGCCGGGCCGATCTCCGGGGGAGACATAGGATGGGCCTATCGGGACCTTGCCCGCGCCCCCCGGGAGGTCGAGCACGTAGGTAGGCTGGCAAAGGCCGGAGATCCGGCCGCGCAATTGCCGGAGAAGCCCCTGCCCTTCCTCGAGGCCCAGTCGAAATCTTGCCGTGCCGGGGGCGAGATCGGGATGATGGAGGTAGTAGGGCTTGACCCGCGCGGCCACCAAGCCCCGGAAGAGCCGCTCGAGAATCTCGGCATCGTCGTTCACGCCCCGCAGCAGCACGGTTTGGCTGAGCAATGGAATGCCGGCCTTGCTCAACCGAGCGCATGCGACGCGCATGCCGGCGGTGATCTCGCGGGGATGGTTCGCGTGGATGGCAACGTAGACCGCCTTCTCCGCGCGGAGCGCCGCCGCGAGACGCGCATCGACGCGCGCGGGATCGACCACAGGGACGCGGGTGTGGAAGCGGATGACACCGAGATGCTCGATGGCATCGAGGGCGCGGACGAGCGCGGCGAGCCGCCGCGGCGACATCAGGAAGGGATCGCCGCCGGTGACGATGACTTCCCAGATCTCCGGCCGCGTCCGGATGTAATCGAGGGCGGCTCCAAGCTCGCGCGGCGTGAGCGCCTTGCCGCCGGGCCCGACCTGCTCGCGTCGGAAGCAGAAGCGGCAATAAACGGGACAGGCGTGATGCGGCTTCAGCAGCACGCGGTCGGGATAGCGGTGCACGATCCCCTTGAGCGGGGAGAACCGCTCGTCGCCGATGGGGTCGTCCCGCTCCTCCGGGGCGACGACGAGCTCGCGCGCATCGGGCACGAACTGCCGCGCGACCGGATCCGCGGGATCGGTGGGATCGATGAGGTCCGCTAGCTCCGGCGTGAGCGCGACCGCATAGCGCGCGGCCACGCGCTGGAGCGCAGGCATGCGCTCCGGCGGCACGAGGCCGCGGGCTGCGAGCTCAGCGACGCGACGGATCTGGCGTGGGCGGCTAGACATCCGCGTAGACGTGCGTCTCCGCCGAGGCGCCGGGATGGGTGATCGCCCCCTTCTCGGCATCGCCCACGGTCCGGGCGTAGCGCCAGAGCGCGCCCGATTGGAAATCGTGCTTGCGCGGCTTCCAGGCCTTCCGGCGCGCGGCAAATTCCTGCTCCGAGACCTCCGCGACGAGGGTGCCGGCTTCGGCGTCGATCGCGATAGTGTCGCCGTCTTTCAGCAGGCCGATCGGGCCGCCCACGGCCGCTTCCGGCCCCACATGGCCGATGCAGAAGCCGCGCGTCGCGCCGGAGAAGCGCCCATCGGTGATGAGCGCGACCTTGTCGCCCATGCCCTGGCCGTAGATCGCGGCGGTGGTCGCGAGCATCTCGCGCATGCCGGGCCCGCCGCGGGGACCCTCGTAGCGGATCACCAGCACCTCGCCCTCCTTGTAGTTCCGTGCCTCGACGGCGGCGAAGGCGTCCTCCTCGCAGTCGAAGATGCGGGCGGGGCCGCGGAACTGCAGCACCTTCATGCCCGCGACCTTCACGATCGCGCCCTGCGGCGCGAGATTCCCGCGCAAGCCTACGACGCCGCCCGTTGGCGTGATCGGCGCCGAGGTCGAGCGCACGACGTCCTGGTTCTTGGGCACGACCACGTCGCGGAGGTTCTCGGCAACGGTCTTGCCGGTCGCGGTGAGGCAGTCGCCGTGGAGATAGCCGCCCTCGAGCAGCGCCTTCATCAGCACGGGGACGCCGCCGACGTCATAGAGGTCCTTCGCGAGATAGCGCCCGCCCGGCTTCAGATCGGCGATATAGGGCGTGCGGCGGAAGATCTCCGCGACCGCGTGGAGGTCGAAGTCGATCCCGGCCTCGCTCGCCATCGCCGGCAGGTGCAGCCCGCCGTTCGTCGAGCCTCCGGAGGCCGCCACCACCATCGCTGCATTCTCGAAGGCCTTGCGCGTGCAGATGTCGCGAGGGCGGATGCCCTGCGCGAGCAGGTTCATCACCGCGGCGCCCGAGGATTCCGCGAAGGCGTCGCGGCTTTCATAAGGCGCGGGCGCGCCGGCCGAGCCCGGGAGCGCCAAGCCGATCGCTTCGGAGACGCAGGCCATGGTGTTCGCCGTGAACTGTCCACCGCAGGAGCCCGCGGAGGGACATGCGACGCATTCGAGCTCGTGCAGGTCGGCGTCGCTCATCTTGCCGGCGCTGTGCGCGCCCACGGCCTCGAACACGTCCTGCACCGAGACGTCCTTGCCGCGGAAGCGCCCCGGCAGGATCGAGCCGCCGTACATGAAGACCGAGGGGATGTTGAGGCGCAGCATCGCCATCATCACGCCCGGGAGCGACTTGTCGCAGCCCGCGAGACCCACGAGCGCGTCGTAGCAATGGCCGCGCACCGTGAGCTCGATCGAATCCGCGATCACCTCGCGCGAGACCAGCGAGGCCTTCATGCCCGCATGCCCCATGGCCATGCCGTCGGTGACGGTGATGGTCGTGAATTCCCGAGGCGTCCCGCCCTTCGCCGCCACCCCCTTCTTGGCGACCTGCGCCTGGCGCGCGAGCGCGATGTTGCAGGGCGCGGCCTCGTTCCAGGTGGTGGCGATGCCGACCAGAGGCTGGTGAATCTGCTGCTCCGTCAGTCCCATCGCGTAGAGGTAGGAGCGATGCGGCGCCCGCTCCGGCCCCTCCGTCACGTGGCGGCTCGGGAGCTTCGTCTTGTCGAACAGCATGGGTTTCACGTCGCCGGGCATCTGTGCCTCCCCGTAAATGCGCGAGTTTCGCGCACCATACAGAGGCCGCAGGCGCCCTGCCTATAGCGGCGTATGCATGCCTCGCGAGCAGCCAGCGCCGTTTCGCCGGAGAACCCTTGCGGGCACTGCCGCTGCGCCCGGGCACCGGCTCAATTCAGATCGGTCGGACAGACGAGCACCTTTCCGCTCAGCTGCACCTGCGTTATACGGCCCTCGGCGTCTTCCTCAGACCCATAGCGGTTCTGCCAAACCCAGCCGACGTAGCAAAAGCCAGGATCGCCGCTCATGTCGGCGAGCGCAGGCCTCGAAGTGAGCCCGGCAGCTAGCAGCAACAGGGTCATCGATGCCAGTGCAAACCTTCTCATTTCCATTACCCCCTCTGGCTTCGATCGTATTGTTAGCGAAGGATCACCGGCGGGCTGGCGATCACGCCGCTGCGAAGCCTTATCCCGGCGCAAAGTAACCCTAAAGGATTATCTGTTGGGTGCAAGGGTATTCGCCTTCGCGCCTATCCAAGCGCGCTTTGAAGTCGGCGGTGAGAAAACGCGAGGAATGCCTTGGCCGAGCCATACCGCCGCGCTCAACCATCCCAAAAGCAGACCCAGCGTCCGGTCGCCACCAGCGTCAACACAAAATTACCTTCGACGTCCCTCACATACATCGACTTCAGTCCCGGAACGAGGGTCCATCCCCCTAAACAAAAATCACCCTCCGCTCGCGCGTCGCTCGGTCCTGAAATGAAAAATGCGAGTGTAAGTGCCGCTAGTGTCGCGCCCATCGCAATGTTCTTCATCTTCATCTCCTGCGGGTCTGAATCCCGGCGCGCCCTAAATCCTGGGCGTATTCCCAGACTTCGACCATCGACGGAATGCGGGGCTCAATTGAACCCGTCACCCCGGCGAAGACCGAGGTCCAGTGGGATCGTCGACGCCGAATGCTGATCAGACATCACAAATTCGAGCTGAGCCCGCCAAGGACTAGCGCCTGCACCTGCCGCGCTTTTCTTGTCTTCAGCAACGGCAGGTACGACTAGCGGCGCCGCATCCGAGTGCTCAATCGCTCCGGCACGACCAATGCGCCCCGGTCAGATAGGGAATGGGGTATCCAAGGAAGGTCACGAAAGCGACCGTGTTCACGGGGACGAAAAACCATCCCCCCAAGCAAAAATCATCGTCGCCCGTCTGATCCGCCCGGGCACCGCTTGGACTTGACATAAATAGCGCAAGCGCCAGCGCCGCCAGCGCCACACATTTCCTAATGTTCGTCATCGTCCGCTCCTGCATCGATGTGGAGTTCGTCCTTGCGCTCGTCGGGGGAGCCGTAGCTCGCCGCCGCAAGTCTCGTCGATACTACTTTCGTATGATAGCTGAGGCCATGTTGGCTTGTCTGGTTCCGGCTTGCAACCCCAAAATGGTGCGGGTTTGCATGCCTGGACAGGAGGGCCAGCCATGTGGCCCACTGCGCCTGCGCATCGAGGAGGCCCCGCCGGAGCCCCGCCCTTGCCCTCCATCACATTCGAGCATGCCTGGCGCGAATATCGCCGCGCCGAGGCGCGCCTCCCCGCGAAGCCGCCGGTCGTCCGGCCTGAGCGCCTGCCCGGCATCGGCGCGATCCTCGACCGTTTCGATCTCGTGATCCTCGATGCCTGGGGCGTACTCAATCTCGGGGATACGTTGATCCCGCGCGCTCAGGCGGTCGTGCGCGACCTGCGCCGGCGCGGGGTGCCTTTGACGGTGCTCAGCAACGACGCCAGCGGCGACAAGGCGCAGGCGGTCGCGACGCATCGCAGACGCGGCTACGACTTCACGGCGGAGGAGATCGTGAGCGGGCTCGATCTCCTGCCGGAGACCCTCGCGCGCCTCGCCCTTCCGGCGCCGCTCGGCCTAATCGCGGACCCGCCCGCGCCGATGGCGCAACTCACGAGCGGCATGATTCCGCTCGAGGACGAGGCGGCGACCTATGAAAAGCCATCGGGTGTCGCGTTCCTGTCGAGCGGCGGCTGGACCGAGGCGCGGCAGCGGCACCTGCACGAAACCCTCCGCCGACGGCCGCGCCCGCTCATCGTCTGCAACCCCGACATCGCCTCGCCCGAGGGCGACATGCTCAATGCCGAGCCCGGCTATTACGCTCATCGCATCGCCGACGAGACGGCGGTGGTGCCGATCCTCTGCGGCAAGCCCGAGCGCGCGATCTACGCGCGGGCGCTCGCGCGCTTCCCGGCGCTGCGGCCGGAGCGCGTGCTCTGCGTCGGCGACACGCTCCACACGGACATATTGGGCGCGCGCGCAGCGGGCTGTCGCGCGATGCTGGTCGAGGAAGGGTTCTGCGCAGGCCGCGACGCGCTGGCGCTCGCCGCCGACTGCGGCATCTCGCCCGATTTCATCGCGCCCGGAATTTGATCCGCGGGGGCGCGATCACGCGTGCACGATGATCCCGGAGATCACCACGACGAACAGGAAGATCACGACGATCGCACCGATGAGGATCGCCGTGAACGGCGTGCGCTTGTCTCCGCCGACGCCGAGCATCGGCGTGGCGCCGGTGTAGATCAGATAGATGTCGTAGAGCGCGAAGATGAGGCCGAGCAAGGCGATGCGGGGAATGATCGCGAAGACACCGCCGAGCCAGCCCGGCACCTGGGCGTAGACCGCGAGCTTCAGCGCCGCGCCAATGTCGTCGCGGCCGCCGAATTGAGGCGCGATCTTGCTTGCGACAATCCCGATCGCGACGGTCGAGACGGCCGCTAGGACGAAACCGATGATCGCGAGCTCTAGGCCGCCGAGCGGAGCGCCCAGCAGCGCGTAGCCGAGAAACGTCGCGACCGCGCCGATCCCCATGAGCGGAAATGCGAAGGCGGTCATGAGGAGAACCGCATTGTTCGGCTCTCCCGCAATGACCTGCCACTCGCTCGCAGGTGAGACCAGAATATTCTGAATGCGCTGAAAAACGTTCATGGATTTCCCCCCGTCCAAGCCTCAGTCTAACCGCAGGAGTGCAGGCCGCCAATCCGTACTGCGCTTGATCCGCTCGTCACCCGAGCCGCGCGAGCGCAGCCTTGACGCGCGCGAGCGCCGCCTGCGCCTCGGCCTGACGCTCGCGCTGCTCCTCGATTACCTCGGGCTTCGCCTTCGCCATGAACTGCTCGTTGCCGAGCTTGCGCTGGATCTTGTCGAGCTCGCCCGCGGCATCTTTGGCCTCCTTCTCGAGCCGTGTGCGCTCCTTGTCGAAGTCGATGGCGCCCGCGAGGTCGAGGAGCAGGGTCGCGCCCTCGACGACGACTTGGACCGCCCGGCGCGGACCCGCTTCGGCCGCATGCTCGATTGCCTTGAGCCGAGCGAGCCGGCGGATCGCCTCGCCGTGCGCGCGCAACCGGTCGGGCACCTCCGCGCCCTCGATGCGCACGGCCGCCGCAAGCTCCGCCGCCGCGGGCACGTTGAGCTCGGCGCGCGCGGTCCGGATCGCGGAGATGAGGCTCACGACCCAATCGAGCTCGCCCATCGCGGCGGCATCGCGCGGGAGCGCCGCGCAGCCGGGCCAGGCCGCCGAGATCAGCATGCCGCCCTTCCCGCCGGAGAGATGCTCCCAGACCGCCTCGGTGAGGAACGGCATGATCGGATGCAGGAGATGGACGAGCTGCGCCAACACCCAGGCCGTCGCCGCCCGCGTCTCGGCCTTGCCGGCCTCGTCCTCTCCGCCGAAGACGGGCTTGCTGAACTCCAGGTACCAGTCGCAGAAGGTGCCCCAGGTGAATTGGTAAAGCGCGCCGGCGGCCTCGTTGAACTTGTACTCCTCGATCGCGCGTTCCACGCGCGCCGCCGTCTCGGCCAAGGCGCCGACGATCCAGCGATTGAGCCTGAGGCGGCAGGCGCCGGGATCGAAGCCCGGCACCAGCGCGCAGCGGTTCATCTCCGCGAAGCGCGCGGCGTTCCAGAGCTTGGTCGCGAAGTTGCGGTAGCCCCCGACCCGCGATTCCGCGAGCTTGATGTCGCGCCCCTGCGCCGCGAGCGCCGCGAGAGTGAAACGGAGCGAATCGCAGCCGTAGCGCTCGATGAGGTCGAGGGGATCGATGATGTTGCCCTTGGACTTCGACATTTTCTGCCCGCGCTCGTCGCGCACGAGCGCGTGGATGTAGACGGTGCGGAACGGCACCTCGCCCATGAAGCGGTGGCCCATCATCATCATCCGCGCGACCCAGAAGAAGATGATGTCGAAGCCCGTGACCAGCACGTCCGTGGGGTAGTAGCGCTTGAGCTCCTTCGTGGGCTCCGGCCAGCCCAGGGTCGAGAAAGGCCAGAGCGCCGAGGAGAACCAGGTGTCGAGCACGTCGGAATCGCGGTTGAGCACGACGGACTTTCCATAATGCGCCTTCGCCGCTGCCGCCGCCTCCGCTTCGGTCTCCTCCACGAAGATCTTGCCGTCGGGCCCGTACCAGGCGGGGATCTGATGCCCCCACCAGAGCTGGCGCGAGATGTTCCAGGGCTGGATGTTGCGCATCCACTCGAAGAAGGTGTTCTCCCAGTTCTTCGGCACGAAGACCGTGCGGCCGGTCTCGACGGCCTTGATCGGCTCCTGCGCGAGCGTCTTGGCGTCGCAGTACCACTGGTCCGAGAGCCAGGGCTCGATCACCGCGCCGGAGCGGTCGCCGTGCGGGACCATCAACGTGTGCGGCTCCACCTTCGCGACGAGGCCCAGCGCCTCCATGTCCGCGACGATCCGCTTGCGCGCGACGAAGCGGTCGAGGCCCCGATAGGGCTCCGGCACCGCGTCGTTGAGCGCCGCATCCTGGTCGAAGATGTTGATGAGCTCGAGCTTGTGCCGGCGCCCGACCTGGAAATCGTTGAAGTCGTGCGCGGGCGTGATCTTCACGGCGCCGCTCCCCGCGGTCGGATCGGCGTATTCGTCGGCGACGATGGGGATGCGGCGCCCCACCAGCGGCAGGATCGCGTGCTTCCCGACCAGATGGCGGTAGCGCTCGTCGTCGGGATGGACGGCGACGCCGGTGTCGCCGAGCATGGTTTCGGGGCGCGTCGTCGCGACCACCACGAATTCGCCCTCCGCACCCTCGATCGGATATTTGAAATACCAGAGCTGGCCCTTGGTCTCGTGGCTCTCGACCTCAAGGTCGGAGATCGCGGTGTGCAGCTTCGGGTCCCAGTTGACGAGGCGCTTGTCGCGATAGATGAGCCCGTCCTTGTAGAGGCGGACGAACACCTTGCGGACCGCGGCCGAGAGATCCTCGTCCATGGTGAAGCGCTCGCGGCGCCAGTCGGGCGACGCCCCGAGCGCGCGGAGCTGGCGCGTGATGGTGCCGCCGGACTCTGCCTTCCAGGCCCAGACCTGCTCCACGAATTTCTCGCGCCCGAGGCTCCGGCGCGTCATCTGCCGCTCCGCGAGCTGACGCTCCACGACCATCTGCGTCGCGATCCCCGCGTGGTCGGTGCCGGGCTGCCAGAGCGTGTCGCGGCCGCGCATGCGGTGATAGCGGATCAGGATGTCCTGCAGCGTGAAGGTGAGCGCGTGCCCCATGTGCAGGCTGCCGGTCACGTTGGGCGGCGGCATCATGATCGTGTAGGGCAGCGCCGGCGAATCCGGATGGCACTCGAAGGCGCCCGAGGCCTCCCAGGCGCGATAGAAGCGAGCCTGCGTCTCCGAGGGGTTAAAGGTCTTGTCCAGCATGGCCGATCGCTCTCGGTCGCTCGAAAGTGGGTCGTTATGTGCGGCTGAAGGCTAGCGCGCCGGCATCGCCGCCGCGGCCGGCCGAAGGACGCAACCGCCTGGGGTCAGCGTCCGCGCGAGGCTCGTACGAGGCGCTCGACCTCTTCTTGCACGATGCGCTCGACGATGTGGGGCAGGTTCGAATCGAGCCACTCCTTGAGGAGCGGAATCAGCATCTCCCGCACCATGCCCTCGATGGTCCGTTGTCCTTCGCCGACGGGAATGTCGCTCATGCGCTGCTCGCTTCGTTCGCCAATCTGTTTCAGCTGGGAAAGCGCCGCCAGCGAGGCCGCGGCCGCCGCATCCGACACCAGACTCTGCGACGGCGACGCCTCGATCGGCTCCGAATGCATCGGGGTCTCCTTCGGCGGCTCTGGCTCAGGCGGTGCGGCAACGGCCGGTTTTGGGGCGCGCTCCTCCTCGACCACCTCGGTGAGCTCGAGTATCTCGTCGGGTTTCGGCGCCCCGGCCGGCGGTGGCGGTTCCTTCGCGGGAGCGGGTGCCGGCTGCTCCCCATCTTCGGCAATGATTCGGCGGATGGAGGCGAGTATCTCCTCCATCGACGGCTCGTGCTGGCCTTTTTGATCCGACATGACGACCGGAAGTGGCGTTTACCAACGCTAGAGACTAGGCGAAACGCAGCCAAAACGCTAGCGGCGCCACGTATCGGCCCGAGACTACTTCTGCTCCTTTGGGCCGAAGCCGATCCATTTAGTTCGCACTTTCTTGTAGTGCTGCTCGGGATCGTAGTGCCTCACGGGGAGCTTCAATTCGGCGGCAGTCAGGCGGCCCACCTGCAGCGCGAGGTCGAACTCCGCGAGAGCGAGGTCGTGCTGCGCGACCACGAGGTTGACCCGGTCGGTGAGGAGTTCCTGCTCCGCATTGAGCACGTCGAGCACGGTCCGTGCGCCGACCTGCGCCTCCTGCTGCACGCCCTCGAGCGCGATCTCGGCGGCGCGGATCGTCGAATTCAGCGACACAACGCGCTGGCGGAGCGACTGGACCTGCTCCCAGTCCCGGGTCGCGAGCTGGACTGCGCTGTTGCGGGCGTCCAGGAGCTGGTCGCGGAGCTGGATCACCGTCTGCTTCGCCGCCCGCGTCTGGGAGTAGACCGAGCCCGCCTCATAGAGCGGCACGGTCATGCGGGCGATGATGGACGTCTCCGTCACCGTGCGGCCGAGCGTGACGGTGTCGGTCTGCCGGTTGACGTCGCCGACGATGCTTATCTGCGGCTCGAGCAGACCGCGCGTCGCCCTCACGTTGTCCTCGCCCGCGCGCGCCGCGAAGTCCGCGAAGAGGACGTTGGGATTGCTCCCGGAGGCGAGGCTCGTCGCCTCCGGCAGCGTGGCCGGCAGAGGCGGACGCTCCTTCGGCGCCGCGAGCTTGTCCGGCGCGTGCCCGACCGCGCGCACATAGCTGGCGCGGCTCGATTCCAGATTTCCCTCGGCTTGCTGGCGGTCCGCGGTCGCCAATGCCAGCCGCGATTCCGCCTGCGCCACGTCCGTGCGCGTCACCTGCCCCACGCGGAACTGGTCGTTGACCGCCTCCAGCTGCCGCTGCAGCACCTGGACGTTGTTGACGTTGAGGTCGAGCACGGCCTGGTCGCGGACCACGTCAAGGAAGGCCTGCGCGACGTTGCAGAGCGTCTGCTCCTCGACCGCCATGCTCTGCGCGCGCTGCGCGAGGACGGTATGCTCGGCTTCCTGCACCTGAGCCCCGGTGCGGCCGCTGGTATAGACGGGCTGCGTCAGATTGAGATCGAGGATGCGCGGCGTGAATGCGACGTTGTCGGCCCCCGACCCGAAGACCGACGGCTTCGTGCTCTCCTGCGCCCTTCCGACGGAGCCCGCAGACTGCACCATCGGACGCCAGCCCGCGAGCGCTTGGGGCACGCCCTCGTCGGTGGCGCGGAGCCGCGCCCGCTGCGCCGCCAGAGCGGGATTGTCGATATAGGCCCTGACCCAGGCCTCGGTCAGGGTCTCCGCCCGCGTCGTCGCCGCGAGCCCCAGCATCGCTCCAAGCGAAAACAAGGCGCGGAGCGCCCCCAAAGTGCTGCGCATCCAAAATGTCCTTCAGTAACGGACGCTAGAAGACGAAGCTCGGCTCCGGCACGAAACTCGGCAGCATCGGCGTCGCCGCGTCGAACATGGCTCGGCGCGAGAGCTCATGTCCGATGCGCGTCATCTTCGTCGCCTGTCCCACCCTCGCCCCCGATTTCAGCACGGCGGCGATCCGGCCGCCCTCCCCGAGCTGATCCTGGATCGCCCGCGGCACCGCCGCGATGGCGCCGCCGAAAACGATCGCGTGATAGGGCGCGCCGCCGGGATGACCGCGCTCGAGCGGCCCCTCGATCACGCTGACGTTGCGCGCGCCCAGCTCTGCGAGCAGTCCCCGCGCGGTCTTCGCGAGCGCGGGATCGCTCTCGAGCGCCACCACGGAGCCCGCAAGCCGCGCCAGGATCGCCGCCGCATAGCCGGTATCGGCCCCGACCAGGAGGACGCGGTCCCCGGCTCCGGCCTCGGCCAGCAGAATGAGCCGCGCCAGCACCAGCGGCTCCATCAGATAGCGTCCGCCGCCGAGGGGAAGGTCGTCGTCGACATAGGCAGCGCCGCGGAGCGCCTCCGGCACGAAACGCTCGCGGGGCACGGCGAGGAACGCCTCGAGCAGCGCGGGGTCCGTCACCTCGTTGGTGCGGAGCTGGCCTTCGACCATGTTGAGCCGCGCGGCACCGTAATCGATCATGTCGCTTCGCGCTCGGTGTGGGAGACGGGAGACGGGCCGTTTTATATCGCTCGTTCCCGCGGAACTCAATGGCGCCCTCGGGAAAGTCCCGCTCCTTCCTTGACCCACCCAGGGCGGGGCGGCATATAGGACCGCCTCGATCCCGGCCGGATGGCAGAGTGGCTATGCAGGGGACTGCAAATCCCCGTACAGCGGTTCGATTCCGCTTCCGGCCTCCACTCGATTTCCTGAGTCGGGACAGTGGCGCCCGGGGGAGCGCTCTGATATAAGGCCGCTCCCATCGCCCCATGAGCGAGAAGCCATGGGAGCCGGGATTGCCGGCCGCAATACGCGGCGGCCTCCGATCCCCGGTAGCTCAGTGGTAGAGCAAGCGGCTGTTAACCGCTGGGTCGCTGGTTCGAATCCGGCCCGGGGAGCCAGTTTCGGAGAAGGGGCCGGGCGCGTGCCGCCTGGCCCCTCTTCTTTTTTGGCAACCCGCCGGGGAGATGTCGAGCCGCGCCGGACTCAGCGCTGCGGAGAGCGGCCGCGCTGATCCAGATCATTGCGTCTCTTTCGATCGCCTCTGAACCTCCACACAAGAGGCCAATCGCGCGGTTGATCGCGCCGCCTCTCCCTCGACGATATCAGGAGCCGCCATGATTCAGGATAACTGGCCCGAGGTAACGAAAGAGCTTTCGGCCGGCCTGCGCAATTTGCGGGCGAGTGCGCCCGAGGTGATGAAGGCGTTTGGCGCAATCGCTCAGGCTGCGCTTGCCCCGAAAGCGCTCGACGCCAAGACCAAGGAACTGATCGCGCTCGCTATCTCGGTCGCAGCGCGCTGCGACGACTGCATAGCTTTCCATGTCAAGGCGGCGGTCGATCGGGGCGCCTCACGCGAGGAGGTTCTGGAGACGCTCGGTATGGCGATCTACATGGGAGCGGGGCCTTCGGCGATGTACGCCAGCCACGCGCTCGACGC
>Ga0335070_10003138_pt1 | contig 19198 bp, 24 predicted proteins | sample Lox_Sample_13_FD_206722 | JGI IMG/M metagenome (GOLD analysis project Ga0335070, IMG submission 206722) | Soil microbial communities from Loxahatchee National Wildlife Refuge, Florida, United States - Lox_Sample_1.3 | ecosystem: Environmental > Terrestrial > Soil > Wetlands | place: USA... | reverse complement strand
CTGTTGTTTTCAACGTGGTTGCCTGCGTCCGATGAGGGAGTATTGAAGGGTGTCGTCAGTGACCTGCAAGGCGTTGGCGTTCCACGCCCGTACATCCTTGTGCATCGGTCGTACCCGCCAGCCGAGGATGTTCAAGTGAAGCCTGAGAAAGATGGAAGTTTTAGCCTCAAGCTAATGCCGGGCGTCTACGACATTTTTGTGACTGGCGTAAGCTTCGCTCCAACATGCAAGAAGGTCGAGATTCGGTCTGGCAAGGTCACCACGTACAGCGTCCGTCTTCGTACTTCTCGAGTAGGAGCAACCGACTAGGGGGGCCGATTCTCCAAGCCTTGGGCGGCAGGCTTCTGTCGTCCCTGAAGGGACTCAGCATCTTGCTGGGCTCCTTACCCGGCACTTACGTGCCGGGCTGGATTCTGGTGCAGGGCCCACATGGGGCGGAATCTTTGCCAGAGCGGCGCGGGCGAGGCATTACCATGCGGTTAACAGCGGCGCGCACCAATCCGATTTGACTCCACTCCCCCGCCGGGCGTAACTTTTCTGTCCTCAGGAGTCGGGGGATGTTGGTGCGAATCCTGTCAGTCCTCGTGGCGGCGGCGGTGGCCGCAGTGTTCCTGCTGCCGTCCACCATGGCGCTCTACGCCGCGGTGAATGGGACGGCCTGGGACCTGCAGGACCTCCAGGACCTGGATGCCTTCCCCTCGCAACTCCTGGGCCCGGCGGTATCCGCCTTCTTCGTCGCCACCTCTCCCGTCCGTCTGGCCATCGCACTGCGGGCCGACGCGACTCACCCCATCGCACACGTTCCGCTCTTCGAACTGGATTGTGCGCTGCTCCGCTAGAACTCCGGCCGATCGGACCCGTTAACGGCGATCCATCTCGCCATTCCATCCATTCTTAACGGCAGCTTGGCTGCAAGATCAGGAGACAGCAACATGGCACGTGCAGCGGAACAGGAAGTCATGGACATGGTGGTCCGATTGGTCTCCGATGACCACCTCGCGGTGGACTTCGAGCTGGGGCTTTGCCGCTTCTGCAATGCCCGCATCGAGTCCTGGGACCCGCGTGACCTGGAGAAACACCGGCCTGAATGCCCCTGGGATGGTGTCCGCAGGAGATTGGGACTGGCATGAGCCCACGGTGGAGGGACGCCGGACCGGCGTCCCTCCGCCGAACCGACAGCCAGGGGTAGGCCAGCCGTAGGCTAGGATAGTGGCGTGGCCGACCTGCTGCGGATCCACAACCTGAACGTCCACTTCGTCTCCCGTAATGGCCCGTTGCCGGCGGTGCGCGATGTCTCGTTCGACATCGGGAGCGGGGAATCGCTGGCCCTGGTGGGAGAATCGGGTTCCGGCAAATCGGTGACCGCGCTCTCCATCATGCGGCTGTTACCCCCGCAGGCCCGTCTCAGCGGGGAGATCCAATTCGACAAGCAGTCGCTGCTCACGCTCTCCGACCAGGAGATGCGCCCCTTCCGCGGCGCGCGCATCAGCATGATCTTCCAGGAGCCTATGACCGCGCTGAACCCTGTGATGCGGGCGGGGGAGCAGGTGGCGGAAGCAGTGCTGACCCACGGCCAGGGGCGGCAGGTCTCGAGGAAGGTGGCCTGGGAGCGCGCCGTCGAGGCGCTGGGCGACGTCGGCCTGCGCGATCCAGAGGGCAGCGCCCGCGCCTATCCCCACCAGCTTTCCGGCGGACAGCGGCAGCGGGTGATGATTGCCATGGCCATCGTCAACCGCCCCCAGTTGCTCATCGCCGATGAGCCCACCACCGCGCTCGATGTCACCGTGCAGGCGCAGATCGTCGGGCTGCTGCGCCAGCTGCGCCAGAGGTTCAACCTCTCGCTGCTGTTCATCTCCCACGACCTGGGCCTGGTGGCGCAACTGGTGGACCGGGTGGCGGTGATGTACGCCGGCTCGATCGTGGAACGCGGCTCGCTGCGCGACATCTTCCATCACCCCGTCCATCCCTACACCAAGGGCATGCTGGGGGCGGTGCCGACGCTGCGCACCGAGCGCGCACTGCCTTTGCGGACCATCGAGGGCGTGGTTCCCTCGGCCGCGGCCATGCCTCCGGGCTGTCCCTTCCAGCCGCGCTGCGAGTTGGCGCAGCCGCAGTGCAGCGACGGGCTGCCTCCTCTGCTGGAGGCCGGGCCCGGCCATGATGCTCGTTGCCCGGTGGTCATCGAACGCCAGTGACGGCCCGAAATGGTCCGGGTCGCTTAATCGGGCGACTTCGTCTATCATTCCGTGCTTCCCCCGAGTCTGAAAGGATACGGAGTGAGGCCGGCAGCTCGCGCATGCGCGTACTCCTGATCAGCGACATCCATTCGAACCTTGAAGGGCTGCAGGCGTGCCTGGCGGCGGCGCCCAGTTGCGACCTGGTGGTCAACCTGGGCGACATCGTCGGGTACGGCGCCAGTCCCAACGAGGTCACCGACGAGTCGCGCAAGCTGGGCGGGCTGTTCGTGCGCGGCAATCACGACAAGGCTTGCACCGGCATCATGGGCGTGGAGGCCTTCAACCCGGTCGCCGGCCTGGCTGCCTTGTGGACCAAGAAAGTCCTGACCCCGGAAAACCTGGAGTTCCTCAAAGACCTGCCCCACGGCCCCGTGCCGCTGGACGGCGTGGCCGATATCCAGCTGGTGCACGGCTCGCCCCTCGACGAGGACGAGTACATCATCGTGCTGCGCGACGCGGTCGAGCCGCTGATGCGCGCCACCGTCCCCCTGACCTTCTTCGGACACACCCACATCCAGTGCATGTTCTCGGTCAAAGCCGGCAGGCTGGAGATGATGCGTCCCATGTACCGCACCAAGGACGAAGTGGACGCTTATGAAGTGAAGCTGCAGAAGGGCGTGAAATACCTGGTGAACCCGGGTTCGGTGGGCCAGCCGCGCGACGGCGATCGCCGCGCCGGGTTCGCGGTCTTCGACACCGAGGATTACACCTTCACCTTCCGGCGCGTCCCCTACAACATCGAGGGGGCGCAGAAGCGCATCATGGAAGCCAAGCTGCCCGACCGCCTGGCCACCCGGCTGGCCGACGGCCGCTAGTCCGGACCCCCCGCTCTTACAAACCGCATTCCGCCCGAGGAAAGCTGTTCCCGGGCGGCCCTGTTGGCCAGCTTGTCGCAGCGGATGTTGTCGGCGTGGGTGGCGTGGCCGCGCACCCACTTCCAGGCGATCTCGTGGGCGCCGATCAGCGCGTCGAGCTGCTGCCAGAGTTCCTTATTGGCGATGGGGACGCGCCGCGAGCCTTCCTTGCGCGTCCAGTCGTGGGCTTTCCACCCTCGCAGCCACTGGGTGATGCCCTTCTGCACGTACTCGGAATCGGTGTTCAGGGTGACTGCGCACGGCTCCTGCAACGCGCTGAGCGCCTGAATGACCGCGGTCAGTTCCATGCGGTTGTTGGTGGTCTGCGGGTCGCAGCCGTACATTTCGGCGACCTGGCGGCCAAAGCGCAGCACGCAGGCCCAGCCCCCGGGCCCGGGATTGCCGATACAGGCGCCATCGGTCGTGATGGTCACGGCCTTCATCCGGCGATTACTTGCTGAGCTCTTTCTTGACCGTGTCGCTGACCAGCTTGCCGTCCACCCGCGCCCCGGCGAAACGGGCCATCACGTTCTTCATGACCGCGCCCATCTCCTTCATGGTCGGGGCGCCCATCTCGGCGATCACCGCCCGCACCGTGGAGACGATCTCCTCCTCGCCCGCGGCTTTTGGCAGATAGCCTTCGATGATGCGGATCTCGGCGCTCTCCTTGTCGGCCAGTTCCTGGCGCCCGCCCTTGGTGAACTGCTCGACCGAATCCTTGCGCTGCTTGATGAGCGTGTTGAGCACCGCCATGGCCTCGGTGTCGGTCAGGGGCTGGCGCTTCTCGATTTCCTTGTTCTTGAGCGCCGCCTTGACCATGCGCAGGGTGGAGAGCCGCAGCTCCTCCTTGGCCTTCATGGCAGCGACCATGTCCTTCTGGACCTGTTCCGGGATAGGCATGGCGGGAATTATAGATGGCAGGAGGCAGGAAGCAGGAGGCTGGGACCGGGGTGATTGCCTCCGCTGCACTCGCGGGGTATGATTCGCCCCAGTTCCCGGTCACTGCGCAGGATGGCGGCTAGCGACAGCGGGTCAGGAATAATCCCATGCTCCGTAAATCGCGTCTTTTTACTCCCGGCCCGACGCCCTTGCTGCCCGTCGCGGCCCAGGCCATGGCCTCGGCCGACATCCATCACCGGACAGCTGACTTCCGCGCCCTCTACCAGCGCGTGCTTTCCGACCTGCGGGTCTTTATCGGGACCGGCAATCCGGTCGTTCTGATGGCTTCCTCCGGCACCGGCGCCATGGAGGCGGCGGTCGCCAACCTGACCTCGCCCGGAGAAAAGGTGCTGGTGCTGACCGCGGGCAAGTTCGGAGAGCGCTGGCGCGCCCTGTGCAAGGCGTACGGATGCGACACGCAGCAGGTGACCGCCGAGTACGGCCAGGCCATCCCGCTGGAAGCGGTCCGCGGCAAGCTGACCCCGGAGATGCGCGTGGTGTTCGTGCAGGCGACGGAAAGCTCGACCGGCGCGCGCCATCCCATCGCGCAGATCGCCCGCCTGGCGCGCGAGAACGGGTCGCTGTTGGTGGTGGACGCCATCACCGGCCTGGGGACCACGGAATTGGACGTGGACGGCTGGGGCGTCGACGTCATCATCGGCGGCTCCCAGAAGGCGCTGATGATCCCTCCCGGGCTGGCCTATTGCGCGGTCAGCGAGCGCGCCTGGCAGGCCATGGAAAAGAGCAAGAACCCGCGCTTCTATTTCGACCTGCGCAAGGAGCGCGCTGCCGGGGAAAAGGGCGAGTCCGCCTTCACCCCCGCCATCGCCTTGGTGGCGGCGTTGGGGGCCGCGCTGGATTACATCCGGGCCGCGGGCAGCGGCGACCTGGCCGCCGGGCGTGATGCCCTGATCCACAACGCGGAAACCGCCGCCGGCATGACCCGCGCCGCCGCCCGCGCCCTGGGTCTGCAGCTCTTCGCGCCCGACGCTCCCTCCAATGCACTCACCGCCGTCGTCCCCCCGGCCAATGTCGATTCCGGGGTGATCGTGAAGGACTTCCGTGAGCGCTTCGGGGCCGTGGTGGCCAACGGACAGGGGGAGATGAAGGGCAAGATCTTCCGCATCGCCCATATCGGCTACTACGACTATCTCGACACCATGGGCATCATCGGGGCGCTGGAGCACGTGATCGCCAAAGTGACTTCGCCCAAGCACGTGGAGTTCGGCGCCGCGCTGCGGGCCGCGCAGGAGGTCTACATCCGCGCCGCCACCTCGGCACAGTCGCTGGTCGCCAGTCGCTAGAGTCCCAAATCAGGCTTGGCCAGCGACTAGCGACCAACGACTAGCGACCCTGAGTTCGTTACGCGCTACAATTCTTTTCTTCAAATGAAGATCCTGATCGCCGAGAAGATCGCCCCCGCCGCCGTCGATCTGCTGAAGCAGGAGGCGCGCTGGACCGTGCTCACCCACGAGCAACTGGACGGCAAGCTGGCGCGCGAGCTGGAGAATGCCGACGCCCTCATCGTCCGCTCCGCCGTGCAGGCCGACGCCAAGCTGCTGGAGCACGCCAAGCAGTTGCGGGTCATCGGACGCGCCGGCGTGGGCGTGGACAACATCGACCTGGAAGCCGCCACCAAGAAGGGCATCGCGGTGATGAACACGCCCGGCGCCAATGCCGTCGCCGTCGCCGAGCACACCCTGGGCCTGATGCTGGCCCTGGCCCGCCACCTGACCCGCGCGGACGCCCTCACCCGCGGCGGCAAGTGGGAGAAGAAATCGCTGCTGGGCAGCGAGCTGCGCGGCAAGACCCTGGGCATCGTCGGGCTGGGGCGGATCGGCGTGGAAGTGGCACGCCGCGCCGGCGCCTTCCAGATGAAGCTGATTGCCTACGACCCCTACGTCTCCGCTACCACCGCCCTCGACGCCGGGGTCACCATGGTGGCCACGCTGAACGAGCTCTACGACACCGCCGACTACATCACCCTGCACCTCGCCCTGACCCCGCAATCCAACCGCATGATCGATGCCAAGGCCATCGCCAGAATGAGGCCTGGGGTGCGCATCATCAACTGCGCGCGCGGGGAACTGGTGGACGAGGCCGCGCTGGCCGCTGCCCTCAAGTCCGGCCAGGTGGCCGGCGTCGGCATCGATGTCTTCACCCAGGAGCCTCCCGCCGACAGCCCGCTACTCGCTCTGCCCAACGTGATCGCCACACCCCACATCGGGGGCTCCACCCGCGAGGCGCAGGACGCTGTGGGCTACCAGATCGCGGTCCAGGTGAAGGAATTCCTCAAGCATGGGGTCATCCAGAACGCGGTGAACGTGCCCTCGGTGACCGAGGAAGAGTACGCGCAGATGCAGCCCTACATCGTGCTCGCCGAGCGCCTGGGCTCATTCTTGGCCCAGGCCACCGAGGGTAACCTGCTGGAGATCTCCATCCGCTACGGCGGCCCCATCGCGGACTGGAAGACCGACCTTATCCGCAATGGCGCCATCAAAGGCATCCTCAACCAGATGCTCTCCGAGGGCGCGAACCTGGTGAATGCCGCTTCCATCGCCGGCGAGCGCGGCATCAACTGGGGAGAGGTCAAGAAAGCGAAGGCGGCCAATGGGGGCGCCGCCAACGTCCTTTCCATCCTGCTGCGCAGCACCCGCGAGGAGCACCTGGCCAGCGGCACCGTGCTCCACGGCCGTTTCCCGCGCCTGCTGGGCATCGACGGCATCGACATCGAGGCCCCACTGGAACACAACCTGATCTACCTGCGGAACCGCGACGTCCCCGGCGTGATCGGGAAGATCGGCACCATCCTGGGCAAGCACCACATCAACATCGCCAACTTCTCCCTGGGGCGTCGCGAGCATGGCCGTCCGCCGGAGGCGGTGTCGGTGGTGCACGTGGACAGCACCGTGCCGGAGAACGTGCTGGCGGCGCTGCGCAAGGTCGAGGCCATCACCCAGGCCAAGGCCATTCGCCTGTAGGGACGCGAAATCCGTTGACCAATGGGCCTTCCGGACGCATACTTGCGACCCTAATTTCCGCCAAGACCAGGAGTCCGCACATGCTTCGAGCCATTCGCTGGTTTGTGCTCCTCTACGCCTGCGCCGCCGTGGCCCAAACCACGGCCACGCCACCCACCTTCCATCATGTGCTTGGCCTCGAGGGCGCCAAGCAGGGCGCAAAAGGGACCGTGGCCATCACCGGTGGCGCGCTCGTGTTCACACCCGCGAGCGGCGCTGCCCTCAAGCTGCCGGCTGGCAAGATCCAGGACATCTCTATCGGCAACGACAGCAAGCGCACCCTCAGCGGTATTGGCCAGGTGACCATGCTCGCGCCCTACGGCAGCGGGCGCATCCTCAGCCTTTTCCGCCAAAAATTGGACGTCCTGACCGTGGCCTACCGCGACGACAACGGGGGCCTGCACGGCGCCATCTTCAGCATGAGCCCGGGACAGGCCGTGCCCCTCAAGAAAGCTCTGCTCGAGGCCGGCGCCAAGAGTTCTACTCCGCTGGAGGAGCCCAAGCCGGCTAAGGCCAAGGGCTCCGCGTCCCAGAAGACCGAGCCCGCCGCCAAGAAGGAGGACAAACAATGAAGCGCGCACTTCTGATCGCATTCGTGCTGGCCTCGGCCGTGCTGCTCTCGGTCCAGGCAGCCCCACAGGCGGCCTCGACCGAGAAGAAAGCAGCCGAGCCCGCCGCTTCCACCCGCAAAGTCCGGCCTGGGAAGCTGAAGATGTTCTCCTCATCGTCGATCCAGGTGCTCGAATTCCGGTCGGTGAATGTCAAGGTGCCGGCGCAGTTCGAGATGGCGATGTATGAGAACACCATCGACGAAGTGGAGAAACTCGGTAAGTTCAAGAATGTCTATCGCGATGGCGACAAGCGGGCCGATGCCGATCCGGACGTGGTCAAGCTGAGGATCAGCATCGTGAATTTCAAGGAAGGCAGCGCCCGCAAGCGCCAAGTGACCACTGTGGCCGGCGCGACCTCAGTGCGTGTGAGCCTTCGCCTCGAGGACCCCAAGGGACCGGCCCTGGAAAAAGAGGTGGAAGGGGCAGTGAATCTCATGGGGGAGAACCTGACCGTCACCCGCGACCTGGCGAAGAACATCGCCGTGGTGGTAGACGAGCACTTCTAGCCTTCGTCCTGCTGGGTAACGGCGCGGAGCCGCTTGGTCTCCGCCAGCAGTCCCATGCTGTGCATCAGGTTCTGCAGGGTGACGATGCCGACCAGGCGCTCGTCCTCGACCACGGGGATGAGCGTCATCCCCTTCTTGGTGATCTTGCCAAAGGCGGCGGCCAGGGTCTCGCTGCGCTGCGCCACTTCGAAGGCCCGCATCATCACCGCCTGCACGTAGCCGTTGCCGCCGCTGCGCAGCGCTTCCAGCAGCTTCTGCCGGGAGACGATCCCCACCATGTCGCTGCCCCGGACCACGGGGAAATCGTCCTGCAGCGTGTGCACCGCCTTGGCCAGCGCGTCTTCCAGGGTGTCGGCCGGAGAAAGCGTGGCAAAGTCGGTCAGCATGACGTCCTCCATCCGCACGTTCTCCAGGATAGAGTGGAACAGCACGCTGCGCTCTTCCAGTTGTGCGGCCACGAACAGGAAGAAGCCGGTCAGCGTGAACCACACGTTCCACACGAATCCCGCGAACATGAACAGCATGGCGAAGCCCTGGCCGATGAAGACCGCCCGCCGGGTCGCCTGCAGGTAGTCCATGTGCCGCGCCAGCACCGCGCGCAGCACGTGCCCGCCATCCATGGGATAGGCCGGCAACAGGTTGAAAGCCCCCAGGAAGACGTTGATCCACACCAGGCTGCGGGGCAGGTTCGAGGAGTGCACCAGCGGCATACCCAGGATATTGGCCTGGGGATAGAAGGTGAGCACGGCGAGCGCCGCCACCGCCCCCAACAGCAGGTTCACGAGGGGCCCGGCCAGGGAGATGCGGATCTCGCGCACCGGGTCCATGCCCCGCGGGCCCGTCGACTCGTCCATCTGGGTGACGCCGCCGATGGGCAGCAGGGTGATCGACCGCACCGCGATGCCGCTCCGCGTGGCTGCCAGCGCGTGCCCCAGCTCGTGCGCGATCACCGAGGCAAAGACCACCCCCACCAGCGCCAGGCCCCGCGCCGGTCCGGGGCCGGTCTTGCCCCCCCATTCCGTCATCCACACGAAGAGCAGCAGAAAAAAGAACGTGAGGTGGATACGGAGGTCGATACCGAACAGCCGCCCGGCCGGGATGGACCAACTTCTCATACGGTGGAGAGCCTTCCTCCCTCGATTGTATAACTGTCTTAGACGCTGCTCCGTAGCGGCCAGTTTCAAACGAAGTCGTGGCCCCGCCGCCCTCGGCTGCGAGCGTCCCCCAGGGACGCCATGAGAGAACGATCAAGATGAGGATCATCGCCGGCCAATATCGCAGCCGCCGCCTCAAGTCCGTCCCCGGCGCCGACCTGCGCCCGACCTCCGACCGGCTGCGCGAGACCCTGTTCAACGTGGTCGCCGCCCAGGTGCCGGGCTCGGTCTGGCTCGACGTTTTCGCCGGCACCGGGGCCGTCGGCATCGAGGCCCTCAGCCGCGGCGCCCGCCAGGTCTACTTCGTGGAGTCGGCCACGTCCGCCGTAGTCCTGGTCCGGCAAAATCTGGTTTCCCTCGGCATTACCCAGGGATTCGAGCTGCTCGAGCGCGAAGCTGCACCGGCGCTCCGCCGGCTCGATTCCCAAGGGGTCGTGTGCGACTTCTGCTTTCTCGACCCCCCGTATCGCTTGCACGGACTCTATGAGAAGACGCTCACATTCCTCGCGGCCTCGCGCCTGCTCACGCCCGCGACCACCGTCATCGCCGAGCATGACAAGCACTTCGACCCCGGCGACCGCTTCGGCGCGCTGGTGCGCTACCGCAAGCATAGGCAAGGCGATGCGGTCTTAAGTTTTTACAGGATCAGCTAGCCGTGAATGGAGTCATCCTGAGGGCCTTCAGGCCCGAAGGATCTCGCGCGCATCGGAAAGAAGCGGTGCTGCACGCCAGATGCTTCGCGGCTGAAGCCGCTCAGCATGACGCCTACATAATGATCTCTTTAGCCTGGCGGACGATGGGATGCTGCATCACGTCGAGCTCGGCTTTCACCATGTTCAGCCCGACCACGCAGCGCTCGAATTCCTGTGACAGCTTCTTGAACAGGGGCGCGACCTTGGCGTACTCGAAGAACTCGAACTTGGAGACGATCCAGTAGCTCTCCTTGCCCGCGCGCATGAAGTCCACAAAGTTCTCCAGCCGCTGCCGCCGCAGCCGCCAGTGGTTGATGCTCTCCGGGAACATCCCGCTGAAGAACAGCGAATAGTCGCCAATGTGCTTGCGCACCTGCCGCTCGCGGTCGAAGGATGGCGCCGGCCCATAGACCGGGTTCGATTCCAGCAGCATCTCGCCCAGGTCGTGCAACGGGCGGCCGGCGGCGTCCCGGATCTTGTGCAACTGCGCGCTCTCGCAGAACTCCGTCAGCAGGTTGGCGACGTACGAGCTCACCTCGCCGTCGTGCAGGCCCACAAACTCCTCGAAGTTGCGGCGCACCAGCTCCAGGAACAGCCGGTTCAGCGGATGTGATTCCGGGATCATGCTGCGGTTCACCTCTCCCCACTCCGATGGCGCTGGTGTTACGCGATACTTAACCCACTTTGCGGACAGGTACAAGTAACTTTCGTGCACCGTGGCCGGCTGCTTTTCGGAGGCTACTCATTAGAACCCGCGACCCGCGCGCCGGTTTCCCCCACTGCGTTTTTCGCACTCTCGGGGCGTGACTGCTGCCAGGCAACCCCCGTCCCTGTGCGACAATTGCGCCCATCCTGAACGAAGGACTTCCCGGCATGCAACGACAAAACATCTCCTCCGGTACACCTTGGGAACCTGTGGTTGGGTACTCTCGTGCTGTCCGGATCGGTGACCAGGTGTTCGTCTCCGGCACCACCGCCATCGGCCCGGAGGGCAAGCTGGTGGGCAAGGGCGACGCCTATGTCCAGGCCATGCAGATCTTCAAGAACATCCAGACGGCGCTGGAGAAAGCGGGCGGCAGCCTGCGCGACGTGGTGCGCACGCGCATGTTCGTCACCAACATCGCCGACTGGGAGAAGATCGGCAAGGCCCACGGCACCATCTTCCGCGACGTCCGCCCCGCTGCCACCATGGTCGAGGTCAAGCGCCTGATCGACCCCGACATGCTGGTCGAGATCGAAGTGGACGCCGTGCTCTCGTCGTGAGCGGTGATCTCTCGTCGAGGGGATCTCGTGGCAGGGTTGTGTCCCGCAGATTAAATTGTGCCGGGAAGCCTTGACACCCCGCTCGCCATGGGCATAATGCGGAATCCCCCGGGGTGGGGTCAGGAGAGGGCCCGATGAGTATCCTGAACTTGTGTGATCAGCCGGTAGCCAGCGTGTCGCTGGGCGCGACCTGCGCCGACGCCATCAACGTGATGCTCGAGCGCCGCGTGGGCGCGGTCTGCGTGGTGGACGGCGACGGCCGTCCCGCCGGCATCTTCACCGAGCGCGACGTCCTGCGCAAGCTGGCACTCAGCGGCCTCGACCCCAAGGCGGTCATGGTGCGCGATTACATGACCAGCAGCCTCGACCTGGCCACGCTCAAGACCACGCCCGGCGAGGCCTTTGCCGCCATGATCCACACCCACTACCGCCATCTGCCGGTGGTCAACGAGCAAGGCGTGCTGATGGGCATCCTGTCCATCCGCAACCTGCTGCAGTCGAAGATCGACGAGCTCACCCAGCAGCTCGACTCCATCGAGATCGCCATGTCGAACGACGCCCCCGGCGGCGACTAGGGCGCAGCTCAGAAGGCCTTCCAACGAAGTTGTAGCCCGCTCGCCCACGAGCGGCCCTGTACTATTTCTTCTTGCTGGGATCGTCCGCGGGATTGACGTAGATGAACTGCACCGGCGCCATGCGCGAAGCCGTGAGGCCAGTTCGTGTTCCGAAAGCAGAACAAAACCGCCTGGGTCGCTGACAAGCTGTTAAGGCTGAGATAATGTCGGCCTGCCGGGCCGGCGGCCGCTTTTTCCGTGGAGGTTCCCATGAGCAACGACATCGTGATCGGCATTACTTTCTCTGACGGCGAGCTGGTGGTGTTCGATCCCACCGCGGGGACCGTCTTTCCCACTCCGGTCTCTTTGCCCCTGGACCACGGCGAATTCCGCGGCCTGGCTTTCGACACGCAGCACCACAAGCTCTATGCGCTCACCCAGGTGGGGCACTGGCTCTACTCCATCAACCCGGCGTCAGGACAGATCACAGACCTGGGCCAGCTCAGCGTCCCAGGAGCCGACATTGGCGGATTGGCGTATCAACCCTCCTCCGGCTCCCTGTTCACGACCACAAGCGGATCAGGAATGACGCCGACCAGCCGGATCGTGCGCATCAACATTGCGACCAAACAGGTGGTTCCCGTCGCCCCGTTGCCCGATGGCTATGCGGGAAGCCTGGTGTGGGATGCCGCGAGCCAGACGTTCCTGGGATACACCGTGCCCCAGAGCGGGAGCTCGACCAGCCCCGCGCTTACCTCCATGTTCCGCTACGATCCCGCGAACCAGCAGGTGTCCATATTGTTCACCCTGCCTTACCACACGGTGATGGGCCTGGCGCCCTCGAAGAACGCGGGTCGGTACTACTCCTGGGTGAATGCCGCGACCCACTTTTACGTTGAGGTGGATCCGGCCAACGGGAATGTCGTTCAACTGGCCAACAGCGATGCGGTCGGCGTCACCTCCGATGCCATGACTGCGGTCAAGAGGAAGTCCTTCCACCTGCGCCGGCCCGCGAAGCCACGGAAGGGCTCGGCCAAGCCAAGGCATCGTCGTAAGTCGTGATGACTCGGTATCCTCTGTGGTGAGTCTTTCACCCGCCTACTTCTGCTGCAGGGACTGAACGTAGCTGCTTAGATTGAAGACCCGCTGTTGAACCTCGCTCTGATGTCCCTCGCTCATCTTCCAGAAGATCTTGCCCCATACCGGCATTTCCTGCGACCCATGTGCGGTGACGGCCGCCTTGCCAGTGAGGACAGCGCTGAAATGGTCCCTGGGGAACTTGCCACCGTTCTTCTTGGCGAGCAGCGTCAGATCGGTGGGAGTGGACTTCAATGCCGGGGCCGCCGGGCCTTGACCCCTGCCGTCCTTGCCGTGGCACGAAGCGCAGTAGGTTTGGTACATCTCCTCTCCCGAGCTGGCGGACGTGTATTCCGCTGGCACCTTCTTCACCTGGGGCTTGGCAGCTTCCTGGGCCATGACCGCGGCCCCCAGCGTGATGAGCAGAATGATGGCTGTTTTTCGGTACATGAGAAAGCCTCCATACATAGATGACAACCATGAGACGTCTGCAGCCTTCCAAATGCGGTGACAATGGTCACGACGTAGGGTGACTCGCGCGCGGGACTGCGTATGATAAGGGACATCGCGGGACAGTGCGTTAGATTAGGTCGGGAACATCGCATGACTGAGCCGGGGAAGAGTGCGGCCCAGAAAGGACGCCCACATGAGGAGCTTGTATCAGCCGGAGCGGGTCGCTGAGGTAAAGCAGCGCATCGCCGGCCTGAAGGCGGACAGCCCACGGCAGTGGGGCAAGATGAATGGGGCGCAGGCCCTGGCGCACTGCTCGGCGGCCATGGAGATGGCGGTGGGCGTCAGCAATCCTGCGCGTATGTTCATCGGCCGGCTGCTCGGGGGCATGGTCAAGTCGCGCGTGCTCAAGGACGAGGGGCCGATGCAGAGAAACGCTCCCACCGCGCCCACCCTGGTCGTCGCCGATCAGCGCGACCTGGAAAAGGAAAAAGAGCGCCTCATCGGGCTCATCGACCGCTTCGCCTCCGCAGGACCCCCGGGATGCACCACCCATCCGCATACCTTCTTCGGCAAGCTGACGCCGGAGGAATGGGCGCGGCTGATGTACAAGCACCTCGACCATCACCTGCGCCAGTTCGGCGTCTGACCGGCGGGCGGCCCTCGCCACCGCCTCTGTGCTGTGGTTAGAGGCGCGTTGCTATAATCAGAGATTGCCCCATGCGCAAGAACAGGCTAGTGCGTTCGACGACGGTGCTGGCGGCAACGTCGAGGAGTAGGTAGGTTGACTCGCTGGCTCTGGAGGTAAGAATGTCACGGCGCTGGTTCTACTACTTCCTGTTTGGCTGCATCGCCTCCATCGCCGCTCTCGCCCAGACCCTAGCACCGCCGGTGCCTCAGCGCTTGGTCATTCATTCCCATGTTCTGAATGAAGATCGTGTGATCTGGGTGCGGATGCCCGCTGCGGCGCAAGGGAAGAAGGAAAGCTACCCGGTGCTTTATATGACGGATGCCGGCACCAACATCAACGAGATTGGCAGCACCATCGATTTCCTCGCCGACGCCAACTTCATGCCGCCACTCATCGTCGTTGCCATCGCCAACACCGACCGCAATCGCGATCTGACCCCCAGCCATGCCGGCGTGAAGCATTCCGATGGTACGGTCGACCCAGTGCCCACCAGCGGCGGCGCCGACAAGTTCCTCGACTTTATCCAGACCGAGCTGGTCCCTGAGATCGAGAGGCGGTACGCGACCCTTCCCTATCGGATCCTCACGGGGCACTCACTGGGTGGTTTGTTCGCTATCCACGCGCTGATCAACCGTCCTGAGCTGTTCAACGCCTGCATCGCTACCAGCCCGAGTCTCTGGTGGGACGACTTCCGCACTCTGCACCAGGCCCAGGAGTTTTTCGCGAAACAAAAGGAATTCAAGAAAGCGCTCTTCTTCGCGCTCGGAAACGAGGGCGGGAATATGAACGAAGGATTTGAGCGGCTGCAGAAGACGCTGAGCGCGAACCTGCCGAGAGGTTTTCTTGTAAAGTCGGCGCGCTATAGCGACGAGGTCCACCGCTCGACCGAACTCTTGGGCCACTATGGCGGCCTTCGCGCCATCTTCTCCGGCTGGCAGGCGCCCCTCGATCCGAAGACGGACATGCCGATTGGTGGCCTCGAGGGGGTCGAGCAACATTACCGCGCGCTCTCAGATCGCTTCGGGTTCAGGGTTTCCGCTGAAAAGGAGATCAACTCACTCGGCTACGCCCTGTTGGGGGCCAAGAAGATCGACGAAGCCTTGGCGGCTTTCAGGCGCAACGTGGAACTTTATCCACAATCGGCAAATCCCTACGACAGCCTGGCGGATGGTTTCGAAGCCGCGGGCAAACCCGACTTGGCGGCACAGAACGTCGAGCAGGCGGTCGAAGTCGCGACCCGGACCGGCGACCCGTTGCTGCCGGAGTTCAGGAAGCATTTGGAACGCCTGGTGGCCGCTGGCAAGCCCGCGCCGGGGAAAGCCAAATAGATGCAATGACCTCCGACCATTCCGATGCTGACAAGCGGTAGAGGATCAGGCGCTTTTCGTTGGCTCCAGCATCCGATCCGCAGCCAGCGAAGCCCCGCTGTTATAATCAAGAATTGTCCTCATGAACAAGAAGCCACTGGTACGTTCGACGACGGTGCTGGCCGTGCGCCGCGACGGCAAGGTCGTGATGGCCGGCGACGGCCAGGTCACCATGGGCGAAGGTGTGGTCAAGCACACGGCCAAGAAGATCCGCCGTCTCTACCAGGACAAGATCCTGGCCGGTTTCGCCGGCTCCACCGCCGACGCCTTCTCCCTGTTCTCGCGCTTCGAAGGCAAGCTGGAGCAGTTCCACGGCAACCTGGGTCGGGCGGCGGTCGAGCTGGCCAAGGAATGGCGCACTGACAAGGCGCTGCGCCACCTGGAAGCGCTGCTGCTGGTCGCCGACCCGAACCAGACGTTCCTGATCTCGGGCGCTGGCGACGTGATCGAGCCCGACGAGGGTATCGCCGCCATCGGCAGCGGGGGACCGTACGCGCTGGCGGCAGCCCGGGCTCTCTACGAGAACACCCAGCTCCCGGCGCGCAAGATCGTCGAGGAGGCGATGAAGATCTCGGCCAAGATATGCATCTTCACCAACGACCAGGTGACGATCGAGGAGCTCTAGTCGCAAGTCGTGAGTCGTGGGCGAAGCAGGAGCGTCTAATAGCGTAGAGCTCAGAAAAGAATGAAATGTCGCAGAGTAACCGCAAACCTCATAAGCAGGTCTATCTTCTGTGGCATACAGATAAACATGGCGACGAAAAACTGCTAGGCGTATACGCGACGGAAAAGAAGGCGACCTCTGCGATCGGCAGGATCAAAGGTAAGCCGGGCTTTTCGGGTCCGGGCGGCGAATTCGAGATTGCGAAATATGAAGTTGACAAGGATTACTGGATTGAAGGCTTTGCTCGGCGCGACGGGTTCAGCCTCCCAGCGTGGTTTCACCCTCCTGACTCAAAAGAATGAATGCTGGGCAGTACTCGGTTTTGACTGGGTACTGAGTACCGGGTACTGAGTACTTCTTTATGGCTATCTATTTACCGGGAACGGCTGAGGAAGAAACGCTTTCGCTCGATGACCTGACGCCGCGCGAGATCGTCGCCGAGCTCGACAAGTACGTGGTCGGGCAGAAGGACGCCAAGCGCGCGGTGGCCATCGCCCTGCGCAACCGCATGCGCCGGCAGAAGCTCCCGCCCGAGCTGGCGGAAGAGATCCTGCCCAAGAACATCATCATGATCGGCCCCACCGGGGTGGGGAAGACGGAGATCGCGCGCCGCCTGGCCAAGCTGGCGGGCTCGCCCTTCCTCAAGATCGAGGCCTCCAAGTTCACCGAGGTCGGTTATGTCGGCCGGGACGTGGAGAGCATGGTCCGCGACCTGGTGGAGATCGCCATCGACATGGTGCGCGAGGAGAAGCTCGACGACGTCGCCGACAAGGCCGAGCTCAACGCCGAGGAGCGCCTGCTCGACCTGCTCCTGCCGCCGCAGAGCCCGATCACCGGACACGCGGCCGCCGCGGGCTTCGCGCTCGAGAACACTTCCGGCGAATCCTATTCCCGCTCGCGCGAGAAGCTGCGCCAGCAGCTCCGCGAGGGCAAGCTCGACGAGCGCATGGTCGAGCTCGACGTGCGCGAGAAGTCCTTTCCCGCCTTCGAGATCATCTCCAACCAGGGCGTGGAGGAGATGGACGTCAACATCAAGGACATGCTGCCCAACATCTTCGGCCAGCGCACCAAGAAGCGGAAGATGAAGGTCAGCGAGGCCTTCGATTACCTGATCCAGGAAGAAGAGCAGCGGCTGATCGACATGGAGCAGGTCACGCGCACCGCGGTGGAGCGGGTGGAGCAGTCGGGCATCATCTTCCTCGACGAGATCGACAAGATCGCCGGCCGGGAGAGCGGCCACGGCCCCGACGTCTCCCGCGAGGGCGTGCAGCGCGACATCCTGCCCATCGTCGAGGGCACCACCGTGAACACCCGCTACGGCATGGTGCGCACCGACCACATCCTCTTCATCGCCGCCGGCGCCTTCCACGTCTCCAAGCCCAGCGACCTGATCCCCGAATTGCAGGGGCGCTTCCCCATCCGGGTGGAGCTGCAGTCCCTGACCATCGAGGACTTCATCAAGATCCTCACCGAGCCCAAGTCATCGCTGGTGAAGCAGTACACCGCGCTGCTCGAGACCGAGGGCCTGAAGCTGGAGTTCACCCGCGAGGCGCTGGAGGAAGTGGCGCGCTTCGCCTTCCGGGTGAATGAGGGCACGGAGAACATCGGGGCGCGGCGGCTGCACACCATCATGGAGCGGGTGCTCGACGAGATCAGCTTCGGCGCTCCCGACCTGAAGGAAAAAGACGTGAAGGTGGACGGCGACTACGTGCGCCGCATGGTCGCCGACATCGTGAAGGACCAGGACCTGTCGCGCTACATCCTCTAGGCGACTTTCTTCACCGGCTTGCCCGGATACTTTCGGGGCTTGGCGTCCTCGGCGGCGTTCTTCCGCTCTTCCAGGCCGGCGGCGATCACGATCGCCATGATGACCACGAAGATGATGACCGCGGTGATCCCCATCACCAGGATCGGCATACCGCACCTCTGGCTGTAGCTTGGCGCAGCGGGGGACGGGTGTCAGTGATTGCGGTCACAGAGGACGGCCGGGTGCCTGCGGTCGCGGTACTCGTGCAGGAAGCGATAATCCCACAGCACGGCGGCGTAAGCGCGCGGCTTGCCTTCCTCTTCCGGCAGTTCGGTGCGCACCACCGTGCACGAGCACAGGACGGTGCTGTGCTCCTGGCCGGTGATCTCCTTGGGCATCTCCAGGATGAGCTCGATGGAGGCGTTCTCGCGCACCGGATTGTCGGTGCGGAACAGGACCCCGGAGTTGCTGATGTTCTCCGCCGTGCCCGCCAGCCAGTCCTGGGTCCCGCGCTCGCGGAAACGCATCTCCGTGTTCTGCAGCTTGAGACGCCGTGCCCGTGGCGTCCAGGTAGGCTTCCGGACCGGCCGTGGCCCCTTGCGCGCTCCTTCCATCACCCGCTCGGCGAAGCGGCCGGCGGTGATGCGCTCCGTCCGCCTCATCCTTTTCCAGTCGTAGGCCCACTCGTCGCCGCAGAGCAGGCAGACCTGGTAATAGGCGCCGTCGGACCAGCGGCGCGGCCAGGAGAACTCGTGCGAGCAGCGCCCGATGATGTTCATGAGTGTCCGGCCCATCGCAGCCTCCCTACCACCAGATGCAGTCATAACCCACAAGGGCGGGAAATCGTAGATACCAAGAGGTCATGGCAATTGGTACCTTTGGCCGGATGAACCATTTTCCAGGCAACTTGGCGGCGACTGGCGGGGTGCGACGGGTTGCTGGTAGGCTGGTGCGCTTCATGAAATCCGCACAAATCCTCCTGACGGCGCTGGCGCTGCTGGCGGCGGTGTCCTGCGGCACGCCGGGCGCGCCCATGCCGCCGTCGCTGCACCTCCCGCAACCGGTGGCGGACCTGAAGGCCACCCGCAAGGGAGACAACGTCAGCCTTAGCTGGAGCGCGCCGACGCAGACCACCGACCGCACCAACATCAGGCTGCTGGGAGAGACGCGGGTGTGCCGCAGCGTCGGGCAGGCGGTGGTCGACGAATGCGACCATCCGCTGGGCACGGTGAGCGCAACCCAGGCCCCCGCATTCACGGACAGGTTGGCGAAGCCGCTCCAGGAGGAGAACCCCACGGGCTTTGCCACCTATGCGGTGGAGGCGCGAAACGACCGCGGGCGCAGCGCCGGCTTGTCGAACCAGGTGCGGGTG
>Ga0335070_10003137_pt1 | contig 19200 bp, 28 predicted proteins | sample Lox_Sample_13_FD_206722 | JGI IMG/M metagenome (GOLD analysis project Ga0335070, IMG submission 206722) | Soil microbial communities from Loxahatchee National Wildlife Refuge, Florida, United States - Lox_Sample_1.3 | ecosystem: Environmental > Terrestrial > Soil > Wetlands | place: USA... | reverse complement strand
GCGTGTTGGTAATGACGTTTGGAGCAAGCTCGAGCTCAATCGGCCGATGAAAGCGAGGAATAATGTCTGAACGAAAACTACCGGTGATTTATTGCCCACCCCAACATCTACTGAGTGATTCGTCATTTGCCTACGGGTTCAAAACTCGCAAGTCGGAAAGTGACGTCGAATACGCTCCGCGTCCGCCGACGTGCAAGACGTGCAAGTATTGGAATTCGGTTGAATCTGGCGACGAAGGCGAGATGTTCTGTGATCACCTCAAGGGTTTGATAGGACCACCGCAAGACGGCTCCGGCTATTGCCATCTGCACCCGGATGCAGTGAAAGCGAGTTCTGACAATGGCTGACGTACCAATGAGATACAGTGATGGTTGGAAATGCTGTTGCTGTGACTTGCCTGTATTGCGACCCGCTGGGACTTGCCCAAAGCAAAATCCGGAGAAATATGCGATCGAGGCTGCCGCAATATTGCTAGCTATGTCCGAACAACTCCGCCGCCTCGCATTCGAGATTGATGCGAGATTGGCGCTCGAATTCAGACACCTATGGCCACTGGACGAAAAGGTTCGCAGAATCGTCGCCGAGTGCTTCAGGAAGGAGATGGGCGGATGACACGAGAAGCTACCTACTACCCGTCGGACACGTACTTTCTCAACGCATTGCGCGATCTGCTTGGATTTTGCCCATTGCCTGGAACGCGTGAAGCTGCAGCCGAGTACGATGCGATGAGGGAGCCTAACCAGATGAACACCGGATGGTATCTCGGTGGACTACGAAACGGTAATCGGCAGGTCAGGACAACTACGAAATGAAGGCGATTCAATCGTGAAAATAAACGGATCAACCTCAATTGACGTGCACGACCAGGACGACCGCAACTGCGGCGCGTGTTGGGCCAAGCGCGCCGTCGCTGCCCAGCCATCGTTCTGGTCCGTATTGCAGTACGGGCTGCGCCTCATCTCAGAGCTCAACGTGCGCTACGTATGCTTGCTGTTTGACCAGATGCTCGTCGAGTACTCATCCGAGCGCGAGCCAATCGTTTCGCGCTGTCCGCAATGCAAAAACGCGTTCGGATGCGCTGGTCAAGCTGCTGTTTTCGACGTCACCCACGAGTACCCCACCAATGTCGTTGTTCCTTCTGCTTCCGTTGCCCCTGGCCATTCTGTCGTACCACTCCGCCCAACTCCGACTCGAGGCACGTTTGCTCCACCACCAGCCGTCTACGTACCAGTACGCGGAGCCAAGAGAGGCGATTGACTTGCCAGCTTGCTGCGAGGTGAAGCAATGACTGTGAATGGGAAATGCCACGATTGCGGGAAAGAATCAGCAGTTGCTACCGATGGTAAAATCTTGTCCCGCTGTCAGCACTGCCTGTACATTCAAAGGCAAAAGACGGCCAAGCGTAGATTGGGAAGCAAAACGAAATCTACGCTTCGCGTTTGCGAGTGCGGCACCAAAATCTACAAGATTGGTGCTTTGAAGTGTGGCGTGTGCACCATTTCTGATGCGCGAGCCCAAGCCAGAGAAGCACGGCGCACGCAACGCCAGAAGTACTGTCCGGTTTGCTCCGGTTTGCCATGGCGCAGACCACTGACGGGTCGATGCCGTTGCGGAAAGTTCTTTGCTGCCGAACAAATCGAAATGCCAGGTGACTTGGTCTCAAACGCTGGTTTCTGCTGCTGAGAATCTTATCCGATGCCACCAAAGAAAACCACGAAGAACGAGCCCACGAAAGAAATCCCTCTTGTCAGCGTGCAGCTCGAGCGCTCATTGCTCGCGTGTTTACTCGACCATCCCGAGTTCGTCGAGTCACTACAATTGCAGTCTGGTCACTTCGGACTCGCGGCGCACCAGACCATTGCCAAGGCAATTGAGCTCGTTGCGGTGGACCGAAAGGTCAACATCACCAACATCGCGGTGCTGCTCAAGCAGACCGACAGGCTCGCGCAAATAGGTGGCACCGCGTATCTGGCCGAGCTCATCGACAACAGCCCGCACGCTACACTGGACGACGCGCTGTCGTGGCAGCAGCAGCTACGCGCGCTGTGGGAAAAGCGCCGCATGCTCGACGAGGCGCGCGGTCTCGTTGCGAAGCTTGAGACCGGCTCAGTTGATGACCACTTCGAAGCCTTCAATGTCACCGCTTTCTCAGGCCCGCACCCATTGACGATCCGCAGCTTGATGGCTTCTGGGGCACCGACTTCGGCGACGTGGAGACAGAGCCCGAACCCGAGACGTGGTTGCTCTGGGACGAGATTGCGAACAAGCCAGCGTTGCCCATTGGGCGTGTCGCTGGGCTCTCAGCATCGGGCGGCACTGGCAAGACCATCTCGCTTGGACAACTCGCAATCGCCATTGCTCTGCAGATTCCGTGGCTTGGGTTCCGTATCGAAATGAAGGGCTGCGTAGCCCTCTGCTGCGGTGAGTCAGACCGCAAGCTCATGCATCGCCAAATCTGGCGCGCCATGAATGCTGCCGGCATCGAGCGCGCTGACCGTGAATATGCGATGAGTCAGATTCGCTTCTTCGCGCTCGCAGGCAAAGAGGTCAACATGCTGCGCGGAACGATCGGCAATAACCTCGAGCGCACTGACTTCCTTGACCGATTCACCACCAAACTCCGCAAGCATGCCGAGGATGGCAACTTCACGTGGGCAGCCATCATCCTCGACCCATTCTCGCGATTCGCTGGACCCGACTCGGAGAAAGATAACGCGGCAGCCACTCAGTTCGTGCAAGCACTCGAGACTCTCTGCGCGCTCCCTGGCACGCCTGCTGTCATCTGCGCCACGCATTCGAGCAAGCAGTCGATTACCAATGGGCGCAATGACACACGCGGCGTGACGGCCATACGCGATGCAATGCGCAGCGTGATGGTGATGACGCGCCACAAGACTGAGACTGTCGTCGGTGTGCACCTCAGTTGCGACAAATCCAACGAGGCTCCGCACTTCCAAGACCGATGGCTCGTGCAAGAGCAAGGTAAGCTGTTAGGTGGCACGCTTCGCCTTGCGACTGAGCCCGAAGCGGCGATGCTCGAAGAATCAGCACACCCGAAGAAACGGAAGTCGGTGAAGCAAGAAGTTGTTTTGCCAGCAAGACCAAACCTGCACGATGCAATCGTCAAAGCTCTTCGTGACATTGGTGGCAGTGCCGCTTCGCGAAATTGGCTGTGGGAGCGACACCTAAGCGGGTATCGAAAGTCTGACGTTTGGTCAGCGTTCGCGCTGCTCATCGAAAGCGGCGAAGTTACGATCGACGGTCACGGAAAGACTCGCGGCAAATTGACGCTCGTAAATGAGGCAAGACAACAAGTCTTGCCGTTGAAGGGAGATACCGATGAATGACAAGTTGAAGACAATCAAGGAAGCCATTGATCAATGCACTGCAATCTCAAGACGAATTTCGGAGCTGGACGCAGAGATCCTCAGAAAGAAGACCGAGGTACTCTTTGCTTCCCAGCGTAAGACGGTTGCGGACAGGGAAGCAGAAGCCGAATTGGCTGTCGTCGAGCTAGATACCGAGCGAGCTAACCGAAAGGCGGAGCTTTGGGCTGCAATGCAGATGGCATTGGCGGTCAGAGGTTTGGTGCTTGGTTCACTTCGGTGTGACCAGCTCGTTCCCGAATAACGATCCGGCCAATGAAGAGACGTATACTCAGGATAGGACTTTGCAGCTAAATTATGCTCGTTCCCGTCGTTCCCGACCTATATAGTCTAAATACGGAACCACTAGGGCAGGAGGTGTTCCCGTGTGTCGTTCCCATCAGGGGGGGATATATATATCCCCCCTGGGAACGACGACGGGAACGACTGCCCGAGCCCCCAATAGGATTCAGATCTAATATACTGGAAGACCAGTCAGTTTCTGAGATACCCAGGGGTAACAGTGCTGGGAGACAGGATGGCGGTGAAACGCCACGGCGCGGCAACCTCTTCTCGCTCTACGGGCGTTTCGGGGACCGTGCTGTCTCTCGTGAGGTCCAGCAGGTGTCCAGCGTCAGAGGAGCTCACAGAGCGACTACGGGCTATATGCCAACTGACCGAAGTGGCGACGGGAGGCCGCCTGATAAACCTAGACACGAAGTTTCAATTTCGAACCATCAAAATCGGTGAAACAAATGGAAAATAGTAAAAAGCTGGACATCGACGTTCGCGAGGACTTCGGCTTCATCGAGGAGGATGAACCGAACGATAAGCCCAGGCGCGGTAAGTCAAAGGCTTCGGAAATCGAGGAACTTGACACAACTGATTACCAGGCCGAGTTCACAATGACGATTACCGGACCGCTGAAGACCATGCAGCCGTGTGTCGACGAGCTGATGCCCTTGAGCACGTCGAGTCGGCGCGCGGTGAGCTGATGCTCGATGGTTACCCCGAGCCACATGCAGTCCGGGGCGCGCCGACTGGCGAAGTACTTGGCCGCGACTTCCGGGCGCTTCGTGAGCACCTGGTAGCGGTGCTGCGGCGCCGCGCACATGGCCGCGACGATGCGGTCGCGATACTCGTCTGGGATCTGCTCGTGGAACATATCGGTCATCGAGTTGGTAAAGATGAGACTCGGCCGCTTCAACTTCGCGGGTTCGCCCAACTTATGCGGCTTGCACACGACGTCGAAGCCGACTGGGAAAGCCGGTGTTCCGCGCTTGTTCTCTGCCAGGTTCTCGGCGTAGCAGTACTTGCACCCGGCGCTGACCTTGGTGCAGCCGCTGGCGGGGTTCCACGTGAGTTCAGTCCACAGGATCTCGGTTTGGTTCATTTGATTGCCTACCTTCTGTTGTTATGATGTCGGCAACCGCTCGACTTTGCTACTCTTTTCGACACCAACGTGAGCTATTTATTGACATTGTGCGGCCGACGTGTCAGTGATTAGGTCCAATGGCTGGCAGAACACGTGGACGCAGGACGCTTTTGCGGCGGAAACTCAAAGAGCAGCTGCTTTCGCTGGCGCGCGCCGGCGTGCCGCTGAAAATAGCCGTCGAGGGGGCCGGCATCTCGAGGGCTGTGCTCTACATGTGGCTCAAGCGAGCCGAGCAAGGGGAGGAGCCGTACGCTGCGTTTGCTGTCGAGCTGCGCACCGCGCAAGCAACGGCGCGTGCTCAGATGGTCCAGCAAATCCGGAAGCACGGCGCGAAGTATTGGCAAGCTCCGGCGTGGTTGCTCGAGCACACAGATCCCGAGAACTTCGGACTCAAGACTCAAATCAAGATGCAGGTTGACGAAGAATGCGAGCGGTTGCTGTCGGTCGCAAACGAGGTGTGTTGTGCGGATTGCTACGCGAAGCTACTCCAAAAACTCTCAGGGGACAGCGTTGTCACGATTGGCGAAGCAACGTCTCTCGCATCAATCGGAGCTGGAAGCGAGCCGGCAACGCTCGCAGGCGCTACGTGAGCAACAAGAGCAGTTCAAAGAGTTGAGTACTGAGTCGCTGCTGACAACTCGCATCGGTTTCAATGTGGACACGGCCAGCAACGTTCAACGGGCGCGCTGCAGAATTGGTGACGGGCTGCCGCTCGATGAGCTCGCGAACGATCCGGATGTGGCGTCCCTATGTGGTGGTCTTGCTGCCATTGCGTTGCTGCCAAGCGAACAGCACATTGCGCCCAAGTACTTCATCGACGTCAGTGCCATCCGCACTTGCAAGACAATGATGGCGGTAGCCCGAGGAATTCGCGCAACTCAGATTGTCGATGTCGCAGTGATGAAGGTTGGCGAAACGGCGCGTCTGGTGATCGTGTCGCTGAAGGAAGACCGTGCACTGGTGACGTTCGGAATGGCTAAGCAACTCATGCTCGGGTTGCCTGAGCTCAAGTCGCTGTTGCTCGATGAGCCAACGTCGGATTCGATGTTGATTCGGCATCCGTCTGGAAAGCCAATCCGCGTGACGTGCACCGTGTTGGCCAAGGCGGGGGCGTCAATGGTTTCGGACTGGTGCGCTGGCTTCATTGCGGACGAGGCTCCCCGCATGATTGGACGAGGCGATGGCGTGGCGAATCTCGATGATTCGATTACTGCAGTCACGGGTCGCATGCTGCCGCGAGCGCAGATCCAATTGCTGGGTTCCCCGTGGGCTCCGACGGGGCCGGTTTACGAGTTGGTTCAAGAACACTTCGGCAAACCGTCGGAGTCTTTCGTCGTACTACGCTCGACGGGTCCGATGAATTGGCCTCAGCACTTCACGCCTGAGGAGTGCGACCGGCTTCGAAAAGAAGATCCGCTTGCATTCACCACTGACGTGCTTGGTGAGTTTGCCGATCCGGAGACGGGTTGGCTTGACCCGAGAATCGTGCGTGAGCATACACGGCTAGATGCCGACGACATTCCGGCGCAGCTGGGTCATAGGTACGTCGCGGCACTCGACACATCGGGCGGGCAAACCGGAGCCAATCCGCATTCGCTCGTAGTCGTCGAGTTGATCCTGGAGTACGGCATAACTAGGTACGAGGTGGTGTCCGCTCAAGAGTGGCGCGGCATGTCGATCGGCGACATCTGGCTGGCTGTGGCCAGCGCAATCAAACCCTATCGAATCGAGACGCTTTGGATCGATCAGTGGGCGGGACCACAGAACGTCGAGCTCGCGCGCAACGTCGGAATCAACACGGCGTCGATTGCTTGGGTCGGGGGCGAGTCATCGTCGAGCGAAACGTTGTCGAAGGTTGAAGCCTTCACGGATGTTGCGACGTTGATTCACTCAGGCCGCGTGACGTTGCACCCCCACAAGCTGCTACAGCGCGACTTGCTCTCGGTCGTCAAGCGTCCGAAGTCCAACGGCTACGAGATTGTGCTGCCCAAGACTCGCGATGGTCGCCACTGCGATTTTGCACCCGCTCTGGTCATGTGCATCGCCAAGGCCACAGCGGACAAGCCAATCAACTGGGGCGAGTTCGACCGCATGCGAGCAATGCAACCGAAGTGGAGTTACTGAAATGGACTACTCAATTCGTCGTGCCCTAGTTCGTGTCAATCGTCGCTCCGACATTCCGAACTTGTTGCACGCGCTAGATGCCGAGCGAGTGTGCGAAGTCGGCGTGCGAAACGGCGACCATTTGCGAGAGCTTCTCGTGGTACCGGCGAGCGAATTTGTTGCGGTGGACATCTGGTGCGAAACTGGGGTGCGCGCGCAGAACGATGAATGTTTCAGTCAGGACGAGCTCGACAAACAGTATCGTCGCGTGGCTGAGCTCGACCCGCGCGTGCACGTAGACCGCAGCCTGTCAGTTGTTGCCGCGACTCACTACCGAGACGGCTACTTCGATTTCGTGTACCTCGATGCTGACCACACTTATGTTGCAGTGCTCGCTGACCTCGTAGCATGGTGGCCCAAGGTGCGAGCCGGCGGTGTGATGGCTGGTCATGACTACTGCCCAGCTAGTCCGGTGTGTGCTGACGGAGTTCGAGTTGCATTCGGGGTGATTGAGGCCGTCAACGCGTTTGCTGCGTCAGAGCACCTCGCTCTGCATGTTGATGCTGATTCGGACTGGTTCATCGCCAAGCCGGCTAAGCAAATTCCATTAGTATTGACTAACCGGCCTGGGAGGGCCACACTGGCAACATGTCGCGCCGCTCACGCAAGTCACAGGCCCTAGCCCGTCGCCCAGCAGTACCACCGAGCGCCGCGCCCCCCTCGAATGTGGTCCAGTTGCGCACGGGAGACGAGTCAGACTGGCGCTTGCGCGGCAGCACTGCATCCGGTCTCACACAGATGGACTTGGTTCGCCTCGTCGGTTCCTTTGACCAGCTGGATACTTTGGCCGTCAACGGGACCGACGGCTTTCGGAGGATGACCCTCAAATCGAAACGCGATAGCGCCAAGCACGAGCCGGGATCAGTCGATCCGCCGCTTGGCATCGTACGGCGCGAGTGGAACGCCGAGACAATTCAGCGGGCGCTCGACGCTCACGAGATTGGGTTGTTCAGCGAGTCGGCGTTGCTTGCCGATGCAATGGTGGGTGACGCGCGCATCACGCATGCGATCAACGTTGGCTGCAAGGGTTTCTTAAACCGCAAGCCATTCATGCTTCCGCCGAAGCGCGCCAAGGACCAGAAGCTGGCCAAGCGCATCGCGGAGGAAATGCAGGAGGTTTACTCGGACATCGTGACGCCAGAAGTTGCCGAGACCACGATGTTCCGATATCGCATGATGGGCTTCAAGCTCGACAACGTAACGTGGGAAGAGAATCAAGGCCTGACTCTTCCGTGCATGCGTCACTGGCACGAAGCGTGGTCGTTCTTCCTCATGGCGGGCGATCTCGAGGACCGTGTGCTGCAGGCGATCACGATGGACTCGACCATTCCGATTCACGATGACGATGAGGATTGGTTCTTGTTCGCGCCGTTCGGCAAGTACCGCGGGTGGATTCGTGCAGGAATTCTGCAGGTCGCGATCCCGTGGTTGGTCCGCAACCTCTCGCTGCGAGACTGGGCTCGCCTGAGCGAGGTGCACGGAATTCCGATTCGGATCATCAAAGTCCCGGCGTCCGCGAGTGAGCCAGACAAGGCTCGTCTCTTTGCCGAGACGCGCAACATGGGCAACGAGGCAACGTTCATTCTGCCAGTGGCCGGCGACGGTAGCGGATTTAGTGTCGAGTTGCTCGAGCCCACGAACACCAAGTCGTGGGAAGTGATGTCAGAGCTTGGGCACCGCTGCGATTCGGATATCGAGATTGCGCTTGCGGGCACGCAGCTACTCAGCGCGCTAGGTGACCAGTCATCTGGTGGCAAGTCTTCGAGCATGGCCGCGAGCAAGACTGTGCAGAATGAGCAGGACGACTACTCTGAGCAGGACGCGATCCGGTTCTCGTTTGCGTTTCGTCGCTTCATACTTACACGCACGGTGCTCTATAACTACGGGCCAGAAGCAGAAGACTGCGTGCCGATGTTCTCGCTGAGCAACGAAGCGCCGAAGGACAAGTCGGACACGGCTAAGTGTTGGCTCGATGTCTCGCAAGCTTTCGTCAACTTCCAAACCGCTGGCGTGCCCATCACAAAGGAATTTCTCGAAGCGGCCAAGGAAGAATTCGAGATCCCCTTTGACGCGACAGCGGATTTGCAGCCCCCACAAGCGCCGGGTGGCGCCGGCGATTCGTCACTGAAGCAGCTGCCTGGAAATACCGACGACTCCGATGATGAGCCGACTACTGAGGAGGCGCGTGGCTCGATGGTGGTGCAGACCATCTTGATCGACAAGGGGCGCTATTCTCTCGAGCAGGCAAAGAAGTGGTTGAGCGATCACGACTTTGACACGGGCGTTGATGAAAAGGCAACTGTGTATCGGTTCCGCCAGCGCGAGCCCGGGGACTTCGACGCCAACAGCTTCCGCACTGTGAGCATCGCCAAAGGTATTCAGTTCGTGATTGGTCGCATCAAGCGGCACGACCCACAGCCCACGGTCAAGGGCGATGATCCCGAAGCACTGCGACGAGCAATTGCACTACTGCGCCCGCATGTTGATAGGCTCGATCGAATTTTCGAGTCAGCGACGACACCAGAAGAACTCAAGCGTGAACAGCGCTCGCTTGCGTCTGAAATGCGCACGCGGCTGCAGGAATTTGAGAATGCGCTGGGTGGCATCAAAACAGATCTGCGCAAGATGTATAGCGACGACCAACCGAGGGACGATCATGGTCGATTCGACAACGGCAGTGGCGGAAGTGGCGGCGGCGGAACGGTCCACAGCGACAAGCACGGTGAGGGGCGGGTGCATACGCGAGATGACTTGCTGAAGTCTGTGCCTAAGGACGCAAAGGGGAAGCAAACCTATGAGGGGTTCCCGGTAGGCACGATCAATAAGGTTCACGAGTTCAGCGGCAAGACTGGATTGAAAGCGGTCATCTACCGGCAAGATCGCAACGGCAAGGAAGTACAGACCTACAAGTACACGTCCGAGCATGATCAGCAACACGCCGATGCGCGTTTCGCGAAGGCCGCTAAGATGGGCGAACACATGCATGAGCTACGAGCAACGCTCGAAAAGGACTCGCACTCATCGGATGTCAAAACGCGTGACGCGGCAGTAGTGACGCGACTTATCGACCACACCACGATCCGAGTTGGCGGCAGCGACAGCGAGAAGGACACCGGGAGTGTCGGCGCGACTACGCTGCGCGCCGAACATGTACACGTGAACCCCGACAAGTCGGTTGACTTGAGATTCCCTGGCAAGTCCCACAAGGACTGGGACCGCCACATCGAAGGGCCGCTAGCGCATGAGCTCGCGTCGCGCGCCGAAGGCAAAGCTCCGGGCGATCAGATTTTCAAAGTCAACGCGTCGGACGTGAACAAGTATCTTGAGCACGCTTCGCCGATCAAGATCACCGCCAAAGACTTCCGCACATTTCACGCGTCCTCGATGGCCCATTCGATTTTGAGCAAAGCTTCGCCACCTCCCAAAGTCTCAGCGAAAGAAGCCGAAGCGACGATCAAGAAAGCTATTGAGGCCACGTCGAAGCACCTCGGTAACACTCCGGCGATCTGCAAAGAAAAGTACATCAACCCTCGCGTGATTGATGCCTACCGCAGTCGCGCAGTGGAAGGCAAGGCAGCATGAGCGATGACGAGGACTATCTCAAATTTCTGCAAGAACAAAGTGTGCTTGCTCCTCCGCTGATTCCTGACGCTGTTGATCCGGATGAGGACGACGCAGACGATATCGACGACGAGGGGACAACCCAGCAAACGCTCGAGCGGCAACGCCATCCGCGCAGCGCGCGCCACGATGACGGCCAGGCCTACGTGGACAAGCTGACCGAGGCCGCAACAAAGGCGGCAACCGAAGCCATCGCTCCGCACTTGGCCAAAGTGCAAGAGTTGATCGAAAATGCTGAGACCCCAGACGAACTACGCAAGCAGCTCAAGCGCCTGGCGCGCGAAGTCAAACATGGTCATCTTGAGGCACTGATCAGAAACTCACGGCTGATGGCGCACGCAGCTGGCAGGACCGTTGAAATTGACGATGAGCAATCCGAGGGCAAGTAATGCTCGTCGATACTACGGCCGACCCTGTCAATCCCGAAAAGGCGATCCGCTACTTTCGACGTAAGCTCAAACTCACGGACGATGAATGGCAGGAGCTCGAGGACCAGAACAACGACCTAGCCTTTCGCCTCGCCGGCATCGCTGACATCGACGTCATTGAGCAGACGTGGTCAGCGCTCGACAAGGCCATCGAGCAAGGCACCGACTTCGAGGAATTCAAGAGCGACGTCGCGCAATCGTTGACCGACGCATGGGGCGGAAGCGTCGCGAATCCAGGGCACCGACTCGAGACTATCTTCCGTACGAACACGATCACGGCGTATCAAGCGGGTCACCACGAACAGGCGATGCGCCAAAAGGACGATCGCATGTACGGCATGCTTGACGTCGTGGAGGATGATGCGACCTCTGAAATATGCTCCGACCTCGATGACCAAATCGGTGGGGTTGCTCTGCCAATTGATGATCCTGCATTGCAAGCGGCTTGGCCACCGAACCACTTCAACTGCAGGTCGAACATCATTACGCTCACCGAAGATGAGGCCAACGAACAGGGAATTGGAGAAGGTCCCGACCCGGATGACCTCGACATCGACGAGGATTTCCGGGGACCACCTGGTGCGGACGGACTTCCCGATCCCGAAGAATACGGCGAGCTCGAGGACATCGTCAGGGACTTTCTTGACGAGTGAGACGCGACTAGGTTTGCCTTCTGTCCTGATTTGCGTCATGGTTGGGTCGGATGCGAAGGATGACCGAAAAGCAAGTTGCTGAAGTTGCCAAGGCTGCATTCGTCCACCCGCGTACGGTGTACCGCTTTCTGAGCAACCCAGATGGTTGCAGCGAGTCGGTGCGGGTTCGCGTCTCGCTGGCAATGAAACGGCGGAAGATCAAGGAAAAGTAAATGTTCCCAATCGCACGCCGAAACTCAACCATCAACGCAAGCGGTCCGCCCCAGCCTGAGCCCGTGCCAATGGTAGTGCGTTCGGCGCGGCTGCGTGAGCAAGGCGGTTGTTTGGTGCACAACATTGCAGAGTTTCAAGCGGCCGTGGGTGACGCGCATCCGGAAGACATGGCCGCGGCGCGTGATGCTTGGATGCGCAACCCAATACTTGCAATTCGATTGGTTCCGGGAAGGTAAAATGACATCGCTCGTTCTGAACATGCTCGCCAAAGACTCTGCTCTCACCATCGGTCGCGCGCTGCGTAGCGTGAAGCCATACATTTCCGCGTGGTGCATTGGTATCAGCGAAGGTGACATCGACCAAGCAAAGGTCATCTTCCATGAACTGCGCGGCATCCCTGGCGAGATCATCGACGTTGGCCCCGTCTGGCCGCAGGGGTTCGCGTCGATGCGTCAGAAGGTTTACGACCACTCACGGCACATGGCTGAGTACATGTTCTGGCTCGATGCTGACGATTACATCGAGACCGATGGACCGCTTGCGGACGATCTGTGGTGCGACTACTACGCAATGCAGTTCAAATTTCCGGACACCGGTGTAGACTTCGAGCGGGTTCACTTCGTTCGCTGCGCCTCCGACTTGCGCTGGAAGCATCACGCCCACGAGGGATTCTTCGTCGCAGACCAACGGCCCATGGGATACGTTCGGTCGTGGCGATACATGTACAGCTTCATGCCGGCGAATCAGCGGCGACTCGAGTTGAACGTCGCGTTGTCGTTGTTGGACACACAAGAGCACCCCAATGACATGTCGGTCTTGTTCGGGCTTGCCCAAAATCAGCTCTACCTCAACGACTTCGACTCCGTGCGGCGCATCATGTCAATGCTCCGGGAAACGGACGGCTACCACCACCACTGGCAAGTGCTGCGCAAGCTGTTTTTCGCTCATCTCGAGCAACTGTCGAAAAAAGCTCTTGACGGTTCGGCCAGCATAGGGATAACTGGGGTTTAGCTACGTCCGGGTCCGCCACCCGCAGGACGTAGCAATTTTGGGGTGACCGACCCGGGCCAGCTAGGCCCGCATGATAGTCACACTCGCCTCTGGCTCTTCAATCGCTGATATTGAGTTCGACTCGGTCAGCCGAACCTTTGACGGGAACACCCCGCCTCGGCCACTCGTTGAGACCTACAGTTTGCGTGGCACTGCCGTTGCGACTCGAACTTTCACTTACGCGAGTAGCGGTAGCGGATCCGGCACGGTCCCGACAACCGAGGTCGTAGCAAGACTGGCGGCGTCATCGTGAATCTTTCGCAGCTAGAAAAGGCTGTCGAAGGACTTTCGCGCAAGGTCAAAGAACTCGAATCGAAATGCTCGTCACTCAGCACTGAGATCGAACAGTTACGAAAGCAGTTAGCTCCCAAGTGTTACGAATGCGGGGGCATGGCGGTGACACGGATTCGTCTTTCGCTTGGTGCCGTCGGGTATGCTCACGATGTTTGGGCCTGCCGAGAACACTGCGAACCGAAGTCAGCGAGGGCTGCATGAGCGCCTTGCGGAAGCTTGCCAAGGGAACCGTTCGAATCCCCGTAGAAATTGGAAAAAACGGCGAGTTGCCGCGCGAAATCGAGATCTTCAAGTCAGGCAAGACCGATACCGAAAACGGACCCTACGTTTTCAACGACGTCTCGAAGAAGATGATCCAGAAGGAAATTGACCGCCGCAAGGTGAGGTACTTTTCCGACTGGCACCACGCGTCACTTGACGCAGCGCCGCGCGATCCGCGTCTCGCGGCTGCTGCAAGCTCGCATTACGATCTAGAGTTTCGAGGTGACGACCTCTGGGCAGTCAATATCGACTGGACACCAGACGGCGCGGATGACCTCAAAAACAAGCGTTACATGTACATCTCGCCTGCGTTCGACACGAACGACGACGATGTGGTCATGTCGTACCGAAACTTCGCTCTAACCAACGACCCCGCGACTCACGAGATCAAACCTCTCATTGCCGCTGAATCCAAGCACGAAAGTGAAACTACCATGGACGAAGAAATCAAGAAGGCACTTGACGAAATCAAGAAGCACATGGAAGCGGCCGCCAAGTTCCATGAGGAGACCACCAAGCGGTTCGGCAAGATGGAGGAATCCCACGCCAAGCTCATCAAGCGGTTGAAGGCCAAGGCCCAAGACGAAGAGGACGAAGAGGACGAAGAGGACGAAGAGGAGACGGAGTCCCGCAAGAACGAAACCGAGGACGAAGAGGAGACCGAGTCCCGCAAGAGCGAGAAAGATCCGGAAGACGGTGACGAAGATGACGAGGACGAGGACTCGGAACGTCGTGAGAGCGAGACCGAAGACGAGTACAGCGCTCGCATGCAAAAGCGCCTGTCGTCATTGCGCAAAAAGTCTGGGCTTCACGCTGAAATTCGTCGCTTGACTCGTCAGCTTGCGCGCGCTCGCGGGCAACAGCTCAGCAAGGCGGACATTGCTGGACAAATTGATTTGGCATGTCGTAAGGGCTACATCACCAAGGCGCAGAAGCCTTACTGCCAAGCAAACCCCAAGAGCTTCCTGCGCATGATGGCTGCCTTCAAAAAGAAGATCATCGTGCCACCCGCTGTTCCCGGAGTTCAAAGCCTAGATCAAGCTACTACGCTGCGCACCGGGCAGCGCTCGTCGCTATCGAAAGATGAACTGATGGCGTGCGAGCGCATGGGGATCAGCGAGAAAGAGTACCTATCCGGCAAACCCGAGCAGGCCAAGTAATCCACGGACCCTAGGGAGAAAGCACAAAGACCATGACTGCATTGACTACTGGCAGAGACACCCCCGGATTTCCTGGGTACGCATTCGGCCCGATGATGAACTACCAGCTAAACCCAGGTAGCGTCATTTACACCGGCGGCCTCGTCGGCTTGAACTCTTCTGGTCTGTTGGTCCCCATGACGGCGACCACTGGCCTCAAGTGCGTGGGCGCGGCTTGGAATCAGTACGGATCCCTGCCTCCCGACTTGGGGCAATTCACCAACACGCAGAAGACAGCGATTGGCACCAAGGGACTCGACACGACCACCTTCTACGGCGCGAGCGCGTCGCTAGGTAGTTTGACCGTGATTCTGACGGTTGACGGGCACGCATCGACCACCACGTTCTCAGGCACGCTGGCAAGCAAGGCCGCTCTGTTGACTGCCTTGAACACTCAGATCAACACCGATTGCAGCACTTCAAACGTCGTCTACGCGACTCAGCACGGTGGCGGCGGTCTGTTGATCACCGGCAGCACGTCGGTAGTCGTGGGCGCCGGAACAGCGAACACGCTGCTCGGTTTACCGACTGGGTCGGGTGACGTGCTGATTCAGGTTCGTCGCGGTATCCAGTTCTTCAACAACTCGGCAACTGCGCCGTGCTTGGTAACGGATTTGTACGGTCCCGTGTACGCCGAGGACGACAACACATGTTGCACCACCGTGGCTGGCCACTCCCCTGTCGGGATTCTGTACGGAATCGTTGACGGGCTCAAGGTTGGCGACACCCAATACGGTCCTGGTGTGTGGGTGGATGCCGGAGCGCCCTGTATCGCGTACGGATCGATCACTGCGCCGACTGGCGTCATTCTCACCGCGCCTACCGCAACCGGTCAGGTGCTCACCGCAACGTCGGCTACGGCCGCTCACTTCGCGTAACGCAAGCAACGAACCAGACTCACTTCGATTCCGCATATTGGCGCGCGCAGTGCGGCCCCGGCCTCAAAGGCTTACCCCTTCGCACATGGCGCGCCTCCCGGCTCCTGAAGCTCTTGCAGAATCCAACCCCGTTTCGAAAGGACTAGGTCATGGAAATTACCGCAAGAGGCATGAACATCATCTACCGGAATGCGGACATCCGGTTTCAAAAGGCGCTCCGACCCACCGCGGCATGGTCCGTATCGAGTGGCATTCTCGAGATTCTTCCACTCCAAACGCTCAAGAATGAGCAGTACTGGTTGGCGCGGCTGCCGGCGATGCAACGCTGGACCAAGGACAAGATCATAAATAACCTCTCCACCCACGGTCAGTGGATCGAATCCAAGCCTTGGGAGTTGAGCTTCGCGATCAAGCGCGACCACGTCAAATACGACCAGTATGGGCTCATCAATCAGTCTGTCGATCAGGCTTCCGATCGTGCATCGAAGCAGACCGACTACGCTTTGGCTGACTTCCTGCAGCAGAACCCGACAAAGCAATTCGGTAGTGACGAGCCGATGTGTTACGACGGACAACCGTTTTTTTCGACGCTGCATCCCACGTCAGGTGGGGACATCACGAAACCGGTTCCATCGTCGGTGCCCGCAACGCAGAGCAATCTTCTGCTCAACACCCCACTAACAGTAACGAATTTCCAGACTGCCATCTCGACGATGATGTCTTACGTCGATGAGACGGGCCGTCCGTGGGGCGCGATTCCGGACACGCTCATTGTTGGTCCCGCTTTGCGCCACGTGGGTCGTCAAATCTGCGAATCCCCGTTCATCGCCGACATCGCGTCCGCCGCCGGCGCGTCCGCAACAGTCAGCGCCTCGAGTGTAGCCGCGGTGCAGAGCAACGTAGAGCAGGGCATCACCAAGTTGGTTGTTGTTCCCGATCTGTACTACGCGCCGGGATCTTGGATGCTAGCCTGCACCAAGGGCATCCTGAAGCCGTTCGTGTGGGGGCAACTCGAGGCTCCCCACATGATTCCATCGGTCAACCCCACCGATCCGAACGTGTTCCTCAAAGCTGAGTTCTGGTACTCGATCGAAGCGCACGGGGAAATTGCGCCTACGCTGTGGCCGTTGTGCGTGTACGCCACGAGCGGCAGCAGCTACGGGACCTAATCCAATTGATTGGCAGGGGGATGAGTTCCCCCTGCCTGTTCATCTCGCAGGTGCAACATGACCCATGTTCTGACTGACAACGATAGCTTCGATGCGGCCGCAGAAGTTCCGGACGACGGTGAACCTAATACGGCGGCAAGCATCGAGGGAGAATTACAGGTATTGCAGAATCGCAGTACCTACAACAAGAACCGCGTCTCGGATCTAACGGCGATTGTAGCGTCGTTTGTGGGGCAGCTCACGGGAAAACTCGTGACCGTATCTGCGAATCGGTGTGTCACCGATTCCGCGCCACTTTATGGAAATCAGACGTCGGTATCGTTCGTGGCAGTGGGGAATGCAAACAAAAGCATGACGGTCAATGCTGGAGACATTGTTCAGCTCAATCTGGGACCATTTCTGTACAAAACAGCTGGAAGCGGGACGACAACGATCCGGTTTGAGATTACCGAGGACAACTCGGGCACCCCGACTACTTACGACTTCGATGATCCGGTAATAGCTACTGGTAGTACATTTGCACCCTACACGTTCACCAAGCAGCATACTGTGGTTCATGCTGGTGTATTGAGTCTTGTGATTTGGCTGCAGGGCGATGGGACTCACTTGTTGGAGTTCGCCTCGCGCTTCAACGATTGGGGTTACATCAACGTATTGAGGGCAATTACGTGAGCAGCTACGCAAATGTATTTGACTTGCGGCTAATGGGGCTGCCGCGTGCGTTCTTCAGTGGCGATCTGGCGCCTGACGAAGCGCAGCAACAGACGATTCTGGATGCCGCGTCGGCGTATATTGACACGCTAATTCAGTCCAATCCCAATATCGCGTTGCCACTGTCCCCGCCCTATGACCCATCACTCGTGAAAGCGACCGTGGTTATCGCGGTGTGGGACATGCTCTCCGTTCGTGGCTACGATCCGGAGAATCCAACAGATCGCAGCATCCGTGTCAGGTACGAAGACACCGTGAAGTGGCTTGACAAGATCGCCAATGGTCGAGCAATGCTTCAGCGCCCTGTGCCGCCTCCAAATCCGCAGGGTCCACAACCCATGATGGCATCGAACAGCCCGCGCGGCCTGAGAAATTGGCGCGGCTCGGTAGGATTCGGGGGACGGTAATGAGCGTTAGGGCCAATGTAGACGATCTGAGAGCTCTGAAGTTGCTACTGCATAGTGGCGACGCAAAGAAGCGTCTACTTGAGGCCGCGGCAAGCGAAGCCCGCCGCATGGTGCAGATGGGATTCCGCACAGAAACAGATCCAAGTGGCAAACCGTGGGTCGAGCTGAAGTATCGCTCGGGTCGCATTCTCCGTAAGACTGCACGCATGGCGAACTCGTTCACGGCGAGAGCGACTGATCGAGGCTTCATCGTTGGAACCAACGTCGAATACGCCAAGTATCATCAAGAGGGTACGCAAGGTCACAGCAAAGACTTCACGCGTAGTCAGGCCGCGCATCAGGATTCGTCCGGAAAGCTCACGTTTGTACGCAAAAGTGGCAAGGCACGCGTGCGCGGATCTGATGGCAAGCGCAAGTGGACCTACCTCGGCTACAGCCGTCACGTCGAGCTGCACTTCAAACAAGGTGCGGGCAAGATACCAGTGCGCCAGATGGTTCCACCAAGCGGTGTTCTGACCGATCGATGGCAGCAGTCCATCGACAAGTCCGTCAATGAGGTCATGAAACGCATGCTTCGGGAAGCTGGGGGGCGGTAATGGCCGGAGCATTCGAAGTCCTCAACGGCATCAAGTCTTTGCTGCTAGGTAATTCACCGATTCAGGGCGATCCGTACTTCGAGCGCGTTTTGATCGGCTCGAAGTACCTCGATTCGCAGCTGGGGCCGCCTGTTATCATTCTCGTTGCAATGTCTGGTACTGGGTTTGGTGCCTCCCAGGGGCCTGGGCGAAACGCAAATCCTCCAATCTTGGCGAGTCGTGAGTTTGCATTCGATGCGCACTGCAACGGCGTTGACTACAACGACGCTGAGCTACTGGCGGATGCCGTAATGACGGCGCTGCATTTTCTGGTTAGCTGCGGCAATGCGCACATCGAAGGTGAGGTATGGGCACAGCATGGGCACGACGCAGCAGGCGAAACGCTCATCCGTTCATTCCGCGCATCAGCACTCTCAATTCAGCAGGTGGCTTTGCCGCTACAACGACCGATCACCTTAGCAGTTCGAACAACCGTGAAAGTGGTTGGTCCGACAACTGTAAGCGATCCGGCTGAAGACAGCGATCCGGCTGAAGACAGCGATCCGGCTGAAGACAGTGATACAGCTGGCACATTCGACGTTTCAATAGGAGTTGTACCCAATGACTGACGAAAAGAAGTCACCGCGCGATTGGTGGGAAGCGAAGCGAGCGACAATGGTTGCTGAGATCGGAGAGCTGCAAGCCCTAACGCGCCTGAACGTTGCCGCCATGCTCGAGCGCTGGCCCAATGCTGATTTAGATCCGAGTCATTCAATCA
>Ga0335070_10003136_pt1 | contig 19201 bp, 19 predicted proteins | sample Lox_Sample_13_FD_206722 | JGI IMG/M metagenome (GOLD analysis project Ga0335070, IMG submission 206722) | Soil microbial communities from Loxahatchee National Wildlife Refuge, Florida, United States - Lox_Sample_1.3 | ecosystem: Environmental > Terrestrial > Soil > Wetlands | place: USA... | reverse complement strand
CACCCTATTGAGGCCTTCGGCTATCTTTTCCACATCCAGGGCTATTTCCATAATTGACAGATGTTCTTGACGAATTGCAGGATCAATCTGGTCCATGATTTCGGGCTCCATGATGTGAAAAACCGGCAGTTCAAGGGCAACACCCGCAAGCGGCCCTGCCCATGTGGGGTCACCATGAGTAACTGTCTCCGCATAAAGCTCAGCGCTATCCGCATCAGGACAACCGATAATGACTGCCAAATTGTCCCTCCCGTGCTCTTCAGCAACCCTTTTGATATTCTCTTGACCCTCCAGGTCAAGTGCACCAGCCGCTGTTCAAACAAAACACTGGGTTAACACCAGCAATGGCTCAGCTCCAGCACTTTTTACACATTCGGCTATCGCTTGGCCCATGATTCCATCACGCTCGCCCAGAACAATCACTTTTTTCCCTTTCAAATCCATGTGTAATACCCTCCTGATTCTAAGTAATGACTTTGTGGATGGCTGCTATCAGATCCTTCTCAGTAATACCTTCCCCTGTGAGACGATTGACTTCAACTCCGCACTTATAAAGGAGAAAGGTTGGGAGACCTAATACGCGGAGCTTGGCGCAAAACATACGATTTCCTACAGAGTTCACTTTCACTACCCTGAGCTTCCCGGCGTACTCCCTTTCGATACGGTCTACTGCAGGCATCAGAGCCATACAGGGCTTACACTGCGGGCCCCAAAAGTCGATCAGGATAGTATCTTTGGAATCCAATACTTCATTCTGAAAGTTATCCTGGTTCAATTCTATTGACATTTCATTCGTCTCCTTGATTATTCTTTTCCAGAAGAAAGGAAATCCCATCCGAAAGCTGAGTCATTCGTCCTAAAAACAGACTCCCTTTTGCCAAAAACATAATGTGTCTCATCTCTCCTGCCATGATTTTCTTGACAGCATACCCCAGATATGGAACAGCGGATGCGATATGTCCTTGTGTCGGAGAAAAACCCGGCATCCCATGAACTTCAACAAAGTGGTCCAGGTCATTCCGCCCGATTTCGTTACGAAGGACGGCAAAGCTTCCTATGGTGCGGTAATTGGTTCGGGGGACATTGCCACTTCCCTGGGGCTCCGTGATCTCGGGATTATGCATTTCAGTTGCATACTTATCTATCTGGGTAAGCTTAAGACCCAAACGATCCAAAGGCTCCACGACCAAGTTTTTGAGTATGGCCTGCTGGGCAGACCCCGAGCTGATTTGGTGTTTTCCTATGGAATCCAAGCGGATGACAGGACTTTTCCCATCGTCCGGGCCTATCCAGATGGCAAGAGCGCCAAGAACATCTTCCAGAATCGGCATATTGTGATGCACATGGCCATGAAACTTCATCCCCAATTTGGGCAAAGAACCTCCTCCGACCACCACCACATTATCAAAGATTCCTGAAGATACAAGGCCGGAAGCAATGACCATTGCGTGGGCTGGACCACAACAGAAAGCTTTTACGTCGGATCCCGTAGCTTTCCCACATCCACACAGCTCTCCGATCGCCTTCGACAGACTCCCTCCTCCTCGATTGTAACGGTCGCCGATTGCCTCCTCTCCACATCCCAGCAGATAGTCAATCTCCTCGGCTTTCCCTGTTTTAGCGACCAATTGCCTCAGCGCCAACGCACCAGAAGCCCGGCTTGCTAAATTTTCTAATAGGATTTCAGGAACGAGGGCAGTATCTTCTTCGTGAGCCGCCTGGATGCAACCGATCAAACGCTCGCTCTGAACGTACAGAGGCAAGGCATGATTTTGACTGATTGTGTTCGAAATATGCGCTGCAGGAAAACCATTCCCAATTTTTTTTAAATCCCCCAAATTGAACAATGAGTGGTCGGACAAGCGTGAGACGACTTCCCTCACAAATCCTTCTTCCAGCATAATGAGCTCAAACTCATCGCAGATTTTGAGCATGCCATAGAATTCCTCTTCTGGCATGATTTCTCCCATAGACCCTTTTCTTGAAGCATGAGCGATGGGATGTTGATACCACGGTGAGGGAATGTTTCGCAGTTCGTCAGGGTCAAGATTGCCAATAAATGCTTGGTTAGGAGGGTAGGCAACAGCTCGGGCAAAGCTCTGCAGATGGTCCAAGATGGGTTTTAAAACGGTTGGGTCCTTTAAAATCTCTCGGGAGGGCTTGGACCCGTGACGAACGAAGGAAGGGACGTGGGCCAAAAAATAGGACACTCCCATAACGACTGGCTTGACGCTTCCGTCCTTCGAATCCCTCATTATTTCTCCTTTAAAGAAAATTTAATAACCTCTCGGTGAAGTGACCGGACATCCAAAAAGGCTTCGGCATCATCGCGTTCAATCAACAGAGGCAAGACCCGCTTTTCCTACCCTATCTCAGTCCTGCAACTGTTTTAAAGCCTTCTCCACAATGCCCCTGCGGAAGGCTTTCTCCGCTGCCGGATCCCGATTTGGATCCCCTACCGGGTGAAGAACGCTCGCAGCAGGGATGATCCGGTTAGAACCTACCATTTGAGCGACTGGCGTAAGAGCGCAAATGTGGGCCGTGGGAAGTCCAACCCTCTCCATCTCTTTCGTAAGCACTGCACCGCAGCGCGTACTCGTTCCTCAAGTAGAGGTCAGGATGACCCCGGATACCCCTTCATCCTTAAGTTCTTTCGCTATCGCTTGACCCATCTTTTTAACGTTTTCTACAACGCACACTGCGCCTGCAGTCGAATAAAACTTCTTGTGGAATTTCCCGATGACCCCTTCTTTTTCCAAATCCAGCATGACATCAACTGGAACCAACCGATGAGGGTCCTGGAGAACGAATACAGGGCTATAACCAACATGATTCACCTCATAGTCCTCAGGATTGAGGCCATCCGCATCTTTAAAGCTATAGGAACCAAACCGTGTGGCCTCCCTTGCCTGGATTTTGTCCGGATTGCCCTTGGGAACCAACCCCCCGTCTGTAACGAGTGCGATCGTGGCACCATGAAGGTCCTTTAGGCCTGAGGCCGGCTTCACCCGATCATATTTTGGAGGAGGGATTTCCGACTGAAAAGGCTCCCCCCGGAGTTTGGCCAACAACATGGAAACGATTCTTTCGGCTCCAATCCGGTCTGAGACTTCGTTACGAAGGTATCCACGAGCAAAATACCCCTCCAAAGAAGGTTTCCCTATTTTTTCCTTCGCCACAAGCCTGCATGCGATGTTGACCATTTTAGATATGACTTCCGACATCCTTCGCGCAGAATTTTCAGTTTCTATGATATAGACATCTTTTCTGTAAAGATCTACGCCAGGATTCTCCACAAACATCCCTGTGACTGCTGGAATTCCCAACTGACGTTGCACTGCCTTGCATACAGCGCCACACGCGATACCATAACGGCCAGCATCGAAAGCTGGCCCCGCGATCATGACATCCGGTTCCTGGGATTTTATCAGGCTCATCACCTCCGTCGTTGCGTCTTCTATACTTTCGGCAAAATAGTTGTCTCCGCAGATGACCGTCGCCACCACTTTCCCTCGATCACCGAAGGCTCCTTGGACAGCCTTGCCAGGGCCAATCGGGCCAATCTTCATTTGAGGCTCTGCATGGGCTTTATCTTCCCCGCCAATTCCTCCGAAAAATTGATTCAAATACTGGACGACTCTCAGGGCTGTATCCGCCATCTTATCTTCCTCCTTTTCATGGAGTCTTGCACCGTTCGATATGGAATGGTCTGAATCACTTAGTACCGAACTGCCATGAATCTTGAATTCCCTATTTGACTAAGGGTTCCTTTCATCCATCGTAAAGTTGTTTCAATGGGCCCATCCGCCGGAGGTCCTTCGGGAAATGCCGCCGGTTCCCCGATCACCTTTTCAACCGGAGGTAATGTGACCGGATGCCACGGAGTCCCTAAGCTGACAATCGCATCGACCTCAGGCGCGTTGAATAAGATGCTGCCATCAGCATCACCGACATCTGCCGGATAATGTGTTATCGCTACAGAAGTCCTCACTCCAAGTTCTTCACACCTCTGGGCAGTAAGGGCTAGCGAAACCTCGGGAATCCCTCCTCCGCTTTTGGTTAGGACAACCCCATCTGCTCCAAGAACCCACTTGGCTAAATTTGCTGATATGATCGCTGCTCTCTCATTCTCTCTTTCATCGCCATGACTCGCCGTAATGATGACACCAGCGAAACACAGATCTTTCTCATGTCTTTGATATAACTCCTTGATAATCGAATGGTTTTGAAGGCCAAAGACATCGATGCCCATTGTTCGATACGGCGTCACCATCGCTCCGTCCAAGATCTCATTAGGATGCAGAATGGTAGGCACAATGGACGAAGCATTGCTGCCATACAAGATCGGGTAGCCAGGTATCGTTTCAAATTGGCCTGGAATAAATTGAAAGATGTAGGCCACCCTGGGTAGATGGTCTAAACCTTCCCCCCTTTTTGAGGGAGCAGGGAGTTCATATGCTTCTATTTCGTCTGGCTTCAGATCTTTGCCAGCTTTGGCCAGAAAAACAGCCGTTTTCAACTCGGCTATCTTAAGAGCGATTCGATATTCATGGACACTGATTTCATTTGCTGGCCAAGGCACCACCACAATATTATGGGTTTTCCCGTAAATGCTTAGCTCGGCCCCTGGTCCTGACATGTCGATGATTCTTCCATGTCGAGGAAACCCAGGTTGCATCGGCGGGTCTCCCTTTCTACGGTATTCACTTGCAACCACCGCGGTGCCACGTAGCACACAGGTATGACCCTGGCCGACGGTGCCTTGATTCCCCAAAGCGCCCGGAAAGTCCACGCCCCCCTTTGTCTTGGCCCTCGGTTCCGCAACGTCAGAAGCCTGTATGATTCTACACTTTTCGCCCGGATGGGCCAACTCAATGTCAACACGGCTCAGCCTTTTGTCTTCTTTTAGGAATCCCTGAAGCTCTTGGCGGTTTATATAAAGAACCCCATCAGTGATTCTTGTCCCATCTCCAAATTGAACATCCTTAATATTCAGTATATCAAGTTGAAGTCGCATCTGTATCTCCCTGTAACGTTTTGACGATAAAATTGGGCTGGTTGAAGGAATATCCCCTGTGAGCCGTCCCGTTAGAAGGGCGAAGCTCCTCTAACGGGGTTCCCTACAGTTTAAACGCCGAGATGTCGGGCCTTCACTTCTTCATTCCGCCACAATTCGCCGGGAGTGGAATGGTAAACAATCTTCCCTTTGCTCATCACATAAACATAATCCGCCACTTGAAGAGCGAAAGAGAGTTTTTGCTCCACGAGAAGAACGGTGAGACCTTGCTCCTTGAAACCTCTGATGAGCTGGCCGAGATCCCGAACCAAGAGAGGGGCAAGCCCTTCCGAGGGTTCATCCATGAGTAACAGTTTTGGCCTCGAGATAAGACCGCGGCCGGTGGCAAGCATCTGTTGTTCACCTCCGGAGAGCTTGCCCCCTCGTTGGTCTTTTCTCTCTTTTAAGATTGGGAAGATCTGAAAGACCCTATCTGCGTCGAAGTCTTTTTCGCCTCGGGAAGGACCCTTGTACGGAACCTCTAAATTTTCATTTACCGTGAGAGAAGAAAAAATCCTTCTGCCCTGGGGGACGAGGCCAATTCCCAACCGAACGATCCGATGAGCAGGGAGGAGACTGATCTCCCGGCCCTCGAAGTGGATGGCCCCGGCCCGGATCGGCCGAAATCCGATAATGGAGTAAATCAACGTTGTCTTTCCCATTCCATTCCGGCCCAAGAGGGCCACCACCTTCCCTTTGGGTATTTCCATGGATACCCCTTGAAGGATATAACTCTCGCCAATATAAGTGTGAATGTCCTTTATCTCTAACATGATTCGTTTAGCCCAAGTAGATCTCCGTCACCTTAGGGTTTCCTTTGATCTGGTCAGGAGAACCCTCCGCCAGGATGCTGCCGAAGTGAAGGACGGTGATCTTTTCTGCAATGTCAAAAGCCACATCCATATCGTGCTCGATCAAGAGGGTTGTGATCTCACGGGAGAGACCTTTAATGATGGAAGTCACCAAAATCGTTTCAGCCGGGGACAAGCCTGCCGTGGGTTCATCCAAAAGAAGCAGGCGAGGTTTTGTTGCCAACGCCATGATCACTTCGATCTGCCTCTGTTCACCGTAGGAGAGGTTTTTCAGGGGGGTATCCTTTTTTTCCCACAGGTTCCACTCTTTTAGGAGACGCTCTGTTTCATAGACAATGTCTCGAAAAGCTGTGACCCGCCGGTAAAAGCAGAAACGGGCCCATTTCATCGCCTGAACTCCCAGCAAGATGTTTTCAAACAAAGTCAACTTCTGAAAGAGATTGGTCACCTGAAACGTCCGTGCCATCCCTAAAGCGGCCCTTTGGTGGGCTTGCAGATGCGTCACCTCGGTACCAAAAACGGAGAGATGGCCCGAGGAGGGAAAGAGAAACCCGCTGATCAGATGAAAAAAAGTTGTCTTTCCGGCGCCGTTGGGACCGATGATGGCTCGTCGCTCACCCTCTTCAATCTCTAACGAGATGTCGCGAATGGCCCGCAATCCCCCGAAGTTTTTAGAGAGGGCCTGTACCTCTAAGGCTTTCAATTTCTACCTCTTCTAAAGACGGAGAATATTCCCTCTGAGAACAGCATAATGACGGTGACATAAACAATGCCAAGAACCAAAGACCACCTTTCTGTGAAACCGCTTACAAGATTCTCCAATAAAACGATGATTCCCGCCCCAATCAAAGGTCCGAAGAGGCTGCCCGATCCTCCCAAGATCAACATCAACAAAGCCTTGACCGACAGATCTACCGCAAAATAGGAAGGGTTGACAAACCCGCTGTAATAGACCCAGAGGACCCCGCTGATCCCTGCAAAGATGCCTGCAAAGATAAAAGCCACATACTTGTAAAACCAGACAGGATACCCCAGTGCCCTCATTCTCGATTCACTTTCCCGAATGCCCCGGAGGGTACACCCAAAAGGGGAATTGAGAAAGATGAAAAGAGCAACTACGACGATGAGGAAAATTGCAAATGTGAAATAGTAGAAATAAAGGTCTGGCTTCAGGTCGATTCCCCACCCTATTATCGGTCGTCCGATCCCCGGTAATCCGTCGTCCCCTTTTGTGAGGCTTCTCCATTTAAACGCAATCCCCCAAAGAACCTGGGATAACGCCAAGGTGATGAGCATGAAATAAGGACCTCTGGCCCTCAGGGCGAGAAGACCAAAGAAGGCGGCTGCGAGGCCCCCCAATCCCATTCCCAGAACGACCACGAGCCAGAAATTTTTAATCCCAGCCAGACACAAAAACCCTGTCGCATATCCAGCGACTCCATAATAGGCGGCATGCCCCATCGAAGGAAGCCCGGTATGACCGACTAAGATATCCAGACTCATGGCAAAAATTGCCATGATGAAGATCTGGGTCGCCAGGCCCACATAATAATTGGAGAAAAGAAAAGGAAGAAGCAGGATCAGGACAGCAAAAAGGAAGGGCAAAAAGAATGGCCCTTTTAATATTTCAGCAGTTTTCACTCTTCTATCTTTCCAAAAATTCCCGTAGGTCGAATGGCCAAGACGATTGCCATCGGTGCAAAAAGAGTGAAGAGGGAAAGTTCGGGAAAGAGGGCTTTTCCGAAATTATCAACCAGCCCCACGAACAGGCTCCCTACAAAGGCTCCCCTGAGGCTCCCTACTCCTCCGATGATGACGACCACTAAAGCCAAAAGGAGCATCGAGACGTCCACGCCAGGGAAAACGCCTACGAAAGGGCCACCGATCATCCCTCCGATTCCTGCTAATAAGGCTCCTAAACCAAATACCCCCACGAAGACCACTTGGATATTGATCCCCGATCCCCTCAACATCTCTTCATCGTCTACCCCTGCACGGACAATGGCCCCGAACTTCGTCTTCTCCTGAAAGATCCAGAGTCCCACAGCAATCACGACCCCAACGAAAATTACGAAAAGCCGATAGGAGGGAAAAACCACGTTTCCGATCCAGATCGAACCTCTCAAGAGAGAGGGTTTGGGAAGGGCCATGGGATTCCCTCCCCAAATCCAAAGGCAGACATCTGCAATGATCAACACAAAACCGAAGGTCAATAGGACCTGCTGAAGTTCCTTCATATAAAATCGTCGAAGGAAAAGACTCTGCATGGCGATCCCCACCAGGACAACCGCAATCGAAGAGGCAATCGTCGCAAGAAGGAAGTTGTCCGTCGCCCGTAGGACGGTCAGCCCGATATATGCGCTGAGAAGATAAAAAGATCCATGGGCAATGTTGATGATCTTCATCAGCCCGAAAATCAGGGTAAACCCCGCAGCAACGAGAAAAAGCATCATGCTGAAGGACAGGCCGTTGAGTGTTTGGATGATCCAAAAAGCCATCGGTTTCTCTATGCCCCGCGCCCTCGACATGCGGAACCCGCCTCAACGGGTTTCACGGTGTTTGCTGACAACAAAACGTTCCTCTCTTGCCCGTCAACCGTTCGGGGCTATTTTTTGTACGGCCACCACTTCCCGTCCTTTCGAATGATCAGCGGTTCGACACCCTCACCCGATTGTCCATCATGATCGGTGGGAGAGTAGATCCATTCCGCATTCAATAAACCTTTATACCTCACCTTCTCAAGGGCATCCCTGAGCGCAGCACAATCATCCCTTCCGGCTATCCTGAGGGCTTCCACCACGATGCGCATGGCATCGTGCCCGTTTGCGTGAAACGACGTCACGTCCGTTTTGCCATACTTTTCCTGAAGAGCCTTCTTGAACGGGTCATAAAGGTTTTTGCGATACGGGTCGTCGGGCGTAAGCTGCTCGGCATATAAAGGTTTCATGCCGTATATAATCCAGCGCCCTTCTTCGACGATCTTGCCCGCCAGTTTCACAAATTCGGGGGTTGGAACGCCATGGCTGGCGACCACCGCGGTGTTCATTCCCAACTGTTGGTAGTTTTTCGCAATGACTGCCGCGGGAGCAGCAGAGGTGTACAAGATGATCGCATCGGGGTTGGCGGCTTTGATCTTCATCAGCTGGGGAATCATGTTCGTGTCTTTGGGGTCAAATTTTTCGGTGATGACGATGGAAGCGCGGTACTTGTCGATGGTGTCCAGGATGCCATTGGCCCCCATCATGCCAGACGCATCCGTGCTGTGAAGGAGAGCGATCTTTCGTGCCCCCAGCGTGTTTACGGTGAAATCGAGCATGATTGGAGAAAGACGATAGTCCGTCAGCGGGATACGAAAGACCCATTTCTTCAGGGGGACCGTGATCTCATGGCCGGCGCCGAGAGAGATATTGGGAACCTGTTCACGTTCAAAAATGGGAATCATGGGCATACAAAAGACTGTCAACGTTGATCCGATGACAACGGGAACGTTTTTGTCGCGGATCAGTTTGGTGGCCGCGAGCGCTGCGTTCGTCGGGTTGCTCTGGTCGTCTTCAATGTAGAGATCGATCTGCCTTCCCAAAACCCCGCCCTTGCGGTTAACCTCTTCCGCTTCGATGGTGATGGCCTCCTTTGTCAGCGTGCCCAGGGCTCCTGCCCATCCGGTGATGCAAAGCACAACCCCTACTTTAATAGGTTCTGCGGCGAACAACGGATTTCCCTTAGGAACGACCAGTAGTGAAACAACGAAAACGGCCAAAACTGAAGTCTTAAAGAAAGCACCTATCGTACGTCCCATGACAGTCTCCTCCTTTCACACCTTTTGTCTTGCGCCTATCGAGTCCGACATCCAACTTCTTTGAACTTCCGTTTGTTTTTCTCTAACAACAGATCCCGGCACCCTTCTGTTATGGGCTGAGCATTATTTTTAATGTATTTCCAGACCTTGATGCGAATAACGCATAAGCCTTCACTGCATCTTGCAACGGCATGCGATGGGTGATGAGGGGAGTCAGATCCAGTTTGCCACCTTCGATCAACGATAGGAGTTGACCCATATGAATCAGATTGGCTCTTCCCGCTTTTATCTGGAGATTCCGGCGCAGCATATCCCTGAGAGAAATCCCTACCTTCTCGAAAGGAAAGACCCCTACGATTGAGATCCTTCCTGCCGGTTTCACCGACTGGTAGCACGCGTCGAACGTTTCAACGCTGCCCACAGCTTCGATCGCCACGTCGGCTCCTTTCCCGTTGGTCATCTTCTTAATCTCGTCGACGGCGTTCGTTTGGCTGGCGTTGATCACAACGTCGGCTCCCAGCCGTTTCGCTGCCTGAAGCCGATAATCGACGATGTCGACAGACACGATCTTACTCGGTCCAAACAGCCGAGCCGCAGCCACCGCGCACAGGCCGACTGGTCCTGCCCCAAAGACAGCAACAACATTTCCATGCCGGATGGAGCCGTACTCTGCAGCCTGGTAACCCGTTGACAGAATGTCCCCCACAAATATTGCCTGTTCGTAGGTCAAACCCGGAGGAATAGGCTGTAAGTTCGCATCGGCCCAAGGGACCTTCAGATATTCTGCCTGAGTCCCGCCATGTCCGCCCCATTGGGCTCCGTGACCAAACATCCCGCCGTGATCGCAGAAAACGACGAGACCATTTCTACAGTTTTCGCACTCCCCGCATTGTACCGAATAGGAGATAACGACGCGGTCGCCCGGTTTCACCTTTGTGACCCCGAATCCGACTTCTTCGACGACGCCAACCCCTTCATGACCCATGATAGCGTTTTCCTCAAGAACGATTTTCCCTTTCAAGATGTTCAGGTCCGATCCGCAGATAGTGGAATTCGTTATTCTGACCAGCGCATCTTTCCGATCTTCCACTTTGGGCTTCGGCACATCAGCCATTCTCACTGAACCAGCTCCATCGAAAACGACTGCCTTCATATCTTCCCGCCTCCTCTAACAAGGTTTTTGCAGACTCCCTCAGGCACGCAAGCCGATCTGGACTCGCAATTCACCAGCCATCTCTTCTCGGGTCACCCTTTGCCGCTCTCAGGATGATGGGTCCATAGGCCTCCGCTGATATCCCTCTATTCAGAGTTGTTTACTTCTTAGGCATCCAATTTTGGTCTATATTCGGGATGATGTCGACTACAACATTATTATATTTCCCGTCCTTTTTTTCCACGCGCTCAATAAAGGTGTTAAAGATCACGTTCTGATATTCGTCAAATCGAATGGGGCCTCGGGGCGCCTCAAACTTCACACTCCTCAGGGCTTTTAGGAATGCCTCTTGATTCTCGACATTTCCTTTCACAGCCTCCAAGGCTTTCACGATAAACTTAGCACCCACATATCCCCCTTCGGATAACGACCCCGGGTCGTAGTTATACTTCTTTCGATATTCGCTGACAAACCTTTTGTTTTCCGGGGAATCATAGCCAATACAATAACGCGCATAGCTCTCGATCCCCAAGGCAGCATCTTTCTGGGAAGGAAGGTTGGCTTCATCGGTCACACCTTCTTCGCAAAAAAGCTTAAGTTTTTCCTTTAAGCCATACTCCTGATATTGATTGACGAACCGGATGGCATCGCTTCCGGCGAAAAAGGCCCACGTCCTGTCAACCTTTCCGACATAGTTGGTTATCTTGGCCAAATAGGGTGCGAAATCGTTTGTTCCAAGGGGTGGGTAGATCTCTTCAATCACCTCCCCTCCCATAAATGTGAACGTTTTCTTGAAGCCGTCCCCTTTCTCATGGCCCGCGGCATAGTCGGATCCAATCATAATCACCTTCTTGGCACCCATCTTGGCATAGGCATACCAGCCCCCGGCCCGATCCTGCTGGCCGTTGGCAAAAGAGGTTCTGAAAATATACGGACTGCGCTGTTCCTGAGTCAATTTGGTAGCCCCGGCATTGGTAATGACCAAAGGGATCTTCTTTTCGGCCACATAATCCCTGACCGCATAGGCCACTCCGCTGCTGATGATCCCTGCCAGAATATGGACCTGATCCTTCTCCACCAATTTCTTCGCCTTCACCAATCCAACCTCCGGCTTGCCCTCCGAATCCTCATCGATAAAAATAATCTGCCTGCCTGCTACTTTGTTCCCAACTTCATCCAGATAGAACTTGAACCCATCCCTCAGATCACTCCCGAACTTCGCAAAAACTCCGACGTAAGGAGCCATATATCCAATCTTGATGGGCTCAGCAGCCTCCGCCTTCCCCAGACCTCCAAGAACAATAGAAAAAAGAAAAACAGACACGACGATCAACAGCAACCCTTTTCTCATCTTTTTGTACCTCCTTTGTTTTTTTCGAAAAACACATAAAGGGGTTAGACGATTCGTACCGCACCACCTCCCTCTTCCCAGGGATCCCCTCAAGGGGTTGGGTTCAGTCCTTCCTCTTCTATCTCTCTAGCGGATGGAGTCGATTCGCCTTAACATCCGCTGCGGGCGAAGAAGTCCGCCTCGCCCCGTCGATAATGCCTCGAAACGGCTGAGATATGCTTCTCAAGCAGACGGTTCGCCCTGTCACGCTCCTTCTTGAGGAGCGCTTCGAGGATCTTCTCATGGGTCTCGGCCGCCGCTTTATCGATCATGAAGTTTGGGGGCCTTCGCCTTCGCAGATCGAGATGCATGTCATTAATGGTCCTCTCGAACAAAACATAGACTCTGTTCTTCGAGGCTCTTGCCAGCAACGCATGGAATTCGACATTGACGTCCGTTGAGAACTCTCCCTTTGCGATCAACTTTTTGCTCTCCGCAACGTTTCGCTGAAGGGCTTTGATATCCCTGCGGTCCGCGCGATCCATGGCCTCATTCAGGATCCCTTTCTCAATCAGCAATCGCGCCGCGGTAAACTCCTTGAGGCCAATCTTTTCCATCTGCAGCGCGTCCAAGAGCAGACCACTCGTCTTTTTGAGGATGTTATTCCTCACCACCGATCCGCCCCCAAACCCCTTTTGCACAGAGATAAAGCCGGACAACTCAAGGATCCGGAGGGCTTCCCGAACGGTCTGTCGGCCTACGTGGAACTGTTCGCTGAGGGTCCCCTCGGGCGGCAGCTTATCCCCGGGTTGCAGCGCCCCTTCCAGGATGAGCTTCTTGATCTGCAAGGAAACCTCTTCAAACGTTCTCTTGCCTCTGACCGGTTCAAACATTCGTTTCATCAAACCGCTCGATCTCGTCTTCAAAAAGTCTGAAGTCAGACTTTTTCGTACCAGCTTTCCCCGGGGTTGTCAAGGACAAATCGAAACTGTTTTTCCCCAGATTTCACCCCGTTTTTTACATTTTCACGCAGAAGGATCTGCGGTGGCAGCCCACAATCTTTCCAGATCGGAAGCAAGGGGGGCAATAGAAAATGCCTGAACCGAGAGACCCAAGAGATCTTGTGATTACAACCAATGATGAAGTGACCGCCAGCAGGGTGAGGGGCCCGCCATATCCTTATTTTGCCGGTTCTGTGACTCCCCACTTGACACCGGCACTGCTCAGGGCCGCTCCTGAGACATCCACCACCGATGCGCCGCCGTCGAGCAAAAGGACGGATCCAGTCATAAAGGACGAATCGTCACTCGCCAGATAGCTGCAAATCCCCGAGACCTCCTCCGGAGCCGCAACCCGACGAAGGGGCACGTTCGATGAAATGCAGGCAAACACACCGTCCACGTCCGTACGGAGCGTCTTGGTGAGCGGGCTGAGCGCTTCTTCCAGCATCGCCGTTCGGGTCGCGCCCGGGCAGACGGCGTTACAGCGGACCTTAAAGGGACCATAATCCAGGGCAGCCTGCTTGGTCAGCATAATCAGAGCGGCCTTCGACGTGCAATACGCCGGCATCCCCGGAAGGCAGCGCAATCCGCCCGAAGAGGAGACGTTCCTTTCAGCTTCATATTCTTGTCTCCCTGTCCTTTATCCTTCTTCATCGTCTCCCGGACTACCTTTCCTCTCCCGGATCTCATTCAAAATCACCTGCCAGTCGAACCCTGCAAAAAAATTAGAGTCCCAGGTAGGCCTTCCTCACGTAATCATTTTCGAGCAACTCTCCGCTTTTCCCCTCTAAGATGATCCGCCCGTTCTCTAAGACGTAGGCTCGATCGGCCATCTCCAGCGATTGTTTGACATTCTGCTCAACGATCAAGACAGTGATTTGATGGTCCCTCAGCAGCCGGATGACTCGAAACATTTCGAGAACCAGCCTCGGCGCTAAACCGTACGACGGCTCGTCAAAAATAGCTAACTTGGGGATTGACATGATCCCGCGGCCAATGGCGACCATCTGTTTCTCACCGCCGCTTAATGTCCTGACAATCTGTTTCTCTCTTTCTTTCAAGATCGGAAATATTTGATAAACATGCTTCATTGTTTCTTCTTTTTGTCTCCACGCACGAGACAGATAGGCGCCCATTTCCAGATTCTCTAGGACGGTCATGTCAGGAAAAAGCCTTCCCCCCTCTGGAACCTGAGTGATGCCTTGTTCGACAATCGAGGCAGGTTCTTTGCCTTCCGTGCGATTTCCCAGGAATTGGATACTGCCTGAGCTGGGACGAACGATGCCTGAAATGGTGTTGAGCAGGGTTGTCTTGCCGGCGCCGTTTGCTCCGACCAGAGCGACGATCTCCCCTTCGTTGACTTCGAAGCTTACATCCCAGAGGGCCTGAATCTTCCCATAGAACGTGCTGATGTTTTTGACCTCAAGCATAGGACTATTCCCCAAGGTAAACCTCGATTACCGTTTTGTTTTTCGAGACATCCCCGGGGGACCCTTCAGCGATTTTTTCGCCGTGGTGGAGAACAATGATCCTGTCGCAGATGCTCATGATCGCCTTCATCACATGCTCGATCATCAGGATGGTCAATCCTCTTTCACGGATCCTCTTGACCAACTCCATGGCTTGAGCGACTTCGGTTGGGTTCAGCCCGGCCATCACCTCATCCAGGAGCAACAGATCGGGCTCGGTAGCTAGCGCCCTGGCAACTTCAAGTCGTTTCTGGTTGGCCAGTATCAGATCCACGGCCCGCGCGTCCCTCATCCCTGATAGTTCCACAAACTCCAGAATTCCTTCCGTCTCCTCTTTCGCTCCCTTCTTGTTTGAAGGTTTTCCTTTCCCAAACTGATGTCCCAACAGGACGTTTTCGAAGACCGACATTTTGGAAAAGATCTTGACCGATTGGAAGGTTCTTCCAATCCCCATCCGGGTGATTTCATGAGGCTTGAGGCCGGCAATATCCTGTCCCTTGAAGGCGATGGCTCCCGAATCAGGCGTCAATGCGCCGGAGACGAGGTTGAATATTGTTGTCTTACCCGCGCCGTTGGGACCGATCAGGCCGAGGATTTCGCCTCGCTCGACATGGAAATCCACGTTCGTGCAAGCCGCCAACCCCCCGAAGTGCTTATTCAGTCCGGCAACTTCAAGTAGTTTCATGGCTACTCCGCAGACCCGCTTTTATCTTTTTTCGCCACTTCTCAATCGTCCCCTCCAGCCCGTAGGGCATGAACAGGATAACGACCAGCATCGTGAGCCCGAAAAGGAACATGTAGTAATAAGGAAATTTCGTTGTCAGGAACTCCTCCAGCAGCGAGACAATGGTCGCCCCGGTGATGGGAGCGTAGAGGTGCCCCATCCCGCCGAAGATTGCCATGAGGACAGGCATGAAAGAGAACTGAATGTTGAATGCCAACGTGGGATCGATGTACGTCCAACGCATGCTCATGGTTGCTCCTGTGGCTCCCATGAAGAAAGCGCTGACGGCAAACATCACGACCTTTACCCGGTTGACGTTGACCCCGCTGTGCGCCGCAGCCTCCTCGGATTCGCCAATGCTCCGCAAAGCCAGGCCGAATCTGGAGCGTTTGATGAGGTAAGACGCGAGCAGGGCGGCCAGAAAAGTGGCGACCATGGCATAGAATACAGTGGTGTTGTCGGCCGAAATAATCAATCTTCCGACGGTTCCGGAGATGTTAACCTCCCACCAATGCACGGAATTCCGGACAAGCTCGACCAGACCGAAGGTAAACATCGTGAAATACATGCCCCTCAGCCTCAACGTCAGAGACCCGACGAGGTAGGCCAGAATGAAGCTCGCAGCACCGCCGATCGGAACGACCATCGCTAGGGGAAGGTCCGAACTCAGGATGGCCGAAGCGTATACCCCCACCCCGAAAAATGCGGCAGGTGCAAGAGAGATGTAGCCGGTGGGACCTGAAAAGATCGCCCAACTCACTGTCAGGACCACGTACATCAGGATATTTGTAATCAGGATGACCGTGTATTCGGAAGGCCCGTAGGCCGGAAGCGCTACCAGCAACAGCAGCAGCAGGATCAAGGCGATGGGCGAAGACCACTTTCCCCTTGAATTTATCATTCGGGCTATTTCCTCATTTCCCCAGAAGTCCCGTAGGCCTGACCAAGAGCAAGATCAGGAAGATCACGTAGTAGGCGACCATCGACAATCCCGGCTGGGAAGAACTGACGATGTAGCCGACCAGACCCAGGATGAAACCTCCGATGAAGCTTCCCTTGATGTTACCCAATCCGCCCAGGACGACCACGATGATGGCGATGAGCGTGTATTGCATGCCCATGACCGGCGAGAGCATGATGGAGGTCATGCTCAGCAACAGTCCACCCAATCCTGCCATCATGGCGCCGAAGCCGAAACAGAGGGCCAGAACCCGGTTGATGCGCACCCCCATGAGTTTAGCTGCATCCGGGTCTTGAGCAGCCGCCCGGATCGCCTTCCCCGTGCGGGTGCTTACCAAGAAAACATAGAAGGCAGAACCCAGAATGACGGAGGCAATCAAGGTAACGATACGATTCGCCGAGAACACCGCCCCTGACAGCTGGACGGGAAATGCCAGGTACGAATACCCCTTGACCGGGCTACCCCAGATGATCAAGGCAAGGTTCTGTACGACAAAGAGGAGACCAAAGGATGCCAGCATCGAATTGCCTTCGAAGACCGTCGCTGATCCAGAAGAAGTCCTCAAAGGGGTGTAGTAGATCCTGTAAATGACGAATCCAATTGCAAAAAAGAAAGGGGCGCAGAGAAGCATCGAAACCAGCGGGGTGACTCCCGCACTGGTAAAAAGCGTCCAGGTGCAATAAGCACCCAGCATGATAAACTCACCGTGGGCGATATTCAAAACCCTGGCGACGCCATATTGCAGGCCAAAACCGACAGCAATGAGGGCGTATATCCCGCCCGTGAGCAATCCCCCGATCGCTATATCCAGGAACTGCACAACCATGATCGATCTCTCCTACGCCTCGCCAGTCCGACGGTATTCGCGGATAGCCCGTACCAAGAACTTTTTCCCCGTGAGCCCCGACCTTTGAACTATCCACTAACTCACAAAACGACTCATCTGCCTTCTAATCTGCTGAGATTGCGAAGGTATGAAAAAATTGGTTCCTGTAGCTTCAGCCCAAAAGGATGGGCTGTTTTCTGAAACTTTAGAATTACCGTTTCTTACACTCAGGCCGCGATTGCGCCATGTTCTTTACCCTCGGGGCCCGAATCTTAGGCCGCCTGGAGAGGTCTCCAGGCGGCCTATTTTGCCGGTTTGCCGATGCTGCGGTCGTGCTATTTTTTGGCTGGAGGAGGAGGCGGCTGCCATGCGGGCTTCGGGTACATGGGTTTTGCCGTCCGTTTCTTCCCCACGTCTATGATTTCCCACGTTCCGTTCTGCCACTGACCGACCTCACCGGGATGATTGAGAAAGATGTTTTTGGTGAAATTAAAGGGCCCCAGGGCGGTCTGGTATGTCTTTGTAGCCATGATGTCCCTGATCTTGGTCTGGTTCAGGGTCCCCGCCTCTTCGATCGCCTGCTTCAAAAACTGGAGTGAAGAGTAGTAGAAGAGCGCGCCCCAACCTTCAGGTTCGAATCCCCATCTCTTGGTGTATTTGTCGAAAAATTCCTTCGCTCCGGCTGACGTCTTAACGCTCCACGCGCCGGCGCCCATGACGCCATTGATTCCCTTCGCGGTAAAGGCATCACGATACCCTGCTAGGCAAGGGCCAACGGTCATATAAAAAGCCTTGGGGCTGAAGCCAACCTCCATGGCCTGTCCGGTTGCGGGAAAGGCGTTCTGCGGGTACAGAAAACCCATGAAGGCATCCACGTTGGCTGCCTTGGCCTCCTTCATCAAGGGGGTAAAATCCTGCATATCGAGGGGAAAGCTCTTCGCAGCCACAATCTTGATCCCCATTTTTGGGAATTCTTTCTGTGCCACCTCGTTGTACTCTAAGCCGTGAAGGTCCTGGATGTAGGCGATGTACACGCTCTTCACTCCAACCTCCTTAAAGACATCTCCAATGGCGGGTATATGATAGTCTGCAAAGTTCAATACCTGGAAGTAGTATGGGTACTTGCTTATGACTCCCTTTAGTTTCAAGGCTCCCCCAGAACCTCCCATGAGGACCACCTTGTGCTTGTTGGCAATCGGGGCGGCTGCAAAGAGAAAAGCCGTATCCCAGGGGGAGAAGATCCAGTCGACCTTATCCTCTACGATCGTCTTCTCGAGCAACTTCGTCATGGTGCCAATGTCGCTCTTGTCATCATACATGGTGACGTCGAGGGGCAGCTTCTTCCCGTATTCCTTGATAAACAATCCGCCGTCTGCATTGACTTCTTCAACCCACATCTTGTACACATTTCCACTGGTGACCATAACACCGGGGGCATTCACACCCGAGAGAGACGTCACCCAGCCGACACGGATCTTATCTTTCGCCGGCGCCGCAATACAGGGTGCACTGAATAAAAACATAGCCACCGGAATTACCACCAATAACACAATCAACACTTTTCCTTTCATCATATGCCTCCTTTTCTTCAAGTCGGTTCCGTCAAAATAGCTTAACACAAACCCTGAGCAAAGACCTTACGTCATCCTTATCTTCCCCCGCCTGCAGAGATACCGCAACTTTCAAGATTAATAACGATCATCACCCCCTCTCTCATCCAGACTTCAAATAAGATATCTCTACGTTTATCAACCTTCCCGATGTGAACTACGATCTAAACGGTCCGGACTGCTCCCTGACCACAGCCGCTTTGATTTTCATTTTGATCGTCCTTTTGTCCGCGAGCAACGCGAGCCTCCCACGTTCATTTTTGTATCGATCCCAATCTCTTAGAAGGGAATCGGTTTCATTTTGCTATCGTACTGCCCTTGTAGTCTAGCTTATGGGTGTGAACCCAATAACCGGACAAATTACTCGCCAAGACTTATAGCGGCTGCGCATCGAGAGGATAAAAGGCCATCGACAACTTTTTGATGAGAGCGCCAGCAGGCGTATTGGCGATTGCGCCGTCAT
>Ga0335070_10003135_pt1 | contig 19204 bp, 18 predicted proteins | sample Lox_Sample_13_FD_206722 | JGI IMG/M metagenome (GOLD analysis project Ga0335070, IMG submission 206722) | Soil microbial communities from Loxahatchee National Wildlife Refuge, Florida, United States - Lox_Sample_1.3 | ecosystem: Environmental > Terrestrial > Soil > Wetlands | place: USA... | reverse complement strand
GCAGGTCGAGGCTTGCGGCCGTGCCGAGAGCGACGCGCTGCTGGCGGGTCTTGATGGCCGCTTCGTGGCGCCGGGCCCGTCGGGTGCGCCGACGAGAGGGCGCCTCGAGGTCCTACCGACAGGGCGCAACTTCTATTCGGTCGATACGCGCTGCGTGCCGACGCCGGCCGCCTGGCAGCTCGGCTGGAAATCCGCCTCGATGCTGATCGAGCGCTACCGCCAGGAGCATGGCGCCTGGCCGACGACGCTGGCGCTCTCGGCCTGGGGCACGGCCAATATGCGCACGGGCGGCGACGACATCGCGCAGGCGCTGGCACTGATGGGCGTGCGTCCGCGCTGGGATACGGGCTCGGCGCGGGTCGCAGGATTCGAGATCCTGCCGATCTCGTTGCTGGGCCGGCCGCGCGTCGACGTGACCTTCCGCATCTCGGGCTTCTTCCGCGACGCTTTTCCGGCGCAGGTCGATCTTCTCGACAGCGCCGCGCGGGCGGTGGCGGCCCTCGAGGAGACACCGGCCGAAAATCCCTTGGCCGCGCGCGTCGCGGCCGAGCGCAGCCGGCTCTTGGCCGAAGGGGCGACGCCCGAGGCGGCCGAGCGGCGCGCGGGCTTCCGCGTCTTCGGCTCCCAGCCCGGCGCCTATGGCGCGGGGCTGCAGGCGCTGATCGACGAACGCGGCTGGCGCGACAGCGGCGATCTCGCGCGCGCCTATGTGGCCTGGGGCGGCTATGCCTATGGCGCCGGCGGCGAGGGCGAGGCGGCGCATCGGCTGTTCGAGACGCGCCTCGCGCAGATCGAGGGCGTCCTGCACAACCAGGACAATCGCGAGCATGACCTGCTCGACAGCGACGATTATTACCAGTTCGAAGGCGGCCTCGTGGCGGCGGTGGCGGCATTCTCCGGCCGCAGGCCAGTCGTCTACCACAACGACCATTCGCGCCCCGAGACGCCCAAGGTGCGCCGCCTCGAGGAGGAGATCGCCCGCGTGGTGAGGGGCCGGGCCGCCAACCCCAAATGGATCGCCGGCGTGATTCGCCACGGCTATAAGGGCGCCTTCGAGATGGCGGCGACGGTCGATTATCTCTTCGCCTTCGCCGCCACCACCGGCGCCGTGGGCGATCATCATTTCGAGGCGCTCTACGAAGCCTATCTCGTCGACGACCAGGTGGCAGGCTTCATCCGTGAGGCCAATCCCGCCGCAGGCCGCGAGATGGCCGAGCGCTTCACCGAGGCGATCGAGCGAGGCTTGTGGCGGCCGCGTGCCAACAGCGTCCATGCGCGGTTGGCCGCGATCAGGGAGGGCAGGGCATGAGCGGTGCCGAGGATGAAGACGCGATCCGGCAGGCGAACGAGAAGTCCGCCAGGCGCAAGGAAGCGCGCGAGCGCATGATGGCGACCAAGACCCTCTCGAAGGGCCTGCTGATCGTCCATACCGGCAAGGGGAAGGGCAAATCGAGCGCCGCCTTCGGCATGGTGATGCGCTGCGTCGGCCATGGCATGAAGAGCGCCGTCGTCCAGTTCGTGAAGGGCAAATGGGAGACGGGCGAGCGCACCGTGCTGGAGCGCTTCCCCGAGCTCGTCACCATCAAGGCGATGGGCGAGGGCTTCACCTGGGACACGCAGGATCGTGCGCGCGACATCCGCGCGGCCGAGGCAGCTTGGGCCGAGGCCAAGCGGCAGATGGCCGATCCCGAGCTCAAGATGCTGCTGCTGGACGAGCTCAATATCTGCTTGCGCTACGACCATCTGCCGGTCGCCGAGGTGGTGGAGACGCTGAAACGCAAGCGTCCCGACCTGCATATCGTCGTGACCGGGCGCAACGCGCCCGACGTGCTCATCGAAGCGGCCGATCTGGTCACCGAGATGACGATGGTCAAGCACCCCTTCCGCGAGGGCGTGAAGGCGCAGGCGGGGATCGAGTTCTGATGATGCGGATCGATATCGCGTTGGCCCCCTCCCTAACCCTCCCCCTCGAGGGGGGAGGGGATTCCATTTCGGGGCTGGAGATTTTGCAGCGGTACCCCTCCCCCTACCCCCTCCCGCAAGGGAAGGGGGTGAAGAAAGAATCCGGCGCGCGCCTGTCTGTCACTTGCGAAATGCGGAAAGAGAAATCAAACCCCCTCTCGCAAGGGAAGGGGGTGAAGAAAGAATCCAGCGCGTGCCTGTCTGTCACTTGCGAAATGCGGAAAGAGAAATCAAACCCCCTTCCCTTGCGGGAGGGGGTAGGGGGAGGGGTGATCGTAGGGCTCGGCGGTGGTCCCATCAGCGAGGCCGCGCGATGAAAACGCCCGCCATCATGCTGCAGGGCACGGGGTCGGATGTCGGCAAGTCGCTCCTGACGGCGGGCTTGGCGCGGGTTTTCACGCGGCGGGGCCTGAAGGTGCGGCCGTTCAAGCCGCAGAACATGTCGAACAATGCGGCGGTCACCGAAGAGGGCGGTGAGATCGGGCGCGCGCAGGCGCTGCAGGCGCGCGCCTGCGGGGTGAAGCCCTCGGTCCACATGAACCCGGTGCTGCTGAAGCCGCAAAGCGAGGTCGGCGCGCAGGTCGTGCTGCAAGGTCGCATCTATGGCAAGGCCAGCGCCCGCGACTATCACGCCCTGAAGCCGGCCTTGCTGTCGGCGGTTCTCGACAGTTTCGAGAAGCTGTCGGCCGAGGCCGATCTGGTACTGGTCGAAGGTGCCGGCAGTCCAGCCGAAATCAATCTGCGCAAGGGCGATATCGCCAATATGGGTTTCGCGGAAGCGGCCGATCTTCCGGTGCTGTTGATCGGCGATATCGACCGCGGCGGCGTGATCGCAAGCATCGTCGGCACGGCGGCGCTGCTGCCGCCGGCCGAACGCGAGCGCCTCTAGGGTTTCGTCATCAACAAATTCCGCGGCGATCCGACGCTCTTCGCCGAGGGCATGAAGATCATCGCCGAGCGCAGCGGCTTACCGGGGCTGGGGCTGGTGCCCTATTGGCCGCGGGCGATGAAGCTCCCGGCCGAGGACGCGGTGGCGCTGCCGCGCTACGGCGGTAGCGAGGCCGGCGCCTTCGTCACCATCGCAGTGCCGATGCTGGGCCGCATCGCCAATTTCGATGATCTCGATCCCTTGCGCGCCGAGCCTTCGGTGCGCCTCGTGATCGTGCCGCCAGGCGAGGCGCTGCCAGGCAATGCCGATCTCGTCATTTTGCCCGGATCGAAATCGACCATCGCCGATCTGCGCATGCTCAAGGCCGAGGGCTGGGGCACCGATCTCAAGGCGCATATCCGTCGTGGCGGACGCGTGATCGGTATCTGCGGCGGCTATCAGATGCTGGGCCGCCATGTCGCCGACCCCTATGGCATCGAAGGGCCGCCGGGCGAGGAGGAAGGGCTGGGGCTGCTCGATCTCGAGACACAGCTCGGCCGCAGCAAGACCCTGACCGAGGTCGTCGGCCGCGAGCGCACCACCGGCGAGGCGGTCAAGGGCTACGAGATGCATGTCGGCACGACCGAGGGCGCCGACACGGCGCACCCGATGCTCGAGCTCGAGGGTGGCCGCGCCGACGGCGCCATCTCCGCGGATGGCCGCGTCATGGGCTGCTATCTCCATGGCATCTTCGCGGCCGACGGCTATCGCCGCGCGCTTCTGCGCCGGCTGGTCGGCGGCAATGTGGCGCTGGGGCCGGATTTCGATGCCGAGGTCGAGGCCACGCTCGATGCGCTGGCGGACCATATCGCCGCCCACGTCGATCTCGACCGCATCTGGGAGATCGCCCGTGGCGTGTGAGACGGTCGCAAGAGCGTCAGGTCAGTGCCCAGAGCAGCGCCACCAGTGCTGCCTGGAGCAGGCAGGCGCGCAGATAGAGGGCCAGCGCATTGCGGATGTCGGTCGGACCGATCTCGCGCCGCCCCTCCTCATTGACCCAATGGCTGTCGCCGGCCCGTCCGCCGTAATAGGTGCGAGGACCCGCCAGCGCGATCTCGAGCGCGCCGGCCATGGCGGCTTCCGGCCAGCCCGCATTGGGCGAGCGGTGGCGCGGCGCGTCCTTGAGCATGATCGCGATCGCGTTGCCGATGCTTCGGAACGAGACGATGGCGATCAACAAGCCCGAGAGCCGCGCCGGGATCAGATTGAGCAGATCGTCGAACCGCGCCGCGGCCCAGCCGAAGGCCTCGTGCCGCTGGGTGCGATGGCCGATCATGCTGTCGGCGGTGTTGGCGGCCTTGTAGGCCATCATGCCCGGCAGGCCCAGCAGCAATCCCCAGAACAGCGGCGCCACCACGCCATCGGCGAAGTTCTCGGCCAGCGATTCGATCGTGGCGCGCGCCACGGCGGGGCGATCGAGACCCTCGGGGTCGCGGCCGACGATGTGGCGAACCGCATCACGGGCCTCGGCCAGGCTGCCGGTCGCGACGGCGCGGGCGACGGCGTCGACATGACGGTAGAGGCTGTTCTGCGCCAGCAGCGTGGCCATGAGCGCCGCCTCGATCAGCCAGCCCCAGGAAAACGGGGCCAGCAGCAGATGGATCAGGAAGCCGACGCCGAAGCTGGCTGCCAACAGCATCGAGAGGGCCGCGACGCCGGCGATGCGCCGGTGCAGATCCGGCGCCTCGTCGCGATTGAGGGCGCGATCGAGCCGCTCGATGGCCTGGCCGGCGAGCGTGACCGGGTGGGGCAAGCGCTGCCAGAGCCAGGCCGGATCGCCCAGCCCGGCATCGAGGGCCAGCGCCAGAAGCAGCACCGGCAGAACGTTCGCAGACCCCAGGAACATAACCAGGAAGGTGGGGGCGCGAGCCGCGCTCTGTCAACGCGGCTCGCGGGCCTCCGGATGTTCAAGGCTTCCCGTTGTCATCCCCGCGAAAGCGGGGATCCAACTCTAAGCTTGGCGTGTTGGATCAAGATGGATCCCCGCTTTTGCGGGGATGACAGTATGGGCGCAGCATCGGCGGCCGCAGCCGGCCGCCCGTCGGGAGAGAGGATATGAGCAAGATTGGCGTTATGGTTTGCGGCCATGGCAGCCGCGACGACGAGGCGATCGCGGAGTTCGCGTCGGTGGCCGCGGGGATTGCCGAACGGCTGCCGCAATATCCGGTCAGCAGCGGGTTCCTGGAATTCGCGCGGCCGGTGATCCGCGACGGGCTCGACGCGCTGCGCGCCCAGGGCTGCGACCGCATCCTGGCGATCCCCGGCATGCTGTTCGCCGCCGGCCATGTGAAGAACGACGTGCCGTCGGTCCTGAACGAGTATGCTGCGCGCCATCCGGGGCTTGCGATCGACTATGGCCGCGAGCTCGCGGTCGAGAGCAAGCTGCTGCAGGCGGCAGGCCAGCGCATCGAGGAAGCGGAGCGGCGCTCGCCCCATAGGATCGCGCGCGAGGATACGCTGCTGATGGTGGTCGGGCGCGGCACCTCGGATTCCGACGCCAACTCCAACATCACCAAGGTCGCGCGCATGCTGTGGGAGGGCATGGGCTTCGGCTGGAGCGAAGTCTGCTATAGCGGCGTCACCTTCCCGCTGGTCGGCCCCGGGCTCGAGCATGCGGTCAAGCTCGGCTACAAGCGGATCATCGTGTTTCCCTATTTCCTCTTCACCGGCGTGCTGGTGAAGCGGGTCTATCACGTGACCGACCAGATGGCCGAGCGCCATCCGGAGATCGAATTCCTGAAAGCGGGCTATCTCAACGACCACCCCTTCGTGCTGGACTGCTTCGCCGAGCGGGTCGAGGAGATCCTGGTCGGGCAGAACAACATGAATTGCGGCCTCTGCAAGTATCGCGAGCAGGTGCTGGGCTTCGAGGCCGAGGTCGGGCTGCCGCAGCAGAGCCACCATCATCATGTCGAAGGCATCGGCACCAACAAGGATGCGCCCAATGGCGCGCCGGGCGGCAGCCTGCTGCCGCTGAAGCAGGCGGGCGGCCATCATCACCACGGCGATGGCCATCATCATCACCACGGCCATGATCACGATCACGGGCATGACCACGGCCACGGTCACGACCATGACCACGGTCATACCCATGTGCCGCATCCCCATGCCAACCATCGGCATGGGCCGCAGCGGCGCAATCCGGAATCGCTGGACTGAGCGGGCGAGCGAGGCAGGAACCCGGCGATGGCGATCTATCGCTATGAGCGCGACCCCGCGGCGATCTATCGAGAATCCTTTGCCCGCATCGAGGCCGAGGCTGGTCCCGCCCTGGCCGCCCTGCCGCCCGATATCGCGCGCCTGGCGGTGCGTCTTATCCATGCTTGCGGCATGACCGATCTGGCCCAGGATCTGGCGGCGACGCCGGATGTCGTGGCCGCGAGCCACGCCGCCTTGAGCCGGGGCGCGCCGGTCCTTTGCGACGCTGCGATGGTGGCCTCGGGCATCATGCGCCGCCATTTGCCGGAGGGCGTCGAGATCGTCACGGCGATCGATCAGCCGGGCGTGGCGGCGCGCGCGGCCGAGATCGGCAATACCCGCTCCGCCGCCGCGATGGAGCTGCTGGGCGAGCGGATCGACGGCGCGGTGGTCGCGATCGGCAATGCGCCCACCGCTCTGTTCCGCCTGCTCGAGATGATCGAACTCGACGGCATCCGGCCGGCGGCCATCCTGGCTTTTCCGGTCGGCTTCGTCGGCGCCGCCGAATCCAAGGATGCCCTGATCGCGGCCAATCTCGGCATCCCCTATCTGACCTTGCGCGGCCGGCGCGGCGGTTCCGCGTTAGCGGCAGCGGCGGTCAACGCGTTGATCCTGCCGGAAGGAGAGGCGTCATGAGCCGCTGGCTTTCGGTCATCGGGCTGACGGAGCGCGGGCTCGCCGGCCTGACCCAGGAAGCGCGCCAACTGATCGACCAAGCCGAACTCATCGTGGGCGGCGAGCGGCATCTGGCCTTGGTGCCGGCGGGCAAGGCCGTGCGCCAGAGCTGGACCAGCCCGCTGCGGCTCACGATCGAGGAGATCCTGCGCTGGCGCGGCCGGCCCGTGGTGGTGCTGGCGAGCGGCGACCCGATGTGGTTCGGCGTCGGCGTCACGCTCGCGCGCCATGTGGCGTGCGACGAGATGCGGATCCTGCCCCAGGTTTCGGCCTTTACCTTGGCCGCGGCCCGCCTCGGCTGGTCCTTGTCGGAAACCGACTGCCTCACGCTGCATGGAAGGCCGCTCGATCTCCTGAATAGCGCCGTTTTCCCGGGCGCACGGCTGCTGCTGCTGACCGATGACGGCGCGGCGCCGGCCTTGATCGCGCGCCGCCTGACCGAGCTCGGCTATGGGCCCAGCCGGGTCGTGGCGCTGGAACATATGGACGGACCGGCCGAGGCCGTGATCGAGCGTGTGGCTGCCGAATGGGGCGAGCAGCGGACGGCCGACCTCAATACCGTCGCGGTCGAATGCCGGCCAGCACCAGGCGCTGCCGTGATGGCGCGTGTTCCAGGGCTGCCGGACGACGCCTTCCAGCATGACGGCCAGTTGACGAAGCGCGAGCTGCGCGCGGCGGCGCTGGCGAAGCTCATGCCGCTGCCTGGCGCGCTGCTCTGGGATGTCGGCGCCGGTTGCGGCTCGATCGGAATCGAATGGATGCGCGCGGCGCGCGGTGCCAAGGCGGTCGCGATCGAGAGCAATCCGGAACGCGTTGCCTTGATCGAAGCGAATATGCGGGCGTTAGGTACGCCGAAGCTCGCTGTCGTCTCCGGCAAGGCGCCGGCGGCGCTGGAGGGTCTCGTAGAGCCCGCGGCTGTCTTTCTTGGCGGCGGCGTCTCGACGGCGGGGCTGATCGAGCGATGCTGGGCAGCTCTGCCTCCGGGCGGGAGGCTGGTCGCCCATGCGGTGACGGTCGAGAGCGAGGCGCGGCTTGCAGGATTCCGCTCTGTGTGTGACGGCGAGCTGACGCGCATCGCAGTCCAGCGCGCCGAGCCGATCGGGCCGCATCTGGCCTGGCGGCCGCTGATGCCAGTCACGCAATTGGCGGCGGTGAAGCCATGAGCGCTCGGCAGGACTATGGCACGGTCTGGGGTCTGGGCCTCGGACCCGGCGACCCGGAGCTGGTGACGATCAAGGCGGCGGCGATCCTGAAGCGGGTGGCGGTGATCGCCTATCCGGCGCCGGAGGAAGGCGACAGCTTCGCGCGGGCGATCGCAGCGCCCCACCTGCCGGGTGGGCAGAAGGAAATCGCCATTCGCATGAACCTGGGCGATGGCGCCTTCCCGAAGGACGACATCTATGATCGCGCCGCGGTGGCGATCATGGCGGAATCGGCGGCCGGCCATGAGGTCGCCGTGCTGTGCGAGGGCGATCCCTTCTTCTACGGTTCGTTCCAATATCTCTATGGGCGGCTCGCGGGCCGCTGTCCGGTGCGGATCGTGCCGGGCGTCTCCTCGCTGATGGCCTGCGCCGATGCGGCGGGCATGCCGCTGGCCGCGCGCAACGACGTGCTGAGCGTCATTCCCGCGCCCCTGCCGGAGTCCGAGATCGCGCGCCGGCTCGAAGATTGCGAGGCGGCCGCGATCATGAAACTGGGTCGCCATCTGGGCAAGGTTCGCCGCGTGCTGCAGGCGCAAGGTCTGATCGATCGCACGCGCTATGTGGAACGCGCCACGCTCGGCAGTGAGAAAGTGATGGCACTGGCGGAAATGCATGGCGAAAGCGCGCCCTATTTCTCCATGTTGCTGGTCCATAAACGGGCCGAGGCCTGGAGCAACCGCTCGGACGGGAATGTGACAAGGCGAGGAGAGATATCGTGACGTTGCCGGGGATCCTGCTGCTGACCTCGAACGCACTGGGCATCGCCCATCGCATTCGCGAGGCGCTGGGCGGGGCCGAGCTCTTCGGCTATGCGCCGCGCGTCGAGGCGGTCGACGTCACCTTCAGCGATCTCGAGATGCAGCTGGCCGAGCTGTTCGAGGGCGGCCGCCCGATCATCGGGATCTGCGCCGCCGGGATTCTGATACGGCAACTGGCGCCGCTCCTCAGCGACAAGCGGGCCGAGCCGCCGGTGATCGCGGTGGCCGAGGATGGCAGCAGCGTGGTGCCGCTCCTGGGCGGCCATCACGGCGCCAACGAGCTCGCGCGCCGGATCGCAGGCGCCCTGGGCGGCCATGCGGCGGTGACCACGGCCGGCGATCTGCGCTTCGGCATCGGCATCGACGAGCCGCCGGCGGGCTGGCGCCTGGGCAATCCCGAGATGGCCAATCGCGTCATGGCGGGCCTGCTCGCGGGCGAGCCGGTCAGGCTCGAGATCGATGCGGCGCGCGACGACGCGGATTGGCTGAAGCGCTTGCCGTTCGACGCGCGCGGGCAGCTCGCGATCCGGGCGACGACCAAGGCGGAGAACCCGCGCGGCGATACGCTGCTGGTTCATCCGGCGACACTGGCGCTGGGGATCGGCTGCGATCGCGGCGCGCCGCCCGAAGAAGCGGTTACGCTGGCGCGCCAGACGCTGGCCTCGGCCGGGCTGGCGCCGCAGTCGGTCGCTTGTGTCGTCTCGATCGCGCTCAAGGCGGGCGAACCCGCGGTCCATGCGGTCGCCTCGGCGCTGGGCGTGCCGGCGCGATTCTTCGCGGCCGAACGGCTCGAAGCCGAGACGCCGCGGCTCGCCAACCCGTCGGACGTCGTGTTCAAGGAGACCGGCTGCCATGGCGTCGCCGAAGGCGCGGCGCTCGCGGCCGTGGGCGAGGCAGGGCGGCTGCTGGCACCCAAGCGCAAGACGGCGCGCGTCACCTGCGCCATCGCCGAGACGCCGCGCCTGATCGATCCCATGCGGGTCGGGCGCGGACGCGGGCGGCTCGCCATCGTCGGGATCGGACCCGGCTCGGCCGAGAGCCGTACTGCGGGCGCGGAAACGGCGCTGCGCGAGGCGGAGGAGGTCGTCGGATACGGGCTCTATCTCGATCTGGTGGCGCCGCTGATCGCGGGCAAGGCGCGCCATGACTTCCCGCTGGGCGAGGAGACCGAACGCGTGCGCAAGGCGCTCGATCTGGCGGCCGAGGGGCGGCATGTGGCGCTGGTGAGTTCCGGCGATGCCGGTATCTATGCGATGGGCGCCCTCGTGTTCGAGCTGATCGAAAGCGGCGCCAATCCCGACTGGGCGCGGATCGAGGTCGAGGGGTCGCCGGGCGTCTCCGCGATGCAGGCCGCGGCGGCACTCGTAGGCGCGCCGCTGGGCCATGATTTCTGCGCCATCTCCTTGAGCGATCTGCTGACGCCCTGGGAGGTCATCGAGCGGCGCCTGAAGGCGGCCGCCGCCGGCGATTTCGTGGTGGCGCTCTATAATCCCGTATCGCAGCGACGGCGCGACCAGCTGGTGAAGGCGCGCGGCCTGCTGCTCGAAGGCCGTCCCGGCAGCGTGCCCGTGGTGCTGGCGCGCAATCTCGGCCGCGAAGGCGAAAAGGTCACGGTCACGAGCCTCGAGGCGCTGACGCCTGACCAGGTCGATATGCTGACCGTCGTTCTCGTCGGGTCGAGCCAGAGCCGCGCCGTGGCGCGGCCCGATGGCGGGCACTGGGTCTATACGCCGCGCGGCTATGCCGCCAAGCGTGCGCCCGAGACCCCCGACGCGCCGCCGCTGATCCGCAAGGAAGAGGCGGCAGGATGACGGTTCATTTCATCGGCGCCGGTCCCGGCGATCCCGATCTCATCACCGTCAAGGGGCGCAAGTTGATCGAGCGCTGCCCGGTGCTGCTCTATGCCGGCTCGCTGGTGCCCGAGGCCGTGATCGCTTGCGCGCCCAAGGATGCGCTGGTCGTGGATACGGCGCCGCTCACGCTCGACGAGATCGTGACCTATATGAAGGCGGCTCACGAAAGGGGCCAGGAGGTCGTGCGGGTCCATTCCGGCGACCCCTCGATCTATGGCGCGATCGCCGAGCAGATGCGCCGGCTCGACGCGCTCGGCATCGATTACGACGTGACGCCGGGCGTGCCCGCCTTCGCCGCCGCCGCGGCGCTGCTCAAGACCGAGCTGACGCTGCCCGAGGTGAGCCAGACCATCATCATCACCCGGACCGAGGGCAAGGCCTCGCCGATGCCGAAAGGCGAAGAGCTGGCGGCGCTGGGCGCCTCGCACGCAACACTCGCGATCCATCTTTCGGTGCGCAACATTCATCGGGTGGTGGCGGAGCTGACGCCGCATTATGGCGCCGATTGCCCGGTGGTCGTGGTCTTCCGCGTGGGATGGCCCGACGCCGCCGTCATCCGCGGCCGGCTCGACACGATTCGCGATCTGGTCAAGGCCAGCAAGATCACGCGCACGGCCCTGATCTTCGTCGGCCGCGTGTTCGAGAACGACTCCTTCTCCGAAAGCCGCCTCTATCATCCCGACCATCGGCATATCCTGCGGCCCGGCAAGAAGAGCGCCGGCAGGAAGGCCAAGGGCGGGTCCGGCGCGGCCGCAAAGGCGCTGCCGCTCCCCGAATGAGATATCCGGCGTGCGGGCCCCGTCATCGCTCGCCAGCGGCTTTAGCCCGAGGTTGCAACCCAAGCCCGCTCTGGCGCATGATTCGCCGCCTCGGGGGACGAAACGGCCATGTTCGAGGGATTCCAGGCGCGGCGGATCAAAACGTCGAACGCCGAGATTGCGGTCAAGACCGGGGGACATGGGCCGGCCCTGCTGCTGTTGCACGGCTATCCGCAGACCCATGCGATCTGGCACAAAGTGGCGCCGGCGCTGGCGGACCGCTTCTCGCTGGTGATCCCCGACCTGCGCGGCTATGGCGACAGCATCGGCCCCAAGCCCGATCCCGAGCATCTGAACTATTCCAAGCGGGCGATGGCGCGCGACATGATCGAGATCATGGACGCGCTGGGCCAGCCGCGCTTTCGGCTGACCGGGCATGATCGCGGTGCCCGCGTCGCTTATCGCCTGGCACTGGACTTCCCGGAGCGGGTCAAGAAGCTTGCGATCCTCGACGTGGTGCCGACGCTCGAGGTCTGGGAGCAGATGGGCTGGGAAGCGGCGCTCGGCACCTATCACTGGCCGTTCCTGGCGGTGCCAGCACCCGTGCCGGAAAAGCTGATCGGCAGCGACCCGATCTTCTATCTGCATCATCTGCTGCAGCGCTGGGCGGGGAAGAAGGACTGCTTCGACCCGGCGGCGATCGCATCCTATGAGCAGAGCTTCGCCAAGCCTTCGGTGATCGAGGCCAGCTGCGAGGACTACCGCGCGGGTGCCGGTTGCGACCGCGAGCATGATCTGGCCGACCGCAAGGCGGGCCGCAAGATCCAGTGCCCGCTGCTGGTGATCTGGGGCACCGGCTATCTCAAAGACAAGATCGCCTCGCCCGCCGAGACCTGGAGGAAGTGGGCAAAGGATGTGCGCGAGGTGGCGCTCGAATGTGGCCACTTCATCGCCGAGGAGGAGCCCGAGGCTTGCGCCAAGGCGATGCGGGCATTCTTCACGAACGGGTGAATGGTGTCGGCCGGGGCGCGATCTCATAATCGCGCGCAACCGGCAACCGCCGTTCGGTCCCTGCCTTTCTCTCCCAGGTTCTTCTTCCTCATCGCGATATCTCCGAACCGTCTGGCCGGGACAATCAGCCCGACGACTAGGAGGCGGGTCGCACGGTTTCAGGCGCTGCAAAGGACGACCAACCCGTGTCTGTAGATGGAAAGATCCGGTCGATTTCCCTGCTGCTCATTGCCGAGGTCGCGGCGATGAGCCTGTGGTTCGTGTCCGCGGCGGTGCTGCCGGACATGCTGCGCGAGGCGGCGCTGTCGCCATTCCGCCAGGCGGCGTTGTCGAGCGGCGTTCAGGCCGGGTTCGTTGTCGGCGCCCTCACCTCAGCCGTGCTGGGACTGGCCGATCGGTTCGATCCACGCCACGTTTTCGCGGTCTCGGCGATCTGCGCGGGACTTGCCAATGCGACGCTGCTGGTCCTGATTCCGGGCAGCCTGCCCGCCATCGCCGCGCGTGTCGCAACGGGTGCGCTCCTGGCCGGCGTCTATCCCGTCGGCATGAAGATCGCCGTCGGCTGGGGACAGAAGGATCGCGGCTTCCTGGTCGGCGCCCTGGTCGGCGCGCTGACCTTGGGCGCGGCCTTCCCGCATCTGCTGGCGCTGGCCGGCGGCGCCAACTGGCGCCTCACCGTCGCCATCGCCTCGATCGCAGCGATCGCCGCCGGCCTTCTGTGCCTGACGACCGTCTCGCTCGGGCCGCATCACGGCATCGCGGCCCGGTTCAATCCGAAGGCGATCGCGACGGCCTGGACGAACCGGCGGGTGCGCTTCGCCTATGCCGGTTATCTCGGGCATATGTGGGAGCTCTATGCCATGTGGGCCTGGATCGCGGCCGCGACCGCGGCGTCCTATGGCGCCTCGCTGCCTATGGCGGACGCCCAGCAGCTCGCCAAGCTCACGGCTTTCATTGCCATCGGTGCGGGCGGCATCGCCTGCGCGTTCGCAGGATCGGTGGCGGACCGCATCGGCAAGGCGGAGGTCACCATCGTCGCAATGGCGCTGAGCGGCAGCTCTGCGTTGGCGGCAGCCCTGACCTTCGGCGGACCAGTCTGGATCACTTTTGTCATTGTCATCCTCTGGGGCCTCACCGTCATTCCGGATTCAGCGCAGTTCTCGGCGCTCGTCGCCGATGCCTCGCCGCCGCAGCAGGCGGGCAGTCTGATGACGTTTCAGACCGCTTTGGGTTTCGCGCTGACCTTCGCCACCGTGCAGATCACGCCGGTGCTGGCGGCCCATTTCGGCTGGCCGCCGGTTCTGGCGGGATTGGCGATCGGGCCGGCGCTCGGCATCGCGGCGATGTGGCGATTGCGGAGGATGGGGTGAGGGCTGTGCCCATCTATCTAACCCCTCGCCCCATTTATGTGGGGAGAGGGAGGGGCCCCTTGCAAAGCAAGGGGAGGGTGAGGGGTGCGGTGCGTGCAAAAAGGGTCCCCCTCACCCAGCTTCGGCTAAGGCTCGACTTCGTCTCGCCTAAGCCTGCGCAGCCCTCTCCCCCACTTCGTGGTGGAGAGGATGAATGACGAACTCTCATCCCCTCGCGAACCTATCCAGCCATTCCATCGCCGCTTCGGGCGTCTCGACCGTCGCGGCCGGCGTGTAGGCGGGCGGCAGGGGCGGGCGGCGCTGCAGGATCACGGGGATCTTGAGGTTGCGCGCGGCGACGATCTTCCCATAGGTCGCCTCGCCCCCGCTGTTCTTGGCGATGACGAGATCGATCCGGCGCACGCGCATCAATTGCAGTTCCTCGGTTTCGTCGAAGGGGCCGCGCTCCAGCAGGATCTCGAAGTCGGTCAGCGGCAGCGGTGCCGGCGGCGGATCGACCAGCCGCACCAGGAAATGGACGCCGGGGATGTCGCTGAAGGAGGCGAGCTCCTTGCGACCGACGGTGAGGAAGGCGCGATGGCCGAGCTTGGGTGCCAGCTTCGCCGCCTCGGCCAGATTGCCCACCTCATGCCAATGGTCGCCGCGCCTCTTGGCCCAAGCCGTCCGTTCCAGCCGCAGCAGCGGGACATTCGTCTGGATCGCAGCCAGCATGGCATGGCGACGGATCTGCGCGGCAAAGGGATGGGTGGCATCGACCAGAACGTCGATCTTGTCGCCGTGCAGAGTGTCGATCAGCCCCTCGACCCCACCGAAGCCGCCGATGCGGACCTGACCGGCGATCTTCTTCGGATTCTCGGTGCGGCCGGCGAGCGACGTGGTGACGGCAAAACGCGGATCGACATCGAGGCCCGCGGCAAGACGCGCCGCGTCGCCGGTGCCACCGAGGATCAGAACGTTGCAGCTCATGCGAACCCCGCGCGACCGACGATGGCGCCTGACCGATCGAAGGCGATGACCTCGATCGCGACCTTGCCCTCCACCACGGACAGGGCTTGATCGCGCGCGCGCGCTGCCACCAGCTCGCCGAGCTTGAGGCCGCGGGCCTGTGCCTCCTGCAAGACCTCGGCGCCCGTGTTGGCGCTGCGGGCCTTCTCGATCGTGGCTGGATCGGCACCGAGCTCGGCGAGCCAGCCCGCGATGACATCGCGGTCGAGCTGGCTGCGGCCGGAATGGAGATCCATGGCGCCGGCCGCGAGCTTCGCCAGCTTGGCGAAGCCGCCGCCGATGGTGAGCCGCGGCAGCGGATGGTCGCGCAGATATTTCAGCATGCCGCCGACGAAGTCTCCCATGTCGATGAAAGCGAAGTCGGGCAGGTCGTAGAGCTTCTTCACGCCGTCCTCCGAGGTCGAGCCGGTGCAGCCGGCGACATGGTCGAGATGGCTTGCTCGCGCCACATCGATACCGCGATGGATCGAGGCGATCCAGGCCGAGCAAGAGAAGGGATGAACAATTCCCGTGGTACCCAAAATCGACAGGCCGCCGAGGATACCGAGGCGGGGATTCCAGGTGTGGCGCGCCATCTCCTCACCTTGCGGGATCGAGATCGTGATCTCGAGATCGGGCCGACCGCCGAGACGGGCAGCGATCGCCTGGACAACCTCGGTCATCATGCGGCGCGGCACGGGATTGATTGCGGGCTCGCCCGGCGGAATCGGTAGGCCGGGCTTGGTCACGGTGCCAACGCCGCGGCCGGCCTTGAAACGCACGCCGGCATTGGGCCCCAGCGCACGGACGCTGGCGAGGATCAAGGCGCCATGGGTGACGTCGGGATCGTCGCCGGCATCCTTGACGATCCCGGCGGTGGCGGTGTCGCCAGCGCGCTTCTGGTGGGCCAGCACGAAGGAGGGGCGCTCGCCCTTGGGCAGCGCGATCTCGATCGGATTGGGGAAATGCCCGGTCAGCAGGCCCTCGAAGGCCGCCGCCGTGGCCGCCGTGGCGCAGGCGCCCGTGGTCCAGCCGTGCCGCAAGGGTCCGTCGGGCTTACGGGCCATGGAATTCTCGGGGCGGGGCCAATCGGTTCCGGCACATGGGGCTCATCTTAGGGGCGTTATTCCGGAATTGGGCGTCTTGATTTGACTAGTCGCGGCCCAAGCCGTGGCGGCAATATGCCGCCCATGTCCTCCCCTGAAATCACCATGCGCCGTCCGGACTTCCCCAGCCTCGAGCCGGGCTGGGTCTGGCTGGTGGGCGCCGGCCCCGGCGACCCCGGCTTGATCACGCTCCTGGCCGCCAAGGCGCTGGGTGAGGCCGATGTGGTGGTCTATGACGCGCTGGTGGGACAGGCGATCCTCGCCATGGCGCGACCCGGCGCCCAACTCGAATATGCCGGCAAGCGCGGCGGCAAGCCCTCGATCAAGCAACCCGATATCTCGCTGCGCCTGATCCAACTGGCGCGCGAGGGCAAACGCGTGCTGCGACTTAAAGGCGGCGATCCGATGGTGTTCGGGCGCGGCGGCGAAGAGGCATTGGCGCTGGTCGCGGCCAAGGTGCCGTTCCGGATCGTGCCCGGGATATCCGCCGGGATCGGCGGGCTCGCCTATGCCGGAATCCCGGTCACCCATCGCGAGACCAATTCGGCCGTGACCTTCGTCACCGGCCATGACGCCACCGGCGACGTACCCGACTCGGTGAACTGGGCCGCCCTCGCGCAAAGCTCGCCGGTTCTGGTGATCTATATGGCGCTCAAGCATATCGAACGGATCGCGTCGCTCCTGATCGAAGGCGGACGCAGTGCTGCGGAGCCGGTCGCGATCGTCTGCCATGCGACCCTGCCCGAGCAGAAAGTGCTCGAGACCACGCTGGGGCGCTGCGCCGCCGATGCCGCTGCCGCCCGGCTCGAGCCGCCGGCGATGGTGGTGGTCGGCGAGGTGGTGCGGCTGCGCGCGGCACTCGATTGGCTGGGGGCGAGCAAGGGTCGCGAGCTCGCCGCCGACCCGCTCGGCACACGCCGCCAGACCGAAAGCGCCTGACCGGCCCCCGCTTCGATGGAAGGGACCTCCCGCACCCGCGGCCGTGGCATGATCCTGGCGGCGCCGGCGTCCGGCAGCGGCAAGACCGTTCTGACCATGGCGCTGCTGCGGCTCCTGGCAAGGAACGGCAAGAGCGTCGCTGCGATCAAGGCCGGCCCCGACTATATCGATCCGGCATTTCACAGTGCAGCCTGCGGCCGGCCCTGCCTCAATCTCGATCTCTGGGCGATGCGCGCCGGCACCGTCGCGGCACTGGTCGAGCGCATCTCCACGGATCACGATCTCATCGTCGCCGAAGGGGCGATGGGGTTGTTCGATGGCGCCGCCGATGGCAGCGGCGCCACGGCCGATCTTGCCGCGCTGACCGGCTGGCCGGTCGTGCTGGTGGTGGATGCGCGCGGGCAGGGCGCGTCGGTCGCGGCGCTGGTGCGCGGCTTCCGCGATCATCGCGCCGATGTCGAAGTCGCCGGCGTGATCTGCAACCGCGTCGGCAGCGCGGATCATGCCACGATCCTGGCCCATGCCCTGGAGCCGCTGGGCCTGCCGGTGCTGGGCATGGTGCGCCGCGACGAGAGTCTCGCCTTGCCCGAACGGCATTTGGGGCTGGTGCAGGCGACCGAGCATGGCGATCTCGAGCGCTTCATCGCAGACGCCGCCGAGCGGATCGGCAATCAACTCGATTTGACGGCCATCCTCGGCTTGACGCGGCCGGCCCGCGATCTAACGCGCCTCGCGGACACCGGCGACGGCATCCCGCCGCTCGGCCAGCGGATCGCGATCGCGCGCGACGCAGCCTTCGCCTTCGCCTATCCGGCCCTGCTGCAGGCCTGGCGAGAGCGTGGCGCGCAGCTCACCTTCTTTTCGCCGCTGGAGGGCCAGGGACCCGAGCCTGCCGCGGACGCGATCTATCTGCCGGGCGGCTATCCCGAGCTTCATGCCGGACGGCTGGCGCAGAACCGGCCGCTGATGACGGGGCTCCAGATCGCCGCCCAGCGCGGCGCCACGATCTATGGCGAGTGCGGCGGCTATATGCTGCTGGGACAAGGGCTGGTCGATGCCGAGGGCCGGCGGCAGAGAATGGCGGGTCTGCTGCCGCTCGAAAGCTCCTTCGCCGAGCACAAGCTGCATTTGGGCTATCGCGAAGTGACGCTGCGCGGCGATGCGTTGCCGCTTGGCGCCTCCGGCAGTCGCTTCCGCGGTCATGAGTTCCACTATGCCCGGATCCTGAGCGAGGCGGGGAGCGAACCGCTGTTCGATGCCAGCGACGCGCGCAGCCGCGATCTCGGCCCCGCGGGCCAGCGCGTCGGCCGCGTCTTCGGCTCTTTCATACATCTGATCGATCGCGCCGCTTGAGGCGCGGTCATCAGGGCGCCTTGCGCTGGCGCAGGCTGACCAGCAGCACACCCGCGATCATCAGGACCAGCGCCGCCCAGATCCAGCCGCTGTGGCTCTCGCCGAAGATCAGAATGCCCCAGAGCATGCCGAACAGCACCACCAGATAGGCGCATTGCGAGGTGAAGACGGGACCGGCGGTGCGGATGAGCCAGAGAAAACCGACGGTGCCGCACGCATTGATCGTCATCATGCCGACGGCCGCGATCTGCGCGGGCTGCCAGGGCGGGAGCAGCGAAAGGAATCCGCCGGTGGCGAAAACCAGCGGCAATATCAGCAAGCCGCCGCCCAGCAGGGTCCCGGCCGACATCGCCAGCGCGCTCATGCCCTGCGGTGCCGCCCGCGCGACATAGACGTTCTGCGCGCCGTAGGCGATCGTGGCGGCAAAGCAGAGCAGGGCCCATTGCGCCATTCCGGGGTCGGGCAGGCTGGTCTCCGGCAGCAACACCAGCACCACGCCGACCAGGCCGGCGATCAGTCCCAGTGCGCGCAGCGGCGCGAACCGCTCCAGCCCGATGGAAAGCGTAAAGCCATAGGTCGCGATCGGGACCAGCGCGTTCGACATGGCGACGATGCCCGCCGGCAGGAACAGCGCCGCGACGAACAAGGCGCTCGCCGGAATGGTGATGCCGAGAAGGCCGCTCAGCGCATAGAAGCGCAGCGAGCGGGGATCGAGTGGAAACCGTCCGCGGGTGAGCAGAAGAAGCAGGAGCACCGGAATGCTGCTGCCGAAGCCTTCCCAGAAGGCGAGGCCGAAGCCGGAGGCGCCGTCGAACCGCGCGATCCGCAACAGCGAGAAGCTGCCGCCCCAGCCGATACCCATGGCCAGCAACAGCAGCAGCGGCAATGCCAGCCGGCGCCAGGGCGCATGGGTGACGGTTGCGGCGGGAGCGGCGGGGGCGTTCATGGGTGGCGTGACATGCTGCTCGTTGGATCCGCCGCGCTTTGTCTTTCAATCCCTTGCCCCCTTGTGGGGGAAGGTTAGGAAGGGGGGTGATCGAAGATCGCGACCTTTGCCCCACCCCCACCCATAACCACCCCCAACAAGGGGGAGGGGATAATCCAGAA
>Ga0335070_10003134_pt1 | contig 19208 bp, 20 predicted proteins | sample Lox_Sample_13_FD_206722 | JGI IMG/M metagenome (GOLD analysis project Ga0335070, IMG submission 206722) | Soil microbial communities from Loxahatchee National Wildlife Refuge, Florida, United States - Lox_Sample_1.3 | ecosystem: Environmental > Terrestrial > Soil > Wetlands | place: USA... | reverse complement strand
CACCGATGAGGCGATGCAGATCCTGCGACGCGTGAGCGCGCAATATCCCGCGGACGCCGACATTGGATGGAACCTCGCCATCGGCCACCTGCTGCGCGGCGAGCTGCGCGAGGGATTCGCCGCGTACGAGCATCGCTTCCTGTGCGACGCCTTCGGATGGAGGAAGCCCGCGCCGGACTTCGGCCGCCCGCGCTGGACCGGGCGCGAGAGCCTCGAGGGCAAGTCGATCCTGCTCTTCGCGGAGCAGGGCCTCGGCGATTCGATCCAGCTGCTGCGCTACGTCCCGCTCGTGGCGGCGCGCGCGGGCGCCGTGCTGCTGCGCCTGCCGCGCGCGCTCACGCCGCTGCTCGAGGGGCTGCCTGCGAATTGCCGCTGGGTCCCGGAGTCCGAGCCCGCGCCGCCGACGGACTTCCAGTGCCCGATCATGAGCCTGCCCGACGCGTTCGCGACTACGCTCGCGACGTTGCCCGCGAAAGTCCCGTACCTTTCGGCCGATCCGGCGCGGGTCGATGCGTGGAAAGAACGGCTGCGCAAGCTCGAAGGCCCGTTCACAGTGGGCATCGTGTGGTCGGGCAATCCCTCGCATCCCAACGATCGCAATCGCTCGATTGCGCTCGAGGCGTTTCGCAGCATCGAGGTGCCGGGCATCCGGTTCGTGAGCCTGCAGCCCGAGGTGCGCGAGAAGGACCGGCCCGCCTACGAGGCGTGGACGCGGCTCGCGCGATTCGGCGAGGAGCTCCGCGACTTCGCCGACACCGCGGCGCTCGTGAGCGCGCTGGACCTCGTGGTCACCGTGGACACGAGCGTGGCCCACGTGGCGGGCGCGCTGGGACGCCCGGTGTGGGTGCTGGTTCCGCACTATCCCGACTGGCGATGGATGCTGGGCCGGGACGATTCGCCCTGGTACCCGTCGGCGCGCCTGTGGCGCCAGCCCCGCCCGCGCGAGTGGACCGCGGTGCTGGCCGGGGTTCGCGCCGAGCTGGAGCGGGTGAAGGGAATCGAACCCTCGTCGTAAGCTTGGGAAGCTTCTGCTCTGCCATTGAGCTACACCCGCGTTCCCGGCGAATTCTACAGTCAATCGGCGCCTGCCACGGCCCGTTCGCGCCCGCCAGGCGCAGCTCGTCGCAGCCCCCTGAAGCCGGGGCGCTCCAGGGGTACGATTCGGGCATGAAGGAAGCCCCGCAGCTTGCGCCCGACTGCGAGACGGAACCCCAGTTCCATCCGCTGGAGATCTTCTCGGTCTTCAAGCGCATTCCGCCAAGCCCGGTCCGCAACCTCGCCTACACATTCGTCTGGTCCTCGGGCCTCGGGTTCCTGATCTTCCTCGTGGGCGCCGTTTTTTCGCCGCACCTGCCGGACCGCGAAGACCTGGTGTGGACGTTCCTCTTCTCCAACGCGATCGGATACACAATCCACGGGCTCTTCGCGCTGGGCGACCGCGCCGGAATCGAGTCGCGGGTGCGCGCGAGCGGGCACTTCGTGAAGACCGCGTACTACGCGGGCGTGAGCACCGCGGGCGTCCTCCTGGGCTATACCTGGATGGCGCTCACGATCGATGCGCGGCTGCTCCTGCACTGGCTCAAGAATCCGCAATGGCTCGCCGCGTTCGCGTTCACGAGCCTCATGATCTCGTTGAGTCTCTCGCTCGTCTTCTTCTGGCGCGAGCGCCACGCGCGCGCCGAGGCCGACCTGCAGGCCGCGCAGGCGCGGGCCGAGCGCACGGAGCGCGAAGCGATGTTCGCCAACCTTCGCGCGCTCCAGGCGCAGATCGAGCCGCATTTCCTCTTCAACACGCTCGCCAACGTGACGAGCCTCGTCGATCCCGATCCCGCGAAGGCCAAGCGCATGCTGGAGAGCTTCATCCGGTTCCTGCGCGCCTCGCTCAACGCCACGCGCAGCGAATCGACCACGCTCGCCGACGAGGCCGAGCTCATCGCCGCCTATCTCGACGTGCTCCAGATCCGCATGGGCAAGCGCCTGTCGTACGAGGTGAACGTGCCGCCGGAGCTGCATGCGGTGACGCTGCCGCCGATGTTGCTGCAGCCGGTCGTCGAGAATTCAATCAAGCACGGACTGGAGCCCAAGGTGGACGGGGGCACGGTGAGCGTGCGCGCCCATCGCAACGGCGCCGGCGTGGCCGTGGAGATCGCCGATAGCGGCGTGGGGTTCGCCCCCACCACGCGCGGCGGCGTGGGGCTCACCAACCTGCGCGACCGCCTGCGCCTCATCTACGGGGATCGCGCCTCCCTCGTGGTGGCGGAAGCGGCGAAGGGCGGGGCCGTCGTGACGCTCACGATTCCGGCATGAGCCCGCGCGCCCTGATCGCCGACGACGAGGCGAACCTCGCCGAACACCTGCGGGCGCGCCTCGAGCAGGCGTGGCCCGGGCTCGAGATCCTGCCGCTGGCGTTCAACGGCATCGACGCGCTGCGTGCGATCAACGACGAGGTGCCCGAGGTCGCGTTCCTCGACATCCGCATGCCGGGCCTCACCGGCATCGAGCTCGCCAAGCGCATCGACACGAAGACGCACGTGGTGTTCGTGACGGCGTTCGACCAGTACGCCGTCGAGGCCTTCGATCGCGACGTGGTGGACTACATCCTGAAGCCCGTCACCGACGAGCGCCTCGCCAAGTCGGTCGAGCGCCTGCAGCGCAAGATCGCGTCGTCGGAGAAGCCGCCCGCGCTCGACGACGTGCTCGCGAAGCTCGCGCGCGCCATCCCGGGCGGCGGCGCCAGGCTTCGCTGGATACGCGCGTCGAAGGGCGAGCTCGTGCAGCAGATCGCCGTGGACGACGTGCTCTACTTCCAGGCCTCCGACAAGTACACGTGCGTGATCACGCGCGAGGGCGAGTCGCTGATCCGCATGGCGCTCGCGGACCTCGTGACCCAGCTCGACGGCGAGCTCTTCTGGCAGGTCCATCGCGGCACCGTGGTGAACATGAACGAAGTGGCCGCCACGCGCCGCGACCTGGGCGGGCGCGTGTTCGTGAAGCTGAAGGACGGGAAGACGGAGCTGCCCGTGAGCCGCGCGTACGCCCAGCGGTTCAAGCAGATGTAGAATTTCCGGATGGCTGTCCGGGTCACACTGAACGGGGCGCCTCGCGAGTTCTCCGCGCCCCTCACGTTCGAGCAACTGCTCCACGAGCTCGCCCTCGCGGGCCGGCGCCTTGCCGTCGAGCGCAACGGCGAGATCGTCCCGCGCAGTTCGTTCGCGAACGCGCGCCTCGCCGACGGCGATCGCATCGAGGTGGTGATCGCGGTGGGGGGAGGCTAGCGATGCGCGAAGACAAGCTCGTCGTCGCCGGAAAGACCTACGGGTCGCGCCTGCTCGTGGGCACCGGCAAGTATCGCGACTTCGACGAGACTCGCCGGGCCATCGAGGCCTCGGGCGCCGAGATCGTGACCGTGGCGGTGCGCCGCGTGAACATCGGGCAGAACGCGGGCGAGCCCAGCCTGCTCGAAGTCCTGCCGGCCTCGAAGTACACGATCCTTCCCAATACCGCCGGCTGCTACACCGCGCAGGATGCGGTGCGCACGCTTCGCCTCGCGCGGGAGCTGCTCGACGGGCGCTCGCTCGTGAAGCTCGAGGTCCTGGGCGACGCGCAGAGCCTCTATCCCAACATGCCCGAGACGCTCGCCGCGGCGAAGACGCTCGTGGCCGAGGGCTTCGAGGTGATGGCCTACTGCAGCGACGACCCGATCCTCGCGAGGCAGCTCGAGGAGCTCGGATGCGTCGCGGTGATGCCGCTCGCCTCGCTCATCGGCTCGGGCATGGGCATCATCAACCCGTGGAACCTGCAGATCATCATCGACCGCGTGAAGGTGCCCGTGCTCGTGGACGCGGGCATCGGTACCGCATCCGACGCGGCCATCGCGATGGAGCTCGGATGCGACGGAGTGCTCATGAACACCGCGATCGCCAAGGCGAAGGATCCGGTGCGCATGGCGCACGCGATGAAGCTCGCCGTGGAAGCGGGGCGCGAAGCGTTCCTCGCCGGGCGCATGGCGAAGAAGCCCTACGAGGCGAGCGCGAGCTCACCCGAGGCGGGGCTGATCCAGAAGAGCGCCTAGAAGCGCCAGTTCACGCCGATGGAGAACTGGTCTCCCTCGGCCGAGGGGTCGCCCAGCGGCGTGGAAAGCGGCGTGTAGCGCTCGATGTCGGCGTGGATGCCGAAGCGCTGCGAGAAGTCGTAGCGCACGCCCAGGCCGTAGCGCCAGCGGGTGCCTGCCTGGCTGCCCGCCAGGAGCGAGGTGGAGTAGGAGCCGAACTCGTTGCGCACGACGCCGTTGTAGGCGCCCAGTCGCCCGTAGAACGAGAAGCTGTTCCACACCGGATACGTGGCCACCGTGCTCACGCCGTAGCCCGAGTTGCGGAACGCGGAGACGAGGTTGCCCGGGCTCGCGAACACGTCGGCGGGGCCGCGCCCGTAGTCCACGAATTCGCTCTCGACGGAGAGGTAGCGCGAGTACTTGTAGCCCAGGCGCAGGCGCATGCCGTTGTCCGTGCGCCACGTGGAATCGGCCTGCCAGGGCGAGAATGTGCTGATGGGCTCGGAGGCGAGCGAGAAGGCGCTGCCGAACTGCTGCGAGGTGCGCGGGACCTTCAGTCCGCCCACGTAGTCCTCGGCCGCCGCCCACGCCGGAAGCGTGGCGGCAGCAATAGCCAAGACGGCGAGCCTGAGCGGTTGCGCCATTGTTTTCCGAATCCTTTCGAACGAATGTAGGCCCGGCTCCAGGGAGTGTCAATTCGGGGGTGTTGCGAAAAAGCCGAACCTCTTTACCGCGTATTTTTTACACTATAAATCCGTGACTTATCGACCCATTCGAAGCTTCGTCCTGCGCCAGGGGCGTTTTTCGCCGGCGCAGCAGCGGGCCGTGTCGGACCTCATGCCGCGCTATGGAGTTCCTTTTGCCGAAGCGGCGCTGGATTTCGCCGAAATCTTCGGCCGCGTGGCGCCGGTCGTGGCGGAGGTGGGCTTCGGAATGGGCGAGACCACGGCGCGAATCGCCGCGGCCAATCCCGGCAACGACTACCTCGCGATCGAGGTGCACGGCCCGGGCGTGGGAAGCCTGTTGAAGCGCATCGATGAAGGCGGGCTCACGAACGTGCGCATCATCCAGCACGACGCGGTGGACGTACTGAAGCACATGATTCCCGCATCTTCGCTCGCGGCGATCCACGTGTTCTTTCCGGACCCGTGGCCCAAGAAGCGCCATCACAAGCGGCGCCTGCTGCAGGCGGCCTTCGTGGAGCTCGCCGCCTCGCGGCTCGCGCCGCGCGGCATCTTGCACGTGGCCACCGATTGGCAGGAGTATGCGCAGCATGTCCTCGAAGTCCTCGATGCGTCGCGGGATCTCGCCAACACCGCGGTGGGATTCGCGCCGCGCCCGGCGTGGCGTCCCGAGACCAAGTTCGAGCGCCGCGGCCTCGCGTTGGGCCATGGCGTGTGGGACCTCGTATTCGAGAGGCGCGTGAGATGAGGAAACGCGATCTCCTTCGATGGATGGCCGCGGCCGGCGCCGCCGGCGCGAGCGGCCTCGTTTCGCGCGCCCTCGCCAAGGGCGACATTCCGCCGGGCGTGAACAAGCTGGAAGGGTCGATCCAGGTGAACGGCCTCGAGGCGCGCGTGGGCACGCCCGTGCAGGTCGGCGATCGCGTCGCCACGGGCACGAAGAGCCAGGCGGTGGTCGTGCTCGGCAAGGACGCGTTCCTCATGCGCTCGCAGACCTCGATCGAGTTCAAGGGCGAAGGCGGGTTGCTCCACGACATGCTCGTCGCCACGGGCAGCGTGCTCTCGGTGTTCTCGAAGAAGCCCGTCGAGATCCGCGCCGCGAACGCGTCGATCGGGATCCGCGGCACGGGCGCGTATCTCGAGGTCTTGCCCGAGGAGGTGTACTTCTGCCTGTGCTACGGCGACGCGGTGGTCGCGGGCCCGCACATGGCCGACAAGCTCGTGCACACCACGCACCACGAGGAGCCGCTCATCATCCGCATGGACGGGACCGTCATGACCGCGGAGCCCGGCCCGTTCCGCAACCACACGGACGCCGAGCTCGTGATGCTCGAGGCGCTCTGCGGGCGCGAGCCGCCCTTCATGAAGGACGGGACGTACCCGGCGAAGAAATACTGATCGGGATCGTCGCGCGCCGCGGCCCCGCCGAAGGCAGGAACATCTCCAGCAGGTCGTTCAGGAACCGCTCGCCCTTGCGCGTGGGGCCGATGCGCGCGTGGTCGCGGACGACGAGTCCCAGGGACTCGGCCTTCGCGAGCTGCGCCTCGATCGACGTGATCGGCAATCCCGTGCGCTCGGAAAAAAGCGCCGCCGGAAATCCCTCGACAAGGCGAAGGGCATTGAGCATGAACTCGAACGCAAGCTCGGCATCGTCCACCGGGCGGGCGGATTGCTGCGCCTTCCCCTCGAGCGCGGCGGCGAGGTAGGTCTGGGGCTTCCTCTCGCGCTCGGTGCGCACGATGCGATCGCGAAACGAGATCTTGCCGTGGGCGCCCGCGCCGATGCCCAGGTAGTCGCCGAAGGTCCAGTAGTTGACGTTGTGCCTGGCGCGATGGCCGGGCCGCGCGAAAGCGGAGGTCTCGTAGTGCTCGAAACCCGCCGCGGCGAGCGTGGATTCGATCGCCTCCTGCATGTCGGCGGACTCGTCCTCGCCGGGAAGCTTCGGCGGAAAGCGCGCGAAGTGCGTGTTGGGCTCGAGCGTGAGGTGGTAGGCCGAGACATGCGGCACGCCGGCCGCGATCGCGGCCTGCACGTCGCGCACCGCTTCCTCGAGCCGCTGCCCCGGGAGCGCGTACATGAGGTCCGCGTTCACCGTGGGGAAGATCTCGAGGGCCGCGGCAAGCGCGCGTCGCGCTTCGTCGCTGCCGTGCACGCGCCCGATCGCGGCGAGCTTCGCGTCGTCGAAGCTCTGCACGCCTACGGAGAGGCGGTTCACGCCCGCCTCGCGATAGCCACGGAAGCGCTCGACCTCGAACGTGCCCGGATTGGCCTCCATCGTGATCTCGGTGTCCGGATCGACCCTCATCAACGTGCGGACCGCGGTCACGAGGCGTGCGATGGACGTGGGCGCGAAGAGGCTCGGCGTTCCTCCGCCGATGAAGAGCGTGTGGAGCCTGCGTCCCCACACGTCCGGAAGGCTCGCCTCCAGGTCGGCGACGAGCGCGTCCACGTACCGCTCCTCGGGCAGCTCGCCGCGCTTCTCGTGCGAGTTGAAATCGCAGTACGGGCACTTCCTGATGCACCAGGGGATGTGGACGTAGAGCGAGAGCGGCGGAAGCTCGGCGAGCTTCATGGGGCGGCTACTGCGTTCGAAGCTTCGCCGCGAGCGCAGCGAGCGCCTGCCCGCGATGGCTCACGCGATTCTTCTCCGCGGGATCGAGTTGCGCGGCGGTCTTGCCCGTTCCGCGCACGAGGAAGTGCGGGTCGTAGCCGAAGCCGTTGGCGCCGCGCGGTTCGATGACGATCTCGCCGTGCCAGGCGCCGTCGGCCACGAGGGGCGTGGGATCGTCCACGTGGCGAAGGAGCACGAGCACGCAGTAGTAGAACGCCGCGCGGTCCTTCGCCATGCGCAGCTGCTCCACCAGCCTCGCGTTGTTGCGGGCGTCGCGCTCTTCGCGAGCGCCCTCGCGCCCCGCGTAGTACGCCGAGTGCACGCCCGGCTCGCCGAACAGCGACGGCACGCACAGGCCCGAATCGTCTGCGAGCGCCGGCAGTCCCGTGAGGTTGGCCGCGTTGCGAGCCTTCGCGAGCGCGTTCTCGAGGAACGTGGAGTGCGGCTCCTCGGCCTCGGCCACCGCGAACTCGCCCTGCGGCGCCGCGTCGATTCCCAGCGGCTCCAGCAACGCGGACAGCTCGCGCAGCTTGCCGGGGTTGTTCGACGCGATGACGACTCGATTCATGATTCAATCAACGCAGAGCGGAGCGTTGAAACTCGATGAGCCGCGAGATTCCCGATGAGGCCAGGTCCATCAGCTTCGACATCTGCTCGCGCGTGAACGGCGCGCCCTCGGCGGTGCCCTGCACCTCGACGAAGGTTCCGGCGCCGGTCATCACGACGTTCATGTCGGTGTCGCAGCCGGAATCCTCGGCGTAGTCGAGGTCGAGCACGGGCACGCCGCCGACGATGCCCACGGACACGGCGGCCACGAAATCGCGCAGCGGATCGGAGCCGATGAGCTTCTTCTCGCGCAGCCATGCGCACGCGTCGGCGAGCGCGACCATGGCGCCGGTGATCGAGGCGCACCGCGTGCCGCCGTCGGCCTGCAGCACGTCGCAGTCGATGCTCACCTGCCGCTCGCCCAGCGCCACCAGGTCCGTGACCGCGCGAAGGCTGCGCCCGATGAGGCGCTGGATCTCGTGGGTGCGGCCCGACTGCTTTCCGGTGGCCGCCTCGCGCGATCCGCGGGTGTGCGTTGCGCGCGGCAGCATCCCGTACTCGGCGGTGACCCATCCCTGCCCCTTGCCCTTGAGGAAAGGCGGCACCTTTTCCTCCACGCTCGCGGTGCACAGCACCTGCGTGTGCCCGATCTCCACGAGCACCGAGCCCTCGGCGTGGCGCGTGAAGCGCCGCTGGAACCGCACCGGGCGAAGCTCGCCGGGCGCGCGGTCGAATGATCTTTGCATCGGGAGCCTTCTAGCGGGGGACCCTGCGGATGGCGTTCTGGATCTCGTTGATGGCCTTCTCGATGTCCTCGTCGGTCACGTCGTCGGCCACTTCGTCCACGCCCATCTGCTGCGTGGTGTTCGACGAGCTCGTGAAGCCCGTGTCCATCTGCTGCGTGTCGGAGACGTTGGGATCGTCCTGGCTCTCCCACGTCATCGCCACGATCGAGAGGTTGTCGGATTCGCCCCGGGCGCGCCGCTGCGCCTCCTCGAGCAGCCCGGGCATGATCTCCACGATGGGCTGCTTGCGCAGCATCTCGCCCACCATCCGCCCCGGGATCTGGCCCCAGAAGCCGTCGGTGGAAAGCATGATCGTGTCGCCGGGCTCGAGCCTGAACTCGCGCCCGGACGCGATCTGCGGCGGCACGACGCCGCCCAGGCAGCTGAAGATCTTGTTGCGCTCGGGATGGCGCGCGGCCGCCTCCGCGGTGATCTCGCCCGAGTCGATCATCATCTGCACGCGCGAATGGTCCTGCGTCTGCGCGACCACCTCGCCGCGTCGAAGCACGTACAGGCGCGAATCGCCCGCGTGCGCCCAATAGGCCGAGCCGTTCTGCACGATGCACGCCACGATCGTGGTGCGCGGGCACTCGAGCAGGTTCTGCTCGACGGCGTGCGAGACGATCGCGCGGTGCGCCGACTGGATCGCCGAGACCAGGAAGTCGAACGGCTTCTTCAGCTTGTTGCGCGCCTCGTGCTGGAAGCGGCGCGTGATCTCGGCCACCGCGATCTCGGCGGCCACTTCGCCGCCCAGGTGCCCGCCCATGCCGTCGGCCACCGTCATCAGCAGCACGTCCCGGCTGTAGGTGTAGCCGACGCGGTCCTCGTTGCCTTCGCGGTCGCCGAGCCTGCTGTCCTGGAAGATGGTGAAGCGCATGTGCGCCTAGCGCGAGAAGAGCTTCGACAGCGGCGTGTTGATGGTGTCGAGCAGGCTTCGCTTCTCCCCGGGCGGGGGCGGCTCCTCCATGAGGCGCTTCTGCAGGTCGAAAGCCGTCTGCGGGCGCAGGTTCCGGTCGATGGCGAGGCACGAATCGACGATGTCGTAGAGGTCGTTCGAATAGGCCTGCTTCGCGAGCGTGCGAAGCGGGATCATGCGGTCCTTCTCCTCGCGCGCGTCTCCCGCCTGGGGCGGCGTTCCCGCGATGCACGTGTAGATCGTGGCGCCCACTGAGTAGATGTCGCTCCACGGGCCCAGCTCCTCCACGTTGAAGCGGTAGTGCTCGGGCGCGGCGAAGCCCGCGGTGTACATGGGCTTGAGCTTCATCGCCTCCTCGGACAGCGTGATGCGCGCGGCGCCGAAATCGAGCAGCACCGGGCGGTTGCCCTCCATGGAGATGAAGATGTTCGCCGGCTTGATGTCCAGGTGCAGCAGCTTGTTGGCGTGGACCTCCCGCAGGCCGTTCATCAGGTTCACGAAGATGCGCCGGATGAAGGTCTCGGTGAACTCCGCGCGGTTCCTCTGGATGTGGAACTGGAGCGTGCGGCCGCGAACGTACTGCATGACCATGTAGCAGGTCTCGTTGGCGCGGAAGAAGTTCTCCACGCGCACCACGTTCGGGTGCGAGATCATCGCGAGCGCGCGCCCTTCCTCGAAGAAGCACTTGAGGCCGTGCCGGAACACCGAGAGCGTGGACTCGTCCGCGATGCTCACTTCCACGCCTTCGGCGCGCAGCGGCAGCGACGAGGGCAGGTATTCCTTGATCGCGTACGGCGTGTCCTTGTCGTCGCGCGCGAGGTAGACGATGCTGAACCCGCCCGACGAAAGGGGCTTCTCGATGCGATAGCCGTTCAGCACGTAGCCGGCGGGCAGCGGCTGGTTGGCCTGCTGGGGCATGGAGCGGGGGGTGTTCCGATATAATTCCGGTCAATTGTCGACACTCCCCCGCGCCTTGTAAAGGCGACAATTCCGCACCAATCCATGATCTCCAGCATGACCGGCTTCGCGGCCGCGGCCGAGGAAAGCCCCAGGGGCAGCCTCGCGGTCGAGTTGAAGACCGTCAACCACCGCTACCTCGAATTCCAGACGCGCATCCCCGAGGAGCTGCGCCCCCTCGAGCCCGCGATGCGCGAGGCCGTCGCGGCGAAGCTCACGCGCGGCAAGGTCGATTGCCGGGTGACCTTCACGCCCGTGGCGAGCGCCAAGCGCACGCTCGTGCCCGATCCGGACGCCATGGCGGCCCTCGATGCTGCATCGCGTCAAGTGCTGGCGCGCTTCCCGCAGGCCCGGCCGCTCTCGGTGTCCGACGTGCTGCACTGGCCCGGCGTGCTCGCCGAGGAATCGCTCTCCGCGGAAGGCGCGAAGGAGCAGGTCCTGGGCCTCCTCGCGCGCGCCATCGCCGACCTCGACCAGACTCGCGCGCGGGAAGGCGCCAAGCTCGAGGCGATCCTGCGCGACCGGCTCGACCGGATGGCCGCGCTCGTGAAGGAAGCCGAGCCGCTCATGCCCGGCGCGGTGAAGGCCTTCGCCGACAAGCTCGCCGCGAAGGTGTCCGAAGCGGGCGCCTCGCCCTCGGACGAGCGCATCCACCAGGAGATCGTGCTCTACGCCGCGCGCATCGACGTGGACGAGGAGCTCTCGCGCCTCGTCGCGCACATCACAGAATTCCGCCGCGTGCTGGGCAAGGGCGGAGCGTGCGGCAAGCGCCTCGACTTCCTCTGCCAGGAGCTCAACCGCGAGGCCAACACGCTGGGCTCGAAGTCGGTCGCCAACGAGCTCACGCGCATCTCGGTGGAGTTGAAGGTCCTCATCGAGCAGATGCGCGAGCAGGTCCAGAACATCGAATGAAGGGCAGCCTCTACGTCGTGGTGGCTCCCTCGGGCGCGGGCAAGACCAGCCTCGTCGCGGGCCTGCTCGAGCAGGAAAAGAACGTGAAGCTCTCGATCTCCTACACGACGCGCGCGCCGCGCGTGGGCGAGGAGAACGGGCGCGACTATCACTTCATCGATCGCGCGTCGTTCGAGAAGATGATCGCGGCGGGCGATTTCCTCGAGTACGCGGACGTGTACGGCAACTACTACGGAACCAGCCGGCGCTGGATCGAATCGGAACTGGAAGGCGACCACGACGTGCTGCTCGAGATCGACTGGCAGGGCGCGAGGCAGGTGAAAAAGCTCTTCCCGCACATGGCCGGCATCTTCATCCTCCCGCCCTCTTTCGCGGAGCTGCGCAGGCGCTTGCAGGGCCGCGGAAAGGACTCGCCCGAGGCCATCGAGAGGCGCATGGCGAGCGCCCGCGAAGAAATCTCGCATGTTCTTGAATTTGAATATATAATTGTAAATGAGCGCTTCGAGGCGGCGTTAGCGGACCTGGTTTCGATCGTGCGTGCGGCACGCGTGTCGCGCGCGCAGCAGGCCATTCGCCTCGCGAGGCTCATCGAAGAATTCAAGTGACGGAGAGATTCGCATGGCACGCATTACGGTCGACGACTGCATCAAGTTCCTGCCCAACCGCTTCGAGCTCACGCTCGCGGCCACGAACCGCGCGCGCCAGATCGCGCTCGGGGCCACGCCGCAGGTGGACCCGAACAAGGACAAGCCCACCGTGATCGCGCTGCGCGAGATCGCCGCGGGCAAGGTCGGCAAGGAACTCCTCAATCCGCCGGCGCCGACCCAGCCGGTGTTGTGAGCGCCTAGCGCCGGGCTGGTGAGACAACCATGTCCCTGCTCGGCGTCATGCGTGGAGTCGTATCGAGCGTAAGGTCCGGCGGCTCCGCGGCCTCGCTCCCGGGCCCCAAGCCCGACGAGCTCACCGACGTCCTGGCCTACCTCAAGCCGAAGGACGTCCAGCTGATCGAAGAGGCCTACGCGGTCGCGCGCGCCGCGCATTCGGGCCAGTACCGCCAGAGCGGCGAGCCGTACATCACGCATCCGCTCGCGGTCGCCAAGATCCTCGCCGAGTGGCACCTGGATGCGCAGGCCCTCATGGCCGCGCTCCTGCACGACGTCGTCGAGGACACGCACACCACCAAGAGCGAGATCGCCAAGCGCTTCGGAAAGGCGGTCGCCGAGCTCGTGGACGGCGTCTCGAAGATCGACCGCATCGAGTTCGCGACGCTGCAGCACGCGCAGGCCGAGAACTTCCGCAAGATGCTCCTCGCGATGGCGCGCGACGTGCGCGTGATCCTCATCAAGCTGGCCGACCGCCTGCACAACATGCGCACGCTCGATGCCGTGCCGTCGGAAAAGCAGGAGCGCATCGCGAAAGAGACGCTGGACATCTACGCGCCCATCGCCAACCGCCTGGGGCTTTCCGCGCTCTACTACGAGCTCGAGGACCTGGGATTCCACTACCTGCATCCGAACCGCTTCCGGGTGCTCGACAAGGCGCTCAGGAAGGCCCGCGGCAACCGCCGCGACGCGCTGGGCAAGATCAAGGGCGCCATCGAGACGCGCCTCGCGGAGTTCAACGTGGAGGCGCAGGTCCACGGCCGCGAGAAGCACATCTCGTCCATCTACAAGAAGATGCAGGAGAAGAACATCTCCTTCTCCGAGGTGTTCGACATCTACGGCTTCCGCATCATCGTGCCGGACGTGCCCAGCTGCTACCTCGCCATGGGCGCGCTGCACACGCTCTACAAGCCGATCCCCGGCAAGTTCAAGGACTACATCGCGATCCCGAAGGCCAACGGCTACCAGTCGCTGCACACCACGCTCTTCGGCCCCTTCGGCATGCCCATCGAGATCCAGATCCGCACCCAGGAGATGCACAAGGTGGCCGAGGCGGGCGTCGCCTCGCACTGGATGTACAAGAGCGCCGAGGGCGACACCAAGGACGTGCAGCTGAAGACCCACCAGTGGCTGCAGTCGCTCCTGGAGATCCAGAGCGAATCGGGCGACGCGCTCGAGTTCCTCGAGCACATCAAGGTGGACCTCTTCCCGGACGACGTGTACGTCTTCTCGCCCAAGGGCAAGATCTTCGCGATCCCGAAGGGCGCTACGCCGATCGACTTCGCCTACGCCGTGCACACGGACGTGGGCAACCACTGCATCGCCGCGAAGGTCGACGGCGAGCCCGTGCCGCTGGGCACCGTGCTGCGCAACGGCAACCGCGTGGAGATCCTCACCGATCCGCAGGCCCGGCCCAATCCCGTGTGGCTCTCCTACGTGGCCACGGGAAAGGCGCGCTCGCACATCCGCCATTACCTGAAGACGATGCAGCTGCAGGAAAGCGCCGAGGTGGGCGAGCTGCTGCTGGTGCAGGCGCTGCGCTCGCTCAAGGCCAATCCCGACGAGATCGGCGAGCCGCACTGGGTGCGCTTCTTCAAGGGCGACGCGGCCAAGACGCGCGAGGAGGTCCTCGCCGACATCGGCCTCGGAAAGCGCCTCGCGGTGGTGGTCGCGAAGAAGCTCCTGTCCATCGCCGATTCCGCCGACGAGAAGCCGCAGCACCTGGACTCCATCACAATCCGCGGCACCGAAGGATTGGCGGTGCAGTTCGCGCCGTGTTGCCGCCCGATCCCGGGCGATCCGATCATCGCGCAGATCAAGAAGGGGCAGGGCCTGGTCGTGCACACGCACGATTGCCCCGCGATCCATCCGTTCCACTTCGATCCGGAGAAGTGGGTGGATGTGCAGTGGGACCCGTCGGCCGACCGACTCTTCGACGTGAACGTGCGGCTCATCGCGCAGAACCACCGCGGCGTGCTGGCGCGGCTCGCGGCCGAGGTCTCCGAGGCCGATTCCAACATCGACCACATCGAGACCGAGCAGCGCGCGAGCCCCGCGTACACCACCGTGGTCTTCACGATCCAGGTCCGCAACCGCATGCACCTCGCCCACGTGTTCCGGAGACTGCGCCGCATTCCGGAAGTCGTGAGGTTGTCGAGGCTCAAGAGAAAAGCCTGATGAAGCCGATTTCCACGCCCGACGCGCCCGCCGCCATCGGCACCTACTCGCAGGCCGTGCGCGCCGGCGACACCGTGTACCTCTCGGGCCAGATTCCCCTCGACCCGAAAACCATGAAGATCGTCGAAGGGGATTTCGAGGCGCAGGCCCGCCGCGTCTTCGATAACCTGAGGGCCGTGTGCAGGGCCGCGGGCGGGGACTTCGACCGCGTCGTGCGCATCACGGTGTACCTCACGGACCTCGCGAACTTCGCCAAGGTGAACGAAGTGATGGCGCAGTACTTCAAGGAGCCCTTCCCGGCGCGCGCGGCCATCGGCGTCGCGTCGCTGCCGCGCGGCTCCCTCGTCGAAATCGACGCGGTGATGCACCTGGGCTAGCTTGGCGTCCGACTCGACTGCCTCGAAGCTCGAAAAGCTCGGCATCCACGGCAGCCGCGACCTCATCCTCCATCTTCCGCTTCGCTACGAAGACGAGACGAAGCTCACCGCGCTGAAGGACGTGCGCGCGGGCGAGTCGGCGCTGGTGGAGGCCGAGGTCGTCGATTCGAAGGTGGAGTACCGCGGGCGGCGGACGCTCGTCGTGAAGTTGAACGACGGGGAACGCGACCTCTGGGTGCGCTTCATGCACTTCTATCCCAGCCAGGTGAAGCAGTTCTCCGAGGGCAGGCGCGTGCGCCTCTTCGGCGAGGTGCGGCCCGGCTTCTTCGGCGACGAGATGGTGCATCCGCGCTATCGCATCGTGGCCCGGGGCGCGCCGCTTCCGAAATCGCTCACGCCCGTGTATCCCACGACTGCGGGGCTTTCGCAGAACGTGCTGCGCGACAAGATCAACGCCGCGCTGGACACACTCTCCCTCGACGACACGCTCGATGCGAAGCTGCTCCGCGACCTCGGCCTCATGGCCTTTCGCGACGCGGTGCTGGCACTTCACCGGCCCTCGCCCGATGCCGATGCGGCCGCGCTCGAGCATCGGACGCACCCGGCGTGGAGGCGCCTCAAGTTCGACGAGCTCCTCGCGCAGCAGCTCGCCATGCGCATCGCCTATCGCGAGCGGCGCGCGCGCAACGCCCCGCAGCTTCCCGACGACCACACGCTCACCAACGCGCTGGTGAAGTCGCTGCCGTTCCCGCTCACGCGCGCGCAGAAGCACGCGCAGGCGGCGATCTCGCGCGACCTCGCGCATCCGCACCCGATGCGCCGGCTCCTGCAGGGCGACGTGGGCAGCGGCAAGACCCTCGTGGCGGCGCTGGCGGCGCTGCAGGCGATCGAGAACGGCTGGCAGGCCGCGCTCATGGCGCCCACGGAGATTCTCGCCGAGCAGCACTACCTCAAGCTCTCCCATTGGCTGGAGCCCCTCGGAGTGAAGATCGCGTGGCTCGCCGGCGGCTTGAAGGCGCGCGCGCGCAAAGCCGCGGCCGACGCGATCGCGAGCGGCGAGACGCAGCTCGCCATCGGCACGCACGCGCTCTTCCAGGAGGACGTCGCGTTCGCGAAGCTGGGGCTCGCCATCGTCGACGAGCAGCACCGCTTCGGCGTGGAGCAGCGCCTCGCGCTCGCGGGCAAGGGACGCGAGCCGGTGGAGCCGCACCAGCTCATGATGAGCGCCACGCCGATCCCGCGAACGCTGTCCATGAGCTACTACGCGGACCTCGACGTGACAGTCATCGACGAGATGCCGCCGGGGCGCACGCCCGTGCTCACGAAGCTCTTCAGCGAGGACAAGCGCGACGAGGTGATCGCGCGCATCCGCGAAAGCTGCGAGGAGGGCGCCCAGGCCTACTGGGTCTGCCCGCTGATCGAAGAGTCCGAAGCGCTGCAGCTGAAGACCGCCATCGAGACCTTCGAGACGATGAAGGCCACGTTCCCGGACCTCGCCGTGGGGCTCGTGCACGGGCGCCTCAAGCCCGCCGAGAAGGCGCAGGTCATGGCCGACTTCAAGGCGAAGCGCATCCAGCTCCTCGTCGCGACCACGGTGATCGAGGTCGGCGTGGACGTGCCCAACGCGACGCTCATGGTGATCGAGCACGCCGAGCGCATGGGCCTCGCGCAGCTGCACCAGCTGCGCGGCCGTGTCGGACGCGGCGCGAAGGAGAGCGTCGCCATCCTGCTCTACTACCAGCCGCTCTCGGAGATGGCGCGGGCGAGGCTGAAGACGATCTACGAGAGCAACGACGGCTTCGAGATCGCGCGGCAGGACCTGCTGCAGCGCGGGCCCGGGGAGTTCCTCGGGGCGCGCCAGAGCGGCACGCCGCTGCTTCGCTTCGCCGACCTCGAGCGCGACGTGGACCTGATCGAGGCGGCGCGGGATGCGGCCGATGCCCTCCTCAAGGCAAAATCCCCATCCGTGACGAAACACCTCGACCGCTGGCTGGGATCGCGCCAGTTCTACCTCAAGGCATGAACAAGGTCCTCGCGCGAATCGACGCGTACGAGAAGCTGATGCGCCTGCACCGGCCCATCGGCATCCTGCTGCTGCTCTGGCCCACGCTCTGGGCGCTCTGGCTCGCGCAGCGCGGCGTGCCCAATCCGATAGTGATCCTGCTTTTCTTCACGGGCACGGTGCTGATGCGCTCGGGCGGATGCGCCATCAACGACTTCGCCGACCGCAATTTCGACGGCAAGGTGGAGCGCACCAGGGACCGCCCCCTGGCGACGAAGGCGATCGAGCCGTGGGAAGCGCTGGTGGTGGCGGCCGTGTGCGCCCTGCTCGCCTTCGCGGTCGTCGTGCGCCTCAATGGCCTCACGGTGGAGCTTTCCTTCGTGGCGCTCGCTGTAGCGGTGATCTATCCCTTCCTCAAGCGCTTCTTCTGGATGCCGCAGGCGTGGCTCGGCATCGCGTTCGGGTTCGGCATCCCCATGGCGTTCGCGGCGCTGAGGAACACGGTGCCGCCGGTCGCGTGGGTGCTGCTCGCGGGCAACATCGCCTGGACCATCGCCTACGACACCGAGTACGCGATGGTGGATCGCGGCGACGACGTGAAGCTGGGCCTCAAGACCTCCGCGATCCTCTTCGGCAGGCACGACGTGGCCGCGGTGATGGCGTTCCACTGGCTCTTCATCGTGATCCTCGCCGCGCTCGGCTTCTGGCAGCAATACGGCGCCTGGTACTACGCGGGCCTCGCCGTGGCGGCCGCGCTCGCGGCCATGCACTACCCGATGATCCGCGGCCGCACGCGCGAAGGCTGCTTCAAGGCGTTCCTGCACAACAACTGGATCGGCCTCGCGATCTTCGTGGGGATCGTGGCCGACAACCATCCGTGGCTCACCGTCCAGCGCTGGATCCCGCATTCATGGTTCTCGTGATCTATGCGCATCCCTACCCGCGGCGCTCGCGCGCGTGCGCGGCGTTGCTGGAGGCCGTGCGCGGCCTGCCGGAGCTCGAGGTCCGCGCTCTCTACGATCTCTATCCGGACTTCGACATCGACGTGGGGGCGGAGCAGTCGGCCCTCGAGCGCGCCAGGCTCGTCGTGTGGCTGCATCCGCTCTACTGGTACACGGTGCCGGGCATGATGAAGCACTGGTTCGACGTGGTGCTGCTGGGCGGTTGGGCGCACGGCGACGGCGGCTTGGCGTTGAAGGGCAAGGAAGTGCTCTGGGCCACCACGACGGGCGACGTGGAGAAATACGCGCTGACCGGGGCGCACGCCCACCCGTTCGAAGCGTTCGTGCCGGTGGTGGAGCAGACGGCGCGCTATTGCCACATGAGGTGGCTCGAGCCTTTCGTGGTGCACGATTCGCATGGGATGACGGACGAGATGCTCGCGCAGCAGGCGCAAAGGTTTCTAAAGCGGATCGAGGCGCACACGAAGGATGCGTGAAGCGCTCATCTTCTTCGCGTCGGCGGTGGTGTGCGTGCCCATTGCCAAGCGCATCGGGCTGGGGTCGGTGCTGGGATACCTCATCGCCGGCGCGCTGATCGGCCCATGGGGATTGCGGCTCGTGAGCGAGACCGGGGCCACGCAGGACCTCGCGGAGCTGGGCGTGGTGCTGATGCTGTTCGTGATCGGCCTCGAGCTCGACCCCAAGCGCTTCCTCGCGATGCGCGGCGTGGTGTTCGGCGGAGGCGCGCTGCAGCTCGCGGCGAGCGGGCTGGTGCTGGGCCTGGGCCTGTACTTCGTGGGTCTTTCGTGGGAAGCCGCGTTGATCGGCGGGCTGTCGTTGGCGCTTTCGTCCACCGCCATCGCGATGCAGCAGCTCGCCGAGAGGAACGAGCTCAACACGCCGACGGGGCGCGCGTCCTTCGGGATCCTCCTCTTCCAGGACATCGCGGCGATCCCGCTCATCGCGCTGGTGCCGTTCCTCACCCACGCGGCGAAGCCCGATGCCGATCCGCTGTGGATGCGCGTAGGCCTCGCGGTGGCCGCCATCGCGGGCATCGTCGTGGTGGGGCGCTACCTGCTGCGCCCGGTGATGCGCTTCATCGCGAAGAGCGACCTGCGGGAGGTCTTCACCGCTTTCGCGTTGCTGCTGGTGCTCGCGATCGCGGAGGTCATGACGCTCGTGGGCATGTCCATGGCGCTGGGCGCGTTCCTCGCCGGGGTGCTCCTCGCGAGCAGCGAGTTTCGCCACGCGCTCGAAGGCGACATCGAGCCCTTCAAGGGGCTGCTGCTGGGCCTGTTCTTCATCTCGGTCGGGATGACGATCGATTTCGGCCTGCTGGGCTCGCGCCCCGGGACCGTGGCGCTGCTC